>HHCFJ05602__coassemble_260_pt1 | contig 149840 bp, 134 predicted proteins | sample HHCFJ05602__metabat2_low_PE_014 | metagenome-assembled genome bin HHCFJ05602
CATCAAAAAACCGCTAGCAATCAACGTTTTAGTAACGTAATTGCTAGCGGTTAGTTATTTTTGTCCTTTTTGTAGCTTAAATTGCTTAATAATTTTCAAAGCGCGCTTGCGCGTCTTAATGTTGGGACTGTTTAAATTACGTAACGCCGTTGCATAATCACTTTTTGACATAGTATCACCTACCAACTAGCTTTCTTAACCCCAGGGATTTTTCCCGCCAACGCGAGTTTTCTAAAGTTTATCCGTGAAAGTCCAAATTCACGAAGATACCCCCGGGCTCGACCGTCTAAAGCATCCCGGTTATGCAACCGCACTGGGCTAGCATCCCTAGGAAGCTTAGCCAAAGCTTGGTAATCACCCTGCGCCTTTAATTGAGCTCTCAACTCTGCATACTTTGCTACCAGTTCTTCACGTTTCTTTGCCTTAGCAATCTTTGCTTTTGTCGCCATAAAAAACCTCTCTTTAAGTTAAATAGTAATTATTACTATTTACAGTTTAGATTAATACTTCACGTAGGTCAAGTATTTTTATTTAGTCTGACGACTTTTCTAAAGTAATATCGCGGAATTGACGCTGTAAATATAAAAAACTCCATCCCGCATAATAAACTTAGGATGGAGTTTTACCCTTTCACACAAGTATCAAGGTGTATGTCAGCTTAACCATTCTTTACCTACCGGGTTGGCTTCAGCTAACTCTTCGTCTTCGACTAAATCCTTGTAATAATCGTATTCCTGCCACTCTTTAGTTGCAAAAATATTGGTAGGCTTATGGGATTGGTGGTTAGACTTCCTCGCACCAACTTCACAAGCTGAATCTTGTGGTAGCGTCAGCGAACTACTATTACTAATTTTTGTCATTACTTCAGTTCACCCCTATATATCTTTTGACCTAACTTAGCGCAAGTACTACTTTTTGTCTACAAAAAAACCAGTAGCTATTAAACTACTGGAAAAAACAAACCTTGGCAAACATTTGGCAAACAATTATCTTTTTACACCCTGTTTTTCGTAGGTCTACCTTCTTCAAAAGCTTGATTTATAGGTATTCCCTCACCAAGTTATATTTGATTTTTATTCCCATTCAATCGTTGCCGGCGGCTTGGAAGTAACATCGTAGACTACACGGTTCACGTTGTCGACTTCGTTGACCATCCGGACAGAGATTTCTTGGAGGACATCCCATGGTAATTGGGCAAAGTCAGCTGTCATCCCATCAATAGATGTCACTGCCCGAATGCCGATAGTGTAGTCGTAAGTCCGACCGTCACCCATAACCCCAACAGAACGAATCCCTGGGAGAACAGTGAAGTATTGCCATACTTCCTTGTCCAAACCATGCTTAGCAATTTCTTCGCGTAAAATTGCATCAGTGTCACGCACAATGCGGAGTTTTTCTTCAGTAATTTCACCAATTACGCGGATCCCTAAACCAGGACCTGGGAATGGTTGCCGCCATACTAATTCATGCGGAATACCTAACTTTTCACCAAGTTCACGGGTTTCATCCTTGAACAAGGATCGTAATGGTTCAATCAACTTGAAGTGCAGGTCTTCTGGCAAGCCCCCAACGTTGTGGTGGGACTTAATCGTTTGGGCTGTATCTGTCCCTGACTCGATGACGTCAGTATACAGTGTTCCTTGAGCCAAGAAGTCAACATCCTTGATCTTCAAAGCTTCTTCGTTGAAGACTTCGATAAATTCATTACCGATAATCTTCCGTTTTTGTTCAGGATCAGTAACCCCGGCTAACTTGCCTAAGAAGCGGTCCGCAGCGTCAACCTTGACAATGTTAACCCCAAGATCACGGCTCAAAGCATCCATTACTTGTTGTGCTTCGTTCTTCCGCAACAAGCCGTGGTCAACAAAGATACAAGTCAACTGATCGCCAATGGCTTTGTTCAACAGCACAGCAGCTACACTAGAATCAACCCCACCAGAAAGGCCTAAGATCACCTTTTTGGAGCCAACTTCTTCTTTAATCTTGGCAACTTGTAAATCAATGAAGTCATCCATAGTCCAGTTAGCTTCGGCACCACAGACATCAAAGGCAAACCGTCGTAAAATATCTAAACCGTACTGAGTATTCCGAACTTCAGTGTGGAACTGCAAGCCATAGAACTTCTTAGCATCATTAGCCATCGCTGAAATTGGGCAGTTAACACTTGTAGCCGTAGCGGTAAAGCCAGCTGGTACTTCAGTAACCAAGTCCCCGTGACTCATCCATACATACTGGTCTTTAGGCAAGTCTTTGAACATTACCGCATTGTCTTCAGTAACCTCAATATCTGCCCGACCGTATTCAGAATCCTTTGCTGATTCAACCTTACCACCTAAGTTGTGGGCCATCAGCTGCATCCCGTAACAGATCCCCAAAATTGGAATACCTAACTTATAGATATCTGGATCAACTGTGAAGGCTCCGTCTGCATAGACGCTGTTCGGACCACCTGAGAAGATAATACCCTTAGGGTTAATCTTCTTAATCTCCGCAGCTGTAATCTTATGGGATAACAGTTCAGAGTAGATCCCAAAGTCCCGGATCCGCCGGGTAATCAATTGATTATACTGGCTCCCAAAATCAAGCACAATGATTTTGTCGAAAGCCTGCATATCCACATTTGCCAAGATATTCACCTCATCATTTCTCAAGAATTATTGCTTTTTTCTATTGTACAGTAATGGAAATATATCATCAAGTTAGGACGATTAGCAAGATTTCTTGCCGAGTCCTAATAATCACGTCTTGCGCAACCACAGTTCATTAACCCGATGTTCGACTCCTTTGCGAATAATCAAATTAGCCCGGTTTCGTGTCGGCAGGATGAACTTGTGCAGGTTAGTATGGTTAACCTTCTGCCACACTTGCTTAGCAAAGGCAAAAGCTTCCCTGCGGTCTTGCTGAGCCAAATCATAATAATAATTCGTTGGGTCCTGAAAGGCTGTGTCCAAAAGCATCCCAAAGCGTTCCAGGTACCACTGCTGTATCAAGCTCTCTGGGGCGTCAATATACAATGAAAAATCAAAATAATCACTGACATAGATCTGCTGGTTGGAGGGCAACTGCAAAACATTGATCCCTTCAACGATTAAAATATCTGGACTAGCCACTGTATCATACTCGTCAGCGACAATGTCATACACCTGGTGCGAGTACCGGGGAGCATAGGCTGGGCGCCCATTTTTTACATCATCGATAAAATTAATCAGCCGCTGCATGTCATAACTTTCGGGGAAGCCTTTCCGATCCATAATTCCCCGCCGTTGCAACTCCGCATTAGGATAAAGAAAACCGTCCGTAGTGATCATTTGAACCTTTTCTTGTGGCAAAAGCTTGCTCAAAAGAATCTGCAAAAGTCGCGCTACTGTGCTCTTGCCAACGGCTACTGAACCAGCAATCCCGATAATAAAGGGATTGGGTTGTTCCGTGATACCTAAAAATTTAGTTTGATCCCGGTTTAAAGCCCGATGATTGCGTAAATATACCCGCAATAAATGGACTAATGGCATATAAACTTCGGCAACGTCGCGTAATGAAATGCGGTCGTTCAGTGACTGAATCTGTTGGAGTTCATCTGCAGTTAAAGTCGCTACCATTTCACCCGTCCGAAGGCGTTGCCACTCGTCCCGAGCCAGCCGATAATAATTTAATTGATCTTCCATCTTTAATATTTATTTCTCCTGCATCTCTGCTCAATAATGCCAAAATTATAGCATATTCTTAGGCAAACAACACAAGTTACCCCAGCAAAAAAGTGAAAGCGTTAAGAAAAACGGCTTCTCTGCCTAACCATTTTCCTCTCGCTTCCACTTTATTCATAAAAACTGGTCTTAATTATTTGTCGTTTGACTTGTCGTCGTTACCCGCTTAGCTTCAGGCAAAGTTATCGTTGGCACTTGGTTATACTGGCTGAACTTGCCCTTGAGACTCTGCGTTTGGGCCACCTTAGTTCCATCTTTAGTTGTCATCTTGATCTTGCCTTGGTATGACTGTGGCAACAAACTATGCCGATCGATCACAATCTGATAGTCAAAGGATTCAACATTCATCTGATCAATCACAGCCCCCATTCCGGAGTCATTCCCAGGATTGCCAACGCCTAGTGCGTCCTTGACCATCTCGGTTGCACTATTACCATGCCCCCGGTAGGTTAATATGTACTGCCCTTTACGCGTTTTCACATGGAGCTTACTACTTGTTGCCATCCGCTTGAGTAGGCTCACTGCTGCATATTGATCTTTTTGGGTATCAAAGTCAAACCCCGCTTGATTAGCTGCTGTTTTGACCCATTGCCCATCATTGGGTTTGGTATATACATCATAATCATTTAAATATACTGGGGCAGCACTGGTCTTTTTTCCAGTAACAATAGTCGTCTCAATCCGCATAATGTCCGGTTTCTTCTGGTAGGCTACCGCCATCGTATACTCATAATTTTCCGTTTTTTTACGCTTTTTGCTCGTTGTCGTTGATTTGACCCGTGAGTTTAACGTTACTTGTAAACTTTTTTGCTTATTGAGCTTTCCAATCGTCCGTTGCGCAAGCTTTTGTGCCTGCTGTTCATTGCCTGAATTAGTAGTATTTGCCGTACTACTACATGCACTCAGAACTCCAACCATCATCAAAACCAGGCCGAAGACCAGGCGATACTTTTTGGTTAGCATTATTCCACCATTCCTTTCACGCTTAATTTTATCATACAGTAAGTTTTCAACAGCTTGACACGCTAGTGCTAAAATATAGATAAACTTAAATGCGTAAAATCAGATAAAGAAAGGAATGACTTTCAATGCATAATATCGTCTTATTTGGCGACAGCATCACTGCTGGTGTGATTAATGGCTTCCCTTCCCCCCTCTTTTCACGAATGATTCGGGATGCCTTGGGCACCTATGAAATCATCAATCGTGGTGGTATCGGTGACCAAGCCCGAACAGCCTTGACCCGGCTACAAATCGACGTTCTCAGTGCTAATCCCCAAGTCGTTGTTATCTTTTTTGGTACCAATGACTGTGCCGACCCTAATACCAGTCCGAAAGATTTTCAGACAGCCTTGCAAACAATGATCGACAAAATTGGTCGCCAACGCTGTGTCCTCGTCACTCCCGGAATCACCAGTAGAGACGCCCAACAAGCAACACCGTTATTTGCCACAATGAACCAGTATGTCCAAGTAGTTCTAAAAGTCGGGCAAGCTAATAAAATTCCCACCCTCAATTGGCAACAAGTCTGCCAGCAATATTCTTCTGACAAACTTTTACAAGCTGATGGCATTCACTATTCCAAGGATGCTTATCGCCTGTTAACTAACCACCTGTTACCTCTGATTAAGACCCAACTCAACCGCAATTAGTCGGTTATTAAAGAAAGTGAGTGGGAAATATTAGTAATAAAAGCGGGGCTGGTGAGAAAACAGTGTTTTCTCCCAACCCCTTAGCTTTTACTAACTTTCCAACTTACTTTGCGCGTGGGCGCCAAAATGTCTGACAGTCTTGTTTATCTGCAATGTTATACTCAATCACTTTAGCCAAGAGATCATACGGAACTTCCTGATCAAAACTTACGCGAACTAACTTTTTACCATAGGACAAACCTAACCGGTCAAACTCTGGACCAAAAACCGCAATGACTTCGTCTTCACCGGCAAATGCAAAATGCTTTTGGGCCACACTAAAACCAATGATAAATGTCCCATGATCCGTAAACATTGGTTGATTCCAGGCAATCCGCCCCGCCAAATTGGGGTAACGTTTTTCAACCCACTGCAAAACCCTTGCCATTTTTTGCCGGTGGTCCGGATTCTCAATTTTTGCTAAATAATCGTCGTAAAAAGCCATCTTAGCACCTCCGTTTACTTCTATTTTAACCTAAGCAAGTTACTTCCCAAAAGTCATTTGATAGAGTAACCTGGCTTTTAAGAATGATTATTGGAGGGGATTATTGTGGTCAAAAAAGATTTGGAACACTTAACACCATTGCAATACAAAGTCACCCAGGAAGCAGGAACAGAGGCGCCCTTTACTGGTAAGTATGACAATTTCTTTGAAGATGGGATCTATGTCGACGTCGTTTCTGGCGAACCTTTGTTTTCTTCCCTAGATAAATATGATTCTGGTTGTGGCTGGCCTGCCTTTACTAAACCTTTAGTTAAGCTCCAAGAAAAGCGCGACCAATCGTTTGGAATGGAACGTACCGAAGTTCGGTCTAAGGGGGCTGATTCTCACTTAGGGCACGTCTTTTGCGACGGACCAGTTGATCGTGGGGGTCTCCGCTACTGTATCAATTCAGCCGCACTACGGTTCATCCCGGTTGCTAACCTAGAAAAAGAAGGTTATGGGGAATACCGCCACCTGTTCAAATAATACCAAAGCCAAGCAACGCCTGATTTGCGTAGCTTGGCTTTTTTTACAAACTTTCGCCGTTGGTTTCGATGACTTTTTGGTAGCTCATAAGTCTTTATTTACGCCTTATACAATTCAGTTTCTTCTGTTATACTGTAATATCCTATTTTGAAAGTTGGAAATCACATGCCAAAGAAACACTATCGCTTAAAGCACATTTGGAAGATCCTTGTCCTCATACTGGGGTTAATAATCGGAATCGGCGGAGCGTACCTTCACCATGCTACCTACCGCCCCACTACAACTGCCCAGCAGGCTGTCAGATCTGCTCATACAACTAAAGATGTCACTACTTTTAAAGCCAAACACAGCCGACTAACGGTCGTCTTCTATCCGGGAGCACTTGTACAACCGGCGAGTTATGCTCCTTGGGCCCAGCAGGTAGCACAAGCTGGTTACACTGTGAAAATTGTTCATTTTCCCCTCAACCTGGCTGTCCTAGCACCAGATAAAGTCCATGAAGTTATTGGCTCCGATGAAAACTATGTACTTGGCGGTCATTCCCTAGGCGGAGCCATGGCCGCTCGCTATGCCCACCACCAGCACAACCCCCACCTCAAAGGAGTCTTTTTCCTCGCAGCTTATGCTGATCAAAAAGGACGGCTCGACCACAGCGGACTACCTGTTCTCAATATCACCGGGAATCGGGATGGTGTTTTGCACTGGGACAAATATTCCAACAACAAAAAATACCTCCCAACAACCACCCAATTTGTTACCATTCCTGGCGGCAATCACAGTGGCTTCGGCAGTTATGGTTTACAAAAAGGTGATCGTTCCGCAACTATTTCAAACCAAGAACAACAAGTACAGATTGCCCACACATTGACTGCATGGTTGCATGGATTACCTACAACACAAAACAAATAATACCTAAAAACCCTCTCGGTAGCGATCGTAGACCACACTCGAGAGGGTTTAATTAAAATTATTGAATATATCTTAATTCGTATAATTCCGGATCAATACTATCCATCAATGGGGTCAACTCACCCACTGCAAAAATATCTAATTGGTGCATAGCCCGTGAGCAAATCGTATATACTAGCTGACGTTCACTTTCAAAATGATAGTTCTTGCGGTTGGCATTCCACACGATTACCGCATCAAACTCTAACCCCTTAGCCAGGTATGCCGGTACAACAATCGTCCCTGGAACCAGCCGTTGATTTTCCGTTTTGATCAATGTAACTGGCAACTTATGTGCTTTAAGTTTCTTGGTTAATTCCTGACATTCAGTCAGCGTTTTCCCAATAATAGCAGTTGTCATCTTAGCCGCTTCATTTTGGTGGACCTGGCGGATAACTCCGGCCAGCAACTGGTCGGAGCTTTTGGCTACCGTGATTGTAGGAACCGCCCCATTACGAGCAAAAGCAGTGACCTTTTCCCCATTGATCAATACTTCCCGACTAAAATCAGTAATTTGTTGGGTTGAACGATAGGACTTAGTTAATTGCACCACTTGAGTTTTTTCCGGAGCAAACATCGTACTCAATTCTTTCAATAAACTGTGACTATTTTCTCCCGTAAAGATTGCCTGGTTCAGGTCGCCTAACATCGTAAACTTAGCCCGCGGAAAACGGAACTTCAGGTACGCCAATTGGTAGGCACTATAATCCTGAATTTCATCAATAAACACATGCCGCATCTTGGTATCGCCCCGTTTACCAGTAATCAAATCATACAGGTATAAGTATGGTGTCACGTTGCTCATCGCCATCTGACCTGCTTTGATAGCGGTAATTGTTGCATCAACATCTGCCTGCCATTCAGCAGGTGTTACCCCATAATCGGCCAGGTTGACCAGGTCAGGCACATGGCGCAAGAAATGGATAAATTGTCCACTAACATTAAAGAACCATCCCTTTAGGATCGCTCTGCGTAGTGGTTGCAACTGTTTTTGAACATAACGTTTAGCTAAAAAGCTTAATTCCGCAGTTCCGTTACCTGCGTCTTTTGGATGATCGCCATACAAAGCATTCAACTGGTCTTGACTCAAGTCCTGGATTGCTTTTTCCACCTCATCCGTCTTAGCTAGCCGTCCGATCTGGCTTTGTAACTTATGCAAAAGCTTATTGACTGTGCCTTCAAGCCGATTGCGCAAACTATATGATTCATTAAATCCATAGTAAATTGCACTAATTTCCTCTTTAGAAAAATACGTTTTTCCCTGGAATTTGAGATCGCGGAACCGTACTCCCTTGTGATTGAGGTATTTGGCATAGTTACTAGTGGCCTTGAACATCCGCAAACTATCTTTCAACGCTTGGAGCCGTCGTGCTTGCCGGTCGTCTGCTTCAGCAAAGCGCTGAGCTAAAGTTTCTACTTTAAGTTTAGGTAGGCGCCGTTGGGTATATTGATAGTAGGTCATCTGCACCATATTATGTTCCCCTAGTTCTGGCAATACTTGATCAATGTAGTCATTGAACAACTGGTTAGGAGAAAAGAGGATAATCTGGCTTGAAGTCAGGTTCCCCCGGTAACGATATAGCAGAAAGGCCACCCGTTGTAAAACAGCCGAAGTTTTTCCCGAACCGGCTGCCCCTTGAACAAAGAGTAAGTCCGACTTAGTATCCCGGATGATCTTATTTTGTTCCCGCTGGATTGTGGTCACGATGCTTTTCATCTTAGTATCAGAAGCATCGCCCAACACGTCCAAAAGCATCTGGTCCCCCACAGTTTCATCAGTGTCAAAGAGAGTAATGATCTTACCGTCTTCAACTACGAACTGTCGCTTTAATTTGAGATTAGCTTCTTGCTTCCCCATCGGACTATTGTAGGTCACATGTCCTAATTGCCCATCATAGTAAACACTGGAAATCGGCGCCCGCCAGTCATAAATCAAAAAATGATCGGGTGAATCTGCAAAGGAACCCAGACCGATATAAATTGCCTCGGTCTTATCTTCACCCGCTTCCTGGAGATCGATGCGCGCAAAGTAGGGCTTGTGCTCCATTTTTTGCAACATTCCCAATTCCCGAGTAGCACTCTGCCAGGCATTCTCCCGCTCCGCTAGCGCTTGTTGCTGTTGGCGAATCGTCATCGCGGTATCCATCATCCCGGAATAGGTACTGGTATTGATCCGCAGATTCTTATTAAAATCAGCCTGCATATTTTCTTTATCCCGTTCAACAGCAGCGATTTTCTTTTGATTGGCTGCTGCAGCAACTTTGATCTTATCCACAACCATATCCATACGTTTTTGTTCATCTTGTTTAGTAACTGGTTTCGAGCTCATTTGCTTGCCCCCTAGTTTGATCACTATTAAACACTCAATTTCTTAGCATAATATTGTAGCATTTTTTCTAGTTATGGTTCAAACAATCCCCCTCCACTACACGAAAGCGTTTTCTGTGAATGAACGAATAATTCGCTGGTACTCTCTTTTTATTTTAGATATATCCATGCCATTAAATGTTACTGTACCAGTGATCTCTTTCTTTTTTTGCTTTTGAAAACAAGTTATGAAAATAACACAAAAAAGACTTTCATTTTAAGTCGTTTTCAGGTAAAATCTATCACTGTTAAATTTGTAAAAATGTCTACGGAGGATTATTATGTCTGGATTTTTGGGAGAGTTCTTCGGAACCTTTGTCCTTATCTTGTTCGGAGTTGGGATCGGCGCTTCAGTAACTTTGAAGAAAACTCATGCGTCCGGTTCTGACTGGCACTACATCACTTTTGCATGGGGATTGGCTTTCGCCTTTGCCATCTACGTTGCAGGTCACTTGGGCTCAGAAGCTCACTTGAACCCAGTTGTAACTTTGAGTTTTGCAGCTTTTGGTAAATTCCCTTGGAGTCAAGTTGCTCCTTACATCTTGGCCCAATTCTTAGGTGCCTTTGCTGGGGCTGCTATTGTGATTGTGCATTACTACCCACAATTTAAGGAAACCAAAACAGCTGAAGAAGGTAACAACGTTGGGATCTTTGCTACTGGTGGTCAGATCAGAAGCAACTTCTTCAACTTCTGCAGTGAAGCCATCGCAACCTTTGCCTTAGTCTTCGTTCTCTTGAACCTGGGTGACTTCAGTGAAGGTTTAAAGCCATTCATTATTGGGCTTTTGGTTATGGTTATCGGTCAAGCACTGGGAGGAGCAACTGGTTTTGCTATGAACCCTGCACGTGACTGGGCGCCACGCTTTGCTTATACTATCTTGCCTGTACCAAACAAGACTACTGCTGACTGGGCTTATGCCTGGGTACCATTTGTTGGTCCATTAGTAGGTAGTTTGGCTGCAACTGGCTTACAAGCATTAATTATGTAAGCTAATAGCAATTATTACATAAGTATTAACGAACCGGTGAGTTCCCTGCGGAATTCACCGGTTTGTTGCTTTCAGTAGCCATTTATAGTTTTTCTCGCTATAATGTAGTCAATATTTTCCTGAAAGGAGTATTCATTTTTTATGACAGTTTCACTGTTACTGGTAACAATCGTGGCATTCTTCGTCCCGCTGTTACTAGCCAAATTTAAAGTTTCCATTCTTCCCACCTCAGTCGCTGAGATTTTGGTTGGAATCATCCTTGGCAAGAGTTGCTTAAATGTTATCCACATTGATAGTTCACTCGCCTACCTCTCAACTCTCGGGGTAATCATGCTGATGTTCCTTAGTGGCCTTGAAATCGACTTTTCCTTGTTTAAGAAAAATGTCGACCCATCCCCACTGGAACAAAAGCGGATGGCAGCAACTCCCAACACCTCACCCTTGTTGGCCGCTTCAATTGCCTATATCCTTAGCGTTGTGACCTCTTTCATTCTAGCGATGCTGTTTAAAGTCTCCGGACTCTTTACCGATGTCGCTTTGGCTACTATTCTCTTTGCGACCGTTTCTTTAGGGATCGTCATTTCCTTATTGAAAGAAAATGAACTGTTAAGCAAAAAGTTTGGGCAAGCGGTCTTGCTCTTCGCTATCTTTGGTGAAGTTGTTCCGATGCTAGCCTTAACAGTGTATTCTTCCGTTCATAGTGGTCGTGGTGGCAGCCTCTGGTTGATTTCCCTACTTTTCATCCTAGCGGCCTTCCTTTTCCACCGTTTTCGGCGTTTCTTTACTTTCTTTGACAACATCAACAAATCAACTACCCAGCTGGATATCCGCCTCTCTTTCATGGTAATCATTGCTCTGGTTCTTACTGCTACTGGGGTAGGGGCCGAGAATATCTTCGGGGCTTTCGTCGCTGGGATCGTGGTTAAATTACTTGAACCAGTTAAGAGTACGCAACGCCACCTCGATGCTGTTGGATACGGTTTTTTGATTCCCTTCTTCTTTATTTTAACTGGGGTCAAGCTCGATATCCCCGCATTGATGCAATCACCGACAACCTTGATCTTAATTCCGTTGTTCTTTATTGCTTATGTCGTTGCTAAACTGCCAGCATACTTTGGCTTTGTTCGCCGCTTCTCCAAACGTAACGCAGCGGCTGCGTCCTTCCTTTCTGGAACAACCATTACCTTAGTTTTAGCAACACTGCAAGTAGCTGAAGAACTCCATGTAATCTCCAGCCAGCAATCAGGCGCTTTCATGTTAGCCGCTATCCTGACTTGTATCTTCGGCCCCCTCGTCTTCAACAAACTCTATCGTCCAGAAGTAGAAGATATGAAGAAAACCCAGGTATCGATTATTGGGGCTAACTTGGTTACTGTTAGTGCTGCACAACAGCTTTCTAAAGAATGGTACGACGTTACTCTCTTTACTGATCGGGAGAAAAACTACTCCACATACAATTCACAGGCCAATGTGCAAAAATTGGCCTCAACGGATGTGCAATGTCTGATTGACAACGAAGTTTTTGATACTGATATTCTCTTATTGGCCCACCTTGACACCTCAACCAACGTCAAGTTAGCAACGGCTGCTAAGGAATACGGGGTTCCTCGGGTAATCTGTCGCCTTGAAAACCGTGAACCAATGGATACAACCGAAAATGCCCTTCTTGCTCAGGGAATTGAAGTCTTTGATGCCTTTGATACTAATGTGGGGATGACCCGGTCAATGGTTGAAACCCCATCGATGCTCCGGTTTATTCAGCAAGAAGATTTCAGTATCTTTGAAATTGAAGTTACGAATGCGAAGTACGATGGTACCGACATCAAGGACCTGCCTGGTACTGACAAGCTAACGATCTCTCGGATCATTCGGGCCGGCAAGACGATTGCCCCTCACGGGAATACGCGTATCCGCCTGTATGACCACTTACTCCTAACTGGGGATAAGAATACCGCGCGTGAATTGCAACAAAAGATCGGAAAGCGTAATGATTAACTATGCGAAAGGACGACTCAAACATGGCTTTTAAACTTTATCTCGTTCGCCACGGGCGGACAATGCTCAACCACTACCGCCGTCTGCAAGGCTGGTGTGATTCTGACCTCAACGACGAAGGGATTGCTCAAGCTAATGCTGCCGGCCGCCATCTTGCTCATGTTAAATTCGACAAAATCTATTATAGTGGCGTGGGGCGGACCCTTAAAACAGCCCAACTTGTAATTGCTAATAATGATTACCGCGATCAATTACCTACCCCAGTTGCCAACTATGATTTCCGTGAACAAGGCTTTGGTTTCTTCGAAGGAAATGATGCTGAACAGGCTTGGTTCATGGCGGGAATGCCCCACGGAGTCAAAACTTACGATGAAATCGTAGCCCGTTACGGAATGGATGCAGTCCTCAACTTCTTAAAAGAAGCTGATCCATTCAAAGATGCTGAAAACACGACTGAGTTTTGGACCCGGGTCAACCGCGGTTTAGATGGTCTACGGCAGATTACCCATGATGGTGACAACATCCTCATTACTGGTCACAGCATCCTGATCCGTCACATGGTTAATCGCTTCAAACCTGAATTCGATATTCTCAGCGAACATCTAGAAAACGGGAGTGTTACCCGCTTTACGGTTACCGCAGATGATGTCACAGTTGACTATTACAATCACTCCCGCGATGATCAAGAATACTAAAATGCCAAAAAAGGAGCACTAATGCGGTGCTCCTTTTTGTTTCCCTTAACTTTATGCCCCGCCTGAATAGTATCATTCTTGACACTAAAATACGGGGCAAACTATCATCACACTAAAAACATTTCCTAAGCTACATCCTTTTGAAACCATCACTCTTCTGGTAAGACCAGCTGCAAGCGGTCGTTGAAATAATTGCGGTACGACAAATAAATAGCAATCACTGATCCAATACTTGTCGCTGACATTAGCATAAACGTCACCATAATCTGGTACTTAATCGCATAAACCGGATCCACGCCCGCAAAAATCAAACCTGACATCATCCCTGGCAGGCTGACCAATCCGACCGTTTTAGCCGAATCAATCGTCGGTTGCATGCCCGTTTTGATACTTTCCCGAATTATTGCCCGGGAGGCTTGAAAGCCAGTTGCTCCCAAAGCCAACATTTCGTTGACCTGCTGGGCCTGTTGCTTGAATTGTGTCCGCATTGCCCGGTATGCTAACCCAATCGCCACCATCGAATTGGACGCAATCATCCCGGAAATGGGTACTAACTGTTGGGCCACCGGTCGGATTGAGCCAGATAAAACTAGAATCATGATTGTCACTGTTGTACTTGAAAAAATTGCAATAAATGAGTAGATAAAGCCACGTTTTTGGCGGCCATTTCGTTGGTAAGCATTCCATGACGCATTCAAAATAATGATCAGCGTCAAGGTTAAGGTCAAAAAGATGTTAGCGACATGAAAGACTGCTTTGAGAACGTAACCTACAACTGTTAATTGAATAATTGCCCGTAAAATAGCGTAGATAATATCCCGGTGGAGATCTAACTTCTCCCGTACACTAATCCCCATCGCTACAACTACCAGAAACAACGCCAGTAGTAGCGATAAGTTGGAAACTGCCAAACCTTGCATTAGCTAACTCCTCCTTTTTCCAAATGTACCAGGTGGTGTGCCGTATGGATCTCATCTGTATCATGCGTTACCTTGATCAACGTCTTGCCCCGCTGGTGTTCTACGGCTAACAAATCCAGAACAATTTGTTTGGACCGTTCATCAAGACCAGCGGTTACTTCATCCAGCAATAAGACTTGTGGTTCTAACAAGAGGTTACGTACTAGGGCCACACGCTGGCGTTCGCCCCCAGACAACTCCGTAATTTTCTTTTGGGTATATTCTTGGGGCAGGTCGACTGCCGCCAGCAAATGCTGGATACGGTCGTGATCAACTGCCTGGTTAGTTATTTGATACGGAAAAATAAAATTATCCATGACTGTTGTTCCAAATAGTAACGGCTGTTGGATACAATATGAAACTTGTTGCCGGTAGTCAGTGATGGGATAAGTCGTTAGATCTTGCCCCTGATAGACGATCGTTCCCCGGTCAGGGCTGAGAAAGCCTGCCATCAGCTTCAAAAGGGTGCTCTTACCACTTCCCGAAGGTCCGGCAATTGTTAAATAATCGCCCTTTATCACCTGCATATTAAAATCTTGTAAAACAGTATGATCTTTGACAGTATAATCCAGATCATTGATCGTAATGATCGCTTCTGCCATCTTCATCACTTCCCGCTTCTTTTTGAGAACATTTTATAATATTTCTAAATTAATCACCAATATCTTGCTTATACGAAAAACAGGATGCTGCTCAGCAACATCCTGTTTTTTGTGGAGTGAGAAACCTCTCACCCTATTACCGTTCATCTGTTAGAGACTTACTTAAAATTGGTTGGAATACTAATAATTGGTCTTTATTCCTCAATGAGTTCAGCTCTTTCAGCTGCTTGAGCCTGAGCTTTTTTAGCATTTTCGGCTGCCCGTTCTTTATACATCGGAACTTCTGCCTCTGTACACCGTACGAAGTGACCTGGTGTGATCTCATGCAGCTTACGTGGGACGCCGTCGCTTTCGTCTTCCGCAGCTGCATCATAAGGAATTTGCCGTCTGTTCCGTTCAAACTCAGGATCAGGAACAGGCACAGCAGAGATCAAACTAGCAGTATAATCATGCAGTGGTTGTGTATATACTTCATCAGCCGGACCGACTTCTAATAGCTTACCATAGTGCATAACTCCGATTCGATCAGAAATGTACTTCACCATAGATAAATCGTGGGCGATAAAGAGATATGTTAAACCGTGCTTTTCTTGTAAATCTTTGAGCAGGTTAACTACTTGAGCTTGAATCGAAACGTCCAAGGCAGAAATTGGTTCATCGGCAATGATAAACTTAGGATCAACAGCCAATGCCCGCGCAATCCCAATCCGTTGCCGCTGCCCCCCAGAGAATTCGTGAGGATAACGACTAGCATGGTCTTTGTTCAAACCAACTGTATCCAGTAATTCAGCTACCCGGTCGTTTCTTTCTTGCTCATTCTTAGCCAAATGGTGGATATCAATCCCTTCGGCAATAATATCCCGCACTGTCATCCGTGGGTTTAAAGATGCGTATGGATCCTGGAAAATCATCTGCATTTCCCGCGTGAATTCAAGCCGTTCCTTCCGACTCTTGAGCTGGCTAACATCCTTACCGTTAAAAATAATTTCCCCATCGGTTGGTTCATACAAGTGGATGATTGCCCGTCCTGTCGTTGTCTTACCGGAACCTGATTCACCTACCAAACCAAATGTTTCCCCTTCATAGATATCAAAGGTCATATCATCAACGGCATGGAGTTCATCTGGCTTGCCAACGTTGAAGTATTGTTTCAAGTGCTTGACTTGCAAAAGTTTCTTCTTTTGTTCTGGCATGTACATTTCCCCCCTATTCAGCCAAGTTAGCGACGTCTGCCCGACTAAGTTCGCCACTCTTTAACTTAGCATAGATTTTTTGCCGCCGTTGGATTTCGGCAGGCGGTGTTACCTTAGGTGCCCCTGGTGCTAACAACCATGTTGAGGCATAGTGGGTTTCGGATACTTTGAAGAATGGTGCCTTCTTTTCGGTATCAATCTTCATCGCATATGGGTTCCGTGGTGCAAATGGATCACCCTTTGGTGGATCCAAAAGATCTGGTGGCGTCCCCGGAATTGATTCCAGGTGCTTACTATCCAATGTTGGCATGGAATTCAGCAAGCCCCAAGTATATGGGTGCTGAGGATTGTAGAAGATTTCATCCACAGTCCCGTATTCCAAGATTTCACCAGCATACATCACAGCTACTCGGTCAGCCATTCCGGCCACAACCCCTAAGTCGTGTGTGATGAAAATGATTGAAGTTTCAATCTTTTGTTGCAATTCTTTCATCAAATCCAAGATCTGCGCTTGGATTGTTACGTCCAAGGCAGTCGTTGGTTCATCGGCAATCAAGATTTCTGGATAACAAATCAAAGCGATTGCAATCACGATCCGTTGCCGCTGCCCCCCAGAGAATTGGTGGGGGTAGTCGTTGACCCGTTCTTCAGGGTTAACGATCCCAACCAAACGGAGCATTTCAACTGCTTGTTCCAACGCCTTTTTCTTGTCCACATGCTTATGCTTCATCAGGGGTTCAGCAATTTGCCGCCCAATCTTCATAGTTGGATCCAGAGAAGTCATCGGATCCTGGAAGATCATTGCAATGTCCTTGCCCCGAATAGTCTGCATTTTCTTTTCTGAATATTGCAGGATATCATCGCCATGGAACATTACGCGTCCGCCTTTGACCTTGGCGTTGTTTGCTAACAGACCCATCAAAGACTTTGTGGTTACGGACTTACCCGAACCTGATTCCCCTACGATTGCCAGTGTTTCACCCCGGTCAAGGTGGAAGCTGACATCGCGAATGGCCTTGACTTCACCTGCATATGTGTGGAAATCAATTTTAAGATTTTGTACATCTAAAATTCTTTCAGCCATAATCTAACCTACCTTCTTGTCTTTGGATCAAATGCGTCACGCAAGCCGTCACCTAACAGGTTAAAGCAAATCATCAGTACACAGAGGACAATTGCTGGATACCACATTTGGTATGGCAAGAACTGGAAGTTCTTTTGTCCGTCATTCAGAAGTACCCCAAGTGAAGTTTGCGGAGCAGAAATCCCAATCCCAATGAAACTCAAGAAGGCTTCAAAGAAGATTGCACTTGGAATAGTGTACATTGTTTGAATGATAATGATACTGGAAAGGTTCGGCACTAAGTGCTTCCAAGCAATTTTGCTTGGTGACTCGCCCAGTGTCCGGGCAGCCAGAACATATTCTTGGGTCTTTAAGGATAACGTTTCAGCACGAATCATCCGGGCCATTGTTGTCCAAGAAGAGATGGCCAAGGCTAAGATGATGGATGTCATCCCTGGCTTAAATACCAGCAACATCAGCACCACAATAACCAGGTTTGGCACAGAAGAAATAACTTCAATAATCCGTTGCATAACGTTATCAACACGGCCACCTTTCCAACCGGAGATGATCCCATAGGAAACCCCGATGGCAAGGTCAAAGAATGTCGCTACAATCGCAACGATCAAGGAAACCTTAGTCCCGTAAATAATTCTTTGCGCTAAGGAACGACCTAAGTAGTCAGTCCCTAAAATAAAGTATTTGTTAGCAGGTACGTTGTTTTGAGCATAGGCATCAACCCATGCGCCCCCCATCTTCAACTTCCCGTTCAGGCCATTGATATCAATGCCTGGAATCTTAGCTGGCAAGTTTGCATATTGTGGGGCAGACTTTACCAGTTGGGCATTGGTAATAAAGAAACTTGAACCGAAAGCAACTACTAACATAATGATGATAATGAACAGGGAAACAACTGCCCCCTTGTTCTTTTTGAGTCGCAGCCATGCGTCCTGAAGGAAAGTCAGGGAAGGAGCTGCGATCTTTTCATCGTCGCCCTTTTCGTTCTTAGATACGGGCTCAAAGTCCTGGGGTGTTAAATTCAGTTTTTCTTCAGCCATATCTTTATCCCTCATTTCCTGCAAGTCTAATCCGTGGATCGATGAAGCCGTAAACAATATCCGTCAACAGGATCACTAACACTAACCCAGCTGAGAATAACATCGTTACCCCCATGATAGTTGGGTAGTCGTTGGTAGTGATCGACTTAACGAATTGTTCCCCGATCCCAGGGATTGAGAAGATGTTTTCGATAACCATTGAACCAGTCATCAAGGCAACTGTGTATGGCCCAATCAGGGTTACCAGCGGAATCAAACTATTCCGCAGTGCGTGGTGGTAAACAATACCGAACCGACTCATCCCCTTAGCCCGGGCTAATTCGATATAGTCAGAGTTCAAAACGTCCACCATCCCCGTCCGGACGAACCGGGCTGTTTCAGCCAGTGGTCCTACCCCAAGGGCAATCGTCGGTAAAATGGTGTAGTTAAAGCCATTCCATCCGGCAACTGGTAGCCAGTTTAGCTTCAAGGCAATATAGTACTGTAAAAGCACGGCCAACACGAAGTTTGGTACTGACTTACCAATGATTGAAAGCACTGTACATAAAGTATCAATCCAAGTATTACGGTTGATGGCTGCAAATGAACCAACAATAATTCCTAACACTACCCCGAAGATAATCGCTTGGATACCCAATTGGGCGGAAGCGCCAATCCGGCTAGAAATCAAGTACGAAACTGATTGGTTACTGAATTGGAAAGAAGTCCCAAAGTCACCATGAGCAGCATTGAGCATGTAGGACAGATATTGCTGCCAAATTGGCTTGTCTAGACCGTATTGCTTATTCACAACTGCAATCTGCGTTGCTGACATTTTTTGCTGATTTGTGAACGGTGTCCCGGGCATCAGTTTCATTAAGAAGAACGTGATTGTTGCCACTAAGAACAGCGTCAAAATCATGTAAAATACTCTTTTGAGTAGGTATTTACGCATTGTTTTAACCTCGCATTCTATTTATAAGACTCGCTATGAGTGAGATAAAAGAGTGGTCAAATCACAGGCCAAGTTTTTATCTTCATAATTACAAAGCAAGGGGTAACGTTATTTCGTTGCCCCCGCCTTGAGATTTAGATCATAATTTTAGCTACTTGATTTGGACATTCTTGAAGTTGTATGTGACACCAACAGAGTTGATGATCAGGCCCTTAACCTTGCTCTTTACCAAGTATGGTGTTCTTCTTTGGTAGATAGGAGCCACTGCTTGGTCTTCCAGTAAGATCTTTTGTGCCTTTTGCAAGTCATCCCAACGCTTTGCAGGATCGTTGGCATCAGTTGTCTTAGAAGCCTTGATCAAGCTATCGTATTCAGAATTCTTCCACTTACCATTGTTTTGGCTGTTGTCAGAAGTGAAGAGGTCTAATGTTGAGATTGGATCAGCGAAGTCATCGCCCCAAAGGGTCAGAACTACATCGAAGTCACCAGATGATTGCCGTGCTAAACGAGTCTTGAATGGTACGTTTTGCACGTTAACCTTCAAACCAGGAAGAGTAGTTTCCCAGTTACTTTGCATGAAGTCCCCAGACTTCTTAGCTGCATCAGTATCGTCACCCAGTAAGTTCAAGGTTAACTTCTTTTCACCGATTTCAGCTAAGCCTTCCTTCCATAACTTCTTAGCTTCCTTAGCATCTGAAGTTACACCAGTACCTTTGATGTTACTGTTGAAGTCTTTACCGTTGCGAACTGCTAAGCCGTCTGGCACGATCCCAGGAGCTGCTTGTGAACCGAAGGCAGAAGTCTTCACATATTGGTCACGGTTGATTGCCATGGACAATGCTTGCCGAATCTTCTTGTTCGACAAGGCCTTCTTAACTGTTGGGTTAGAAGCTTGTTCATTGAATTCGAGGTAAGCCAATGTTGATTCCTTCATCAAGTGGTAATCCGCGTTGTTCTTCAAGTTCTTAGCTTGATCTGTTTCCAATGTGGCATAGTCAACTGATCCTTGCTTGTACTTATTGTAACGTGTGTTACCAGATTTGTTAACTTGGTAGTTAACTGAGTCTAGGTGAACGTTCTTCTTATCCCAGTAAGAATTGTTCTTTTGTAACTTCCAAGAAAGGTTAGAACCAGTCCAGCCAGTTAACTTAAATGGCCCGTTGTAGTACAACTTGTCAGAAGCTGTCGCATACTTGGAGCCGAACTTGTCAACGGCCTTTTGGTTTTGTGGGAAGAATACAGGGAAGCCCATCAATAACTTGAAGTAAGGAATTGGCTTTTCCAAGTTAACAACTAACTTGTAGTCGCCTTCTGCCTTGATCCCCAAAGTATCTGGAGCTTTCTTACCTTCAATGATGTCATTAGCATTTTGAACACCATCAAAGAGGTAGGAATATTGAGAAGCAGTCTTTGGATCAAGTGTTCTGCGCCAGGAATATACGAAGTCCTTAGCAGTTACAGGATCACCGTTAGACCATTTAGATTTCCGCAGATAGAAAGTATATGTCTTCCCATCCTTAGAAACTTCAGTCTTCTTAGCTACCCCAGGTTCGATCTTACTATCTTTACCAATCCGATAAAGACCTTCCATAGTATTGGCTAAGTTAGTGCAAGAAATAGTATCTGTCGCTTTGGACAAGTCCATCCCTGGTAATTCACCAGTTTCACTAAAGTTAAAAACCTGTTTGGAAGAATCAGCAGATTTATTACCACAGGCAGCCAGGGCTAAAGCTGAAAGGAAAACAACTGACCCGGCAGCCGCAACTTTTTTGAGTTTCATAATTATACCCCATTTCTAAAAAAGCTAAGCTATGTAACAACGAAATAATAAATCCCTAACAACTTGAGTAAAGTATATATTATAAATAAATTAAAATCAAGAAAACTTTCTCATATTGGGTGCAAAAGTTTGTTTACAACCGCTTTCTTTGCTGCTAAAACGCATTGTAGTTCTTAAAAAGATTCTTTTTTTAACTAATTAGTGGAGTTAATTCGGTAATGATTTGCGCATTATTTGCCGTTATTTTTCGTTAAAATTAAGAAATTATGAGCATATTTATCATTTGATGCATTTGCTATAATTAAGAGGATAAAGGGGTGATATTATGACAGCCGTCATAATTGGTGGAATTGAAAACCAAACAGAAAACTTTACTTATACTATGGAAGAGCTCCAAGCTCTTGCTGAAGCCGACAACCTCGAAGTGGTCGCTTCTATTCATCAAAAGCTCGAGCGCCCAGTCGCGGCTACTTACTTTGGTGCGGGCAAAGTAACTGAAATTTTCCAGGCTGGCCAGGTGCATGCCGCCGACGCTCTGATCGTTAACGATGAACTCTCGCCAACCCAAATTCGGAATCTTGAACAAGATACTGGGCTCACCGTGATTGATCGCACAGCCCTGATCCTAGATATCTTTGCTTCACGGGCACGGACCAGAGAGGCCAAGCTCCAAGTCGAAATTGCTAAACTCCAATACCAACTTCCCCGCTTACGTACAAGTGCAGCGGAAAAACTCGACCAGCAGACAGCCGGCAATGCCGGCGGAGGCTTTACCAACCGGGGAGCTGGGGAAACTAAATTAGAATTAAACCGGCGGGTAATTGAAAAACAGATCTCCCAGCTGCGTAAAAAACTCAAAGATGTGCAAAAAGACCAGGTAACCCAAAGTAAGCAGCGTCGGGCTTCTGGTTTGCCCCAGGTGGCCCTGGTGGGGTATACCAATGCCGGCAAATCAACTACCATGAATGGTCTTTTGCAACTTACCGGACAGGAGGAAGACAAGCAAGTCTTTGTCAAAAATATGCTCTTTGCAACCCTGGATACGTCAGTTCGTAAAGTTCACTTTGCAGATAATAAAGAATTTCTCCTCAGCGATACGGTCGGGTTCGTCAGCAAGCTGCCCCATACCCTCGTGGCTGCTTTTGAATCAACCCTAGCTGAAGCACGTAATGCCGACTTGCTCGTTCAAGTCGTCGATGCCTCCGATCCACATGCCCGCGAAATGATCGCTACGACCGAAGAAACACTCGCTTCTATTGGGATTGATGATATTCCGATGGTTTATGCATATAATAAAGCCGACTTAGCCAATACACGGTATCCTCTAGTTACTGGTGACGCAATTACTTATAGTGCTCGGGATTCGCAATCACTGCAAGTTCTCGCTGATGTTATCCGCCAAAAGATTTTCACTGGCTACCAAACACTAACCTTCCTCATTCCCTTTGCTGAAGGACAGCTGGTCCAACAGCTCAATGAAGAAGCTCAAATCATCAAAACCGATTACCTCGCAACTGGCACCCAAATTACAGCAGAGGTCAGTCCCCAACTAGCGGCCCAACTCCAAGATTATGTCCAATAACTTATCAATTCCCAGTTAACTGTTCGTTGCTGAACAGCCGCTGGGAATTTTTTATTTTTACTGCGAGTAAATTTTCTTTTAGATCTCTTTTTCCGAACTGACACGACAATATTTAAATATAGGTGCAAGCTTCCTCATTCCTATTAACTCCGTTTTTCTAAATGCTCTTTCTGCACATATTTCACTATATATCATGTGTCCTCTGCCAAAAGTGCTTTTTTCTATTCGTTCGCTTTTTAAATTAATCATTTTTTACATGAACCTTACATCACTTAAAAAATGAGACTGAAAAATTTCTCAGCCTCATTTTTTAGGTGCTATTCCTGATTCCTGCAATTACTTATTCAGCCTGGTGGATCCGACACGACATTTCTGTTACGTCCAACCGGTAAACTTGCACATATGCCAATGACTTAGGATCATATTTAAAGTCAGTTCGTCCGGTATAGTGCTGCATTAATGGACCGAATGCCACTTGTTTTTCTTGCGGATCCATCACTAGTGTCACTTTCCCTTCACCGATCACACTCCTGTAACTCGCCGAGTATGTACAGGCCATGTTATCTTGACCCGGCTTAAAAATATCGTCATCATCAATTTCAAAACCTGCATAGTGGGTCGCCTTTAACAGTTCATACCGCCGTCCTTGTGGCCGTCCGTGGAAATACAGTGTGTAATGCCCATTTTCTTCCTGGTAGCCATAATGTACAGGAACTACATATACTCGCTGCCCATCACGCAATCCCAGTCGCAACGTCCGACACTGATCGAGCACAGAATTTATTAATTTTACATCGGTAACAGTATCTTTTTCACTCATAAATATCGCCTCATTTGCATAACAAGTAATAGCTTTCATTGTTATTATATCCCCAATAACGTTGCATTTGTAGCTAATTAGGGTTTAATTAACATCCTGTAAGCAAGGCTCTCATTTATAAATTTAGGTGTATAATTATTACTAATTTTAAAAAACTATACATTATGTAGAAAGAAGTATTTTTATGTCCAAGAAAACTATTAAGCAGATCACCCTTAGCGGTTTGGTCTTGATGATTTTTTCATCAATTTTTGGGTTTAGCAACTCAATGACTGCTTTCTACCAGATGGGTTATGCAAGTATCATTTGGTACGTTTTGACTGCAATTTTGTTCTTCGTCCCTTCGGCCTTGATGTTTGCTGAATACGGTGCTTCCTTCAAGGCGGCCAAAGGTGGGATCTACTCCTGGCTAGAAGGTTCTATTGGTAAAAAGCCGGCCTTCATCGGGACCTTTATCTGGTTATCCGCATGGATTGTCTGGCTCGTTTCTTCTACTCAATTTTTCCTTGTTTCAGTATCAACCATGTTAACTGGGCATGATACTACCCAAAGTTGGCACCTCCTAGGGATGTCAGCCAACAAAACGCTGGGGATTTTGGAAGTTATTTTCCTTATTATAGTTACTTTCGTTGCCTCCCGTGGGATCGACAAAATTTCTCGGATCGCATCCGTTGGGGGCATTATTACCCTAGGAATTTCTGTGATCTTCATCGCAGCCAGTTTATTACTGTGGGTACTAAATCACGGTCACTTGGCTGAACCGATGACAACGACTAACTTGATCAAGTCACCTAACCCAATGTTTGTTTCCCCGATCGCCATCCTGTCCTTCATTGTGTACGCATTATTTGCTTATGGCGGCCTAGAAACAATGGCTGGGGTGATTGACTCTGTTCATAAACCTGAAAAAACTTTCCCGAAGGCTCTAATCATTGCAATGTTAATGATGACTTTCCTCTACATTTTGACTATCTTCCTATGTGGGGTCGTCGCTAACTGGAACACAGTGTTAGGTAAAGCCCATGTTAACTTGGCTAATGTTGAATATGTCCTCATCAATAACATGGGGTTAACCCTCGGCAAAGCGCTCGGGCTGAGCTCCAGCGGGGCTGTCATTTTAGGGAAGATTTTCTCCCAGATCACTGCACTGAGTGATGTCTTTGGGGGCTTGGGAGCCGCCTTTGTTATGTGCTACTCCCCCATCAAATCTTTCATTGAAGGAAGCGACTCCCGCCTCTTGCCTGCCCGCTTAACTGCCCTCAATGATGTCGGTATGCCGGCCTTTGCCATGTGGTGTCAAGCAGCACTGGTATCAGTAATCATCCTCTTTATCTCCTTTGGGGGCGATGCTGCTAACCAGTTCTACACCATTTTGACCGACATGATGAATGTTTCATCCTCGGCACCATATCTTTTCTTGATTGGGGCTTTCCCATTCTTCAAGATGAAAAAAGATCTCGACCGTCCGTTTGTCTTTTTCAAAAACCAGACTTGGACATGGATCATTTCAATCATAGTTTGGTTAGTTATCGCCGTCGGAATCGTCTTCACTTGTGTTCAACCAATTCTGGACGGTGACTACGCTACTGCTTTTTGGACTGCCTTTGGGCCTGTTCTCTTTGGCGTACTCGCATGGATTTTCTACCGGCGGGCGGAACGCAAACATATTATCGACTAACTTAATAGTAAACGAAAAGAGGTTGGAAAAATTTTATCTTTCCAACCTCTTTTGTCATCTTCATTACTTTAAAACGTAAGCTCCATAACCAATATCTTGCTCTTTATCAAACCCTAAATAACGGAAGAAGCGATCGGTTTTGTCGTCAGCACGGGCTGAGAGGACTGCAATATGATTCAACGAATCAAAATACCGCACCGAGTGACGAATCAAATCGGCCCCAAGCTGTGAATCTTCATATTCAGGTAAAACTAGTAGGTCTTGAATATAGGCCGTAGTTGCATAATCACTGATAGCCCGGACAAGTCCTACTAGCTTGCCTTCTTCAAAGGCAGCAATAACATGGGACTTCTTCAAACCCTTCCGCAAGTTCTCAATGTTTTCTTTATCCCAACCTGCACTATCAAAAAACGTGATCAGCTCTGACCGGTTGAGTTTGGGATTTACCACCATTTCCATCTACTTGTCCTCCTCAAGGTCACTCACCGCTTTTTTCTTAACATATGATTAAACAAAAATGATAAAATTAATAATTTAATAATAATTCATCTAGCCAGAATTATCAAGCCGAATCCCCTATTACTAAGAAACAATTCTAGACTTGCGCCATGTCAACCGCCACTCCCTAAGGGAAATGGCTTGCAAGCAAACACCCTGCAATTAAGTATCTGCATCATAATTTGCGTAAATACAAGCGAGGCTGGGAGAAATGCTATCTTCTTCCAGCCTCGCTTTTCTCATTATTCAATTAACGGTGATATCGTTCCGTCCGACTATAATGCTCGGAAATATCGGATTGATCCGCAGTGTCTTTCCACTCGGCATCTGTATGTTGGGTCCGCCGCAAAGGTTGTTCTGGGCTAGACTTTAGCTTTGAGGGCTCAGGTTCGGACGATGGCGGAGCTATTGGATTAGTAACAGCGGTTGTTTTTTCTTGATATGCTAGTTGGACTTTGAGAGTAAAGGGTTGGTGTTCTTCCATCACTGTGGAACGTCCTCCACGCTTAAACGGTCCGCCTGCCACAACCGCCGTTGCGATTGATAGGCGGTACTTGGTCAAAGCTTGGGTAGCTGGCATAAGACCGATTTCAGTAATCGTCGCCAAAGACTGACTCTCCATTTGGTTTAAACCACCGTATACTTCAAGCCGATCACCAGTGTTTTTTAGGTTAAAATATGGCAACGCCACTGGATCAGCTAACGCATAAATCTGTCCTTGGGCCTTGGTTTTGAGTTCTTGATAAATATCATCATCAGTTCGGCCCCCGTAGTCAAGATTCAGATACTGAATCGTCGCTAATTGTTGCACCAATTGTTGGATATTGGCCTTCTGCTTGGGTGAGAATGCTAGCGTAGCAGGAAGTAAATTTTCATCTTTAAAAATCCCATTCGTCTGCACATAGCCATGCTGCTGGTAAAAGGCGCGAGCCCGCGCCACTTTTTTCCGTGCTTCTTCCTCTGGATCCTTGGGCGTGATATGCAACCACTGCATAATCACTGGACTAATATCAAATTTCGCCGGTCGATCCGTAAAGAAATACATGACATTTAAATAGGTAAAATATAATAAAATCAAAAATGCTAAGATGAACAATGTGCCTCGTCCCGCAAAACCGTTAGCATAAAAGCGGTAAGCGACATAGAGAAGATAAAAATTCCCCAGCCCACCAAGCACAGTATAAACACGGTTCTTTATTTTGGCATTCATGTTAATGTAGCCAATCCAGCCATTGATCATACTTAAAAGACTAAACATCGGTGATCCTCCTTTCTATAATTATTGCCCACCATTCTGGGTAGTGGTCCCACCGCTTTGCGTTGTTGTGTTTTGATTTTGCGTATTAGTAGCATTACTATTCGTAGTAGCACTAGAACTAGACTTATCAGTAGTCGTGTCATTTTTTGTTGTAGTTGAGCTATCTGCCGTCTGGTTACTATTTTGTCCGGTATTTTCCTGATTAGTATCCGGCGAATACGTCGTTGTCGCCGAACTTGTTGCAGCAGAACTCGAATCTGCACTAGAACTATCTTGTTTTTTGTCTTTGTCTTCCGAACTATTATCCTTTTTACTGTTCTGATCACTGCTGTCCGCTTTTGGAATAGATTCACTCACACTCGAGGACACTTGGGTTATCTGGCGTCCCTCTGATGTATGAGTTACCTTGTTGACCGCAACGTTTGTTGCTCCTAAGGCAAGCACCGCTGACAGAATCGCAAATGGTGTCAACAGTGGTGGTACTCGGTATGCCATTTTATGATCGCTCCATTTCTTTTTCTAGCCTTGCATTACACTGGGCACAAATGCCATAGATTTCAAAAACATGACTTTCAATTGTACACCCAGCCAGTTGCTGTTTAACCTGTTCATCGAACGGACAAACAGCTATCTCTTGGACCCGCCCACACTTCTTACAAATGAAATGGTGGTGATGGTTCTGAAAATCACATTGGTACTTTACACACTTTCCCGTCGGTCGGTTGATTGCTTCCAGAATTCCCATCCGGGTAAAATCTTCGATATTTCGATAAATCGTATTATGACTAACTCCTGGGTAGAGCTGCCGCAAATAAGCATCTACCTGTGTCACTTCAATAAAATGATGCTGAAAATTACTCAAATATTCCAGCATACTTTGCCGTTGCTTAGTCACTTTGTAGTTGTTGCGTCGTAAAATACCCAACGCTTCATCAATCATCTGCTCCACCCCCACTTCGATGATGAATTTTCTTCTCTAGTTTAGCATTCCCACCTCCAGGAGGCGAATTTTATTCTTATTTCTTAGCATATTTTATACAAGCTCCCCCCTTACTTACTAGTTAAATCTCTTTAGCATAAAAATGGGAGCTAAATTAATTTTGACATCTTATTCTCATCTTGTTATTTTTAATATATCTACATTATGGAGGTGAATTTATGGGGCTGAAAGAACGTCTTTTCCAAAAAGAAGATCTTTCCCGTTACTTAGCTTCTGATAAGGGTTTTATTAAAACACTTAACGCTCGTGACCTAATTTCTCTAGGGATCGGCGTGGTAATCGGGACTGGGATCTTCATTTTGCCTGGGACAGTGGCTGCACTGCACAGTGGCCCGGCCATCAGTCTTTCATTTGTTATCGCTGCTTTAGTTTGTTCCCTGTCTGCGATGTGCTATGCTGAGTTGTCCTCTGCTTTACCCGTCGCAGGGAGCGCCTATTCCTTCGGTAACGTGCTGTATGGCGAAAGTATCGGTTGGTTTTTAGGATGGGCCTTGATCTTAGAGTACATGCTCGCCGTAGCTGCTGTTTCAACAGGGTGGGCTTCATATTTTAACTCATTTATCAGTGCCCTGGGCTTGCATATGCCCCAAGCTTTGAGTGGACCGTTTGATCCGGCTCACGGTACATATATTAATATCACTGCCGTCGCCTCTGTTTTAATCGTTGCACTCTTGCTCGCTCATGGTTCGCGGACTTCAGTACGGGTCAATGACATCATGGTAATCGTCAAAGTGATCATCATCTTGATCTTCGTAGTGGTGGGTGCCTTTTTTATTAAGGGCAAAAACCTGCACCCATTTATGCCATATGGCTTCAGTGGGGTTATCAAGGGTTCCTCATTGGTCTTCTTTGCTTACCTTGGTTTTGACGTTGTGGCTGCTTCAGCCGCCGACGTCAAAGATCCCCAAAAAAATATGCCTCGGGGAATCATTGGCACGTTGGTCATTACCACGATTCTTTATATTGCAGTATCCGTGGTCCTCACGGGAATGGTTTATTACAAACAGCTAGACGTCAGCAACCCAGTGGCTTATGCCTTACAGCTGGTCCACCAGGACTGGGTCGCTGCTATCCTCTCAGTGGGGGCTTTGGCAGGGATGGCAACTAGCATGATTTCCACCATGTTTAGTTCCACCCGCCTGATCTATTCTATCGGTCGCGATGGGTTGTTCCCGGAAGCGTTAGGAAAGATCAATCCTAAGACTAAAGTCCCTACCAATAGTTTGATCATTGTAACCATCATTATCGCTTTCTTTGGCGGGGTAGTTTCTTTGGATCAGATCACTAGCTTGGTCAACATTGGTACCTTACTAGCCTTTACTTTTGTATCCTATGGTGTTATCCGGCTGCGTAAGCGTCCTGATATTGAGAATACGGGATTTAAAGTTCCTTTCTATCCCGTCTTACCGCTTATTTCGGTTATTATGTGTCTAGCCTTGATGACCCAATTACCAGCGGAAACATGGTTGGCATCCTTGGTATGGTTTATCATCGGAGCAGTAATTTACCTAAGTTATGGCATTAGGCACAGCAAGTTAAATAAAGTTGACTAATTTTATAAGGCGGGGAGAAAATTCTATTTTTCTTCCTAGCCTTATTTTTGTTCACTAATAACACACCAATAACGTGAAGAATAAAAAAGGAGCAGTCCATTTACTATGAACACGCTCCAATGTTAGGGTTATAATTATGAAAATTTTTTTGTTCATTGTTAGGATTTAGGGAGAAAAAGAACAAAATTTTCAATTTAGGGGAGTCAGTTAATTGCTATTAACTGATTGTCTTTATCATACGCAGTATTTGTGATGAATTTGTGAAGAATTTTCTACAAAAAGTTAAAACAAGTTAAAAATATCTAGTGTTATTTTACTAGGGTTGTTACTAAAAGGCCGAGGCTGGAAGAAAACAATGTTTTCTCACCAGCCTCGGCCTTTATCCCTAATATTTTCCAGTTGCGTTTAATAGCTAATTAAAATAGCCAACAATCAGTTTCTTATAGGCCTCAATCGTTGCTAAATAGCTACTGATCGAAGTGTATTCATCTACTTGATGGGCGACATTCCAATCATCTGGTCCGAGCAGTACCACAGGCAAGTCAGGATTGGATTTAACAAATACCGATGCATCCGTCGCTCCGTTGATCGTTGTCAACATTGGTTCAGCATGGTCTGGGTAGGCCGCATATGCGGCCTGACTGCTTGCTAATGCTAACTGCACCAAAGATGCCTTAGGATCCGTTCCGACCGGTCGCCAATCGTGGAGCACTTCGAGGGTCAGTTGCGCCTGCCCTTGGGCATTGATTCGAGCTACCAGTTTCTGCAATCTCTGACTAACTAACTCATTGCCAAAGACTTTGGTGGCACGAATATTCCCGTAAAGTTCGGCATGATCGGGAATCGTATTGACCTGGTCTCCGCCATGCATAATCGTAACACTATGCTTTACCTCACCAAGGTAAGGATCCGCCGGCACATCGGCAAAGAGAGTTCGTTCGGCAACACAGAAATCCACTAGCGCTGCTAGGGCATTCTTACCCTGACTGGGTTCGGACGAATGAACAGCTTTTCCCTGGCTGACAACCCGGTAGTTAAAACTTCCCGCATGTGCGTACACAATATTCCCACTCGTTGGTTCACCGACTACTAGTGCAGCTAAGTCGCGGGCTAGGCCCACTTTTTCCAACCGGTTAGCCCCCGGCGTTCCATATTCTTCACCAGCAGTAGCTAACCACCGTACATGCCCGGGTAATTTTCCTACACTGACAAGTTCAATGAGGGCTAACACCTGAGCAGCAAGCCCACTTTTCATATCAGCAGCCCCGCGTCCGTAGATCCGGTCCCCCTGGACATGAGCCGCTAGTGGGGAATAAGTCCACTGATCAGTATCCCCTAAAGCCACCGTGTCCATGTGTCCGGTAATCCCTAAAACTGGGTCCCCCGTTCCGATATCAAGAACTAGGTTGGCACGGTTGGGGGCAAATTCCAAAACCTTGGCTGCTAGTCCATATTGTTGCAACAAGTGCTGTAAGTACGTTGCAACTGCTAATTCGTTCCCATTAGCTGTATCAATTTGCAATAAATCGCGCAAGACCTTGATTTTACTTGCCTTATCCATGATCAGACATCTCTTTTCTTATATTAACGTGCTTGATGATTAAACTTCTTGGCTAAACCATCGCCAACTAACTGGATTATTAACACTAATAATAAAACTAGCAGCGTTGCAACAATGGTAATGTCATTGTTAAAGCGGTTATAGCCATAAGCAATAGCTGTATTACCTAAACCACCGGCACCGATTGCCCCTGCCATCGCCGTTAACCCGACTAAACTGATCAGGGTTACCGTTGAAACCCGGATCAATTCAGCCCGAGCTTCCCGCAGATAAACATCCACAATAATATCTGTATTGGTGGCCCCTAAAGCTTGGGCAGCTTCAACCTTACCACTATCTACACTTTCCAAGGCCACTTGTACTTGACGGGCGTAAAAAGGAAAGACACCCAAAGATAACGGAACAATCGCTGCCGTCGTCCCAATCTGAGTTCCGACAATCAATTGCGTAAACGGAGCAATTACCGCCAGCAAAATAATAAATGGTACGGCCCGAAAAAGGGAGACTACCTTGTCACAAAAACCGAACCAGAATTTATTAGGTAAAATTCCATCCGGTTTACTTACAACTAGGGCAATCCCAAAGACCACCCCTAGCAAACCACCAAAAATAGCCGGCCAAAAAGTCATGTAGAGGGTTTGGACGATGGCTGTTCCCCAGCCACTATCGCCAGACCAGCCTAAATTGACTACATTTGGCAAATATTCATTCAAAAAGTTAGTCATTCCAAATCCCCCGTTCATCAATCCGTGTCACTTCAACATCTTTGTCTCCTAAGAAGGCGGGAACACTAGCCAGCTGGTCATCGTTTCCTTTAACTAGGATAAACATTGTCCCAACTGGTTCGTTGCCTAAAACCTCAATGTTCCCGTAAAGCATCGATACATCCAAGCCTAATTCGCGATATAGATCCAAAATGATCGACTTAGTTAAGTTAGCCGCGGAAAAGACAACTTGGAATAGCCCCTGGTCTGCTTCCAGTTTGCCCAAGTTGAAGGCTTTAAGAGTTTCAATCGCTGCTAAAGATCCTCCAACAAACTGGCGACTGAGTTCTGCTTTGGGACGCAAGTAAACATCCCGCAGACTTCCTTGTTCGATAATTTCTCCATGTTGCATAACTGCAATCTTGTTAGCCACGCGCTTGACCGCATCCATTTCGTGAGTAATCAAGACAATCGTTAAGCCTAATTTTTGGTTGAGATCCTTTAATAAGTCCAAAATCTGGTTGGTATTGCGTGGATCCAAAGCCGAAGTAGCTTCATCAGAGATCAAGATTTCCGGATCATTAGCCAACGCCCGGGCAATCGCCACCCGCTGTTGTTCCCCCCCAGATAACTGGACTGGATAGAAGTTAGCTTTGTCCTTTAATCCTACTAAATCCAACAACTTGAGTGCTTTGGTTTCGATCTCCTGATCTGAAAGGGGACTATGGCGCAAAGCAAACATCACATTATCAGCCACAGTGGTTTCATTCAAGAGATTGAAATGTTGGAAGATCATCCCAATATTCCGCCGCTTAGCCTGTAACTCTTTGGGGGTAACCTGCTGCTTGTGATCCGCAAAAAGCGTTGTCCCCGCAACTGTGATTTTTCCAGCTGTTGGCTTTTGTAAAAGATTGATGGTACGCACCAACGTTGACTTTCCGGCCCCAGAATAACCTACAATTCCGAAAATATCCCCCTGTTCAACATTCAAGTTGACATTTTTAACTGCAGTGACCGTCCGTCCTTTTTGTTGGAAGGACACTTCAATATTTTCTAGTTTAATGATGTCTGCCATATGGTCCTCCTTATTTCAACTTAATATCCCATGCAGTGACTTCTTTATTACCATAGTACTTGTGCAACAGGCGCTTAACTTCCTTAGTTTGGTAAGACTTTACCACATCTTTATATGCTTGGTTGTTCTTATCCTTCTTGTTAGCAGCAAAGACATTGATCCATTGTTCAGAGTCTTTGTTCAAAGGTTCAACGTAGATTGTTTGCTTATCCCCTAACTTAGCCGGAATTGCATATGTGTTGTTAACAACCGCAGCATCCACATCCTTCAGCGAACGAGCAGTTTGTTCTGCCCCTAATTCCTTGATCTTAAGTTCTTTAGGGTTCTTGTCAATATCAGCAATCGTTGCTAATTTACCTGTTCCCTTCTTAAAAGTGATCAAACCTGCATTTTTCAAAACATAAAGGGCCCGACTTTCATTGGAAGCATCGTTAGGAACTGCAATAGTAGCTCCTTGTGGTAACTCATTAAGTTTGTGATACTTTTCTGAGTAGAGCCGAATTGGGGCAATGACCGTACTCCCAATGCTTACCAGGTCACCTTTGTTGGCCTTGTTCCAAGCATTTAAGAATGCTGTGTGTTGGAAGTTGTTTAAATCAATATCGCCATTTTGAAGAGCTTTGTTGGGTTGGTTATAGTCAGTAAAATCCTTCAACTGAACGGTTACCCCATACTTATCCTTAGCTGTTTTCTTTACTTGATCCCAAATCTTTTCATCCTGGTTAGAGATCCCCACTACCCCAACCGTAACTGTTTTGTTTTGTTGGGTCCGTTTATGGACAAGTGAGAAAATTCCTCCTCCGATAATAGCTACCAGTACGACTAACCAAATAATTAAATTCTTTCTTCTTCTCATAATTCATTTCCTCCCTTGTATCCTTACTGATATCTTTTTCCTAACCAATTAAATTATCCCAAAAAAAATCGCCCTTTATCAACTATCTTGATAAAGGACGATTGCTCGTGGTGCCACCTTACTTCACCGAGCCCCTCACAGAGCCCAGCCTCTCTAGGTTTCTCCCCGGGACGTCTCCTGAGGAAATACCTTGCACTAGTAACGTGTGCAAACCCGTTGTTGACTAAATATCGTCAACACCATTCCCAGTCCATCTTCAGAACTTTCAACCACTCCTTCACACCACCCAGGAGCTCTCTGTAGCTATATCCGGTTCCTACTCTACTGTTCATAACGTTTCTTTTGAGTAACTTATTATTGATTATGGAAACATTATAACTTAATTCTCATTTTCGTCAACATTTTTGACGAATTTTTTTCGCGTTATTTTAGGCTTCTCCCTTAAAGCGTGGTAAACTTGAGAAAAATCATTATTATTTAGGAGGGATTTTCTCAATGAAATTTAATCAATTTGCATTCCATACTCCTGATCTCGCAACCCAAATATCAGAGCTCAAGCAATTACGCTTCCTTCCGGCCGACTTCACGGTCACAGCGACTAATCCCACGACTCTATGGCTGCGCCTGCTCCAACAAACCCAGGTTCAGGCCTTGACGCCAGCTGGAAAGAATGCGGCTGTGGCAGAATATTTGGCTACTCCCACCACTTCTGTCCCTGAGTTTGTTAACCGGCATGCAGTTGATGCGACTGCTTTCTACACTGTTGCCCTCCAGCTTTTAGGCTTTGAACATGGGGAAGACTTTACTATTGGTGATCCTTTCCCTGCTATGAACCGATTTCACCTTCCCTATCATTCTCCACTAACTACTACCAGTGATGTCGTTACTGCATGGTATAACTTACTCAACACCTTTACTAAGGGCGGATATGTTTACCTCGATCACCTGGCAGCAGCAGGCTACTTCCATCAATTTGATAACCTGCCACAACCGCTGTTTTTCAATGGTAAAGCCCAGCCCGTTTTTGCTACCGATAATCTTGTCCGCGAAGTTGTCTACGTTGAATCAGACTTAGATACCGATCATGATAGTCGCGCAGACCGCTTAAAGACTATCATCATTCGCCCACAGGCAACTAATCAAGGGATCCAGGTCCCAGTCGTATTCACTGCCAGCCCGTATAACCAGGGAACAAATGATGCAGCTGGGGACCGGATGATGCACGATGTCAACGTGCCATTGACCAAAAAGCCTGTCCAAGCGCTAACTTACACAGATATTGCCTATCAAGCACCAACAGTGCCTACACCCCAAAAGACGGTTCCTACCGATACGGTCACAGCGGCCACGGAGACTTTTTCTACTGAGCCAAGCGTCAAGTTGAATGAATATTTCCTTGCTCGGGGCTTCGCGGCCGTCTATTCTGCCGGAATTGGGACCAAGGACTCTGATGGGGTAAGAACTACTGGTGATCCAGCCGAAACAGCCGCGGCAGTGGCCGTAATTGAATGGCTTAACGGCAACCGCCCCGCCTATACTGATAGAACGGGATCAACCGCTATTACCGCTTGGTGGACGACTGGCAATGTGGCTATGACCGGCAAATCTTATCTCGGCACCCTGGCAACTGCTGCTGCTACTACCGGAGTTGACGGTCTCAAAACAGTAATCTCTGAGGCCGCTATTTCTAACTGGTATGACTATTATCGTGAAGGCGGACTAGTTGTTGCTCCTGGAGGCTTCCCTGGTGAAGATGCCGATGTTTTGGCCGAAGAATGCTTTAGTCGTCAAAAAACAGCTAATGATTACCTTCACATCAAGAAATATTTCCATGAGCAACTGGCGGCGATAACCGCTGGCCAAGACCGGACAACTGGATCTTACAATGCCTTTTGGGATGCACGCAACTATCTTAAAGATACTGCTCATATTACTGCTGATGTTCTCATCGTTCATGGCCTCAATGATCAAAATGTCAAGCCCGTCCATGCCTACAATCTCTGGCACAAACTGGCGCCACTATCGGGCACCCGTAAGTTGATCCTCCACCAGGGCCAACATATTTATATCAACAACTTCCAGTCACTTGATTTTTCTGACATGATGAACCTGTGGCTCTCCCATGAGCTCTACGGCATCGACAATGGGGCGCCGCAACTTCTCCCGGACGTCTTGGTTCAGGACAATAGCCAACCTGCTACCTGGCATACCTTTTCTGATTGGGGCGGAAAACCTAACCAAACCCTCTACCTAGGAGAAAAACAGCTTAGGACGCAACGTCAACTTCAAGTTCCAATAGCATCATTCACTGATCAATTGGATCCAGTAGATTTTGACTTTTATACTCATAATCTTGACCAATGGGAAAATGACCTGCTTACCCTAAAGACAACTAAGCTAACCAGTCAGCGCCTTGTCTTTCTGACCAAACCGCTCCAACAGGATCAATACCTGCAAGGCCTACCTCAAGTCAGTTTACGTGTCGCTTCTGACCAGGATATTGGTTTAATCAGCTGTATGCTGGTTGATTATGGGACTGCCCGGCGACTTAAAGCGGATCCTACCCCACTGCGGGGCTTCTCTATTCCTTATGGCTATCAATGGCAAGACAACCAGTTGCATGAATTTACTTTGGCAAAGCAACCTAGTTCGTTTAAGCTGATCAGTCGTGGGCATATCAACCTTCAAAACAGGACCAACCTCTGGCAGGCCGATCCTGTTGAGCCTGGTTCATTTTATCAAGTTGACCTGTCCCTGCAGCCAGCCTATTACCACCTACTAGCAGGCCATCAACTGGGCCTGGTAATTTGCGCAACCGATATGCCAATGACTATTCGGGGCAACCAGGGGATTACTTATTCAATTGACCCATCTAAGTCACACATTGAGTTGCAGATGACACCATTCCATTAATACACTGCTTTAGCTAAAAAAGCTGCGAGGATATTTCTCGCAGCTTCTTTTTTAGTTAGTTTCTACTTGTCGATACTGGTCAGATTCACTATCGAACGTGAATTTTGCATGCTTAGTAGCTGTTTCAACCACAATATGCTGGTACACCGGCTTGAAGTCATGCTTCTGTAACTGGACCTCAATTTGATCGTTAGCTACATTGATAACATATTCATTGAATTCACCTTGCTGATACTTGAAATCCTGCCCATTGTCTTGATAGTGGCAATACGTACCCTGGTTACCGTATACCTTGAATGTCATCATCTTTTCTGGTTCATCACTGACGTGCATTACCTTATTCCCCCACGGGATGATCGTATCTTTCCGGACAAACAAAGGAAGAGTATCCAGTGGAGCATCAACCATAACATACCGCTGTCCCGCATATTCCGTATTGTTCCAGAAATCGACCCATTCACCAGCAGGAAGATAAACCATTCGCTTGGTAGCCCCTTGATTAACAATCGGAGCTACTAAAATATTGTCGCCCACCAGGTATTGATCGTTTAAGTTCCAGGTTTCCCGATCTTGAGGATAGTTCAACACTAATGGCCGCATTACTGGCAAGCCTGATGTTTCAGCTTGGTGGAATTGGTCATACAGGTAAGGAATCAGCCGGTACCGCAAGTTTAGGTACTTCCGATAAATGTCTAACGTCTGCTGGTCAAATGACCATGGTTCCTGATACCGTGATCCCAGAATTGAGTGATTCCGCATCAATGGTACTAAAACAGAAGCTTCAACCCACCGCGTCAATAATTCTGGGGTTGTATCTTCCTGGAATCCGCCAATATCTGTTCCGGCAAAGGCAAAGCCACTCATCCCTAAGCCATTTAGTTGGGGAATCGCTAACTGTAAATGCGACCAGACTGCAGCATTATCGCCTGTCCAAACGGTTGAATACTTCTGTGTGCCAGCATAAGCTGCCCGGGTAATGATGTATGGTCGCTGCTGCGTGGCAGCTTTCATTCCTTCGTAGGCTGCTTGCGATTGAAGATGACCAAATACATTGTGCATCTTGGCATGGGTCGTCTTTTCCTGTCCATTATGGAAAACTAGATCATCTGGAAGTTGCCCTTTAGCCCTAAAGTTGGCTGGTTCATCCATATCATTCCAAATCCCACAAGCTCCCATATCAGCAAAGAACTTAATATGCTTAGCCCACCATGCTCTAACATCTGGGTTGCCAAAATCAGGGAACACAGAATCACCAGGCCAAACTGACCCAATATAGACGCTTCCATCTGGATTTGTAACAAAGTAACCTTTAGCCATACCTTCCTTGTAAATGTCATACTTATCATCCACTTTGACACCAGCGTCTAGGATTGGCATCAAACGAATGCCCCGTTCGCGCATCTTTTGGACAAAGGCTTTCGGATCAGTAAACTTTGTCGTGTCCCAGGTAAAATCACGGTAGCCCCGCATATAGTCAATATCCAGATGAATAACATCTAACGGAAGATCATACTCTGCAAACTTATCTGCAATATCTTCCACGCGCGTATCGCTGATACTATATCCCCAACGAGATTGTTGATAACCTAGCATCCATTTTTGAGGAAGGGGTGTTCTCCCTGTTAGGTAAGTGTAGTTAGCAACGACGGCTTGTAGCGTTTGCCCACCTAAAACATAGTAGTCAACGTTGCCTCCCACTGCAGAGTAGAAATAATAATTATCGCTCTCTTTGCCTAGATCAAAATGGCTCTTATAAGTATCATCAAAAAACAGACCATACGGATAACCATTTTTCATCCCATATACAACTGGGATCGACTTATATAGGTGGGTTTGACTATCATTATGTAACACTGGAACATCCGTATTCCAATTGTCATATTCATAGCCCCGCTTGTTCAAAAAGCCTGTTTTTCCACCCAAGCCATAAAAGACTTCATCCTTTGCTAACGATTTGAGGATTTCAAAGTTAACATTATCTGGAGTGGCTTTAGCGTGGACAGCATGCCCCTCTGACATAACTGTATTCCGGTGCTCATCATCCATATCTGTTGGTAACATTTGCCGTTCACCACGGTAATCCAAAACCAACGGATGATTTTGTGCATCATAAAAATCGATCTTCCGATCAGGATATACTTTACCAATTAACGCAGTGGTCTGGACTTCGATATGATCACCGCAATCAGTAACTGTGTAGTCTGTCGGTTGTTTTTTATTTCCTTCAATTGCATATGAGTTAGTTGCACAACCATGATCCTCAAATACCTCAATAATTTCTGGGGTAATAATATTGAGAATTATTTCTTTGCCTGTGGCGAAATCAAGTGTAATTTTCTGGTTGTCATCTTGATAACCAAATTTCTGGTTATTCATTGTCATTAACTCCCTTATTATGGACTTGAAGTTTAATGTAATTCGTTTACCACCTTTACCTTACCACTTTACGTAAACGTTTACAATAGCCTGATATCAACTAAATAACTCTTTCGCATAACTTCGAAAATACAGTATAATTAAGGCAATGACACTAAAAAGGACGTGTTCACTAATGGGAGTTACCATTAAAGATGTCGCTAGAGCGGCCAATGTTTCGACTGCTACTGTTTCCCGAGTACTAGCCAATAAAGAGGGCTCATACCGCGAAGAAACTGCTCAAAAGGTGCGCCAAATCGCTGCGGAAATGGGCTACCACCGTAATGTTTCCGCTGCAGAGTTAGCAGCTAATGAAATTAAAACTATTGCTATCATTCTTAACAATACTAAAACTCACTTTTGGCAAGACGTTTTAGATGGAATCCAAGACGGCATTCAAGCTCACCATCGAAATTCAATTATTTTTTATGCAGGAGATAATGATAGCGCTATGCTCACTCAAGCAATCAATTCCGCATTGGCACGCTCGGTTTCTGGAATTCTCCTTGTTGCTGCTAAAGCGAGTCATGACCAGCTCCAACTCTTAGATAAGTCCGGCATCCCCTACCGCTTTGTTTCTATCTATGGCGAACATAATGATTCCAGTAAATTTATCAGTTCCGACAATATTGAAATTGGTCAAGTAGCCACCCAATACCTGCTCCAACATGGCCACCGGCGGATTGGATTGGTAGGAATCGACAACTCTCCTACTGGACATCAGCGTCTACTTGGTTATGAAAAAGCCATGCTTAGTGCTAACCAAGTAATCGAACCCCATTGGATTCAATACGGGGATTATAGTCTTGCCAGTGCGCAAGCAGCATTTGCCACGATCCAACGCTTACACCTCACGGCAATAGTGGCTGCGAGCGATCTGGTTGGAGCTGGATTGATTAAAGCTGCCCACACAGCCGGATTGAAACTTCCTGATGATCTTTCAATTATTAGTATCGACGGTACTTTTATCTGTGATATCACAGTGCCACAAATGACCAGTGTTACCCAAGACTTTTACTTAATGGGCAAAACAAGTGTTGAAAACCTCATTCAAACCAATGGCTCTCAATTCATTCCTGTTGCAATAACCGCAAGAGAAAGTGTAACAACCATCTAAAAAGCCTAAGACTTGCCAGGCGCTTTATGCACCTTCCGGTCTTAGGCTTCATTTTTAGGTTCTATTTAATTATTTCTTGGCAACACCTTCGTGAATATGGTGAACACACAAGGCACCAATTGCTAGGGAGATACCGGCAATTAACATCATCATCGGCTGGCTCTTCCCAGTCATTGGGAAGATCACAAAACTCAACAGGGATGCGATAATTTGTGGCAAACAGATCCCAATGTTGAACAAACCCATGTATGCTCCTTCATTTTCACCATTCAAAGATGACGTTAACAACGTAAAGGGAATAGTGTGGATAGTAAAATAGGCAATTCCAAACAGAATAAAGGCAATAATAGTTAGCATTTGATTATGTGCAAATGAAACGAGAATCAAACCTAAGCTGCCCAAACCTAGACCCAGAGCATACCATTGCTTCCGCGCATTAGCTTTAGATTTGGAATACAAGAACCCCCAGCAAATACCAGCAATACTCAAAATAGCTGTTAAAACACCATACCAATTACCAGCTGCTTGGAAGCCTGCACTGGTTGGGTTGGAAGTTCCCCAAACATTCTTAGCTAGCGTACCAGTAGTATACGTCCAAACATACATTACCCCAACCCAGCTAAAAAATTGAACCAAGCAAATTTCATAGAAGGACTTAGGCGCCGTCTTTAACAAATGCCATAAGGAAACCGACTGAGTATTGGCTGCTGGATCGATTCCATGATACTTAGCATAAGTCTTAGGGTCATATTCCTTAACATTGAAAACAGTCCACATACTAGTGATGAACAAAACGGCAGCTGCTACAACGTAAGCCCAAATAACCGTATTTGGTACTACCCCACGCTTAGCAGTATTGTGCATGCCCAACAAAGCAAAAACAAATGGTAGCAACGATGCTAAAATACCACCACCGTTAAAGAAAATCTGTTGCCATGACCAGGCAAAATTCTTCTGTTTATTATTTACCATATCTCCAACAATCATTCTAAATGGTTGCATGCAGATATTATTAAATAAGTCCATGAAGCAGACTGCAAAGGCAGCAAAAACCATCGCTGCCACTGAACCATAGCCAAAACCTAAAGAACCTGTAAATGGTGGTAGCATCAGTAAAACTAACGCAGCAACTGGTGCCCCAAATAGCAGATATGGCATTCGCCGTCCGAAACGATTCCATGTACGATCAGAATACTTACCAATCAACGGTTGAACAATCATCCCCATTAGTGGTGGGAAGATAAAGAAGAAACCTAGTGTATTGGGGTTAGCTCCGATTGATTGAAAAATTCGGCTCATTTGGGAACTTTGGAGCGAAAAGCCCATGTTAATCCCTAAAAAGCCAAACGTGATAGCAAAAATCACCCGCCGTGACAGATCAGGCAAGTTAGCGTCAAGATCAACCCGTTCTTTTTGGGTTACTTGCGGCTGACTCTCGTGGTGAATATGGTGATTAGTATGTGTTGCATCCATGTTAACACTCCCTTTTATCGAAAAATCATTCACTTCAGGTAAACGTTTACATAAACTACAACTATTATCCTAGCACTCCTACAAAATAATGCAAGCGTTTTTAAGAAAACGTTTACTTTATAATGGGTTTTAATGCAAAAAACTTCCTAAGTTGCAGATCATCCCCCAACTTAAGAAGTTTTCCAATCATTAGTAATCTATTTTTTCTTGCTCATTACGAATGATTAATTTTCTTCCCACAACTTAATCAATGCTTGCGTCCCATCATCGCCATGGTGGCGTTCATCTACGAGTTCTGTGTACAAGCGCTTAGCAGTAGCTGTGCCAGGCAAGTCAAGGTGCATAGCTTCTGCTTCAGCAAGTGCGATCCGTAAGTCCTTGAGAAAATGCTTGGCAAAAAAGCCGGGTGTATAGTCTTGAGCTAAGATCCGTGGGCCATACGTGCCCATGCTAAAATTGGCCGCTGCCCCACCTTGGAGGGTCTGAATAACTTGCTTAGTATCCAAGCCCGCATGTCGTGCATAAACCAGCGCCTCTGTCATCCCTGTCATTGTACCCGCAATCATAATCTGGTTGGCCATCTTGGCATGCTGGCCTGCACCCCAACTGCCGAAGTAATTAATTTCCTTGCTAAAACTGGTCATTAAGGGGCGGAGCTGATTTAGGGGCGCCGCAGGGCCCCCAACCATTACTGTCAAGGTCCCGTTTTTTGCCCCAATATCACCTCCAGAAACCGGGGCATCTAAAACAGCAACCCCTTGCTCCTGCCCTAACTGTCCCAACTTTTGAGCTAGTGATGGCTTGCTAGTCGTCATATCAACCATAATTTGTCCGGGATGGGCATGGGCTAAAAGACCATTTTCACCTAGATAAACTTGTTCGACATCTTGGGGGAAACCTACCATTGTGAAAATCACATCCGCTTGTTCAGCTAGAGCAGCTGGGCTATCCACCCATTGAGCACCAGCAGCTACTACTGTCTGTGCGTGAGCCTTTGTGCGGTTAAAAACCTGCACTTGATAGCCTGCACGTAATAGGTTTTGGATAATTCCCGTTCCCATAACCCCTGTTCCGATAAAACCAATTTGCATCGTCATCACCCTTTCATTATTATTAGTTTCATTATAAGCCGTTATCGTTACGTTTGTCGTCTAGTTAATAAAAAGAGTGCCCGAACAACACTGACCATATTGGGGCTAGCATCATTGCGCACTCTGCAAACTTAAGCTTGATTGAAAGTATGATTTTCAACTTGATTGATAAATTGAGCTAAGTTGTGGTAATAAACATCCGGATTATCCACCATGTGGTGGTGACCCCCTTCAGGTGTAGTTACCAGCCGTGAGTTAGGGATGAGACTTGCCATCGTCTTGGCAGTTGCAAGAGGCATGGTTTCGTGTTCGCCAAAGGTTAAGAGGGTTGGAACCGTGATCTTAGATAATTGATCCCGGAAATGCCAGTCTTTGAGTTTACCCGTGATCACAAACTCATTATCCCCTTGGAAAGCATTGTATACCGCAGTTCCCCCTAGGTCATACAAGTGGTATAACTTGGATGGTTGCTTACGATCTACATAGTTCTCATTCATTACTTGAACGTATTTTTGGTATTGGGGGTTACTATAATCATTCGCCGCCTCACATTTTTTCATAAAGGCCACGGCATCAGCAGGAAGAGTCTTTTCCCGTAGATAGTTGACATGGTCAACATACTCATCAATTTCGTCAACCATAGATGAAATGATTGCTCCCTTTAAATGCTGCCCGTACTTAACTGCATATTCTTGAACAAGCAAGCCACCCCAGCTCTGCCCGATCAAATAGATATTGTCTAAACCTAACTTAGCCCGTACTTCGTCGACTTCATCTAAAAAGTATTCATACGTCAAATATTTAGCCGCAATATCTGGTTGGGAATAGTCTGGCTGGTCTGAATAAAGTGAACCTAATTGGTCATACATAGTTACTGTGGCGTTGATCCCATGTTTTTGCAGTTGTACAGCTGCGTCTTCCCAATATTCATGATTGCCACCAGGACCACCATGGAGGGCAAGTAAATGAATGTCCCCCTCGCCCTGCGTATTAGTCCACAAATGGTAGCCATTATCTAAAGTAATAATCTTTGTTCCCTTATGCATATTATCGCCTCTTTAAAATAATTACTTAACTATATCATTGTACACCTTTGGTCCCTACAACCAAAAATACTTGTCAAATATGCTTAGAAATAATCCTCGCGGCAAGCTCGAACAGCCATGTTATTGATATAGAATTTGCAAATAAAGAATGAGGCTGAGAAAAACAAAATTTTCCCAGCCTCTCCTATATGTAGATCAAAAATTATACTTCTACACACGCCCAATTATACTTGAATTTAATTGCCTACTCAACGCACACTTCCTTACGCTTTCCACCATAAACTCTGGTATACTAAATTTGATATGCTCGTGAAAGGAAGAACATGCTTGCAAAAAGAAATTATCCAAGAAACTCGCCACTATATTTTCCGCAATATTTTTGCATACCTGGGGATCTCCCTATATATCTTGATTGATACCCTTTTTGTTTCCATCACCGCAGGAGAGCTCGGGTTATCCACCCTTAATATTGTTCTGCCTGTCTTTAATTTTTTCAATGCGATCGGCTTGATGCTCGGGGTCGGGGGCTCGACCCTCTTTTCTCTCAACAAGGTGCGTCATCCTGAAAAGGTCCGCAACCTCTTCAGCCAATTGATTACCTTTGCTGCCGGAACGGGGATTATCTTTATCATTTTATTTTATCTGTTTACCACTCCAATCTTACATCTGCTAGGAGCCAATGAACAAACCCTGCCTCTGGCCTATTCTTATTTTCGGATCCTTGCTTGGTCAGCTCCCTTTATCATGTGCAAGTACATCACCGTTAACTTTATTCGTAACGATGGTAATCCTTCACTGACGATGGCTGCTGCCCTTACCGAAACCCTTTCGATGATTGTTTTGGATTATGTCTTGATCTTTATCTTTGACCTGGGAATGAATGGAGCAGCAATTGCTGCTGCGATCGCACCGACCCTCAACCTTGTGGTAGCTAGTTTTCATCGGCGCTTTGCTCAGCGAACTCTGACCTTACGCCTCGCTATGCCTGACTGGCATTGGCTCCTTAAAGCCGCCCGCCTGGGGACTGCTTCTTTCTTCAATGAGCTAAGCAGTGGGGTAAGTATCTTTGTTTTTAACTGGGTCTTACTTGGCTTAGGGGGCAACCCGGCAATCGCTGCCTATGGAGTTATCGCTAACATCGCGCTTGTTGTCATCGCTATGAGTAACGGGGTTGCGCTCGGAGTCCAACCGATTGCTAGTCGTGAGTTTGGCAAGCATAACTATGCGGGCGTAATCACTTCCCTAAAGCTGGGATTCAAGGTTACTTTGGGAATTGCAACCGGAACCTTTATCTGCTTGACGCTTTTCCGCCAACCAGTAGTTGCAGTGTTCAACACCGCTCACTCCCAAGCTCTGAGTGTCTATGCAACATCAGGTTTACCGATCTATTTTACTTGTGCATTCTTCGTCGCACTAAACGTCTTAATGATGATGTTCATGATTGCTGTCAACCGGCCACGCCAGGCTTTTTTCCTTTCCATCATGCGGGGATACATTATTCTTATTCCTGCCATTGTCATCTGTGGCCACCTGTTTGGGATCAACGGGGTTTGGGCTAGCGTACCGATCACCGAAGCCCTGGTTACTGTTATTGGGACTTACTTTGTTACCACCTGCATTAAAGGATGGAAAAATTATAAAAAAGAAGGTATTTAATTATGCGTGTAAGAAGACTTGACCATATCGTTCTGACTGTTAGTGATATTGCTGCTGCGGAACGTTTTTACCATGAAGTGTTTGATATGCCGATCATCGCTGACCAAAGTGATGACCATGTAACTACCCTCCGTTGCGGGCACCAATTGATTCGCCTGCAGCGTGCTGATTGTGACGCCCTCAAGGCCACACACCCCACCGTTGGGGCGGCCGACCTTGCAATTGTTGTTGGTGATAATATGGAAGATGTGCACAACCATATGGTGAGCTACTTTGTCGATATCGTGGCTGGTCCGGTGAAAAAATTAGGAGCAGAAGGAGAAATGCTTTCCCTTTATGTCCATGACCCGGATCAAAACTTAATCGAAGTTTCCACATATAAGAATAAATAGCCTTTAAATAACCCGGTAGCAAGGAGATTTTCTTACTACCGGGTTATTAACATCTGGATAACTTTTTATGTCAGATCGAGCACCACTAATTGGTGTTGCCATTGTTGCATAAAGTTTGGCCATTGCCATTCTTGATTGCACGGTTTATTTACTCCCACGGCTGGATTTAGGTAGGTAATCCCATCATAGATTTGGGGTGGATGAACTCCATGAATATGGCCGTAAATCACATCCTTTACCTGGGGATAACTTGCAAGCAAGTCACCCAGTCGTTGACTTCCCATCATTGCAACTACCATTTCATAAATCCGTTCATGCCGGGGAGTCTTAACCCGTACTGGCTTGGGCCATAGAAGCTGGCGGTGGGGAACAAAGTGGGTAATGACCAGCACATTAGGGGTTTGTACTTGGTCCAAAGCTTGTTTTATCTGGGCCAAAACACGATCCATCCGTTCCCGGTCGGATCCTGGCTGCTGGAGCGGACTATCTACCCACAAAGCCTTTTTCCACCGCGCCACACTAGCCGGCTGTGTATAATACTGTGAAAAGGAATAATCATACCAGCCATTGTTACCAATAATCGTCCAGTTAGGGAGCCTTAACTGCTGCCTGTGGAAATATTGGGGATGAAGGTTTGACTCGAGCTCTGTGTACGTTACATTATGGAGCATATCATGATTGCCCGCGATAAAACGGACCTCAGCTGTGGTTAAAGCAGTTAACTTTTCCACATAATCCACTGTTTTTTGAAAATCATTGGTGACATCGCCGGCAATAAAATACATATCCACATTGTGGATACGTAAATATTCTGCTTGTTGTGCAACAATTTCATCCACATCTACCTGATTACTATCCACATGATTATCACTACTGATCGCAACCCGCATGCCCATCACTTCCTCAATCAAAAAAGAGCGGCCTAACTAGCAACACTAGTTACGTCTCCCGCTCACATAATCTCTATTTAAATCTCAATTCTTTTTTAACGCTAGAAACTCCCAGTCGGGCCCCCAAGTTATCCCCGCACTGTGTGCCCCAGTGATCGTGATCAAAGATGGTGGAAAAGGTTTGACCACAACTTTAGCTTTCGGAAAAGTACTGGTCAATTGTTCACGAATCTCATCTAAACTATCTGTACTCATCCGGTCAGGTGTTTCCATGATAGTGATCACCATTCGGTCATGTAAGTTCAAGTAATCTTTATGGGCGCGTTTAGTAACTTCTTTATAAAGTGTCTTGAGCCGGCTCTGAGTATCAACCATCACTAACCGCCCGGTTTCATCAAACAGCGCCAGCGTCTTTAACCGCAAGAGAATGTTACTAACCAGGGTTGATCCATTGGATACATAACCGTGCTTGTTCAACTGGCGCAAATTACGTAGCACCAACAGTGTCGCTGAACTGCCTTGATACTCACGCAAAGCTGTCAATATTTCAGAAACATCGCACCCATCACGGCGCATAGCTACCGCTAACTGTACCATCTGCGCTAGACTTGCCCCTGCAGTTAGAGAGTCAAAGACAGTTACTTTAAGCCCATCCATCAGGTTGGCACAGGCCTCCACTTTAGAAGCTAAAGGGGAAATCCCCCCCGACAAAAGGATATACAATGCATCAGTATACCCCGCTTCCTTCAGGTTATTCATCTGCTCCTGTAACACTGATACAGGTAATTGTTCTAAAACCGGAACTTGATCTGTTTCTGCCATCTCAGCCTGAAACCACAACGGATCCAGTCCTGCTCCTTCACGATAGACTTTTTCCCCTACACGAATGGGGATATTAATTACTTGTATATCGTTTTTAGCTAATAATTCTGCCGGCAACCCGCTAGAACTATCAGTTATTATCGCAATTTTTTCTTCTTTCATCGTTCTTCAATCACATCTTTTATTTTTATAAGAGATACCCCCACCAAGCTAGGAGTACACCCCCACCATAAGTTAATAATAAATAAGGTATCAACTGCCCCCACTTTTTACTCTTAGCCTGTAACCACAATTCTAGGTTCATAGTCGAAAAAGTTGTATATCCGCCCATAAACCCGGTTCCCAGTAGTAAATAAGCCGAACTAGTTGCTACCAGGTGGTGGGCCAATACGCCCAAACCCCAGGCTCCCGTGAGATTTACAATGAGAGTGGCGTATGGGAAGGTTTGCCCCCACCGTTGAGTTTTAAACCATGTTGTAATCAGATAGCGCACGGCACTACCACAACTGGCTCCCAAACATATCCACAAATATGTCATCGGCGTACCTCCCGTGTACCTAGGTAATGCCCAATATAGCAGCCACTAGCAGTTGCCAGCAACCCGCCACCAATACCGAGGAGCACATATTCCCAGACCAATCCAGGACTAGTCATTTTGACTACATCGAGGGTAAACGATGAAAAGCTGGTAAAGGCACCAAGCAACCCGGTTCCCAAGCCAACAGTGATCCATTCAGCGAGAGGCTTGCGTTCAAGCCAATAAAAGGTCAAGCCTCCCAAAATTAGACATCCACTGAGGTTGATGACAAGCATGGGCCATAAAGGTATAACCTGGCTGAGCCAGTAGCGTAAACTCCCACCCAGCATAGCGCAGATCATGATACTCAATGTATTACCGATAATCTGACTTTTCTTAATTTTCACTATTACAACCCCCAAGCTGGATATTCAGCTAGCTTACGTTTCAAATATGCCCGCATGGCAGCTAGCTCCCGATACCCCGTAATTTTTTCTTTGGGTTGACCATCAACATATAAGATTAAAGCTGGAATACTCATGATGTTATTGGATACAGCAAAGTCTTGGTACTTTTCAACGTTCAGTTTGCCAAAGTTAATCTCTACCCCGAATTCCTGATCTAATGCAGCTAAGACTGGTTCCATCATTTGACAAGGACCACACCATGAAGCCCAAAAATCTACTAGCGCCATGTGATCCGCAGTCAATTGTTCAATAGTTGCTGGTGTTACTTGTCGCATCCACTCTTCCTCTTTTCTCCATTTGGACATTACTTTTTGTTTCTAGCCCAATGCACAATAAATGTCACAATAAAGGCTAATAACACGATTAAACCGAACCATGTCGCTGGAATTTCAATATCAATTGCTGGGATTGACAATAATAGTTTAATCCCAATGATCCCAATCAGAACATAGGCCATCACTTTCAGTTCGGGGAGGACATCCATTAACCGCATGATCACTTCAGCGATCCCCCGCATACACAAGATCCCAACCATCCCACCGATAAATACAATCACAGGGTTCGGTGAAACAGCCAAGGAAGCCAATACCGAGTCAACGGAGAAGACAATATCCATCATCTCAATTGAAATAACTACCTGCCAGAATAGAGGCATCCATGCAAAAAGGGACTTCTTTTTGTCCTTGTGATGGACCCGGTCAGGACGAAGAATTTCATAAAAGTGGCGAACAGACAGGTAAATCAGATAAACTGCTCCGACCACTTTAATCTCCCAAAAATTAATCAAGTATGACCCTAATCCGACCAGGATAAAGCGGAAAATATAGGCCCCCCATAGCCCATAGAATAAAGACTTTTCTTGTTCAAGCTTTGTTGGTAGCTTTTGCGTTTGGGCAGCTAAAACAATCGCGTTATCAACAGACAAAATACATTCTAATAGAACTAACGTCAAAATGATGATCCAATCTTCTTTGGACGTCACTACTGTTGCCCAGTTATGACCATCAAACAGTGGACCGTACATTTTATGCAAAATCGTAAACAATCAGATTACTTCTCCTTTCATGCGTCCTAAGCATTTAAATGTTAGTAGTTCAATTTTAGCATAGATTATAAGGGAGACAAAAAGCTTCGCCTATCTTCCTAGTACAAGAGGCTGGGAGAAAACAGTGTTTTCTCACCAGCCTCGATCTTTGTTTTACAACTAACGGGGAAAATAACCGTAAGTCTAATTCTAAGTACGAGCATAGAACACCGCACTTTATCGTCCTAGCTTACCGCAAAGATTATTTTCCACTCACAATATCTTGTTATAGTAAACGCAGTACATCCCGTCCGTAACTACTGCGCACATCAGATACCACGACGTATGCTGCTGGCGCTAATTGTTTGATCTTGTTAAGCGCATTAACATACTTGCTTGTGGCGCAAACATAATATAATTGGACCCCTGTATCTCCAGCTAACTCAGTTATTTTTCCCCCATACAACTGGGTTAAGTCTGTGCCTAAGGTCTGCGGAAATTCTCCGGTGATTAACAGCGCCTTTTGGTCAACTCCCCAGGCTAAGATCTTGTTCAAAACAACTGCTGAAGCATACAGTTCTACCAAGGTTAGTAGCATGTTTTCAAACCCTATGACCACTAAGGATGGAATAGCTACTGCATAATCAAAAATTAGCATCGCATAACCTGTTTTGAAGCCAAAATATTTGTTCAAAATAGCGGCTAAAACGGTACTCCCGGCGATGGTCCCATGTCCTTTGAAAATCAATCCCATGGCGATCCCCATCAGAGTCCCACCTGCTAAAGCAGCTACCAAGGGATCATGTAGTTCAAAGTGGATCCGATCCACAACATGCAGCCAGGCTGAAATCGAAAAGATGGTTAAAAGAGTGTAATAAACCGTCTTTTTATCCAGTAGTTTCCATCCCAAGATCAAAATGATTGTGTTGAGCACACAGTTGGTCAACCAAGTCGGGATCTTGAAGCAATAGTAAAATATCGTCATGAGACCTGTTACCCCACCCTCACCGAGGTCATTACTAATGAGGAAAGCCCGGACGGCGATGGCATAAACCAGCGCTCCCATAACGTTTAGAAAAATATTACGAATAATTAACTTATAATCTGCTCTCACTTTTTCAACTCTCAATCTAGTGGTAATGTCAAATCATCAGTCAAGGCCGTACCACTCGCCCCATTTGGATCGAAGTATTTACCCTGGACATAACCCTTAACCAGGCCATAGATGGCGTTACGGTCAGCTGAACTCAATTTTTGCCCAGCAAATTCTAACTGGGAAGTCGTCGCAAACAATTCATTAAGGTCAATTTGAGGATAAGCCCGACCAGCCAAGTAATCCATGGAAACCCCAAAGAAAACTGCTAATTTATGAACCTCAATATATGAAGGAGTATTCACTCCGCGCTCCCAACTACCTATTTGGGGCCCAGTATTGGGACGTTCATCAGGGGTCATCTTCGATAATTCGCGTGCTAACTCTGTCAGAGTCATATTTCTTCCTTGTCGTAATGCTCGTAGTCGTTCAGCAAACATATCCGCTCACCATCCTTTATTCACTTTCTATGATACTACACTTCCATTACGAATGCGCTGTCAACTTTATTCGGCGCCAGCTCTGACTTGTGCTAAGATAAACATACGCAAAATTTATTCATTAGGAGGTGATTTAATGGCAGAATCATCCAAAAAACCCGCAGCTGTCAGTCCATACCATGAAATCAAATATAACGATCCCTGGTATATCGACACTGAAATTCCCGATCTATATGAACATCTTGACGTATTGCAGCTTGCCCTCCACAAGCTTGATACAGAAACGGCTCTTTTAGATTCCTATACTGATGAAGCACTACAAAAAAATATCCAATTACTTTTGCTCAAAGACTATGAGGAGCTCCAAGTCCAACGTTACCCCCAAGATGTTTATCTGGGAGATTTTGTGATTGACTTTGACCCCGCAGCAGAACTCTATGCTCTCAAATACCTCCCCCATGACCGACCACCATTGATCATTGGTCATTTGCCGCAAAAGTATAACTTGCAACTAAAAAACATTCTTGCAAGTGATGAAAATTCTAGTCTAGCAACGCAAATTAACGGTGGTCCGTACAAGATCATCACCTTTGAGGAAGGTGAGCTCCAAATCAGCGAACGGCAACGACCGTATTCTCTGCGCGTCTTGGTCTTTTAATCTAGATATATAGACTTCAAATCTATATCAGACAACCTTAATAACTAGTTGCATATCAAAACCTTTTTGCCGTATAATTAAAGGAAAGAAAACCTTTTTATAAAGGATCGTGTGAGGTATCCCTATGACAAGAGCTATTAAAATTTTAACCGATTCTTCAGTTCAGTTAACACCTGCTGAAATTGAAAAATACAATATTACGATTATTCCACTATCCGTCGAACTTGAAGGTAAGCAATACATTGATGGGGAAACGATCACAAGACCAGAGTTAGTGGAATACTTACGGCGGGGCATCCTTCCCAAGACTAGTCAACCCGCATTAGGGCGTTTTCTTGATCTTTACGAGCAGTTAACCGCTGACGGGAGCGAAGTGCTCGCAATTATGATGGCTGACTTCCTAAGCGGAACTTACAAAACAGCTGTGGCTGCCGCCGAGATGGTCGATGGCAAGGTTACTGTTATCAACAGTAAGTCAACTGACCGCGGGATGGCCTTCCAAGTTATTGCCGCAGCCAAAGATATCGCTGCTGGTAAGTCTATGGATGAGATCAAGGCCCACTTAACCGATATTTGGCATCGAACTCAAATTGATGTTTTAGTTGATAATCTTGATGCTTTAGTCGCAGGCGGGCGCATTAGCAAGGTCGCCGGTGCTTTAACTAAAATCATCAATATTAAAGTTATCGTTCGGGTTAACAACGATGGCTTGGGGATCTATGCTAAGGGGCGGGGACGCAAACTTTTCCTCAAGCATACTAAGGAAATTGCGAAAATGCACCAGGACAACCAAATCCAAGCTTTGTCCTTGTCCAACGTCGCTACTAATCCAGAATTTTTACAACGGATCAAGGACAACGTGTTAGTTAATAACGTCAACAAGGATATTCCTTATCTTGCTGAATTAACTAGTCCTATCATTATGACCCACACCGGGATGAATGCCGTTGGGTTGATTACATTGGCGGAAAAACCAGAAAAACATGAATAAACCCGTATAAATACTCCCTTAGTCGAATGAATTGTGCTTCATTCAACTAAGGGGATTTTTACTCATGATTGTTCGTTGCATAGATAAATCTTTTTATTTAAGATAGAAACTGTATACTTTTATCTAGAAATTCAGGAGGACGTTGTAACCCATTTACAACATAAAAATATATTATGATACTCGCTAAGAAAAAGCATCATTTAGTAACCATTATCTCGGTAGTCTTACTATGTTCTTTTGCATTTATCACTATGCATTCAAATTACATTACTACTTCAGATGATACATATTTTCATGCACAACGAATATTCGAAATTCGCACTGCTTTTAGATCGTTCTCTTTGCCTAGTTGGGTTAATTTTCTCACTTTTCACCATTCAGGAGTTGCGATCAATAGCATGTATCCTGACATCACTTTATGGCCCTTGGTCCTACTAACAAATTGGCTGAGTCCTATACATCAAATAATTTTAATAAGGTTAATTATAGCTATTTTAACTTATTTTGTTACTTACTTTAGTATTGCTAAGCATTTCGATGAGATAAGCGCTACATATATCGCATCGCTATATACACTTTCGGGGTCAGTTTTTAGAAACTTCTATGTCACATTACAACCTGGCAAAGCGTTACCGCTTATTGTACTCTTTCCAGTTCTTTTCGTTGGTAAAAATATCATTTATTCACAAAAAACAGATATAAAGTCAGCTACTAAGTTAGCGCTGCTAAATACATTTGTTATCTACTCTCATTTCATGAGTATTTTTGTCATGCAATTAATCCTTGGAATTACACTATTCATTAGACTTATCCACACACGGAATTTGTACTCGTTATATAACTGGGGATTATCTATACTATTTTTAATACCAACTTCATTACCTGTTATCTTTCGTTACTATACAATATCATCTAATGGAATTTTGCCTCCTTTTAGTTTTGGAAATGTATCAACTACTAATTTTATAGATTTATTTGTTCAAAGTTCGTGGGATGCCACAGCCAGTCTATCTATCATTTCATTAGTCATGTTATCACTAGTTGCTTTTAACCTGGATCACGAAAAATTAAAATTGCTTCTTCCATATATTTATCTTGAAATCGTAATTATAGTACTTGGAACTAATTTGGCACCATGGTCATTATTACAAAAGCTGCCGTTATTTGCCAACGCTCAGATGACAAACAGATTTACTTTTTTTGCGGGGGCTGTTCCTCTGATTATATTTTTAATTAATTTCACAAGAAAAGCACGCATTAGTATTTTACGTGTTATTTTTTGTGTTGCTGTGTTTGCTTCTGCTAGTCTGTTTTTCAGTTTTTACTATAATGCACAGAAAAATCTTGTAACCGTTTCTTCTGAAACCAAAGACTACATTACAACTAATACTGTTAACTTAACTAACAGTGGTATTAATAGTGACAAAATAACTAGAAATATTGTTCCTGATTATTTACCAGCACAAGTTAAAACTGCTCCTAATTCAAATGGCGCTTCTTTAGAAAAAAGCACTTTCAATAAGATTCTTGACAATCAAGTGGACGTTAACGGTAAACATATTCCTACTAAATTAAATTGTACCTACAAGAACGTTAATTTTAAGTTCTTAAACCAGATTGATAATGATGCTCAAATAGTATTGCCTGTTTTCGGATACAATACCCTAAAGTATCACGTTTCTGCTAACGGTCAACCTGTTAACTACCATATTAATCATTCAGGTTTCATTGAGATAAATAATATAACTAACCCTCATAAGATTACAGTTAGTTATACATACCCAGTACTATATCCATATCTAGTCATTATCGCTATGCTTGCAGTTTTTGCCCTACTTTTTGTCCTGTATCATATCTAAGTATTATTGATTAGCAATATAAAACCCTCTAGGCGCTGAATGATAGGAGTGATCTTTCAGTACTTAGAGGGTGATTTGTAGTTATACACCTACTAAAATAGTAACTATACTTCTTGCTCAATGTTAAAGACAATTTCTGGGAATTCTTGGTCGCTATTCTTACCAACTAGAAAAGCCCGGGCCTCACGCCTGATCTGACTCAGGTCAATCCCCTGGGCCTTAGCTGCAAAGACACAGCCACAGTAGCACTGCCGGTAAATATCATATTCATGACACATCTCAACTGACCGCCGGTACCCGTTATTCTTTTTGAAATCACTGGGGAGATACTGCGTATCGTATAACTCCTGAATATCAATCCCCACACTGTTGATCACTTGGGAATTCTTATGAGGCGAGATCGTCAATGTACTGCCAAAGTAGTCAAAGCCCAACTCGACGGCCTTTTGTGCCACTAAATCTAAACGATAATTGTAGCATACCCGACACCGGGCTCCTCCCTCCGGCTCATCCTGCAATCCTCGGACCTGTTCAAAGTATTCCTGAGGCTGATAAGGAGCTGCAATAAACTGGACTTTATTTCCTGTTTGCGTGTTGAAATCATGAATAAACTTCTGCTGGACATACTTCCGTCGCAGGTACTCATCACGTGGATGGATATTAGAGTTAGCAAAATAAATCGTCACATCTGCATACTGGGTCAAATATTCCAAAGTATATGTACTGCACGGTGCGCAACAGCTGTGCATTAGGATCCGCGGGCGAATACCATTAGCCTGCCAACTCTGAACCATCTTTTGCATTATTTTGTCATAGTTAAACTTCTGTTTGGGGTTCATCTTGTCGATGATTTCATGTAAATCAATCATGATCCTACCCTCACTTTAGGTAATTATTTCTTTTCTTTCACGATATAAATCGGACGGTGCTTAACCTCAGTAAAGATCTTGCCAATGTACTTGCCAAGAATCCCCAAGCACAAAAGCTGAATCCCCCCGATAAAGAGAACAATACAGACCATTGAGGCCCAACCAGTTGTCCGGTCACCATACATCAGGTACCGAATAACAATAAAGAGGATTCCCAGCCCGGAAAATAATGATGAGAACAAGCCGACCAGCGAAGCAATATCGAGCGGAAACTGAGAAAAGTTCACAATTCCATCAATCGAATATTTAAACAGGCCCCAAAAATTCCAGCTCGTATTCCCAGCCACCCGCTCCCGGTTCTCATATGGGAGGTACTTGGTCTTATAACCAACCCAGCTAAAGATCCCCTTGGAGAAACGGTTGTACTCGCTCAACTCTAATACCGAATTAACAAACGGGCGTGTCATCACCCGAAAGTCACGGGCTCCATCGACGATCTCACTGTCCGAAATTTTATTAATGATCCGATAAAACATTCGGGCGAAAAATGACCGAATTGGGGGTTCACCTTCGCGGTTCACCCGCCGAGTGCCGACACAATCATAGTCCGTGGTTTCCAAGATCTCAACCATCTGGGGGAGCATATCTGGTGGATCCTGCAGGTCCGCGTCCATTACTGTGACGTAATCCCCAGTTGCTAAGCGAAGCCCACATAGCATTGCTGCTTCCTTACCAAAATTGCGGGAAAAGGACGCATAATGCACATGCTCTGGATCACGGGCTTGTAAAGCCCGCATTTTGGCTAATGTTTGGTCCCGCGACCCGTCATTGATAAACCAATATTCTAGTTCTAATCCGGGTAGCTGGGGTTTGATATCTTCAACTGCCGCATAAAAAAGGTCAATTGTTTGTTCCTCGTAATAGCACGGCACCACAAGCGAGAGTGTTTTTGTCATCCTAGCTAATTCTCAACTTTCTCTAAGTTATATACCCTTTATTTTATACCAGTCTAGTGTTCTTTGCAGGAGTTTTTCTACTCTTTTGCCTAAACCATGCGCCACCGATATTCTCCAAGTACATAACTTGTTTGTTAGCAAGAATACATTCTTGCCGCCTGTTATCTAAATTAGTTACCACTCCGGTTACTTCATCGTAGTATCCTACTGCCTCATTGAAATATTCAATGGTAAGTGGCCGGTGCTCAGTCATACTCTGAGTTAAGAGGGTCCAGATTTGGGTTTGAGCTGCTTGGTCTAAGTACCGTTTCCGCTGATATTTTTCCCGAATCAGCGCTACTTCTTGCTCGAAGCCCGTCAGGGCTGCAAAGGGCGCAAATTGGGCAGCGCGCTTGGTGCGCGGCATCCGGGGATGATTCCGAGCAGGAATATATTCTTTACTGATCAATTCATCCCGCAGATGTCCTCTATTCTTCATGCCCGGTGGCCTCCAATCTGCAGATTCCGCTCTTTCGTCCGCGCTCCAGGAAGGATGTCGGCCAATCTGATAACAATATTCTTGTTATTATACTGCTGCTGCAAAGTCAAGATTGCCTGTTGCAAGCGGTGATCACGTTCACGTTGATAATCAGCATACTGCTCTTGTACCCGTTGTGCTAATGGGTCCACAAACAGATTTGTCTGCTCATACCGCACTGCTAGCTGGTTGCCCTGGCGGGATTGGAGATGACCAGCTCCTACCATAATGCGGCGCACCAGTAAATGCGAGTTGATATGTTGATCAAACAACGTATGAAAGGCACTCCGTAAGTCACTGGCGGCCGCCGTAGGAACAGCCAAGGTTGTATGGACATGGAGTGATTTGGGGCGGATCCGCCCATAGAAGTCCTGACTTAATTCTCCTTGATAGTCATAGTAATTTAAACTGGCTTGATCATAGCTAATTCCCAGGCTGATCTGATCAGTCAAGAGATCATAGCGTACCAATTGTTGCACCAAATTATCAATCATCCCACCTAAAGTTAACCGCGCATCAGCAACAGGCGTTGGAGCTGGCAGGATTTGGTTGGTAGAAAAGCCATGGGCGGCAGGATGATAATGCTTGATGTCTGCCATCGTCGTTGCTTCTTTTCCCCAGGCGTGGTCAATCAATAATTCCGCATTAATCCCGAACTCTTTGAAAAGCAGGTCTGCATTTCCCTGATCTGTTAATGTTCCCAACGAAGCTTGCGCAATATCCCTCATTGTCACTAAGCCCAACTTCTGTAAACGTTGCGCATACCCCCGACCAATCCGCCAAAAATCCGTTAGGGGTTGATGATCCCACAAGTCACGCCGGTACCGTTTTTCATCTAGAAAAGCAATCCGGACTCCATCAGAATCTGGCTGCACATGCTTGGCCCCGATATCGAGAGCTACTTTAGCCAGATACAAGTTAGTGCCAATACCAGCAGTCGCAGTCAGTCCTGTTTCTTGATAAATCCGTTTGATAAGCAACCGGGCTAGTTGGTGTGCAGTCACATCATGTGTGACCAAATAATCAGAAACATCCAAGAAAACTTCATCAATGGAATAAACATGGATCTTATCCGCCGGCAAGAAGCGGAGATAAATTCCGTAGATGGCAGCACTTTTTTGGAGATAGTACTTCATCCGCGGAGGAACGATTTTGAAATCAATGCGCAAGTCGGGCGAACGTAATAATTTTTGCCGATAAACGGACTTATGCGCAGAAAGATGATGACAAGTAGCATGCTGTGCCCGCTCCCGGTTGAGCGTCGCTACGGCTTGCTTTACCGCAAATAGCCGTGGCCGGCCTTTGATCCCAAAAGCCTTGAGGGCTGGTGAAACTGCTAAGCAAATTGTCTTATCTGTCCTCGTCTGATCAGCCACTACCAGATTGGTATTGAGCGGGTCCCATCCACGGGCACAGCACTCTACCGATGCATAAAAAGCTTTGAGATCGATCGCCAAGTATATCTTATCTCGTCCCATAAAGCGAACATCCTTTCGTTTTTATTAATTAATAATATAGCACATATGTTCGTTTTAGGGAATGAAAAAGAGACTGTTTCCAGTCTCTTAGTGAACATTATTCATTAACTGGCTTCTTCCAGAAGCTTAGGATCAAAGCAGCTACAATGGAACCAACAATCGTTGCAACAAAGAAGCCTAAGATGTTAGTTGCCAGTGGGGATACCCACAAGCCACCGTGAGGTGCAGGCACACCAACTTTCATCATCCCAACTAATGCCCCACCAATGGCAGAACCGATGATACATGATGGTAAGACACGACCAGGGTCAGAAGTTGCGAATGGAATAGCCCCTTCTGTGATGAACGAGAAGCCTAAGATCCAGTTAGTAACGCCGGCACGCCGTTCTTCTTCAGTATACTTGTTCTTGAAGAAGGCAGTCCCGATAGCAGTGGCGAATGGAGGAACCATTCCCCCAACCATAACGGCCCCCATCAGGATAGCAGCAGTAACGGACTTTGGATCATTAGCAAAGGCACCAGAAGCGAAAACATATGCCGCCTTGTTGAAAGGACCACCCATGTCGATCGCCATCATTCCAGCTAAGATAGTCGTTAACAATACTAAGTTACCAGTCCCCATCCCATTCAGGAAGCTAGTAATCCAACTATTGATAGTGGAGAAGATTGGGTTGACGATGAAGTACATGATCAAAGCAATCAGTAGCAAGCCTAAAACAGGATATAGTAACATTGGTTTCATCCCTTCAAGGGACTTTGGCATTCCGGAGAAGAGCTTACGCAAACCAACGATCAGGTAACCAGCAATAAACCCGGCAGCAATCCCACCAAGGAACCCAGCGTTAGAGTTGGCAGTATGTTGGATATTAGCAATATATGCTCCACCGAAAGAGCCCTTGTATACCATTGCCATAAACCCACCGACGAAACCAGGCATCAATGCTGGCTTGTCGCCGATTGATTCAGCAATATATCCGGCCAAAACAGGTACCATGAAAGCAAAAGCCATATTCCCAGCATTGTTTAAGAAAACAAAGGCTTCGGAGTTAGCACCACCAAAGTAGCTTTCTACCACAAAGGAAAGGGCCATCAGAATCCCACCACCGATAACGAATGGTAACATGTGGGAAACCCCATTCATCAATTGCTTGTAGATGTTACTCCAAGTAGAACCGTTGTTGTCATCTTCTTCAGCAGCTACGGCACCGCCTTCAGCATGGTAAACAGCAGCTTTGCCATCCAATACTGTCTGGATCAGTTCTTCTGGATGTCTAATTCCATCAATGGAAGCTTTGTTAACCAGTGGCTTGCCATCAAACCGTGCCATGTTAATCTTCTTATCGGCAGCGATCACTACCCCTTGGGCACGGGCAATGTCTTGCGCAGTCAACCGGTGACCAACACCTTCGGAACCATCAGTTTCAATCTTGATATCAACCCCGAGCTTTTCAGCAGCCTTGTGGAGGTTTTCTTCTGCCATATATGTGTGTGCAATCCCGTTTGGACAAGCAGTCACCCCAACTAGGTAAGGCCGTTCACTAGCAGCCATAGCTTGTTCACGTTCATCCCGGGCCTTGTTTTCTGCTTCCTTAGCTTCAATAGCCTTGGAGAAGATTGCTTGAACTTGAGCTGGTTCAGTAGCAGCTTTTAATTGAGCAACCACATCAGCATTCAGTAATACTTGGGATAAGGCGGCCAAAGCCTTCAAGTGGGTATTACTTCCTCCTTCAGGTGCAGCAATCATGAAGAAAAGATGGGCTGGTTGCCCGTCCATGGATTGGTAGTCAACCCCTTGGGCACTCTTAGCAAACATCACTGCTGGTGTCTTAACGGCTGTATCATGGGCGTGTGGGATCGCAATCCCATCTCCCATCCCAGTGGAGCTTTCTTCTTCACGGGCCAAAATATCTTTCTTATATACAGCTTCATCATCGATGATGCCATGGACAAACAAGTTATGTACCATTTCATCGATAACTTCTTGTTTGGTAGTTGCCTGCAAGTCCATTACCATCAGGTCTTGCTTGAGCAATTCGCGAATATCCATTGTTACACTCCCTTTACTAACATACTTGCAAATAAATTACTAAATCTCATTAACCAATCTTAGTGATTTTGATTTGCGGCAAGATCTCATCAATCTTAGCCCGCGTTGCCAAATCTTCTGAAAAGGCGGTTGCTGATCCGCTAGCCAACCCATAGCGGAAGGCTTCGACCGGATCATGGGTATCAGCATATGTCCCCGTGAATCCAGCTAACATCGAATCCCCAGCCCCTACTGAGTTAACCACTGTGCCCTGCGGTGCCAAGCTCCGGTAAACACCATCGGCAGTAACCAACAGGCCACCATCACCAGCCATGGAAATCATCACGTACTGTGCTCCCATCTCCCGAAGCTTTTGAGCATACTTGATGATGTCATCAATCCCTGAAAATTCAACGCCAAAAAGCTCTGCTAATTCATGGTTATTAGGCTTAACCACCAGGGGTTTTTCTTGGAGCGCTTTGCGCAAGCTCTCCCCAGTTGTATCAATAACGAACTGGGCACCTTTTTCTTGAATGATCTTGATCAGTTCAAAGTAGAAATCATCATCCAGGTTCGGCACCAAACTACCCGCAAAAATTACAACGTCGTCTGCAGTCAAATGAGCAAACTTTTCTTTGAAAGTAGCGATTTCAGCAGGAGTCACTGCCGGACCCTTACCATTGATTTCTGTTTCTTCTTCGGCCTTGATCTTGACATTGATCCGCGTGTCAGCTGCGACAGGGGTGAAGTCAGTTTTTAAACCATCCTTTTCCAAAGCATCGGTAATAAACCGCCCTGTAAAACCACCCATAAAGCCCCAGGCAACACTGTCATGGCCCAGTTCACGGAGAATGCGGGAAACATTGATCCCTTTTCCGCCGGGAAGCTTGTTGTCATAAGCCATCCGGTTGACCAAACCCAAATGCAACTCTGGCAACTGGACAATATAGTCGATGGATGGGTTAATCGTAACTGTATAAATCATAACCTTACCTCCTAGATAAACGTTTGGTTGACAAAACGCTTAGCAATCCGCGGTGACAAATTATCATCTGTGATAATGGTAGCGTCCGTACAATCAGCGACTTTAACAAACGAAACCTGGCCAAACTTAGTACTGTCAGCCATAACGTAATTCTTGTCGCTCTGGCGTAGTGCCATCCGCTTGACAGCTGCCTCGTCTGGATCAGGCGTCATCAAACCATCCGTGGCATGAATCGCATTGATCCCTAGGAAAGCGCGGTTAAACCGGTATTTACTCAACTCAACCGCTGCATCCGCCCCGGCAATCGCTCGGGTATTGTTCTTGAGACGTCCGCCTAGAACAATCGTGTCGATCCCATGGTCTGATAATACTGCCGCACTCAACACACTGTTAGTTACCACCGTAATTTTTTTGGTAGCGTCCAAAATTCGGGCTAACTCCAATGTAGTTGAACCAGAATCAAGATAAATCACATCGTCATCCTGAATGAGAGCGGCGGCCTTTTGCGCAATCATCACCTTTTGGTCATGGTTTTTGCTCGACTTATCGGTCATCGTCATTTCGCTTTGGAGCGCACGCTTGATCTGTGCGCCCCCGTGTACCCGGTGTAAAAGCCCCTCTTCTTCCAAGAGCTGTAAATCACGCCGTGCTGACGACATCGAGCAGTCGGTTAAGCGGCAAATATCTTGGATCTTAACGATGCCATGTTGCTGTAACATCCTTAAAATCACTTGCCGCCGTTCTTCTGCAAGCACTTTCATCACCTCTTCGTTCCATATAATACCACCTACCACAGCGAAAAACAACCATAAAACACCACAAACAACCAAAAAATACAAAAAGCCTTCGCAAGGCACAAGAAAGCGGTATCAAATATAGTTAATATACCGTCAGATAGCGCAGTAACAGTCAGCGTCTACCATAATCCACCACAAACCCCTAAAAAAACTTAAATCCTTATTCGAAGAGAATTAAACTTGAACTGGATAACATTAAAAGTTACTGTAAAGTATTGTTATTTCAGCGTTTGCCAGGCATAATAGCATATGTTTTTATAATTAATTTATCTATAAGGAGGATTCGTTATTCATGTCTATGCGCACTTCTCGCGTTCAAATCGACACTAAAACACGCTTGATCGTTTCTGCTGTGTTGCTCTTATCAACCTTTATTAGCTTGGGTAGTCAAACAATGATGGTAACTGCCCTTCCCGTGATCAGCCATCAAATGCACGTTAGCTTGAATATTACGCAGCTACTGACAACTGCCTATACTTTAGTGATTGGGATTGTTACTCCCCTTTCATCCAATTTGTATGAAAAATACAGTAACCGCCAAGTTTACCTTGGCATCATCGGGACTTTCATCGTAGGGACACTCGTTGGTTGTTTTGCTAATAACTTTTATAGTCTCTTGTTAGCCCGGTTAATCCAAGCTTGTGCTGGGGGCCTGTTGATGTCTTTCCAAATGACAACCATGATTTCGATCTATCCTCCACAACGGCGGGGAACAATTCTGGGAATTTCCAGCCTAGTAGTAGCTTTCGGTCCAGCCATTGGGCCTACTCTGTCAGGGATCATCCTCAACTATCTTAATTGGCATTACTTATTTATCTTGATTTTGCCATTGATGATCCTCTTGTGGGTCATCTCACTGTTTACTTTTCCTAACTATTCCACCCCGCGGCCAATCAAAATTGACCTGGTATCAGTCTTTGAATCCTTAATTGGTTCTGGTTTGGCCCTGTTCAGTATGTCTGTTTTTGGTTACAACTGGGCGGTTGCTTCTGTGATGTTGCTTGTCGGCATTGGTATCTTGTACATCTTCGTCAAACGGCAACTCCAACTCAAGCAGCCACTGCTCAAAGTGGCCATTCTTAAGGAACGATCCTTCCGGTTGATGACCATGGTAGGAATGTTGGCCTTCTCTGTTCTTTTGGGAACAGAACAGTTAATCCCTGTTTTCACCGAAAATGTTTCCCACGTTTCTTCCATGGAATCCGGAATGATTCTCCTGCCTGGAGCGATCGTTAATGCCCTATGTGCTGCCTTAGTCGGACGCTACTACGATGCTCACGGTCCTAAGGGGTTGATTTTCTCTGGGGCAATCTTGATGTTGATTGCTACTATTCCTTTCCTAACGATTACTCAAGATACCCCCATCTGGCTCATGACAGTTGCTTATGCTATCCGGATGGCCGGTAATGCTATGATTTTCTCCCCTGCTATGTCCGAATCATTCGTCGCCGTAGCACATGAAGATATCAGTCATGCTACCGCCTTGAACAACTCGTTGCGACAGGTATCAGGGGCAATCTCAGTTACACTTCTGATCGTGATCGCTGGTTTGCCACATTCTCTAGTCACTGGAATGCGGGTGGCAATCTGGGTTACTGTCTTTTGTATCCTGTGCTTATCTGTAATCTTTGCTTCCTATCTCAAGCATAAACAGAAATAATTACTAAAGAACTCACCTTTTTACACATTAAAAGGTGAGTTTCTGTTATATTATTGGTAAAAATAGTTCTCGGTGAGGAAGTGACCATCGTGCGACGGTATTTTCGCAATTTATTTTTAACCGGCTGTGGCTTCTTACTTCCCTTAATGGGGTTAGTTATTTATGTTCACCATCATAATTGGTTTCATTTTGACGCACGAACACAGCTATTATTGTTCGTAAGTATGTTTATCTTATTATCTGGCTTCTTATCTTGTTTATTTACTCCCCTGTGGTTCCTGGCTGCTAAACTCAAAGCCTGGTTCCACGATTGGCGCCAACGTTGGCAGGAAAAAAGAGCCCTGCGGCGGCAATTATTACAGCAACGTAAAGCCCAATTAGTCCAAAAGCCAAACAAAAAATAGCAACAAAAATCCCGTAGTTACATAGCAAGGCGCCGTGTAACTACGGGATTATTTATTTGTTATAACTAATCTATTTGCTTCAACCGACCTTTTTGTCCGTTGTACTTATTCTTGATAACTTGCCGGAGGCGTTTAATTAGGCTCAGTCCGACTACCAAGGAAATAATTTCGATCAAAGGTAAGCCCACCCAGACACCTGACATTTTAAAGAAAAATGCTAACGGTAAAAGAATTGGGAATACCAACAGGTACCCTCTAAACAAGACCAGACTGATACTTTGTTTGGTGGCATCACATGAAGCCAAGAAAATGATCAGCTGATTGTTGATAGCCGAGAAGAACAAACTGATGAGGAGGATTCCCATCCCCTTAGTCGCCAAACTGGCCACAACTGGGTTGCCTTGTTCGTTAAAAGCAGCAACAATTGGTCCTCTAAATACGACAGCACCGACATAGATCACCAAGCCAATTCCCAAAGCAACCCGAATTGCCAAGTGCAACGCTTGAAATGCCCGTTTGAATTGACGTTGCGCAAACTCTTTGCTGACAAAAGGCTGGATCCCCTGGGCGGTCCCGGTAAAGAGGGCCAGGGCCACCAGCAATACGTTGGTAATCACCCCGTAGGCAGCAACCGCATATTCATCGCTAACCGCCAGGATTACCTTGTTAAAAATAAAAATAGTAAAACCGTTACTCATCTCCATCAAAAATGATGGCAAGCCCAATTCCAATGTATACCGAATATTGGACAGACGGAAGCCCGCTGGCTTGAACGACAAGGAGCTCTTACCATTGAACCAGTGAACCGACATGATGAGGATACTGATCAATGGTGCTGATGTAGTCGCTAAACCAGCCCCTAGCATCCCCCACTTAAAGACGAGGATGAAGAGCCAATCGGCTATTACGTTCCAAATACTTGAAACCAACATCGCCACCATTGCCAAAAAGGTATCGCGGTCATTACGCACGAAACTTAAAAAGAAATTGTTGAGTACAAACACCGGTCCCCCTAAGAGGATGATCCGCGTATACTCCGTCGTCATCGCCAACACTGCCTGGTTTGCCCCTAAGAGTTGGGCAATTTGCCGGGGACATGTTAGCCCGAGCACCATAAAAAATAAGCCTAAAATCAATCCAATTCTAAAGATCTGTGGGAAAACTTTTTTAGAATTAGACGGCTCTTGGATTTTATCAATGATGAAAAGCGTTGCGCCCCCCATTCCCAATAAGAGTCCTAACCCCTCCATTAGGTTAAACAATGGCATCGTCAGACTCATTACTGAAACACCGAGTACGCCTAAACTTCTCGCCACGAAAAATGAATCCGCTAGAATATAGATCGACAATCCCACTGAGCCCAGGGCTCCCCGTGACACATCACGGACTAATTGCCGCTTCTCTAGCTTTTCCATGATATCCTCCTTCCGCTACTATCTAAAAATTAAGCACCATGCTAACTAGCTGGTACTTTTAGAGCAATCTATTTTTATTGTACTATACTTTACCCTCATTTAGTAGGTTACAACATCGATCTTCAGCTAATTTTCCGTTATAAAAAAACAAGCAGCTAGGAAATAGTCCCCCATAGCTGCTTGTTAGTTCTTATTTACATGAAATATTATTCAGCCTGTTTTTTGGCAATCCGGCCCTCTTGGATATAAACTGCCAGGATGGCTAAGTCAGCGGGGTTAACCCCACTGATCCGGCCTGCTTGTGCGAGGGTAGTTGGCTGGATCTTTTCAAACTTTTGCCGTGCTTCTGTAGCAATGCCATCGATTTTGGCATAGTCAATGTCAGCCGGAATCTTCTTAGCTTCCATCCGCTTGAGCTTGGCAACCTTTTCTTCTTCCTTCTTGATGTAGCCGGCATACTTGAACTGGATCTCAATCTGTTCAATCACCCGCCGGTCCAAAGGTTCTGCTGGAGCCGGGATGAACTGTAACAAGTCCTTGTAACTTGCATATGGGCGCCGCAAGAAGTCACTAGCTAACACCCCATCCTTCAACGGACGATCACCATGGGCTTCAAGGTAATCATTGATGCCAGGAGTATTTGGTGTCAACCGAATTGTTGCTAACCGTGCTTCTTCGGCTGTAATCGCTGCTTTCTTAGCTTCGAAAGCTTGGTAGCGTTCATCAGAAATCAAACCAATTTCATGGCCTAACTCCGTCAACCGTAAGTCAGCATTATCGTGGCGCAAGATCAACCGGTATTCAGCCCGTGAAGTCAACAACCGGTATGGTTCGTTAGTTCCCTTGGTTACCAGATCATCGATCATAACCCCGATATAGGCATCAGACCGCTTGAGGACAATTTCTTCTTTCCCCAGCGCATGGCGGCCCGCGTTAATTCCGGCGATAATCCCTTGCCCAGCTGCTTCTTCGTACCCTGAAGTCCCATTAGTTTGACCAGCAGTGTACAGCCCACGGATGAGTTTGGTTTCTAGTGTTGGGCGCAACTGGTATGGAGCGACAATATCATACTCGATCGCATAGCCTGGCCGCATCATCTGCGCGTTTTCCAAACCTGAAATCGAATGCACCATCTGTTGTTGGACTTCTTCTGGCATTGAAGTGGACAAGCCTTGAACATAGTACTCATCTGTGTTTCGTCCTTCCGGTTCCAAGAACAACTGGTGGCGAGGCTTATCAGCAAAACGAACAATCTTATCTTCGATTGATGGGCAGTAACGGGGCCCAACCCCTTCGATCACGCCCGAGAACATCGGAGCACGATCCAGGTTGCTATTGATGATCTCGTGGGTTTTTTCGTTAGTATATGTCAACCAGCATGACAGTTGCTGTTCAACCGTGAGGTAGTCCTCATCCGAGGTTTCAAAGCTAAAGTGGTTGACGTCTGCATCCCCAGGCTGTTCTTCGGTCTTACTATAATCAATTGTATTCCCGTCAACCCGTGGTGGGGTCCCCGTCTTAAACCGCTTGAGCTCAAAGCCCAGCTTCTCCAAGTTCTTCGACAATTCAACCGCTGCTTGGGTGTTGTTAGGACCAGAGGAATACCGCAATTCCCCAATGATGATCCGGCCCCGGGCTGCTGTCCCGGTTGTTAAAACGACCGCTTTCGCACCATAACGGGCCCCAGTATTAGTGATCACACCCTTGACGACCCCATCTTCAACGATCAGGTCGTCAACGATTCCCTGCCGGAGAGTTAGATGTTCTTGACGTTCCAACGTATGCTTCATTTCCTCAGAATATAAACGCTTGTCTGCTTGGGCCCGCAACGCGCGAACTGCCGGTCCTTTACCAGTGTTCAGCATCCGCATTTGGACGTATGTCTTGTCAATGTTACGCCCCATTTCGCCCCCGAGTGCGTCTACTTCGCGAACTACAATCCCCTTGGCTGGGCCCCCAATAGAAGGATTACATGGCATGAAAGCAGTCATTTCCAGCTGAATAGTAATCAGCAGGGTTTCATTTCCCATCCGGGCAGCTGCTAGCGCAGCTTCACAGCCAGCATGACCGGCCCCAACTACGATAACATCATAATCTTGTCCTTGATATTGTTTTCCAAATGATTCAACCATAATTCTCTTTGTGGCTAGTAAGCCAGCATATCTTCCTTTCTCTTATTCCAAGTTATTTCCCTAAGCAGAACTGACTAAAAAGCTGATCTAGCAGCTCGTCTTGGTAAGAGTCCCCAGTGATCTCCCCAAGGCTATCCCAAGCAGCTGTCATATCAATCTGGCAGAGGTCCACCGGCATCCCTGCCTCGATTCCCTGCAACACTGCCGTCAAAGATTGTTCCGCCTTATTAAGCAAGGCCACATGGCGGGCATTGGTAACAATGACCGTTGTCTGGGAATTTTCGATTCCCCCAAAGAACAGTTTGGCAATTTGTTCTTCTAGCTGATCAATCCCTGCGTTAGCTAAAACAGAGAGCGCGATGACTTCTTCTGCTGGTTTGAGATAAGTCTGCAACTCAGCTTGATCCAACTGCTGCGGCAAGTCCGTTTTGTTGAGCACAACAATTCGCTTCTTATCCGCCGTAGCGGCTAATAATTCTTGGTCTTCAGCCGTCAGTGGTTCGCTAGCGTTCAACAGTAACATCACCAAATCTGCTTGGTCGATCGCTTGCCGGGAACGTTCCACCCCGATCTTTTCAACCTTATCATCTGTTTCACGAATTCCGGCCGTATCAATCAACTTCAACGGCACTCCACGGACATTAACATATTCTTCGATCACGTCCCTGGTGGTCCCAGCAATATCGGTCACAATGGCCTTATCTTCATGCAACAAGTGGTTCAGCAAACTTGACTTGCCCACGTTCGGCCGTCCCACAATTGCCGTAGCTAGCCCTTCGCGCAGGATCTTTCCTTGTTTAGCCGTTTGTTCCAACTGCTTGATACGGTCCCGTACAGCCAGTGCTTTTTCTTTAAGCATCTTCGTAGTCAATGTTTCGACATCGTCATATTCAGGATAATCAATATTGACCTCAACTTGAGCCAAAACGTCCAGGATATCCTGGCGTAAATTATTGATCAAATGAGCCAAATTACCATCTAACTGGTTCAAAGCAACTTTCATTGACCGGTCTGTCTTGGCTCGAATCAAATCCATCACTGACTCTGCTTGGGTCAAATCAATGCGACCATGTAAGAAAGCCCGCTTGGTAAACTCACCAGGTTCCGCTAACCGCGCTCCGTTTTGCAAAAGTAGCTGCAAAATCTCATTAGTTGAAACAATCCCCCCGTGGCAATTGATTTCAATAATATCTTCCCTGGTATAAGTCTTTGGTCCCCGTAGCACCGAAACCATGACTTCATCAATTTCACGGTGTGATGCCGGGTCAATAATATGTCCGTAGTTGATCGTATGACTAGCCACTTGCGTTAGGTCCTTCCCCTGAAAAACCTTGGTGGCGATCTTGACGGCATTTTCCCCGCTCATCCGTACAATTGAAATCGCCCCTTCTCCTGGCGGGGTTGAAATAGCGGCGATTGTATCAAATTCCGTGATTTCCATCAACTATCCTCCCTTTAAAAAGCAAGAAAAAAAGTGCCACTCCATGCACTATATAATACAGTTTTCCTGTATAAAAGACATGGATAAAGCACTTTGACTACTTTATCTATCAAGATAAGAATGATTACTTTTAATATACGTTCATTACTAAATAAAGTCAATTAAAACTTTAACGCAGCCTAGAAATGCCGACCTCGTGGTGGTCGTTGTTCGGTAGGGTTACTTTGTTCGCTCCTAATCCCTGGCAACCGGAAGCCAAAGATTCGTTTGAGGAACCCAAACCGGTTAAGAATTAAAGCATAGACCACCATGAAGAAGCCACCAAAGACCGCTGCATAGAAGAAGGCAGCTAGTTTACCTTGCGGAATGTAGACCTGGTCTAAGCCCCAGTGAGTCAGCCAGGCAACTGCCCCCAGAACAATATTAATAAAGATCAATTGTAAAGCACCTTCTAATTGTCCTGGTTCAAGGTAATGACTATAAACATAACCGAAGACGACCGCTGCAATCGCTGCAAAGGTGATCGTGGTTGCCCATACTGTCCCAAAAGCACCCCAGATATAGGTTAATGGAATCTGTAAGGCTAATTTAAGGATCAATCCTAAGGTTAACGTCCGGACAGCCAGGCGGTGGTTCCCAAGTGACTGGGCAATCGAAAAGAAGTCAGTAAAGACTCCCAAGGCAATGCTTCCAATCAAAGCGACTGACATCAAATCAGCCCCTAAGCGGGAGAAAGGATAGAAGACCCCATTAACTTCCCATGCCAAAACAGAGAGTAGGAAGGCGACTGGTAAAAGGGTCACTACTATCAGTTCAATGTTTTGGACGATCAACTTGCTGACGCCTTCCCGATTACCTGTCCGTGACTGTTCTGCCAGCAGGGGCAGCGAGGAAGCAGCAACCGCAATTGTTAATGCCACAACCACTGTTGTGATCTTGTTAGGGTTGGCGGAGAAGTAAGTATACAGGTCCTGAGCATGGAAGGGAGAAACACCCGTCAGTTTCACAACGATATCTTTGAAAGTCATCTGATCGATAAACTGAACAATCGTTACGGCTGAACCAACATAAATGAATGGAATAGCTTCTTTAAGAATACCAATAAAAATCTGCTTGAGATCATTATTATCTGCCGGTAAACTCTGCGCAGCCAGTTCTTGGTATTCCGAGCGCTTTTTCCAGTAATACCACACTAGATAAATCAAACTAGCAACTGCCCCGAGGAAGGTAGCAAAGGTACTATAATTAACCGCCGTGATGTACGACCCATGGATGACTTTCATCACATAGAAAGTCGCCCCCAGAATAAAGAGAATCCGCACTAATTGTTCCCACAACTGTGAGATCCCATAGGGCTTCATATCCGTATTTCCTTGGAAAAAGCCCCGCGTTAAACTCATCGGTGGCAAAATCACCAAGGTAGGACACATCACCCGGATGGCTTTGGTAGCGACACTTGTCGATACCACGGCACTCCGTTCAGCGATCACTGGTGCCAACACGTAGAGCAAGACAGCACAACCGATCCCCGTACAGAGCATGCAGAAGAGTGCAACTTTGAAGACCCGCTTACTATTATTAAATTTATTTTCACCATTGTAGGCCGCTACTTGGCGGGCAATTACCGTTGGAAACCCAGCGACCCCTAAGGAAAGAAAGAGCGCATAAAAGTTATATGCTGAGTTGAAGATGGCCTGGGCAGCATTCTGTTGCGCTGCGCTCCCCATCATCATCAACCATGGAATCAGATAGATAACTCCTAAAACACGGGAGAGGATGCTCCCAGCCATCATCCAAAAAGCTCCCGATAATAGTCTACTCTTTTTCATTTTCTTGTTTACACTCCGCGTTATTTAAATCTAAAAAGTAATTATACCGCTAATTTTTGCCTGCGAATAGAAAAAACGTATTTTCCGTACTAATTTCCCGGAAAATACGCTTCTTTACTCCGTTGTTTCGGCAGATTGGTGTGTCATATTCTTGGCTTGCCGACCTAGGGCCGACTTGATCATTCCTGGAGCGATCAAGGTTGTCAGAATAATTACCATGATTACCCCTGAATAGTAGTCTGCATGGAGTAAATGGGCTTGGAATCCCACCTGGGCAACGATCAGGGCCATCTCCCCCCGGGAAACCATGCCCGATCCGATAATACTAGCCGAATCAAAGTTCATCCCTGTTAACCGGGCCCCGAGGCCACAACCGAACCACTTCGTGAATAAAGCTAATAGTAGCAATGGCACAGTAAACTTGAGGTCACTGATGAAGCCATGGAAGGTCATGTTCAACCCGATTGAAACAAAGAACATCGGGATAAAGACTGCATACCCGATCGGAATGATATTATGGTCAATCTCTGCCCGGTACTCAGTTTGACCGACTGCAATCCCCGCGAAGAAAGATCCCACGACAGTACTTAAGCCCACCAGATCAGCCAGATAAGCCATCCCCAAGCACATCACAAGGGACATTAAAACTACTGAGGCCGGTACCTGGAGTTTTTCTCCTAGTGACATCAAAATCGGAGCTACCCATTTGAAAATTACGTAGACCCCAATGAAATAAACCGCTTGTAGCACTAAGTTCAAAAGAATACTGTTGGTTCCACCACTGGAGCTACCCACATTACCGTAAACTGAAACCAAGACACTCAGGATCAGCACCGCTAGGATATCATCAATCACAGCTGCCCCCAAGATGGTTGACCCTTCCTTAGTGTCCAACTTATTCATCTCTTTGAGCACTTCAACTGTGATGCTCACTGAAGTAGCCGCAAAGGTCACACCTAAAAACAGAGAACTTTCGACTGAAAGGTTAAATAAGAAACCAAAGCCGAAAACAAGCCCTACTGGCAGGACAACCCCAAAGACTGCCACTGCCAAAGATGGCACAAAATATTTCTTCAAAAGAGCTAGGTCGCTTTCCAGACCCGCCATGAACATCAGGATGATGACCCCAATTTCGGAAAAAATGTGCATAAATTGGTCATTGGGAACCCAGCCTAGAACAGCTTGGCCCAAGATAATTCCGACGACCAACTGGCCCACTACGGCCGGAATCCGCATCCGCCGGCTCAAGTGCCCAACGATAGCAGTCGCCAACAAAACTAAGGTTAATGTACGTAAATAAAGCATTGGTTCACCTCTTTTCGCACTATACTAAATTTACTTACAAAGAGTATTATACATGAAATTTATCCTAAACTAAAAGGAGCCATAACGTATCGCTACCATACGTTATGACTCCCTCTAGTTTTTTCAAAGGAGATAAGGTATTTGAGTTGGAGTAAATCTCAAAAATAATTTCTGAAGCATACTATATCTTTAATTATTTTATATCAAACTAATAAATCATAAGAAAGCGACTCCAACTCGATTATGGTAATCCGAAATAACAGACATTCGGCATTTCCAACAGTTTTAAGTGTAACCGTTTTCTGGTTGAGTGTCAAAGTTCAGTTTAAATAAAATAGAATTTATAATAAACGCTCTCATAAACTCTACCCAATAAATTTAATCCGCTTTCTTTTTCCATTTTTGCTTCTTTTTCACTTAAAAATAATTATGCTGGTAAACGTTGCCAAATCAATGTTTATACTTCGATTTTCACTTACGGAAATAAAGCAAGCTCCGAAATACCCGTGTTCCCGCCTCTTTCACCATTATTTTTAATGATTTCATTATTAGAAGCTCTTTCTAGTCTGTTTTTCACTCGTTTTTAATGATTACAATTAAAAAGGTGGTTCACCTTTTTTAGGCAACCACCATTCAATCTAACTATTTAGTTTCGTTATTTCCTTTGCAGGTCAAAACATCACACAGTGCTTCGCGTGTCACATAAGCAGCGACAGACCCCATCATAACCCGCTCGATAAAGTTACGTCCGGTATAACCTAGGACGATCAGGTTACTCTTGTATTCTTGAGGGAACTCACGCGCTATAATGCGCTTTGGATTGCCAAAGCGCAAATGAACGTAAACTTGGCTATCATCCAAGCCTTTTTCCTCAACAATTTCCTTCCGCAAGCGTAGCATCTCTTGTTCGGCTTCTTGTTCAATCTCATAGATCCGTTCGCCATCCAAGGCTACACCAGCGCCCCCATATTCTAGAGTATTGAGATCCAAAACCCGCAACACATCTAATCGAGTTGTGGTTCCCTTCACTAGGTTCACCGCATCTTCCAATGCATAGCGTGACCCTTGGGATCCGTCAACAGCAACCAAAATACGTTTGTAATTCATCATGTAAGCCATTATCCTCACCTCTCGACTAGATAACTCTAATATTAAACCCTTCTAATATTATGATATGTGTTTTCTAGTGAAACTGCAAGGACGATCCGCTGCAAATGCTAGATCCTGTCTAGCCCCATGACGATTGAAATGACACATAAAACATAGGCCACTCCTGCAGGCCAGTTAAGTAAGCTCCAGGTCAGATAGTGGGGTGGAATAACGTTGGCTTGAAGCCAGCTTTTGATTTGGCTAGCATGGCGAATTAAAAAGACCAGGCCACCCACTGCCATCACCAGCATAAACATTGAGCTGACTGCATTAATAGCGCCACCCCAGTGAACAGCAAGGATCGAAACTACTTGTCCAAACGCGTTGTTACAAAAGTGAACAAAGATCGACCACCGCAAACCGTAAGTCAGCGCCGTATAAGCTAACAACAAACCTAGGCAAAAAGCAAATGGTGTCTGGGCAATATTCATATGGTAGATTCCAAAAAAGAATGCCGTAACAAACACAGCTAACTTTTGGCTGTACTTGCTGAAATAGTGGAGCAAGTAACCCCGAAAAATAAACTCCTCGAAAATTGGTGCAACCACAGTGACATAAATAATCATCGACAGTGAATCTTTACCGTTGGCAGAAGCAGTTTCTAGTTGCGCTCTGGTTGTCAAACCAAATACCTGGAAAATATGCTCAACCAAGTTACTCCAAATCCCAAAAAACATATTTGCCAGCATTATCAGGGCTAAAAGAGTCACAATCGTTCTGGCAGTCGGCTTACGCGGAATAGTTCGAATTTGCTGCCAGATCGCTCGCTGGTCAATTTTGCTGGTACCAATGAAAATTACTAACAAGCCAGCTGCTACCCCGAGGTAGTATGGGATCCCTGAACTCATCGCGGTAGAAATTGAAGAAAAAAGGCGCCATGAAAAGGAAGCTACTGCCTGGAAAACAATAATATATCCGAGCATCAGTGCTAAAGCATGGCGTGCTTCTTTCTTATACTGTACATCTAACATTTCCATCAATACCGCCCTCTTTTCTTAGGTATTTTCTTAAGATTGCAAAAACTCTTGGTGCTTTTGTTGGTAGCGGGCAAAGTCAGCCTCAGTCAAATTACCCAGTTCCACCAATTTATTTTCAATTGTTTCTAAGACTGCCACCCGGTCATGCTTGTTAGCCATGAAGTCATACTTGTCCCCATCAATGATCAGTAAAGGTGAGTAACTATATTCTTGCATCCAGATGTCATAGTGTTTCAGCAAACGGTGATAGTAGTCGCTCAAGGAAGGATCTAATTCCACCTGTTCATATTTTCGGCCCCGCTTTTTGATCCGGTTAAGCATGGTTTCATAAGAAACTTTGATCGTAATCATCAAGTCAGGTGATTTCTTGTGGGCAGCCAGGGGTAGTTCTTCCATCATATTATTGAGCAGGCTCTTGTAGATGTCATATTCCACCTGGGTAGCATTGCCCAGTTCGGTATTCATTTTCATAAAAATCTCGTCTTCATAGATCGACCGGTCTAAGACATTATTGTCATTTTCCATAGCTTTCTTGATCATCGCAAAGCGGCGATTCAAAAAGAAAGTTTGCAATAAATATGCGTATGGGTTGGTGGCTTCGGCATCACCGGCCGCCCGTTTCTTGGCAGCAATCTCATTCCCCTTATAAAAAATAGGTAAAACGGGGTTGTCTTTAACTGGTTCATAATATGCTGTGGTTCCGAGTTCTTCAGCCAAGATCTTGGTCAAGCTTGACTTCCCAGAACCAATAATCCCTGATAACGTAATCAAAATGATAGAAGCATCCTTTCGTTTGATTTTAGCTAGTCGTTTTTTACAATAACATACCTAATAATACTAGGAATCCCATTGAAAATAAAGCAAAGATTCTTTATCTTGTAGATAGGATTTAACATCCCACTACATCTTGTAAAATTATTAATAAGGATTGAATACTATGCAACAAAAATCTGTTTACTTAGCTGCTCCCTTTTTCAGTGATGGGCAACACACCCGTATCAACCAAGTTGTCACTGCTCTCCAGCAAAATCCTACGATCGGTGAGATCTTTCTTCCAGAAAAACATCCTTATTCGCAGGAAGAATTTGGTTCACTTGGCTGGCAGGATGCTACCTTCCGTCTTGATGTCAACCACATCTACCAGGCCGACATCGTCGTCGCTATTGCGGACTACAAGTTAGAAGAAGCCGATAACGAGATGGATTCAGGTACTGCCTTTGAAGTTGGCTTGGCCTACGGAACTCATACCCCGGTAGCGGTCATTCAGTTTGATCCTAAAAAAGAGATCAACTTGATGATTGCCCAAAGCCTGACCACTTACTTTGATCTCAGTCAGGACCACGGTTTGCAGAAGCTAGCAGAATATGACTTCAACGTTATGCTACCACAGCGGGCTAACCGGCCGGTGATTTAAGCTTAGTGCTGGGTAAAGATAGCAAAAGAGCTGCGAGAAAAATTCTCACAGCTCTTTTTTATGCCCTCACGGCTATCAATATCTAATGTTATTTTTCACTATTCATGACGTAACCCAAAACAGTAGCTTTACCTAAAGCTAAGGCTGCCATTGCTTCTCTAATGTCGTCTACGGTAGTAACATTGTTTTGAACTACCATCACTGTTCCTGTGACACAGGCTACCCATTCCCGTGCACTGGCATCAGTTGTTAATGCTGGGGTTACTACCACAACATGATCAAATTGACCGGTTAGCTTTTCTAATACTTTTTGCACAGTATCCCGATCAAACTTGCTTTCCTGATCAGCGGCTAATGCTTTACCTGCTGGTAATAAGTGCAGGTTTGCAGTAGTCGTGGCAACTGGCACCAGGTCGTCAGCAGTAGTCATTTCGTTCAAACCACTGTCTGCTGTCACCCCTAAGCGTTGAGCTAGTTGCGGATGACGCAAGTCCCCATCAACTAATAGGACTTGCTTGCCTTTTTTAGCCCACAATTCAGCTAGGTTGAGGGCCAAATCAGCTTGACCAATGTTCCCCGCTGGTGCAGTCACCACCAAGGATTTACCAGTGTTGACCAAATCAACATTAGCTTGAATAATCCGTGTGTTTTCAGGTTCAGCTCCTGCTTGCCCCATGCGACCCAAGTCAGTTAAACCAAGTTTGGCAACTGCTCGGGAACTCCGGATCTTCTTATCAGTCAGATCCAATACAAAGGCTAAAGCAAAACTAACAATGAAACCACCAGCTAAGCCTAAGACAAGCCATTTCAAACCACCTTTATGGCCTCCACCCATTTTTCTAACTTGTGGGGTCGCATCGATCTTTTCAATTTGATATCCGTTAACCGTATTCTTGTATTCCTTCTGGAAGGCCTTGGCTACATAACGGGCAAATAATTCTGATTTCTTAGGATTATCAGTTTGAGCACTGATAACCAATACTTGGGATTCTTCTTTGAAGTCTACCATGATAGCACGCCGTAAATCATGAGTTACAACATCGTGCATTCCATCCCGCCGTAAAGCCTTTTGAGCCTTATGTAATAAACCTTCATTACTTGCTAAGTCACGGAACGTTCCCATCACGTGAGCAGGGTTTACTGCTTCGACTTTAGTAGGCTGATTTTTTTGATTAATCAAAACTTGCACGCCAGCAACATATTGCACTTGTTCCTTACTTGCGTGCGCTTTGTATGCTCCTAAACCGCCACAGACAACAGTGACCCCCACAATCATTATCCAGTAACGCTTCAATAAGCGCCACAACCATGTGTAGTCAATTTGTACTTCTGGTGCATCCATTTGTTCCTTACTCCTCACTCAATGTTACTTTTGATAGGCCCAAGGATTGGCGTAATTCATTACTTACCCGTTGCCGTTCAGCTAATGAAACAACTTCATAGGAAATGCCATTAATGTTAGCTGACTTCCCTTGAGCATGATCTGATTTAACGTTACCAACGGCCCCCCGGTAATGTGCTGCCAGTTGGGTCATGTTGCTCATAGTCAAATCAGTTTGTGCCATGCTTGATACAGAATCTAAGAAATCATTGTTCAAGATTGACTTATATGATGCTGACTCCTTAAGCAGGGCCATGATGACTAAACGTTGCCGTTGTTGCCGCCCATAGTCCCCTTGGGGGTCTTCATGCCGCATCCGGCTGAAAGCCAAAGCTTTGGCACCATTCATCTCAGTTGCTTGTCCTTCAGTGAAACTATATCCGTCATAACTAAAGGTCAACGGTGAAGTAACTGTGACCCCACCTACTTGGTCAATTGCCTTTTCCAAGCCTCCCATGTTAACCAATAGATAACCGTTGATTGGCACATGGAAATAATCTTTGACAGTGTTGATTGCTTCCTTAACTCCACCATAAGTATAAGCAGCATTGATCTTAGCTGGGGAATTCTCTGAGTCACCGGCAAGGTTTACCCGCATGTCACGCGGAATGCTGACAATCGTTGTCTTTTTCTTTTGCGGGTTGACTGTCATCACCATCATGGTGTCGGTCCGCCCCTTATATGAGCGACCCAAAGCCCCCGTATCAGTCCCTAACAGTAAGAAACTAACGGGTTTTCCGTCCCCTAATTTACTCGACAGCTCAGCGCTAGAAGTAGCTCCACTTGGGGTATACATCTTCGAAGTGGCATTGCGGACGTTCATCCAGGCTTTGCCAGCAAAGAACAAAGCAATGAGCACTAAGACCCCGATCACACCCCAGAACCACCGTCCCCAGTGGTGTTTCTTTTGGGGGTGTCGTGGACGCCGATATTCTTGTTGTTCCGTATCCATAATTTTCCTCCGTATGGGTGGCTTTTCTCCTCAGCCACCAGCATTAACCAACTTTAAAATACACTTGTACAAACCTTAATATTAGCGGGAAAGAGACAGTTTTGTCAATATTTCATCCTATAAAAAGAGGCAATCTCAACAACGGTGAGAATGCCTAGCAGTTCAGTTAGTATTCACTTGTTCATTAGCTCCTGTTCCAAGTGCTAGTTGTAGTTATATATCCCTTAGTTTAAAAAGGTATAGAAAAACCACAACCCACCACAGGTCAACGCTAATTGCACTACTGCAACCAGGAGTTCAGCTAGCTTATATTGTGCAACCGCATTGCGGTCAACTAGATACCGGACAATAGTTTCCCCAATAAATGCCGGCCCAGCACTCCACATGATAAAGTACAGCGCTGCAACGAAACTATTCGCAACGATCAACATATACAAAACAGCTAGCCCTGCAAACGCTAATGTCAACGGATATTCACGCATTATTTCTCCCATCCTTTGTGAACGCGTTGGAACCATCAGTCCACCTCTTTCTTCTTTTTCCTCAGTCTATAATAACGGTTGGGGACGAGATTTTTCATCTTTTTCGTGCAATTTTAGTAAAAGTTAACCATCTTTTGACTACTCACTCCCGATAAATTGCGCTTCTACTTGGTTTTTTCGGCGCAAAGTGCATTAACATGTTATAATCACTGGTAAGATTTGGAGAAAATATGGAGGCATTTATCATGGATGCTAAATCACTCAATAAAATATCGTTAGCAGGGATGCTGGTAACACTCGGAATCGTCTACGGCGATATCGGGACCTCCCCTCTCTACGTTATGAACGCGATCATCAATGATGCTGGCGGGATGCGCAACGTCACTCCTGAATACATCGTTGGTGCCATTTCACTTATTTTTTGGACATTAATGCTCATCACTACTGTTAAGTATGTCTTGATCGCGATGCGCGCCGATAACAACGGTGAAGGCGGGATCTTCGCCCTTTATGCCCTAGTTCGAAACTACGGCAAGTGGCTTGTTTTACCAGCTCTGATCGGGGGCGCAGCCCTCCTCGCTGATGGAACTTTGACTCCAGCAGTGACGGTCACTTCGGCCGTCGAAGGGTTGAAGGGCAAAGACTTTAGTTTCTTTAGTTTTCCTAACTCGCAGATGTTGGTCCTCCTGATCACTACCGGGATTTTACTGGCTCTCTTTATGGTGCAGCGCTTTGGGACAGGGTTCATCGGCAAGGGCTTCGGTCCGATCATGATCCTGTGGTTTGGCTTCTTGGCTATTGCTGGGGTGGCTAATATCCACCGACACCCCGAAGTGATTGCTGCCCTTTTGCCTCACCATGCCATTGCCCTTTTGTTTAGTCCACATAACAAAGCCGGAATTTTTATCCTCGGGGCTGTTTTCCTAGCAACAACTGGGGCTGAAGCGCTCTACTCTGACATGGGACACGTGGGTAAACGAAACGTTTATGCAACATGGCCGCTGGTGCTGACAGCATTGACCCTCAACTACTTGGGTCAGGGGGCATGGATGATGGACAATATTTCCAACCCGAAGTTTAGTGGTACCCGGGCAGTCAACCCTTTGTATGCAATGCTACCTAGTCACTGGCAACTACCCGCCATCATCATCGCCACTTTGGCAGCGATCATTGCTTCCCAAGCATTGATCACTGGGTCTTACACCCTAGTCAGCGAAGCCATCGGGTTGAAGTTCTTGCCGCGGATGATTGTTAAACACCCTAGTGACGTCCGCAACCAGATCTATATTGGTGACATCAACTGGATCCTTTGTATCATCACCCTTGGCGTTGTTTGGTTCTTCAGAAGTTCAGAAAATATGGAAGCAGCCTACGGGTTGGCAATCACTATTACCATGTTGATGACAACCGTCTTGTTATTTGAATATATCGAACACCACATCAGCCGGGCTCTTGCCATCCTGATGAGTGCGTTCTTCCTCACTATCGAAACTATCTTCTTCATCGCTAGTGTTGTGAAGTTCGTCCACGGTGGGTATGTCACTTTCTTGATTCTGTTGGCAATCTTAGCCGTAATGTACATCTGGTACTTTGGGAACAAGCGTCGGGACGCATACGAAGCAGAAAGCGAATATGTATCCCTCAAAGATTTCATCCCTCAATTAACCGAGTTGGCTAATGATGAAGATATTCCTCTGTATACAACCAACTTAGTTTACATGACTAAGGTCAAAGACAACTATCGGATCAAGCGATCGGCAATGTACTCCATTCTCGACAAGGGACCAAAACGGGCTCAGGTTTATTGGTTTGTGACAGTCAACGAAACTGACAAACCGTTCGAAAGTAACTACACTGTTGATATGTTGGGGACTAAAAACATCGTCAACGTCCAGCTTTACCTTGGTTTCCGGCGGACACAGAGTGTTTCTGTTTACTTGCGGCAAGTCGTTAACAACCTGATCAACCAGGGGATTTTACCACCACAAACGCCGAAGTATTCCACAATGAAAGACCGGAAGGTGGGGGGCTTCAGGTTCGTTATTGTCAATGAAGAACCAGCTGACCTGACTACTTCAGATATCAAGCCAGCTGATCGGCGCTTGATCGCTGCGCGGATCTTCCTCCAAAATATCACTGCTTCTCCGGTTGCATGGTACGGACTGGAGTTTAGCAATGTGGTTGAAGAATCAACTCCACTCTTCATTAACAAAAACCACCATGAATATATGGTGCAACGTAAGATCTACAATGCCAAAACGAAGCGGCGCCCGGTGCCAAAACCTGACCTATTCCGCCACAATAATAAAAAGAAATAACCTGGCGTAAATGCCCATAAAGGCTCAAAAGCAGCAGTAACCTGTTTTTGAGCCTTCTTTTTTATTTTCAGACGCAAATTAGCTATGATAGACATAGTTATTTAACATTAGGGGGAACAATCATGCCACACACAACTGTAAGACAATTTAATGCTGAATTTCGCACTCACTGGTGGAACTACGTCCTGCTCTTTACTGGGATCAGTATCGGGCTTGAAGTGATCTTTATTCCCTTCTTTCGTTTGTTAGCGACCTACCTCCTCCACCTCGGTCAGGTCCCGATCTTCACGTTGACCAATATTACCATGCTGATCACCCAGCACCCATTGGTTTCCTTGGCCTTAGTTGGGGAATTGCTCCTGATCTTGATCGTCGGCTACTGGCAATTCGCCTTTTTACTCTTGGGAATTCAGGCTATCCAGCAACGCCGTTTTTCCTTCGGAAGTATCCTGGGTGATTCATGGTGGGCTGTCCGGCGGCTCCGCCCCGCGGCCCTCCTCGTTCTTTTGGGCTATATTTTATTACTCCTCCCCGGTGCTAGCTTTGTCTTTAAGACCCAACTATTTGCTAAGGTGCATGTCCCTGAATTCATTTTAGACTTTATTTTTAGTGGTCCCTTAATGGCAACTGCTTATAGCGTCTTGTTTATCGGCGCAATGTTCATCGGTCTCCGCTTAGTTTATGTCCTTCCCCTGCTAATTTTTGATCAGCGCTCTGCCAGCCAGAGTATCAAAACTAGCTGGCAAATGACCAGTCGGGGACAGTGGTGGGTTTTGCTCAAGCAAATCTTGGGTGCTGCTTTGCTCCTAGGATTAATGCTGATAGCAGTGATCGTCATCGTGATTATCGCCCAAGTGGGATGGGATCGGTTACCACAGCCTTTCCCCCTCTATTTGGCAACCGTAGGCCTGACTATCATGGAAGTGGGACATAGCCTTTTGGGGATGTGGTTTTCTGTGGTAACTCTTTCTTTGGTAGCCGCCCCCTTTAGCAGTCCGGGGTATAATTTTAGTTTCTCCCAGCCACCGCGGGGAAAAATGACCAGCTTAGTTGTTGGCGCCTTAATTGTCCTTGGACTTTTGGCGATCCCCAGCAATTATTTCTACCTCAAAAATAGTGGTGGGGCCCGTCCTCTATTGATCTCCCACCGCGGGGTTGATGACCATAACGGGGTCCAAAATACCATCCCGGCCCTCAAGCGGACCGCCAAAGAACACCCCGACTATGTAGAAATGGATATCCACGAAACTAAAGACCACCAGTTTGTTGTGATGCACGATGAAAACCTCAAAAAGTTAACCGGGGTTAACAAGAAACCCCACGACCTCACTTTGGCACAATTAACCCGACTGACCGCCCGCGAAGACGGACACGAAGCACCCGTGGCAAGCTTTGACCAGTACCTAACAACAGCGGAGAAGCTCCACCAAAAGCTCCTAGTCGAAATCAAGACCACCCCTGCTGATTCACCCCAGCTAGTGCATAATTTCTTGACTAAGTATGCCCGCCGCCTTCAGCGCGATCACTATGAGCTTCACTCCCTGGACTACGGGGTAGTCCAACAGGTTCGCCACCAAGCACCTGCACTCAAGATCGGATATATCCAACCGTATAACTTGACCTATCCTAATACCAACGCTAGTTTCTATTCGATGGAATACTCGACCCTGGATGATAGCTTTATCCTCCTGTCCGAACTCCACCACCAGCCGGTGTACGCCTGGACGGTTAACAGTTCCGACAGCATGCAACGGATGCTTTTCTTGGGTGTCAATGGTGTTATTACGGATAACCTTTCCGAGCTGCGGAGTGAACTAAAGGACTACCACGACCCCAACTATACGATGCGGATCCTCAATTATTTGAATAATTTTGAAGGTTAAAAATCTGAATAATTAATTTGCTACACAAAACGGCTTTTTAGATGACACTATAAAGTAGCAACAACAAAAAGCACTAGAAATCAACGCTTTCAGAACGCAATTTCTAGTGCTTTTTAAATTTATAGACTTTTTGCCAGCCGCGATTTTTCTTCACTAATTTTGGAAAAACAACCGCAAGTCTAGTATCTAAGTACGAACGAAGACCACTGCACTTTGTGCTAGTCATCGTCTTAGCTCAATGCCTTGCTGCAATGGTTAATTCCCACTCACTTTTTATAATAATCATTATTTTTAAATGGTAAAATATCGTAATTTTAGCACCAGGCATGTCAACCGATCACGTAAAGATAAACTAGGCTCTACTTTCCGATAACTCCACCGTAGTTTAGCAAGTAAAGCTGTCCGTTCTTCTGGCATGTTCTTCAACAACCAACGATATTCCTTCAATAAACGGTAGACTAACCGGTAATACCACATGAGGAGCTGAGGATTTTCTCCCATAACTGCATAACAAGTTTGATATTTCCGTTCCAGCATATATTGCAAATCTTCAAAACCTTGCAATGTCTTGCCACTTCTGTTTTGATCAATAATTGATCCTGGCCGGTCTACCCGATGACAGTAGCCCAAGGGGGCCATATGCAAGAGACAAGCCCGCCGTGCCTTAGTAAAAAGTTGAGCCGTGTAGTCTTCATCCTCAAACAAACATCCGGTAGAAAAGCGAACATCACCGATAAATTTCCGCCTCGTAATATAGGACCAGGCTGTGGTTTCGATCTTATATGGCAACAAGCGTTGTAACAACTCATCCCGATCGATCACTTCCTGGGCGGTTACTGTGGTTTCCTGTCGCCACTCTGGTTCGGTATCCCAGGCAAAATTGCTTGTATTGGCACAAACAATATCAACATCAGCCTGACGAATGGCCGTCATCATATGTTGCAAAAAGTCATCCGAATCAAAGTAATAAATATACTCGCCCCGTACATGCTCCAAGCCGGTATTCCGCGCGGCTGCTAGTCCCTGGTTAGTTTCGTGTTGCACAATGCGAAGGCGCGGGTCCTGTTGGGCAAACCGCTGAACTACCGCTAGCGATTCATCACTACTCTGGTCTTCGACCAATATTGCTTCAAAATCGGTAAAGCTTTGTTCTAGTAAAGACTGCAATGCCGCAGCAACGTAGTCTTAAACATTATAAATTGGAACAATAACCGAGAGTAATGGCTTTGAATTAGCCATCACATTCTTATACCCCATAGTAAAATTCCCTCGTACTCTAACTCAAATCATTAAATTATCTTTCTAAACTTTTTTACTAAGTTCCACATATACTGGTAGCTTGGTGTCCGACCGTATACCACAGTGAGAACTATCAACAAGCTAATCACCATCACGGCCAGATTGAATACCAACTGGATAACCAAGTTGAAGTGCAACATCTGATCAAGCCAAGTGATCCCCCAATTGATCAAGAAGAGTACCACTAGCATAAATACCATGTTCATCCAGTAAGTTCGGAAGTAAAAACGTTTAAACCATTGTCTTTGTGACCGAAAACCACGGCTATAAATCATCCATGGCTCAAACCATGAGTTAAGCAACAGGTTGGTTAACGTCGTCCCCAGCAAGACCCCAGCGATCCCCAAATGGCAGCCCACCAAAAGAAAGAGTGACAATGCCAAGTTGATAATTGCTTCAAAAACAGACTTCTTCCCGTTCGGCACAAAGAGCCCATAGGCACTAACAAACGTAATGCTGGTTTGGCGAAGCATGTCAACAAAATAATTAATAACAATTACCGCTACCGTTACCGTTGGTAAGACATAGTTAGGTCCAGCCCACAATTGAATAAAGGTGTTGAAAGCCGTCAGTAAGCAACCTGCTGTCAAAGTTACTAAGAAGAAATTGATCATAAAGTGGTCCAGATAAACCCGGCGAACATCCTGGTCCTCCCGCTCAACGATCAAGTTCCCAATGCTGGCAGTTACCGAACTAACCAGCTTGGTTAAAACACTGACAACACTATTGACGATGAGGAGGTAGTTGGAATAAATCCCTACAACTGCTAACCCCGCAAAAGTTGAGAGGAGGAGGTTATCGGTCGACCGAACAACCACACTCCCGATCCGAGCGCCGATCATCCCCGCCACATTGTTGCGGATACTAATAAATTCTTCATGACTAACCCGTTCATGCTTGTGCTTGGCTAAGTATGGGTACTGCTTATCCACCTTTCGTGAGATCCGTAAGTTGGACAACAAGGTACAGATGATAGCCACCCATAAGTATAGTGAGTATGCCTTGAACACAAACAAAACAGCTGCTTGGAAAACCGTCTGCAACAAAGTAAAGTTGAACTGATTTAACGAACTAACATATTCCTGCTGGTCAGCGATCAATAGTGAACGCTTATAAGTAAAGAAATAACTGACAACCGCATTAGCCAGATATAGTAAGTAATACATTGGAATATGGCTAACTGCGTGATAGTCCTTGATCAAGTATGGTAAGAAAGGCAAGAGAATGATCCCTACCCCCGCCACAACTAAACCAATGACATTGTATGCCCGCCGGAAAAGGTTCATTAAAGCGGTAACTTTTTCTTCGTCATGCTCGGCCAATGGTTTGTACAAAGCATAGACAATCGAAGTATCAATTCCTAAGTCAGCAAACCCTAGTATGTTGATGATATTCAAGAACAACCCGTTTAACCCCAGGTACTTCTTACCCAGGTAGTGAATAAAGATTGTCTGCGTGACAAAGCGGAGCAAGATCGTCAAAACCTGCAGGACCGCTAACACGGATGAGTTAATTAATGCGTTATGTGTTCTACTAGACTTCACAGCCTTCTCCTTTATCGTTCAAAGATTGACTTGGTGGGGAACTTCTCCGCCAAGGCTTGGTTGAGTTTGGTAATATCGGCCACATAGTTGTCTGTTTCGGTATCGTTGATACAGAGGACTTTGTGGTCTGCTGCTTGCAGATCGCTTTGGATCCGATCCCCATCTGTAATTGTGTAATATTGGCTAAATGTCAGCGCCCGTGGGGCAAACTGCCCTAATTCCATACGCAAATAGCAAATCAGCCACAAAGAAATCTCATTTTGCTTGCGGAAGCGGTGGGTACTGGTCTGGGCAAACTCTTGCGCCCAGAGTTCTCGTGCCTGCTGAAAATCACTCTTGGTAAAACTAAAGGCACTGTGAGGATTGTAGTAACCTGTGACCCATTTCCGCAATAATTGTAAGGAATTATGGAGGTTGTTGCGCCCGTAACCACGGTTAAACAACCCCTTCTTGGTGAGGGGCCACTGTCCCTTGATCACATCACGGTTAATCAGTTTCAAATTGGTAAACTGGATGGAATCAAAGTCCTCTTTCGGCCGTAAACTGAAGTAGATCCGCGTATCGCGCGGAGCACCATTGTCGTCAAAAAAATCTGCTGGTTTAACTGGTTTATTCAACAAGACGTCGTCATTGAAATAAACAAAATGTTCCGCTAAACCGGGAATCTTATCTAAGCTTAATTCGATCGCATTGGAGTTAAAGACTGGCAAATCATCCGGCTTGAGAAAGTCCGTATGGTCGATCACCGTTAACTTAGAAGTATCACGGAGCCATTCCGGACGCTGGTTGTCAGTTACCAAGAAGACATGGTTAACCCAGGGAGCATACTTTTCAATACTCCGTAACAGGTAACGCAGGGTGCCATAGTCACGAAAACGTTCTGCGGTCTTGCTATCACTGTAATTAGATTTAACATTGGCGTACTGATCCTTTTTAGCCAACCACTTGGGATCAGTACTATCCACCCATGTAATCACAAAATCAATCTTCATGTGCGTTTCCTACCCCTTCTATTATCTCACTCATATTACGCCCAAAGGCTTGGCTGGAATACTTGGTGCTTAGAGCTTGCAAATCAACTGGAGCTACCTTTCTAGCTAGTAGGGTGGTCATTTTAGCGCCAATGGCCTTGGGGGTAAGTTGACTAACAAACTCAACCCGATCACGGTAGGCAAGAAGATTTTCCACCTGGCCACCCGTAATTGGACAGAGGATCTTGCACCCCTGGGTCAAAGCTTCGATATAAGTTAAGCCAAACGGTTCGGCAGCGTTTAATGAAACAAAGACCTTAGCCCGGCGATAATAGTTAATAATTTCCTGGCGGGGCTTGCTCCCAACAAAAGTGACATCAACCCCACACTCTTGGGCTAAAGCTTCCATTTCTTTGCGGTCAGCCCCATCCCCAACCACTGTCATCTTGGTCCCCTGGGGAAGATACTGGAGGGCACGGATAATCTTGGCAATCCCCTTAGACTTCACAATCCGCCCGACATAGATCACATCAATGTCCCGTTCATTCTGAGGATAAGGGTCAAAATAGGCGTCTTGGATCGCTAAAGGCAGGGCCTGGTCAACAGGGTTGGTCAACATCTCACGGTTGATCATCTGAGTAAAAGCACTATTTCCCACTTGCAAATCAAACCGCTTTTGCACCAGTTTGTTTAATATCCACCACACTAACCGCTTCATCAACGGATAGTTAGCCACATTAACAAAGCCGTGAACAAAATGTAGTTTCCATCCCCCCTTAGCAAAGGCCACAGGGAAACTATACTGCAAACTCGACAGGATATAGTCAGGCTGCAACTGGTTGATTCGGGCTTTAATTTGCCAGAGTCCTTTTGTACATTCAGTTTTAAACGCTGGATCCCCTTCTGGGTTCGCAGTAGCTGTGACGACGATCACTTCGAAGAAAGGTGCCAATGCTTTGGCAGCCATCAAATCAAACTCGGCCACCCCACCAACACTTTTGCCATCACGGTCAGGAAGAGGGCCCGCAATTACTAACCTTTTCATACCTACTTTTTCTTTCCTTTGTAATTAAAATAGTTCTGTGCTGTATCAATAATAAAATGCACTGTGTCTTTCACCGGGACAAAGCCGCCAAAAACAACCCGCCAATATTGCTTGCGTAGTAACGGCCGTAAAGCCCGATAAAATGTAGCTGCTTTCTGGTTAGCACCAGTGCTATACAGTGCCTTGATCAGGTTGGTCGTAACTACCACCTTTTTTTGCGCTACTTTGGCTGCCAGTGCCGGTGCTGCCTGCATTTCAGTAGTGATCAACTGGTAGGCATCCTGTTCATTTTGCCCCTTGCGCAGGACATCCTCAGCTGTCAACCGGCGTTCAACCATACTATTTTCGTTAAGACGGTAAACATAGGTGATATTTTCAGAAACCGTATGGGAAGTTGCCCCACACTGTATTAGGTAACGGCAAACAAACTCAAGGTCCTCACACATAAACAAGTGCTCATTGAAACGTAACTGGTGTTCTTCCAGAACAGAACGGGCAAACATTTTGTTCCAAACATAACCCTGGAACTTGTTAAAGCCTAAGATATACTCCCCAATTTTTACTGTTGTTACCTGGGCTTGGTGAACCTGGGTATTATCTATTTCCGCTAAGGTCGCGGGAATATCCTTGGTCCGACGATAACTCGTAGCAGATAGTCCCCCCTGGTCGTCCATCCCTGCCACCAGGATCTGAATGTGATCAGGCATAACAACGTCATCATCATCAACAAATGTTACATAATCATGGCTAGCAGCATCCAAACCTTGGTTGCGGGCATGAGAAACTCCGTGCCCCTCATCGTTGTGCAGTACCTGCACTGGCAACTCGGTTTGGTGCTTAAATTCATTGATTAACTCCAATGAATGGTCTTGTGACCCATCATCAACAATAATCAAGTTGACCTGCGGATAAGTCTGGGAAGCCAGCGCATTCAGACAAGCTGTTAGGTATTTTTCACTGTTATGGACAGTTACAATAACATCAACTGTTGCTTCTTTCATCTTCGTACCCTTACTTTGCTGGTTGGAGGCGTTGTGCCGCCCACCGTACGAGCCCCCAAGTAAATGGCAGTCGCTTGAACAAAATCATCGGCCAGCGATACTTCTTCTTCAACCCGGCCGGAATTGGTATTTCCCGCAGGTACCGTTGGGCTTGGTAATACAGGTCATCGTGCTCCATGTATAGACAGTAACGCACTGCCACCACCAGGAGATATTCATGCGCTGCTTGAGCTGCTTGAGGGTAATTTCGTGCAAAATATTCATACTGGACAGCCGCTGCTTCGAGCGAGTCACGAATGTTCCGCTTACTGAGCGTCGTCACAATGCTATTAGGATGTTGGACATAGTGATAGGTTGTCACGGGACAGTAACTGATCTTAGCCGCTAATTCTACCAACTGATAGAAAATGCGGATATCTTCATAATTCTTGCCTTCCAAGAACTGGACATGTTCAAACAGATGAGCTCGAAAGGCTTTACACCCAACAAAGTTCCCCATATCAAGATCGGAAGTCTTGACCATGACTTCATCCTTAGCCATCAAGCCCACTGGATGAGCTAGGAGGTGCTTTTCGATTGCGGCTCCTTCTTCCCGCAAATAACCCATGATACAGATGTCAGATTCATATGTAGTCATATTCTCCACAGCTAGGCGACAGTAATCTGGGTCAACATAATCATCCCCATCGACAAACATCAGGATGTCACCGGTGGCCGCCTTAATTCCCGTGTTTCTGGCTGCTGATAATCCCCCATTTTCTTGAGTTATTACCTGAATCCGTTCATCATTCTGAGCAAGTTGATCTATTACTGCAGAGGTATTGTCAGTCGAACCATCATTAATAATGATGATCTCGATATTACTATATGTTTGAACGCTTAAGCTCGTAATACATTTTTCTAGTGTCGTAGCATTGTTATATGCTGGAACAATTATACTAACTTTCACTTTACCTCAACCTCTCGTGATTTATTATTTACCAATACCGCTAGCAAGATCAAAAAGGCATTGTACCCAAATCTAAACGGTATATTTTCTGTCACTCCCACTAGAACTAAACATAGGATCGGGGCTAAATATTTGCGATACTTCGGCTTGCACAACTTGTACAAGGCCCAACCAATAATAACAGTAATCGCAACAGTCGGAACTAACCCCTTCCGCAACAAGGTATTAAGGTAGCCATTATCAAGGGTACCTACTTCTACCCCATTATTGTGGAAGTTGAGTTGCTGGCCCCACATGTTAACCGAATACCGCTCCATAAAATATGATCCCAAGTATAAGCGGTTGGAGAGTAAGCTGTTGAGGAGGGCATAAATCCCTGTCGGTTGGTGCATGTACTTATAAGTAACGAAGTAAGAAAAGGCCAAGAGCAGTAGGGGAAAGACTGCTAATATCCATTTAATCTTTCCAAAGATTCTATCTTCATACTCAAAAAGCATCTGCAAGCCTAAAAAGGCAACGTATATCAATAAACTTGTCCGTGACTGTGTAAATGCCACCATCAAAATAAAGCTGACAATGTTCACGCTCCAAGCAAGCCATTGGGGAAGAAGTTTCCGCAAAACAATTGCTTCCATAGCAATCATCAAAAGCATTGTTGAAACACTATTAGGATTGTAAAAGCCCAATGAATACCGCCATCTGCCTGTGCTGGCATTAAAAATATTAACTGTCCCCAATACAGGTGAAAGAATGATTATCAAATATGTCACAATCGTTCTGACCTTGAAATCAGTTAGGAGTAGGCGTTTGCCCCCGACTGCTGGCACTATGAACGGCACTAAATAAATGTACAAGATCTGGTCGTATCCTGTATGCCGGTAAGTCAGTAAAAACAGGAGGGCCATCACTATAAAAAGCGCCACCGACCGCCTATTAGTCAAGAAGAAGGGAATATTCAAGACGATTAATCCCAACAATACTAACATTCCTAGATAAGGAAGGGCATAGAAGACTATTTTGGCGCCATTAGTAATAAAGTATGAATTGTAACTCACCTGAATTACTACAAAAATCCCATACGCTAAACATATGATTGAATTATATATATTTCGCATATCTCTCTCGTTCAATGATTTCTACCGCCTTAATCCCTTAAATAATTCATAGTACTTACGTGCAGAATTGTCCCAATTAAACGTATCAGCCAAATCATCGCCAGCAAATGAATATGTATCGTTCGCAAAAAGCGCCTGTTCAAATGCTGTTAGGTCCCCGCGTGCCACCACTCGGCCCCGAGTGGGAGTAACCACTTCCTTGATCCCACCAACATCAAAACTGATAACTGGTACCCGTTGCAGTAAAGCTTCTACGATTGAAACCGGTAAGTTCTCACTCGCTGAGGTACACAGGAACTTGGTATATTGGTTGAATTCGATCCGATCAACCTGACCTTGCAGATGGACAAATGGATATTGCCGTAACTCAGTAGCAATTTTTTCATCAACGATCTTACCATAGATATCGACCGGAGGCATCCGAGTTGGGTCCACCTGTTTGAAAACTGCTACCGCATAGCCGTATTTTCGTTTATCAACATTTCCTACCATCATTAAGCGGTCATGTTCTGGTTGTTGTTTGGCCTGATCTCCCGTTTGTTTGATCCCATTATAGATGACGGTAGATCGTTGGGCATACTGCCCCGAGAACCGTTTTTCCATATAATGTGAAACGTTGACCGTTACTGCCGCCTTGCGAATTGTTTTTTTATACATCGGAATGAAGAAAAACGACTTCAAAAACATCTGTCCGCTTTGATATTTTACATCCGGCCAGTTCCCATGGTAGGTATGAATATAGGGGACGTTAGCGTCCGCCAGCATCCAGCCAAAATGGTCGTCTGAATACCCTACCCATTCTGGGTCCCCTGCAACTAGTTGTTGAGCAGTAGTTTTCAGGTCACGACTTTTAGCAACCATTTTGAACTCAACCCCGGCAACTTGGGTCCCATCAGTCCGCATGGTAACGACTACCACCCTGGCAAACTTATCCTTGATCCGTTTTAACAACTCGATCGTCGAAACAGTCGCTCCGGTATACATCCCAAATTGGCGTGTTAATACTACTAATTTCATCATTAATCCCCACTAAATATTTCTCAGTTTCTTGATGCTGCCATAGAAGTGGCTGTATAAGTTCATCCGCACCAACAAGACTTTGATCCGTTCAGCTTTGCTCATGCCGGCTGGAATATTAGCCAGGATATCTTGTTTGAGCTGCTTGAGCTGCGTTCCGTGACCCCCAATTAATGAAAGAATCTGGTATTGCATCATGGTAATATGGAAGATCCAATCAGTTAATAAGGGTTGATAAGGGCCGGTTAAATCGGCTTGGAGCTGCTGCTTGATCCGTTCCAAGTCAGTTACCTGGTTTATGGATGGAGTCTTGGTAATTGTTCCTTCTGCTTGAACATAATAATAGTAGGTCCCTGGAATCAATGCTACGCGGTTAGCCTGCATCATAACCTTATAGGTTGAAGCTACATCCTCATAGTATCTGCTGGCAGTCAGGTGTTCGAGTACCTGCAACCAGTATTCACGTTTCGTAATGAAGCCCCAACTCATGTTCTTGAGTTCATCTTTTCCTAGGCGCTGAACGGTTTCAACACTGGAGAGTAGTTCTGCTTGGTATTCGCGCTTGAGCCCGTACTTTAGCTCATGCCCTTCCTGGTCAACTGATACAAAACCAAACATCCCCACATCAGCGTTGTTCTCTGTCATAGCTGTGATACAGTCTGTCAGCCAGTTGGGAGTGACATAATCATCAGCGTCAACTGTCGCCACATATTCACCTGTGCAAACTGCAATAGCATTGCGACGTGTTTTCCCCAAACCTTGGTTAGCCTGGGTAATCACCCGGCAAGAAGTAGCATAGTTGGCGAGTATTTCTCCCGTTTTGTCAGTAGAACCGTCGTTTACAACTACGATCTCAGCTTGTGGATATGTCTGGGCTAGCAGGCTATCCAAACATTTGGTAATCGTAGTTTCACAGTTATACGCCGGCACGTATATTGAAATCTTTGGTTGATTCATTGCTTTCAATCCCTAATTCTTTCTTAGCGCTTCTGGTGCTAGTTTTCATAATCTTGACTATGCCTCAAAGCTTGCTGCTAAAAGGCAATATACGGTTTAATATTACCACTATCACTTGATCTCACTCAATATCAGAATCATTACAGACCGTTACGGTACATGATTTTTAAGAAAAAATTAAACCACCACTTTTTATATAAAGATGACAGGCTAATAATTCACCTATTGTTTAATAATATAAAAACACTCTCATTATAAATGTTGTTGCTGTTTGGTTTATGTCATATAATTTATATATAAATATATAAATTCGTAAACAAAACGGAGCTTGAAATGCATATTTTTCTTTACTTTGTGTTTTATGCATTATCATAGAAATTATAGGATTTTATGTAGCGATAAAGTTCAGTGCTTTTCTAAGTAATATAATAGACAAACTGTTTTCTAAAGTTTTAATTGCTCATAAAAAGAAGCAATGGATCACATGGAATGATATTAATTCTTACTTTTTCATACGCTTAAGTAGCGACTATTTTTCTGAACTACTACACTTTCTTGACAAAAAAGGTGTTTTACCCCCAAAAGAGTAGTTAATCTGGTATCTCAATAGTGACAAAAATATTAATCGTTTTTACTTATGTAAATTGCTGACCTGTAATTTTACAGAACTTTCGCTTTCAGAATTGGCCTTTTTAAAGAACTTTATGGAAAATAGTTCCCCAACACACCCATATAAAAGCTATATAGATAGTAACGCTATATTTTCTCTTACTATAAGCTTTTGCCTTCTCGCCCTCCTGTATCATGTGCCTGGTCTTGTCAAAGGTTTTACATTATTTAACATTAACTTCAATAGCCTGCATATTCGTAATTTTCATGATTTATTGCCCTATACTTATTCGCCAATCATAGCCACCTGCTTAATAATTTTAATTTTACTTTCACAACGCAATAAACAACGATTACAGATTATTGAAATCTTTCATTCCGCATTGTCTGCAGCTTACTCTATCAAAAGTAATAGTAAACAAGGTAATATTTAACTTTATTTTTTATTTAAAAAGCCCGCAGTACCAATCACCGTTGGCACTGCGAGCTTTCTTCACTTATCTACAATTTTTATGTAGGACCTTTTGATAGATCAATTTACGGGCCTTATCAGGCAACAACGTATTGGCGGTCATCGCAACGTTACTGGTGAGCTCGGACTTCCAGTCCCCTACGCCCATCTGACGCCACTTGCGCTTCATCTTGATATAGGTCTTGAGGAAGTCCATCCCCCCGCGCCGGGAGTACATCCCGGAGCTGACCCGCATCTTAACGAGGTATTCCGGCAAGTTCATCAGTTCATAACCGTTGGCAATAAACCGAATCCACAAGTCATAGTCCTCAAGGATATTCATCGTCGGATAGCCCCCTAAGTTAGGGATAGCTTCCCTTTTGAACATCACTGCCGGGTTATTGATCGGATTACGGTACTTGGCATAGTTACGAATCTCATCATTAGTCAACGGAACTTTCCGCTTGCCGACGATATTATCTTCTTCATCAGCGAACTCTAGGACATAGCCACCAACCACTGCCACTTGAGGATGTGCAACGATTGCTTGCAGCTGCTTTTCAAACCGATCAGGTAGACAAATGTCATCCGAGTCCATACGGGCAATCCACTCCGTAGTAATCGTGTCAATTCCGGCTTGTGATGCCCGGCCCCGACCCTTATTTTCTGCCAGGCAAACAATCTTAAATGCTTCTCCAAATGCAGTTTGGTGGTGCGCCAACACCCGATCTAATTCAGGTGTCAAAGGCCCATCAGTCACCACGACAATTTGGTCAGGGCGGACTGTCTGTTCGCTCACGCTACGTAAAGAGCGGTCTAAAAATGCTGGCTGTTCTTTTTCATAAACTGTCATTAAAACAGCAAACGTAGGAAATTTATCGCCTACCTGCTTGTTCTTCATTATTCTAACCTCATTGCTCTATGCCGTTTTCATCTGGCAGGTACGAGTCCGCCAGCCTCGCCAACGGCATTCAAAATAATCGCGTTTTCTTTCACCGATCCATAACTATATATGCACCTGTGATCGACGCTTAATATCATTTTCGTTCAATTGTATTCTATGTATTCAGTTGTCTTTTTGTTTCCCAATGATTAAAACTACAAAAAGACAATATACATATTTATATTAGCATTATGCTTAGGCTATCCACAAGAGCAAAAAATACGCTCGACATGCCTAATACTGCTGTAAACAAAAAGGCACCTCACTCCGCCTGTTTCTTTCAGCTGGAGCAAGGTGCCCACTTAAACTTAGTTATCTAATTTAATTCACCGAAATATTCCGTGCTCTTAATGCCCGAACTAGCGCCCCGAGTACAATAAAGCCCACCAGACTTTCCACCGGCCAACTGATCACTTCTTTTGGCAACCGTACCCAAAACAAATGGGTAAATGGTGCCCCGTACATGATGTGCAGCCACAAAGTGTTAAAAATCATATTCGTAATCGTGATTTGAACCAATTCGTAGGCAAATAGCCGTGGTAAACTAATCCGTTGTTGGTGCAAGAACAACCCGGCAATCACCCCCGAGATGAAAGCACCCAACGTGAACCCCGGGAAGAAACCAGCGCCCGTCGAAAAGATCGTATTGGCAATGATATCATCAACGATCATCACCATACCGCCTAACCACGGTCCCAGGAAATACCCGATCATCGCAGTTCCAATGAAACCCAGACCAACTTTGAGGACCTGGGCATCACCTACGGAAAGCTTCCCTAGTACCACTTGCACTGCAATCAGCATCGCAGCTACCGTCAACGTCTTGGTAGTCAGCTTAGGACTACGCCAGGAAAAATACTTTGTCATGTTAATCAACTCCCAAAAATTATTTGCGGGAGAACAGACACCAGAATCTTATTCAGTTTCAATTGGTGAATGCGGAAAAAACACGTCGGTCACATGACTTTGACCACTCCTCCATCGTTCACATTCCGTTCCGAGGGAGCGTTGCGCGTAGTTTCCTACCCCTACGTTGACTAACTATACCACAATATTCTTTTAAGTCCATCACTGAGTTTTTTACTATATTGTGGATCAATTTTTCTGCCTAACACTCAGCACTCTACCTCATTAGTCAGTGCACAAAACTTATTGCAATAAATTTTTTCGGCACGATTTATCAGCTTGAGCACAAGCGACACGAAATATATTACAATATGCGCCATTTCTCTGTAAAAAGCATGAAAGTAATCCACTTTTGCGCCTATATTACGATATGTCGGGTGGTACACTTCACAATGCTCATGGAGCAAAATAATTTTTCTGAAATTTCACGCTCATTTTTCCCAACTAAAACAGCCCACCACATCCTAGTAGTGAGCCGCACAATTAATTATCTGTTCTTAATATAACTTAGCTACTTGTTCTTGCACAGTTGAGTGAGCCAAGAACTCATCATACGTTGTATCGAAGCGATCAACCAAACCATTCGGCCCCACTTCGATAATATGATTAGCAATTGTCTGAATGTATTCATGGTCATGAGATGTAAACAGAATGGAACCACTAAAATCAATCATGGCATCATTCAGCGCTGTAATTGACTCCAAATCTAAGTGGTTAGTCGGATCATCCATCAAGAGCACGTTAGGTTGCTCTAACATCATCTTTGCCAGGATACACCGCACTTTCTCGCCCCCAGACAAGACTTTGATCTGCTTGGTAATATCATCACCTGAAAATAGCATCTTACCTAAAAAGCCCCGCAAGAAAGTATTATCATCCTGCTCCTTGGAAGCAAATTGACGCAACCAGTCTAAGATGCTGAGCTCATCATTGTCAAAGCTAGCATTAAGGTCTTTAGACATATAACTACGGTTCGTTGTTTGACCCCAAGTTACCGTCCCTGCATCAGGTTGCAATTCTCCCGCCATGATCTGCATCAATGCTGTTGTTGCCCGGTCGTTACGGGAAAGGAAAGCAACCTTTTCCCCAGGCCGGATGATGAAGCTAACATTGTTGAGGAGTTGTTCGCCGTCAACAGTATAGGAGATGTTTTCTACCTTGACCAAATCGTTACCTAGTTCTCGTTCCAGGTCGAACTTGATGAACGGATACTTCCGCGAAGACGGCTTGATATCATCAAGGGTAATTTTTTCTAACTGCTTCTTCCGTGAAGTTGCCTGCTTGGACTTAGAAGCATTAGCCGAGAACCGAGCGATAAATTCCTGCAATTCCTTGATCTTTTCTTCCTTCTTTGCGTTCGCATTAGCCTGCAGTTTAGCTGCTAATTGGCTAGATTCCAGCCAGAAGTCGTAGTTTCCGACATAGAGTTTGATCTTGCCAAAGTCCACATCACACATGTGGGTGCAGACTTGGTTGAGAAAGTGGCGGTCGTGAGAAACCACGATTACAATGTTTTGGTAATCAGCTAGAAAATCTTCGAGCCAGGCAATAGTGTGCACATCCAGCCCGTTGGTTGGTTCGTCCAGCAAGAGGATGTCCGGTGAACCAAAGAGGGCCTGGGCCAAGAGCACTTTCACCTTGTCACTTTCAGCCAGTTCACTCATCAGCAAGTTATGCTGCATCTCTGGAATTCCCAAGGATTGCAGTAACTGGGCCGCTTCGGCCTCAGCATTCCACCCATCCATTTCTGCGAATTCCGCCTCTAGTTCTGCTGCCTTGATCCCATCAGCTTCGGAAAAGTCTGGTTTGGCATACAAGGCGTCTTTTTCTTTCATAATATCGTATAGCTTCTTGTGCCCTTGAATCACAGTTTCCAAGACCGAAAATTCTTCAAAAGCAAAGTGGTCCTGTTGCAAACTAGATAATCGTTCGTTGGCACCAATCGTAATCGAACCTGTTGTCGGCTCGATTTGTCCTTCCAACAGATGGAGAAAAGTCGACTTGCCGGCGCCGTTAGCACCAATAATGCCGTAACAATTACCGGGGGTAAATTTCAAATTAACATCATCATAGAGTAAACGTCCCGAGAAGTTTAAACTCAAATCATTTACAGTAATCACAGATTTGCCCTCATTTCTTTATCGTTACATAGAATGTAACACAGTTCACCAGCAAATTAAAAGCACCACAACAAAAAGCGGGCATTCACCTGAACCCCCGCTTGAATTGTAGTGTTACCTTCTTTTATAGGTTGTCACCAGCCCACAGCAAGCAACCCTTGATCCCAGCATCATCGCCTAAGCCAACATGAACAATGTAATCTTCCATGTTTGGTATATCGAGATAACCATTGAGCAATTCTGCTGTTTGCTTCCGAATCTTGTCAAAGAGTTGTTCTTGTTTCATTACGCCCCCACCAAAGACAATAATGTCTGGTCGGAAGGTCACGGTGTAAGTAGCGCATGCTTGAGCTAAATAAAATGCTTCATAGTCCCAAACTTTGTCATCAACTGCCAAGAGGTGACCTTTCTTCCCAGCCCGGGCTTCCACTGCTGGACCAGCTGTCAGCCCTTCGATACAGGAACCATGGTATGGACATACACCCTTGAATTCATCGCCTGGATAACGCCGTGGGAGCATGTGGCCACCTTCAGGGTGGCTAAAGCCCTGGAAGAATTTGCCATCTTGAACATAGCCGACACCCACACCGGTCCCAACAGTTACATACAAAACATTCTTGTGGCCCTTAGCAGCGCCAGCCTTGTATTCACCGTAACCAGCAATGTTAACGTCCGTTGTCCATAAAATCTTTACCCCTGGGTATTGTTTCTCCATCGCACCGACGAAATCAAAGTTCGTCCAACCTGGCTTTGGCGTGCTGGTAATGTAGCCATATGTAGCTGAGTCTTCGTTAATATCAATTGGCCCGAATGACCCAATTGCGATCACTTTAACGTCGTATTGATCGAAAAATTTAAAAACGTTGGCCATGGTTTGCTCTGGTGCTTCGGTTGGAAAGCGCACGCTGTCCTTGATTTCACCATCTGGTGTCCCGACTACACAGACAAACTTTGTTCCGCCTGCTTCAATTCCGCCAACTAATGTTGCCATAATAAATATCCCCTATCTTGGTATGATTACAACTAAATTATAATATTATGAAAGCGCAAACACCAGTTACTATTTGTGTCAATCGTTTATCATAATACTTACTATAATAACAGTTATAAGCAGATAGCGCTATCATTATCAGGATATTCGCTAAAAAGTAGCTGTCTTTATGTCCTTTTTAGCTGATTTAAAAGCTTTTTTGTCCCTATATAATTAGCAATACGGACATTTTTTCGAGCGCTAAAAGAGACTTTAAGCAGGGTTTTTCAACTGATGAACTCCTTCTTTTTTCCGAAAATACCCATTATTTTCCTGGTAAAAAGTCCTTATCCAGACTATTTCTCCATAAAAATACGCCCCAGATTAGTAGACCTAATCTAAGGCGTGTCCCTGATATAGACTATCGATGAACCGGTTCAACCACAACTGACCGGTAAGGTTCGCGACCCCGAGAGTATGTTTTGACGTGGTCATTGTGGGCCAAGGCTCCATGAATAACTTTACGTTCAAATGACGGCATCGGATCAAGATATTGGCTCTCTCCCTGAGCGATGGCATTCCGCGCAACCCGCTTAGCCAAGCGCTCCAGGGTTTCTGCCCGTCGCTGCCGATAATCAGCCACGTTGAGCTCAACCCGCACATGGTGACGCAGGTGCTTATCCAAAAAGACTTGGGCTAAAAGTTGGAGCGAATTGATTACCTTCCCGTGCTTGCCAATCAGGAGCCCTTCCGTTGGGGTGGTAAAATCGTACCGCACCACATGGCTTCCTGGAGTTACATTGATCGTAGTTGTAATCCCCATTTGTTTGGTAATATCCGCCAAATAATAGCCTAACTCGCGAAAGGCTTGGTCCCGTTGCTGGCGTGCAGAACTAACCGGCGGTTCCACTGACGCCTGTGTCGGACCAGCTTCAGGCGTTGCTACCTTAGCTGGATCAGGAGCAGGCGTTGCTTCTGATTTAGCAGCTTGTGTCGGCGTCGGTGCGGGTTCCTCTTTAACAGTCATTGTGATCACAGCGTCACGCCGTCCAATTCCCAAAAAGCCCTTCTTCGGGGTGACTATGACTTGATATTCTACTTGTTCAGGTTGCTTATTCAGAGCCTGCAACCCAGTGGCAACAGCTTCAGCGATAGTTTTACCTGTATATCTCGTTTTCATCGACCTCCATGGAATTGGCGCGGATTAACGCGCTATATTTATGCTAATTATAACAAAAGTAACATGCTGAATGTAGTACCGGATCTTGGGTAAGGCTAACATTTTAGTTTTACTTTCTTATTTTTTAAGAATACAATTAGAATGAAACTTGTTGCAAGTTATCATGGCATGAAGAGAGGTTATATTTATGCGTAGCATCATTGACACATATTCCCTGAGTAACGGTACCCAGATCCCCGTGGTTGGGTTTGGAACATGGCAAACTGCTCCAGAGATCGCCAAATCTGTGGTGAAGTCTGCTTTGGTTTCAGGTTACCGGCACATTGACACTGCCGAAATGTATGGCAATGAAAAAGAGGTTGGTCAGGCCATCAAAGAAAGTGGGATCAGTCGCCGCCACCTCTGGGTTACTTCCAAGCTTAACAATTCTTTCCATAGCTATGACCTAGCTAGCCAGGCAATTGATCAAAGTCTTGCTGACTTAGGGCTTGATTATCTCGACTTATTCTTGATCCACTGGCCAAATCCAGTTGCCTTTCGGGATGAAAACTGGGAAGCCCACCTTCAAGATACTTGGCACGCATTAGAAGATGCTTACCAAGCGGGTAAACTCAAGGCAATTGGGGTGTCTAACTTCCGTAAGCACCACCTCCAAGTTCTCGAACAGACCCAAAAAGTTGCCCCAATGGTTAACCAAATTCGGATCTGCCCGGGTGATCTTGATCAGGAAACGATTGCTTATAGCCGCGACCATGGCATGTTACTTGAAGCATATAGTCCTTTGGGAACGGGGAAGATTTTTACAGAACCAACCATGCAAGAAATTGCACAGGAAACTGGCAAGACGGTGGCCCAAGTTTGCTTGCGGTGGTCGTTACAACACGGATTCTTGCCATTACCAAAGTCGATCCATCCTAATTATATTGAAGATAATACTAAGATTTTTGATTTTGAACTTTCGCCAGAACAAATGCAGCGGATTGATGCTCTGGATGGGGTTGTGGGTTATGCGACGGACCCGGATACGGCTGGTTTTTAAAGAAGTGTGAACCAGCTCGGTTAAAAGGCGTGGGATAACGGACACCCCGGTGGGATGATGAAGTCATCCACTGGGGTGTTGTTATCCATAGGCTTTTGAGCTGGTGAACACGTTAATAGAAGTGCTGAGCATTGCGGGTAAGAGGCGTGCTGTAAGGGAACAACTGATGGGGATGATGAAATCATCGCCGAAGTTGTCATTTACAGACGAGCCGCTTGCAATGTGAGGCACGACAATAGAAGTGCCGAGCATCGCGGTTAAAAAACGCGACCTAACCTAGGTAACGAATGATGAATATCACAAATACCGCTGTTTACATTCACTTCACATATTAATTAATCGACCGAGGCTGGGAGAACATACTGTTTTCTCACCAACCTCGGTCTTTATTTTTTAGATAGTCTGAAAAATAACCACAAGTCTAGTAGCTCAGTAACTTGCTACAAAGGTTATTTCCTACTCATAGCTCTTTCAATGTTTATTTTTCTGCTCGCTCTAAATAATCTTCTAGGGTTGCCAGGACCCCACCATTGTTGTTATCCGCCACTGCTAAATAATTAGCCGTAGCTTTAACGTTAGCATTACCATTGGGCATGGCATAAGAATACTTGGCTAGCTGCAACATACTCAGGTCGTTGTCCCCATCACCAAAAGCAATCAAATCATCCGCGGTTAGGTGCCATCTTTGTAACAACTGGGTCAACCCCCACCCCTTGTTAATCCCTGGTTTGGTGATGTCAATTGAGTCGTTCCCACTAGGAGTAATATCCAATTCACCGTGGAATTTCGTATCAAGTTGGGTCTTGATTCCAGGAACAGCGTCATCTTTTACCAACATTGAAATTTGGAAAATGTCATCTGCTGGCAAAGGTAATAAGTCACGGATAACGTGTTTAGGATAATAAAAACCCATGTGCTCCATGAATTCTGACGAAGTATTGCGCGGGAAATATCCTTGCTTACTTCCAGATAAGGCAGGCGCAATCCCCAAATCTTGTTGGAGGAAGGCTACTGCTTCATGAACCTTATTCCAATTTAACGTTGAAGCTAATACTTGTCGTCCCCGCTCCAGCGCTTGCGCCCCATTTTCCGCTAAAATCGTCAATTGATCCGTGTACTCAGTAAGGTATTGTTGGAGGATCTGGGCAGGATTGCCACTAGCTACAACCACCTGCACCCCATGGTCTTGTAACCGGTGAAAAACATGGTTGAAGCGGTGATAATCATACTTCTTATCATCTTGTAAAAAAGTGCCGTCCATATCAAAGGCAACAACTTTAAATGGTAACGTCATACAAAAACTCCTCTACTCTTAATTCATAGTTCAGAATAGCATATATCTAGAAACGCTTACAATCATTATCAAATAAAAAGAGACTACAAGCAGGTCGCTTGTAGCCCCTCGTCATACTAGTATGCCTAGTTTTTTATTTATCTTCGTAAGTGCGCTTAACTTTAGCATTAACCTTTTCCGCGGCTTCCAGGTCAGGGCCATCAACGCGCGACCGAACTGCCCACCAATAGAAGATCAATGAAACCCCGATAATTACTATGAAGTCGAAAGGATATCTAAGGATGTCCCGTCCCCCAAAACCGGTACTTCCGAGGTACGAAACCACAGAGATAAATACCAAGTAAACCAAGAGCCATAAGGCCCCTTTTAGTTGCCGCCGCAGTGGTACATGGTTGTAACGCAGGTCATAGTAGAAATAAATTGGTAGACCTAATAACACAATTCCGATCACTTCAACCGTGGTGGGCCACATTGCCCAGTAAATGACCAAACCAGTCATAACAAAGGATACTGGCGCAACCCATGCCAGGTGACGTGAGTTAAAGGGGCGGGTAAAGTGGGGACGCAGTTTGCGTAAAGCTACTGCTGTCACTGGACCGGTAGCATAAGCAACAAAAGTCGAGATCGACACTACTGTTGCCAATTTACTCCAGTCACGGAAGAAAAATACCAAGACCATCGCTAAAAACAGGTCTGCTAGCATCGCTAGCCGTGGAATCATATAACGGCGGTTCATCCGCCCCAACCATGCTGGTAAATTACCATTCCGTGTCATTGCCGCTAAAGTTCGGGATGAAGTAGCCACGAAAGTTACCCCCGTTCCGAATGGGGACACAAACGCATCTACGTACAATAGTAAGGACAACCAGTGCAACCCTAATAAGATCGCTAAATCAGCAAATGGGGATGCAAAATTGATCCCATGCCAACCCACCCGAGCCAGATCACTCGGAGTAACTGCACCAATAAATGCCACCTGCAAAAGGATATAGATCACTGCCGTGATTGACAATGAGATCCATACTCCGCGGAAGATGTTCTTCTGGGGGTTGACCATCTCACCGCCCATATTGATCACCGTTTGGAAAGCATCATATGACAGGATAATCCCGGATACAGCCACCGCTTCAAAGATCCCCCGGGTTCCATACGGCATAAAGGTCGCAGAGTTGTGTCCAAAGTTGCTCCCGTGAAAACCAGCGATGATTAACATCAAGATCGTCAAACTCGGGATTAGAATTTTAAAAACTGAAATCAAACTGGTAAAATGCGTTAATAGTTTGACTGACCAAAAATTAATCAGGGTAAAAACAATCATAGTTGCAAAGACAACTAATAACCCTTCCGTAGTGATGGTCCCATCTGCCATAAACTTTCGGGTCCAGTTAGCCCAAGCCCATGGCCAAGAGCTCATATACTGGACACACGCCACGGCTTCAATGGGGAGCAAGGTCACCAACGAAACCCAGTTAGCCCAGGCAGCGATAAATCCTAACAAGGGGCCGTGGCTGTACTGTGCAAACCGACTCATCCCCCCGGATTCGGGAAACATCGTCCCCAATTCGACATAATTAAAAGCAATCATAATCATGATAATCGCCCCGATGATCCATGAGATCACCGCAGCTGGTCCCGCAACCCGGGCAGCTGCGCCAGAGCCAAACAGCCAGCCAGACCCAATCAATGAGCTCAAGGCGAGCATTACTCCAGAAAAGAGGCTAATTTTTCGTTGACGCATGCTTGTTCCTCCATTCATCCTAACTCCCCCATTACACACAGGGTACATAATTTCCAGTATAGCACACGCTCAGCGTGTATATCAGCTAGGGTTCAAGTTTTGTCACTTCTTGTAAATGGAAAATATTAGTAAATAAAGACTAAGGCTGGGAAGAAAATAATAATTTCTCCCAGTTTAAAATAATCGTAAGCAAACTTGTTGACTTTAAAATAACATAAGTTATACTAATGCATGTTAATAATAAAACAACAAAGGAGATAATACTTATGAAATATGCTATTACTGCTGCCACAGGCCACTTTGGACAATATGCAGTCGCTGCGCTCAACCATGCCGTAGGGGCTGATAACGTTATCGTTATTGCTCGCAACCAAGAAAAAGCCACCAAACTATTCCCTAATAATGAAGTTAGAATTGGGGATTATGACAGCGCCCCTAGTATGACGGAGGCTTTGCATAGTGTCGACCGGGTTCTCTTTATCTCATCCCAACCTGGAGGACCAGTTGCCCGGCTCGACCAGCATCAAAACGTGATTGCTGCTTTGCAAGCTAACCACGTTGCTTTGACTGTTTATACTAGTTTTCCTCATGCTAACCAAGCTCACAGTGCTCTGGCCAGTGACCATCGGGCCACCGAAGCAGCAATCCAGGCTGCGGGGCTTAAACACTCTTTTGTCCGTAATAACTGGTATTTAGAAAACGAAGCAGGCTTTATCCAGGCTCTAGCTCACCAACAACCAGCTACTTATTGGACTGATCAAGCAATGGGCTGGGCAGCTGAACAAGACTACGCCCGAGCTGCTGTCAAAGTTTTAACCATGGATGACCCCCAACCAAGCTATGAATTGGCTGGTCCAATTCGGACTTATGCTCAACTCGGACAGGACCTTGCTAGTGCATTAAATATTACCAACACCGCTACTTTGGTAACACAGGAAGCCTACATTGCTGGACTCGAACAGGCAGGATTTGACCACGATACAGCAAGCCTCTTTGCTTCTTTCCAAGAACCCGCAGCCGTAGGGGACCTGCGCCATGCCAGCGCTGATTTGATGAATCTATTGGACGGTGACTTAACCCCATTGACTACGGTTGTCACACGGCTTGTTGAACAAAAATAAGCAAGTTGATCGTTCCTTTCTGCTAAATATGGTATCCTTACACCATGACAATTAACGCGAAGGACGAATGCCGATGAAATTTTCTCACAAATTAAGCGATGCAATCCATATCTTGGCCTACTTGGATATCTTTAAAGATGGTGACCGGTCAAGTAAACAAATTGCTGCTAGCATTGAGGCCAATCCCAGCGTAGTTCGGAGTCTTATGTCGGATCTGCGCCGGGCCGGTTTGATCCAAAGTCAACAGGGGGCACCCAATGCTACCTTAGCCAAAGATCCTGCTAACATCACTTTGTTGGATGTTTATCATGCTCTCAATATGAACCATGATTTACTCCATATTGATCCGAAAACTAACCCTAACTGTCTGGTGGGAGCCAATATCCAAGATACTCTTAATGAAGTTTATGCTCAGGTTCAAGTAGCAGCCGAAGCACAATTGCAGGCAACTACTTTACAAGATGTCATCACTGGGATCTTGCATCGTCATCAAAATAAGCATTAAAAATAGCGGCGACAGAATGTGAAATTACATTCTGTCGCCGCTATTTGCTTTTCAACCTGTCTTTCTCTTTTAAGCATATATTCGGATAAGAAAGATAGTTTAAGACGTATTTTATAAATTCATGAAAGTGTCAACTACATTGGCAACATTCATACCCAGCTGATCTAATACCAAATCGCCAGGAGCAGAAGCACCAAAGTGGTCGATCCCGATGGAAACACCATGGCTGCCAGCAAACTTAGCCCAGCCAAAAGTTGCAGCCGCTTCAATTGTCACCCGTTTAGTGACCGCAGCTGGCAAGACCACTTCTTGGTAAGCAGGATCTTGTTGAGCAAAGCGTTCCCAGCTTGGCAAGGAAACAACGCTCACATCTTGACCTTGGTCACGGAGTTCACTTTGAGCTGCTAATGCCAGGTTGACTTCTGAACCAGTAGCAATCAAAATTCCATCTGGCACTGCCTTAGTGGCTGGTGCTACGACGTAACCCCCTTTGTCAACTCCCGCAAAGACTGTTGCTTGATCAACCGGAAGGGTTGCGAGGTTCTGCCGGCTCAAGACAAGCAGCGTTGGCTTGTCAGTAGTTTGGAGGGCAGTTGCCCAAGCTGCGGACGTTTCATTCCCGTCAGCTGGTCGCAATACCTGCACATCGGGGATGGCCCGCAAACCGGCGAGTTGTTCGATTGGTTCGTGAGTTGGCCCATCTTCACCAACCGCGACTGAGTCGTGTGTCAGGACATAGATTACTGGTTGGTGTTGTAGGGCTGACAAACGAATTGCTGCTTTCAGGTAATCGCTAAAGACGAAGAAGGTCCCACCATATACACGTGTTCCCCCGTGAAGGGAAATCCCGTTGAGGGCGGCTGCCATCGCAAATTCACGAACACCAAACCACAAGTTACGGCCGGCATATGAACCTGGTTGGAAGTCAGCTTCACCGTTGATCATCGTCTTGTTGGAACTAGCCAGGTCAGCAGCCCCACCCCACAATGTTGGTAAGACTGGGGTCAAGGCATTGATAGCTTTTTGACTTGCATTCCGGGTTGCAATGCTGGAATCAGCTTCATAATGAGGCAATACTGCTTGGAAATCAAGCTTCAAGTCGTTAGCAAAGCCAGCTGTGAATTCTTGGGCTAACTCTGGATATTCCTGTTGATACTTGGCAAAAAGATCTTGCCATTGTTCTTCAGCTGCTGCGCCTTCATCCTGAATTAACTGGTGGAACCGGGTAGCTACCTCAGCTGGAACAGTGAAGGCTGGATAATCCCACCCGTAGGCCTTCTTAGCATAAGCAACTCCGTCCGCCCCTAGTGGGTTACCATGGACGGCATTAGTGCCTTGGTTTTCGGCCCCAAAGCCAATAGTGGTCTTGACTTCAATCAATGTTGGTTGGCTAGTATTCTTCTTGGCAAGTGTCAAGGCCGCATCGATCGCTGCTAAGTCGTTACCATCTTCAACTTTGATATGTTCCCAACCATAGGCCTTGAACCGTTCACCGACGTTTTCAGTGAAAGCAGCAGTAGTTGGCCCATCGAGAGAAATGCCGTTTGAATCATACAAAACAATCAACTTACCTAACTTGAGGTGCCCAGCTAAGGAAGCCGCTTCATGCGAGATCCCTTCCATCAAGTCACCATCACCAACGATCGAGTAAGTGTAGTGATCCATCACTGGATAGCCGGGGCGGTTATACTTGGCAGCTAAGTGGGCTTCAGCCATAGCCATCCCAACGGCCATGGCGATCCCTTGTCCTAAAGGACCAGTAGTAGCTTCTACCCCATCGGTATGGCCAAATTCAGGGTGGCCAGGCGTCTTAGAGTTCCATTGTCTGAACTGTTTCAAGTCATCAATGGATACTTCATAGCCAGCTAAATGGAGTAAACTGTACAGCATCGCCGAACCATGACCAGCTGAGAGGATGAAGCGGTCGCGGTTAGCCCAGTCAAGGTGGGTTTTAGGATTGAGGTGCATATGGCGAGTCCAAAGAACGTACGCCATTGGTGCTACCCCCATCGGTAAACCAGGGTGGCCGGAGTTGGCTTTTTGAATAGCGTCAATGGAAAGGGTCCGAATGGTATTGACCCCTAGTTGGTCAATTTGATCAAACATCCTTTATCCCCCCTAGTTCTTTTGACTAGCTTGGAATTCTGCCCAGTCCTTCATGAAGCTGTCCAAGCCCTTGTCAGTCAATGGGTGCTTGAATAACTTACCGAAGACACCTGCAGGAATAGTAGCAATATCTGAACCTGCCAAGGCTACTTCTTCAACGTGTTGTACACCCCGGACACTAGCAGCAATGATTTCAGTCTTGAAACCATAGTTGTCTAAAACTGTCCGTAAGTCTTGGATCAAGCCCACACCATCGCCACCGATATCATCCAACCGGCCTAAGAATGGAGAGATGAAAGTAGCACCAGCCTTAGCAGCCAATAAACCTTGGGCAACTGAGAAGATCAAGGTAACATTGGTCTTGATCCCTTCCTTGCTAACAACGCTCACAGCCTTGAGTCCTTCTTCTGTCATTGGGATCTTAACTACGATGTTTTTAGCCCACTTGGAAACTTCCCGTGCTTGTTCAATCATTTCTTCTGCTTTAGTTGCTGTGACTTCAGCAGAAACAGGTCCGTCGACAATTGTCGTAATTTCCTTAACCACTGTTTCAAAGTCCCGACCTTCACGGGAAATCAGTGTTGGGTTAGTAGTAACCCCATCAACTAAGCCTAAAGCAGCGTACTTTCGAATATCATCTGTGTTTGCAGTATCTAAGAAAAATTTCATGATTATTACCTCTCTTTTGCTATTAATTATTTAAATTCTTAACTAAATTTGCTATCTGGAATAATTTCTCTGGTGTTTTGATTTCTAAGGTCGCCATCACTGGCTTGTTAACTACTTCTCGTTGACGATGATTAAACCATATTGTCGCCTTACATCCTGCTTGTGTCGCAGCATACACATCATTCAAATAATTATCACCAACATATATCATTTCATCCGTTGGTCTTCCTATTTCTTTTCCCACTTTTCTAAACAACTCAGGATCAGGTTTACTAACTCCAAATGTCGCCGAGATAAAAATCCTATCTTTTGCCACATAGTCTTGTAATCCTAGAGCAGTTACTTTATTCATCTGATGTTCATAGCTTCCATTGGAAATAATTCCTACCTGAATTTTTTGATTTCTGAGTTCAACCAACAATTTCCTCATCTCAGGAAACATCACAATCTGTTTGAGTTGTTGGTTATATATCTTTTGAAACTCAAGGATCATTACAGAATCATATTTATTACCCTCATTTAATGCAGATAATGTCCTATTCATTCTGTCAATCCACATCTCCTCTAAATGCTCACGGTCATTGGGATATAAGGGAAAGACTTCATCAGATTTTTGACGAAACAATTGATATAGTTGATTCCAATTGTCTATCTTAATTTGAGGAAATGCCTTTGCAAAAGCAATTTTGAATGGTTGTGCTTGGTCATAAATAGTATCATCTAGATCAAAAAACACCTGCCACATAGCTAAACCTCATTTCTTTTAAAAACAATTAAGCGATTGTCGCCTAACATTTTATGTCGTAACAATCGCTTAACCTTTAATTTTGATTAGATGTTTTCCACATCAGTTGTCAAACCTGTCAAATTCAAATCAATGACATATTGTAAGATTGGACGCTTGATGTGTTCCACGACGAACCGTTGAGCATCAATGCTGTTAGCGTTCAGGTTAGCGAATAGCTTTGCTACTTCTGCCTTAACTTCAGGATCGTTGAAAGCATAGTGTCCAGAAATATCGAGAATCTTTTGTGACAATTCTTCATTGGCCAAGATATCATCGACTTTCAAGTTCACATCGTCACCTTCCATCCACTTGCGCCAACGTTCTGTCCGAATAGCTTTATCCAAGAGAACATCGTACAAGTTTGATGGATCTTCAACTAATCCCTCTTTAGCTAAACGTTGTTCTACCCGTACTAATTTGAGATAAGCACGTGTTTCTTCAGTCCCATATTGTGGAGCAACATTGGAAGCGGTGATGTGAGATGGGTTGTGAAGTAACAATGTTTCATCATTCATGTAATCTGCATTGTGTTCTTTCAGACCAACCCCATACTTAGCAGCCATCTTAGCCAGGTCAATCGCATTGGCATAGTTCCAGTGTCCAACTTGTTCTGTCAGACGAGTTAAAGTCCCAGTCTGACCAACAATAAATGTTGGCATTGGCAGGTCACGCTTACTCAATTCTTCTTGTAAACGTTGAATGAAGAATTCATACTTATCAGTTGAAGTCAGACCACCATTGGTTTCTTCGGTCCCAACTTCATATGCGATTTCTGGTAAGTTACGCTTTTTACGTTCTGTTTCGCAATATTCAAGCAATTCTACAGTCCAAGTAATAACCTTATCCAGGTCAACTACTTTCCCCATTTGGAACGGATCCTTGGTTGGGTCGATCATCAGAAGATCAAAACCTGCTTCAATATCTGCTAAGTATGATTCTTTAGCGAGTTTCATCGCTTCTTCAACAGGCAAGTGGGCATTTCTTTCTTCATCCCGTTGCCATGGACCGCCGTGGTCGCGGCATAAGTAGTACAATCCGTTGAAACCAACTTTATCAGCGACTTTCTTAATATCAGCTGCAAAAGTCTTTTGATTCCATCCGTTAACGTAACCGCCACCGAGTTCGTCTTTGTCGACCTGGTTCCGGCTGGCAATGAACATCAGCGGGAAGTCATAGTCACGAGCCAATTCAAAACTTGCCTGCAAGAGGTTAGGTGACATAGGTCCAATCCCCACTAAGGTTGAATAGCGGTTCTTCTCTTTTTGTAACTTCAGCATATTTTGAACGGTTGCCCGTAATGAAAGTGTATTTGTTTCTGTCATTCTTTTTTCTTCCCTTCCGCTTCTCTTATGTTTTTTTACATCTTCAATAATTTCTTCATTAAAGCATCTGATTTAGCAATAATTTGTTGGGCTTTCAGTTGAATAACTTTTTTCCCTTTAAAACGCTCTGTACCTTGAATTTCTACATCATTAGTCAAGATAACGTAGTCAGCATCTTTAATATCATCTGCTGTCAATACATTTTCAGGGCCAGAACTGCCTTGAGTTTCAACCTTTACTTCGATCCCATTATCTTTTGCAGCTTGTTCTAATGATTCAGCTGCCATATATGTGTGTGCAACACCACTTGGGCAAGATGTAATACCAACAATTTTCATGATAATTCCTCCAAAGTAACCTTCTTAAACCTGAATTCAATTAAAATGTTTCTACATCAAAGTCGAATTCATCATCAGCGTCAGCGCCAACTTCTGCAGCTTCTTCTGTCCAATCCTTCTTCCATAAACCAACGATTACCGCAGTTACTAATGAACCGATCAGAACAGCACCGATATACCAGAGACGGTTTTCAACAACTGGTAAAGTAATCAAACCACCCCAAGGAGCATGACTTGCAACACCAAAGTATGCTGAGATCATACCTGCAACGATAGAGCCGATTGTGTTGGCTGGGATAACACGCAGTGGGTCAGCTGTTGCGAATGGAATAGCACCTTCAGTGATACCACAGCAACCCATCAAGATACCTGCTAAACCAGTTTGACGTTCTTCAGGACTGAACTTCTTCTTGAATAACAATGTAGCAATCCCCATTCCGATTGGTGGAGTAGCAACAGCTGGTCCCATGATCCCCATCAAGAATGGTAATTTATCTACCTGAGTTTGACAGAAAGTAGCAGCAACCTTGTTGATTGGCCCACCCATGTCGAAACCAAGCATCCCACCGAGCAATGCACCCAATGGAACCTTAGCAGCACCACTTAAACCAGCCATGGAATCAGTCATCCATGTCATAAATGAGGCTACTGGTGCACCAATGATAAACAGAACGATCGCACTTGGAATCAATGTACCCACTAATGGATATAAGAAAATTGAACCTAATACCTTGTAATGGGTAGAAATCTTAATTTTTAATAATTGCTTTACGGTTAAACCTGCTAACAAGCCGCCGATAATCCCACCAATGAACCCAGTGTGGACTTGAACGGCTAAATAAGCAGTAATGAAACCTGGGGCGATCCCAGGACGACCAGCTAAACTGTATGAGAAGTAACCACCTAATGCTGGAATATAAAGTGCCAAACCAGCTGCACCAATCATATTTAAGCTATAAATCCAACCGTCTTTTGGCGTTGGAGCTGCAGCTTGTCCAGTCATCATAACTGTAACAGCGTAGATAATACCGCCGGCAACAACGAATGGAATCATATAACCCGTGGCGGTCATTAAGTGCTTTTGCGCGGTAGCCCACCAAGGAGTCTTCTTCTTTGTATTTCCCATCATGACATCTCCTTTACTTCTTTAGGGAGTTGAGTGAAGTTTCATACATCAATTCTTTAACCTCTTCTGCGCTTAGTGTCCGAAGGCCTTCACGGAAGTCTTCGTGCATCAAAGACCGTGCTAGTTGTGCTAGAATCTTCAAATGCAAGTCACCAGCCGATTCTTTAGGAACTGCTATTAAGAAGATTAAGTCAACTTGATTATCATCTGACCAAATAATTGGTTTATTCAACCGTCCAACTACAACAACCGCATTTTCAACTTGTGTACTCTTGGAATGTGGTAATCCGATCGAATGACCAATGTAAGTTGGCATTTCATCTTCGCGGGCAAATACGTCTTTAACAAACGCATCACCTTCTTTAACGTACCCTTGCTCAGCTAAAAAGTGACCGATTTGAGTAATAGCATCTGCTTTAGATGTTGCATCTAAACCAAAATACGTTTCAACACTAACTGGTCTTTTTTCGTTTTGTTCGGGCATCCTAACACCTCGCTTCAATTCATCGTTCTCTTATTCTGGTAAAACTCAGGTTGATTAATGAAGTATCGCGATAACATTGTCTTCCTTTTGTTTACAGTCTTAATTATATTTATATAGAAACCGCTTACAATTTCTGAAAGTAGTCTTATTTTTTATTCCTGTAAACTTATTCGAATAATCCCCGTATACTTTTTAATAAGTTTACTGAGGCAAATAAATAAAAGCCTAGGAAATTAATATTTCTTGTTTCCTAAGCTTCTCTTTTCTAAATTTATATGATTTATCGTTATTTTTATTAAGATACTTATTATTACCTATTTTTTTACCGCTTTTGAGGCTTTTATCCTGTGTTATTATTCCAAAAAAGTAAACTTTTAATTAGTTCAGTAAGCCTTTTCTTCCCAAGCTTTTTTTATAAAAGTATACTTATTATGTATAAACATTACTTAATACGTATCGCACAAGGAGATGATCGGTGTGGCAACGCGGGAATCACCCCAAGCAATCATGGATAAGATTATTGCACTCATTCTAGCTAAAAAACTTGTCCACTATTCTGATATTCAAGAATATACTGGTTTATCTAAACGTACTGTTGCCAAGTATTTAAAGGATACCGAGAAGTTCTTAGCTTCTAAGGGTCTTAAATTAGTCCGTAAGCGTAATAAGGGGATCTATATCGAGGGAGATATTTCACTCTTACAGACGATTTCTCCACAACGACAAGCACCTAGCAATATTTCTTCAGCATTGTTCGGTTATCTCTTAGCTGCACAACGGCCCGTATTAATCGAAGAACTAGCCGATATGTTCTTTGTTAGTCGTTCGACTCTCCTACGGAAAATTGATTATCTCAAAGAAAAATATGAATTAGAGATATCTAGTTCAAAATATGGTATCTGGATTAACACTGATACTAGTGCTGCCAAAGATGCATTATCTAATTTCATCCAGCAGCACATCCACTCCGAAATCACCGATAATAATGGAGTATTACATTATAACTACGAACTAGATGACCATTTAGGGGATTTTTTAGCTGACTCAACTTTCAAAAAGGTTGAGCAAGTGATAACAGAATTCATGCGGTTGACTGCGTTTAAAATTGAACGCCGTGAGTATGAATTGTTTTTAATTCATACGGTAGCTGAAATGTCTATTTATCTCAAAACAGGATTAACTAATTCTAAAAGTGAGTTCGCCGATTCAGAAAATCTGAATCTTTATTCCTATTTACTAAATGCAGAATTTAACTGTCCTGCTGATAACGGAAACTTTCCTTATGTTAATCGCGATTTACTTATTATTGAAAACTACAATCTAAAACGTAATTTCATGGCAAATAATATTGAAATTACTAAGGCTAACCTCCGCGAAATTCTAGAGAGAATTTTGGATACTTACGACGATACTTTAATCGATAATTTAGCCAATCATCTGCGTGAACTAATCGGTCGTGCTAAATTGGGTGTTAGTGTACCTAATCCCTATCAAAAAGAAATCAAAAATCGCTATCCAGCTGCCTTTGATCGGGCTTTACTTTTGGGAAGACATCTTAAACAGATCTTTAATATCGAAGCTAGTGAGGGAGAAATAGCCTTCCTAGCACTTCACTTTGAGTCTTTTATCCGCCGTCAAGATGTTTCTGATGATCGGATCCGTGCAGTCATCGTCTGCTCCACTGGTTATGGCTCATCTGTTTTACTAAAGCAGGAAATTGAATATAAATATGGTAGGGACATCCATGTTATCCGCACCATGTCTGAAGATGAACTAATTACTCAAGGATTCGTCGATGCTGATCTAATAATTAGCACTATCAGTATTAACTATCCTAAGATGACAGTTGTAAAAGTTTCGCCATTGTTAACAGATCAAGATACTATTATCTTAGAGCAAAAAATAACTACGTTAAAAAAGAAAAAGTATGACGATAATGTTTTTTTGCGCCTAATCAAACGCAAGAATATCCTTTTTGTGGATGATCCAACTCTAACACCTGAACAAGCCATTACCAAAATTGTTAATAATCTTAAGCAAGCAGGCTACGTTCATGAAGGCATGCTTGAAACAGCATTGAAACGTGAGGAACAATCTTCAACCGAGCTTCGCAATGCCGCAATCCCCCATGGTGATCCGCGCTTAGTAATCATCCCATCAATCAGTATTCTTTTGAATCGTTCTGGTATGCAATGGGGGAAGAATCATATTAAAGCTGTTTTCTTTATTGCAGTAAATGAACAACTTGATAGTGAACTCGATCGGCTCTATCAGCATTTTTACCTTCTAGTTCGTGATAATCAGGCAATCGAACGAATTGCTCAAGCTCATTCGGCAGAAGAAGTCTTAAAAATTATTGATACCATTTAATGCTAGGAGAGCTATAAATGAAAACTATTCGTCGTAAAAATATTGCTATTAAGACTGTCTTTGACATCGCAGCTCTTTCTAAAAAAGAAGTTCTAACTGAAGTGACAACTAGTTTATTCAATGATGGAATTATTAGCGACCAAGCGGGTTTTCTACACGACCTATGTTATCGTGAAAACGAATTATCGACCTATATTGGGCATTCTATCGGTCTCCCGCATACTCGAAGTAAATACGTCAAGCGTCCTGTTATTTTAGTGGGGAGACTATCCCATAATATTTCCTGGGACCAGGATCACAGTGTTAACTTTTTAGTGCTTATTGCTGTTCCTGAAACAGCATCAGGGTCCCTCCATCTTCGAATCCTGGCTCATTTATCAGGATTACTAATTCATGACGATTTTCGAGAAAAATTTGTCAATGCATCACCAGTAGAGGCGCATAAAATGTTGACCCGTGCTTCAGCAAAATTCATTCATAATGAACGTCGCCAATTTTTTAAAGATAAATTCTTCAGTAAATTTTTCTGGCATTACTTACAACAAAACCTTATGACAGCAACTGGTTATATGATTCCGTTTATTGTTTCCGGTGGTATTCTATATGCACTATCCATCATGCTTGCTGGAGTTGATACTGACCCTTTAATGAGCAATTCCATTGCCCGTCTTTTGGCACTTGTAGGCCAAGCCGGGTTACACTTATATCTTCCGGCTCTTGGAGGGTATCTTGCATATAGCATGGCCGGACGACCTGGGTTAGCACCTGGTTTTATTACTGCTTTACTAGCTGTTCAAATTAACAGTGGGTTCATTGGTGCAATTGCTAGTGGCTTTCTGGTTGGCGGAACAGTTTTAGGGCTCAAAAGGATACACTTGCCACAACCTGTGCAATCATTAGGTCCGATTTTTCTATATCCATTGGTTGGAACAATTATTCCGGCTACAATCATCCTACTAATACTAGGTCAACCGATTGCTTGGTTTGTTGCTACCATGACTCATTATTTAGCTTCATTAAGTGGAACATCGCGTATTCCCCTAGGTGCCATTATTGGTGCAATGATTGGTTCGGATATGGGAGGGCCAATTAATAAAGTTGCCGCTACGTTCTGCCAATCACAAGTTAATACGCTTCCTTTCCTAACTGGTATTATGGGAGTAGCTACTGCAACTCCTCCATTAGGAGTAGGGCTTGCCACCCTTCTTTTTAAAAAGAAGTTCACTCCTGCAGAGCGAAATAATGGTATTGCTGCTCTTTTAATGGGAAGTTGTGGTATCACTGAAGGAGTTCTCCCATTTATCCCGACTAATCCGATCCTGATTGTTAGCGCCTGTATTATTGGCACTCTAACATCAGGTGCATTAGCTGGATTCTTAGGCGTTATTAACCATGCTCCCTGGGGAGGATTAATTGTTTTACCAGTCATCGGCAATCGTCTTGGCTTCCTATTAGCACTATTAATCGGAGCAGCAATCACGGCATTAATTATCGGCTTATTGAAAAAAACTCAGACAAGTCCTAAACCTAAGCGAAAAGATTTCGATTTTGAAATTGAGGTTCTATAATTTATATGTGGAGGAATACTATGAAATTAGTTGCTGTTACTTCTTGTCCTAGCGGGGTAGCCCACACCTATATGTCAGCTGAAGCATTGAAATATGCCGCCAAACTGTATGGTGTTCCTATTAAAGTCGAAACCCAGGGACTCACTGGTGCAGAAAACCCGCTGACTTTAACAGAGATTCAAGAAGCTGATTATGTCATTTTGACAAACGATACCGTAATCTCTGGTATGGAACGTTTTAAGGGTAAAAAAGCAGTCCGCTTACCCGCACAAGATATTATCGATAACGCTGAAATAATTGTCAGTCGTTTGGTCGAAAGAAATTAAACATATACTAAAAAATGTCGGACGTAATGGAATTGAGCCATTATATCCGACATTTTTCTTAATCAAACACAGGTTGCCATTGAGGATCTTTGTAGGCCTCAAAACACATCTGCACCTGTTCAACCGTTGTTTTGTCTGCCATCAAAGGTGGTAATTCATCTTGGGCAAAATATTCATAGCCTAAAGTTTCTGAATTTTCGTGGAATTCTCCCCCGGTTACCGTGCATAAGCTGAAAACTTTGCAAATTCCATACGCATATGGGGGTTCATTGTGGAGATTCCGATCATGCAAAGCAATCAAGCGTTGCGGAATAGCGTCCAACCCTGTTTCTTCTTTGACTTCCTTAATCGTATTATTCTTAACCGAGAGGTTCACCTCAACCCAACCGCCTGGCAGTGCCCATTGACCGTTGCTCTCTTGCACCAGCAGAATCTTATCGTCCTGAAAGATCGCTGCCCGACAATCAAGTTTAGGTGTTTGATATCCTTTTTCATTACAAAATAAATCTTGGACCCGTTCAACTGGTATATCGGCATGGACCGCCATGATCTCAGCTGCAATCTCCCGAATACGCTGGTAACGTTCCTTGTCATATACATCATGTCCATAGTGTAAACCTGCTTGGGCCAAACTCTGTAACTCAATCGCCCAATCCAACCATTGTGCCATAATATCCGCTCCTTTTGATAACGCTTACTAACTATATGATAAAACATTTTTTATTCATCAAACAAATAACCGTCAGGTTTAGGAAATAATTATTGTTTTCCCTAAATCTGACGGTTAACTGTGAATATTGATAACCACTATATTTCTCGACAAAATAGCCCCACGCTTCCACGTAGGACTATCCTTAGTTTGCTATTAATTTCTGCCATGAGCACTCTTAGCCCGCAAGCCCCAGAGGATACATACCGTATCCACCACTTCCTGGAGCATCGCACCGATAATTGTTGGGACCCAGCCGGTTGAACAAATCAACATCAACGCAGTACAAACAGCAATCCCAATCCACACGGCTTGCTTAGCGATCCGTAATGTATCTTGAGCAATTTCCACCGCTTCTGCCACCTTCTGCAGGTTATCTGTCAGGATCACCACATCCGCTGACTCACTGGCTGCCGTCGACCCGTGTGCCCCCATCGCAATCCCAACATCAGCCACTTTGAGAACTGGGGCATCATTGACCCCATCTCCCACCATAATGCTCGGTCGCTGGTCTGGGCGTAAATCGTTGAGGTGGCTTACCTTATCTTTGGGCAATAAGTCACCATATACTTCATTAATTCCGACTGCCTGGGCGATCTGATCTGCGATCTTTTGCTGGTCGCCCGTCACGATCATTTGGTGACTAACTCCGGCTTTACGAAGGCGGTTTAACGTTTCGCCTACTTCTGGTCGGAGCTGGTCTTCTAATTCAATCCGACCCCAATATGCACCATCAACTGCTACATATACTGCTGTAATAGGCACTTGGAGAATCTGGCTTTCATCAAGTTCCTCCACAATGAAGGCATGCTTTCCGACCTTTACCTCGTGGTCCGCCACGGTCGCAATAATTCCTTTAGCGGTCACTTCATTCATCGTAGTCGGATCGGTCAATGCCAAGCCCTCTTCTCTAGCCCGGCTAACAATAGACTGGGCCAGGACGTGACCCGAAGTCTGCTCAGCGCTAGCAACTAAAGCCAACAATTCGTGAGGATCGCGCCCCGATACAGGGACAACTTGACTCACTGCCAAGTTTCCCCGCGTCAAAGTTCCTGTCTTGTCAAAGGCTGCCGTTTGAGCGATCGCCATTTTTTCAATCACTGCCCCCGTCTTAACTACAACCCCCGCATGGGAAGACCGACTCATCCCCGAAACAAAGGCAACTGGGGCTGCTAAAATCAAAGGACACGGTGACGCTACTACTAAAACTTGCGCAAACCGTACCGGATCTTGGGCTACCCACCAAGCAATCCCGGCAATAATATATGCAACAATGGTAAACGGTAAAGCGTAACGGTCTGCCAAGCGGACAAAGTCAGCCGGTGTTTGGTCAGCTTGCCGAATCAATTCCACCAATTGCTGGTATTGACTATCCTGAGCTGTCCGCTCAACCCGCATCGTCAAGGACACATCCCCATTCAACGAACCTGAGAGGAGCTCGTCTCCAGGTCCTTTATCCAGGGGCTTTGATTCCCCTGTTAAGGAGGATTCGTTCACCGTACTGTTCCCTTGGACAACTCTTCCGTCAACCGGGACTAATTCACCTGGTCGCACCACTACTTCTTGGCCTACTTGGATGGCTTCTACGGGTTGGTCAACCAACTCGCCGTCAAGCCTGACATGTCCTGTCCGCGGACTATTGTCCAGTAACGTCTTGAGCTCACTGTGCGCCCGGGCATTAGCATAGTCTTCCAGGGTATCACCACCGATAAGCATCAGTAGGATCACCATTGCCGCCCAGTATTCTCCCACGGCCAAAGTTGCGACAATCGCCGTCACTGCTAACAAGTCCACGCCGTAATCACCAGTGCGCATCTTTTTGACCATTTCAATCAGCATTGATAGTGCAATGATTCCCCCAGCAATCGTATTAATTGCTTGGGCCCACAAGGCTTGGTGCAATCCCCACTCACAAATCATGGCCAGGACTGCTACCCCACCCAGGAGCATTAACTTTTGTTTATGTTCCATCGTCCGTAACCCCTTTCATCTTTCTTCTATATCTATTGTAGCAAAGATTGAAATAGAATGATTTATATTCCCCAGCTTCTGCCTATCTAAGCTCCGCCAATTATCAAATTGCTACTTTAGCCCCAGCAAAAATTAAAAAATCACCGTTAGTTTATAATTTTTAAAAACTAACGGTGATCTAATAATTCTATTCTAATAATGCTTGGGCCTCAGCCACCCCAAATTGCCGTGAACGTACTAGTTTCCGCCCATGCTTATCCAACAATTGCACCGCCCGTTGGTGCAACTTTTCCACTTGCTGATCAGGATGCTGGACAGTTATTTGGGCATAAAAAGATATTTCTCGCAGTTTGAGCTCGACCTGTGCTCGTAATTTTGTCAGGGTTAATGTTGCTGCTTCATTCCGATCCAGGCAATAGTATTTATTCTGGCGGCGGTGGAGCGCATAGTTACGGGCATTGATCATGATTCGGTGCCGGGCTTGCGGCGTCAAATTCAACTGACTCAACCGCAACTGAAAGGCCCGCACCAATTGGGCTAATTCTTCCCAGTTGGTTAGAGTTGCTTGATAACGTTCCTGTTTTTCAGCTGGTGAGAGCCGTGGTTTGTCGGGACGTAGCAAGCGACGTAACCGCGCAACATCGTCTGCTAATAATGGCAAATCAACCTGGTCAAAAAGATTGCACCGCTGGTAAAAAACACTTTGCTCCCTACCGGCAAACCCGTGCTGCTGGACCACCCGCTCATAAAGAGCATGCGGGAACCGCTGCCCGCGTTGGTAGGCTACCAACACGCGGTCAACATACAGGTTGATTGCGTTCAACCCCTGCTGAATTTCACGAACAACCTGGTAGGGGATCGCTGCATGTTGGGCAAAATGCGCACTCCCCAACATCAAAACCTGACCCGTTCGGCGTGACTTGAGGATGAATTGATTTTTCAAACGTCGCCCACAATCACAGTACAAATTCGTCCCCCGGTGTGCATGTGCCATATGGTACCACGGATCAACTTGTACACCTTGAAAGACCCAGTCAGTATTGTGCAAATAGTGGCGGGTGTGAAAGCGTGACAAGATTGTGAACCGGGTAAATTCCCCCAGCGCCTGGACCTGGGCAGCTGTCAGGGTTGCCATAATCTTCAAACGCTGCTCCCTTGTCAGGGCAGTAATCTTGGTTGGCATCGCCAACTCTCCTTTCCAAAGATACTGCTCTAAGATTACCATATCACTTCCGCCAGAGAAAATTGGCTAACAAACGATCCACTTGCTGGCTTTCATGTAACCGACTATGTTGGGCATCATGTCCAGTAATTTTCTTTTCCTGGTACGACCGGGCCCTAGTAGCTACCAGGTAGTGGTAGGAGCGGGCTGAGGCAACTGGTACCGCCCCGTCATTTCCATCTCCCTGGTCACCGTAAATATTGAAGACCCGCGTTGTTTTGGGGAAAGTATGGCGAAGTGGCAGTAACGCTCGGTAACCTGGTAGCATTCGGTCGGGTTTTCCCGTTTGCGGGTCAATGCTTGTCTGTTTGGCACCAGCTTCGCCATTAAAGCCGTTAAAGTGACCGGCGATTGCAACCACATGGTCAATTTGTGGTAAGTGCTTATTATGCGCGTTGTTTTTGATATAGTTGGCTACCAAAAGGTTACCCATCGAATGTGCCACCAAATTCATATGTTTAAACCCATATCTTTTTTGCATGGTTACCACAACGGCTTTTACATACTGACTGCGTTGGTCATAAACTTTGACAAAATCCTTCCTTTCCGTGGCGGTCATCTTATTGTTATCCAGGTTAACCAGAATGATGGGATTGCGGGCTTTTGGAGGAATAGTTCCGTGCCAGGTCACCCGCCCGTTGCGGGCCACATTCGCCCGCACAACAGTATTAGTCACGCCCTGTTTGCGGGCGTAATTTGCCATCTGGCGTTCAGCCCGGTAGCTCGAACCATAACCATGAAAAAAGATGGTTGGCGTAGTCGTCTGTCGGTATTGGCGGGCCAAAGCTTTTCTTTGGTAAGACCGCAGCCCCAACCCGCCGCCAGTAACCAACAAGAGGATGAGCAGGCCGCCGAGAATCCACCATGTTACTTTTTGCTTGTGCATAACTTCTCCCTTCTAATTAAAAAACTTATCCACTTGGGGATAAGTTTTAGTAATTACTTCTTACTAGTCACTAACCTTAACATAAGCCTTGATGGTCTTCCGGTCAGCCATATCCTGGTAAGCAGCATTGATTTCATCTAAAGTATACTCTTGGGTAAAGACCTTCCCCGGTTCAATCGCTCCATCCAGCACAGCCTTAAGTAAGACTTCCTTGTCGTATGTCGTCACTGAAGCTGGACCACCAGCCAAAGTAATGTTCCGATAGAAGGTCGCAGTTGGATCCATCTTTTCGCCATGGGGCAAGCCCACCCGACCAATTCGCCCACCAGGGCGTACTACCCCAAAGGCTTGGTCAGTTGAAGCCTGGGCCCCAACACATTCCAGAACTGCGTCGGCGCCAGTACCACCCGTTAATTCCATCACTTTTTGAATACCTTCTTGGCCCCGTTCAGCTACAAAGTCCGTAGCCCCAAAGTCCAGGGCCATCTTTTGCCGGTCTGCGTGCCGGCTCATGATAATAATTTGGGAAGCACCCAGCATCTTAGCAGCAATAACAGCGCATTGGCCTACTGCTCCATCGCCAACAACGACCACTTTATCGCCCGCACCAACATGGGCCGTGACAGCGGCGTGGTACCCTGTTGCCATAACATCAGCCAAAGTTAACAAAGACTTGAGCATCCCTTCGGAATAATCTTCCGGCTGTCCGGGTACTTTCACCAGCGCCCACTGTCCATGCTGGAACCGAATATACTCAGCTTGATTGCCATTAGTAAAGTTATCACTGTGGTCTTGACATACACCATCAAATCCCGCTAAACAAGCTGGACAATGCCCACAACCATGGGTAAAAGGTGCAATCACAAAGTCACCCTTCTTAACCGTAGTAATAGCCGGTCCCACTTCTTCAACGATCCCAATGGCTTCGTGACCAGTGTTTTCTGAGTGAGCTTCTTTGGCATCTCCAGCCGAGTATGCCCAGAGGTCTGACCCACAAACACAAGTCCGAACAATCTTGATGATAACATCATCATCTTTTTCAATAGTTGGCATCGGCGCTTCCACAACACTCATCTTTCCCGCTTTTTCAAAAATAGCTTTCTTCATATTCAATCCATCCTTTCTTTACTTCTTTTCATCAATCAACATTGTTCCCTGAGGCGGATTAGCCGTCAATGGCCCCACAATCCGATGTGGCCGGTAAGGTTCTTCTAGGTACGCAATATCAGGCGCTGTTAAGTGAACATTCGTTGCTGCTACGGCATCACGGTAGTTCCGAATTTTGGTTCCGCCAACGATTGGGGCTGTTACCCCCTTGGCCCACTGCCATGCTAAGGCAATTTGCGCCATCGACACCCCGTATTTCTGCGCTAGATCATGGACCCGGCCAATAATTTGTAAATCATTTTCTTTAGCGTCATCATATTTTCCCCGAGCCACGCGGTCAGTCCGGCTCCGCAACGTGGTTGCCTCCCAGGTTGGGCGCGTTAAATGCCCAGCCGCTAAAGGACTGTATGGAATCAAGGAAACCTGATTTTGCAGGCAATAAGGAATCAGCTCTGCTTCATCTTCACGATAGAGCAAGTTATAATGATTTTCCATTGCTTGGAATTGGGCCCAATCATGGTCAGCAGCAACTTGTTGCATCTGAGCAAACTGGTCTGCAAACATTGCTGACGCCCCGAGGGCCCGCACCTTACCCAGTTTGACTACATCATTGAGAGCTTCCATGGTTTCTTCGATCGGAGTGTCATAGTCAAACCGGTGAATAATATACAGGTCCAAGTAATCCGTCCCCAACCGTAACAAAGTTCCATCAATTTCCCGCATGATTGCTTGGTAAGCGAGACGTCCAGGATTGAAATACACCTTAGAAGCGATCACTACTCGATCCCGCTGAGTATTAGCTTTTAAGGCTTTACCTAGATATTCTTCGCTTGTTCCCCGTGAATATGAATTAGCAGTATCAAAGAAGTTAATTCCTGATTCCAAGGCTGCGTGCACCATTTTGGTGGTCTGCCCCTGGTCCACGTTCCCGGCTGTCCGAAGCTCATCGCCCCCACACATACCGGGGAAACCATAATGTCTGTTTTTCCTAATTGTACATAATCCATAACTGATCACCTACTATTCAAAATCGCCCAGCACTGGTAACGTCGCCTGGGTTAGGTAGGTTGCATAGGCCTGGACTTGTTGTTCCAGTTGTTCTTTACCAATCGTCGAAGCTCCCACTGTGATAAAGGGTTTAACAAACTTCGTCCCAATCAGGTGGCTCGTTGCCTGGAATGGCCGGAGCAATTCTGTGACATGGTACTTGGCAAACTTATCCCGGTCATAATTATCTGCTCCTGGTGAAACCGCAATTACCAGTTCCTTGCCATGGAGTGCATCGCCTTTTGACCCGTAGGCCCAACCATATTCCAAGACATCATCTTCCCATTGCTTGAGCAAAGCTGGCGAACTATACCAATACATTGGGAACTGAAGCACGATTCGGTCTGCATTCGCCAAGACTGCTTGTTCCTGGGCAACATTAATTTTAAAATCCGAGTACAACCGGTACATGTCCCGCACCTCGATTTCTGCCGGCAAGCCTGCTGCCAAAGCACGGTTAACCCGGGATGTATTTAAATCTGGGTGAAATACTAAAACAACTGTCTTCATTTTCTAGCATCCTTTTTTTCTGCAAAGTGGAGCCAATCAGCCCCTACTTTAACTTCTCCTCTTTCATAGCGGGTAACCTTGCCTTCTAGCCGGTGAATCGATTTGTCCAATTGTTCACGCTGGGTTAATAACACTGCTAACTGCTCCCGCAAAATCTTTTCCCGGGCGGGGGCGGTTTCATCGCCCTGTTGCAATAAACTACAATATTCAATCAGCGGTTCAATCGCCATCCCTGACGCCCGAAAACACAAAACCATTTCTAACCATTCTTGGATACTCGGCGGATAATAACGGTTCCCGTTAGTCTGCCGGGGTACAGGTGGCAACAAGCCAATGCGCTCATAATAACGCAGGGTATCTGGTTTCACGTGAAACTTTTCTGCCACTGCTGAAATTGTCGAATCTGCCATCTTATCTCCCTCCAGTTACAATTTCTAAGTTCATCATATTACTTGGAGCGGACTCTAAGTCAAACAATATTTTTCAAAAATTAAACTTTTGGCGTTCAGGGTTAATTCTGTGAAATCAATAATATTTGGGCTAAAATATAAATAACAACTCATTGACTACGCATGAAAGGATGACCTGAATGACAAATAAACAATATCCAATCAATGAAGCATTGCTCAAAGATGACCTCTATCAGGCCGTTAATGGTGAATGGCTCCAACATGCTGTCATTCCAGCAGACAAGCCAACTACTGGGGGCTTTGCTGATTTGGCTGACAACATCGAAAAGACCTTGATGGCCGATTTCCAAGCCATGCTCGATGGCAAAGATATCCCGGATGATCCTTATTTACAAGAATTCATCAAGTACTACCGTAAAGCAGCCAACTTTGATGAACGGGAAGCCCTTGGCTTTGCCCCAGCACAAAAGTTTCTTGACCGCATTTTGGACCTTAAAGACCTCCAAGATTGGCAGGAAGCCTTACCAGAGTTGACCATGAGTGGCTACCCCACACCATTCCCAATGTCAGTTGACCCTGATATGAAGGACACTGCCCACTATGCCCTCTATGCCGAGGCTCCTCACTTGATCTTACCGGACAAAACATACTACACAGACGAAAAAAAGGATCAGGCAGACCAATTGCTGGCAATTTATCAAAATATGGTTCGCAAGTTGTTCTCCTTGGCTGGTTATAGCGCTGACTTCGCTGAGGACCATCTCCAGCGGGCGTTGGCTTTTGATGCTGCTCTGGCACCCCATGAAAAAGACTCTACTGAGCGGGCTGACTATACTAAGATGTATAACAAATATACTCCAGCAAAATTTGCACAAACCAGCAGTGCCATTGATCTAGTAGCTTATGCGCAACGCTTAGTTGGAACCACGGTTGATCAAGTAATCGTCACCGAACCTAACTATTATGCTGCCTTAAACCAACTAGTAACACCCGCTACTTTCGCTCAAATTCAAAGTTGGATCGTGGTCAAGATGCTGATTGCTATGGCACCTTACTTAACTGATGAAATGCGGGTTACCAGTGGTGAATATGGTCGGGCTCTATCAGGATCAAAGGAAGCAAAAAAACCGCAAAAAGCGGCTTATTACCTGGCAACTAACCAGTTTGACCAAGTTGTTGGGCTCTACTATGGCCACAAATATTTTGGCCCTCAAGCCAAAGCTGACGTCCACCACATGGTTGAAAAGATGGTCGCTGTCTACAAGCAACGGTTAGAAAATAACGACTGGCTGAGTGCTGCCACCCGTAAACAAGCCGTTGTTAAGCTCAATACTCTGGGAATCAACGTGGGTTATCCGGACGAGCTAGACCCGCTCTACACTAAGTTCAGTGTCGATGAATCTGCTTCGCTTCTGGATAATGATCACGAGTTTACTAAGATCATCCTCAAAGACCACTACGGACGTTTAACCAAACCTGTCGATCGGACCCGGTGGGGAATGCCAGCACACATGGTCAATGCCTACTACAACCCATCGTTCAACATCATCGTCTTCCCCGCTGCTATTCTCCAGGCACCATTTTATAGTTTGGACCAACCGGCCAGCGCTAACTATGGGGGAATTGGGGCCGTTATCGCCCATGAAATCTCCCATGCCTTTGATAACAACGGGGCGAAGTTTGACGAATACGGGAACATGAACAACTGGTGGACTGATGCAGACCTCAAACATTTCCAAGAACTGGCTGAAAAGATGATTAAGCAGTTTGACGGGCTCACCACTCCTGCCGGCAAGGTTAACGGTAAATTGGTGGTCTCAGAAAATATTGCTGATGCTGGTGGTCTAAGCTGTGCTCTGCAAGCTGCTAAAGAAGACGGCTCTGCTGACCTGCGGGCCTTCTTTATCAACTGGGCTCGGATCTGGTGCATGAAGTCCTCCCTTGAACGGCAAAAACTCTTACTGGCAATCGATGTCCACTCTCCACACGAGCTTCGGGCTAATATTCAAGTTAAAAACCTGGATGATTTCTATCAAACATTCAATGTCCAACCAGGTGACGGAATGTACTTACCTGCAAGCGAACGGGTAAACATCTGGTAACTTGTCATTCACTAATAAAAAAGGACTGTGACATAAGTCCCTAATAATAACTCTAAAATAAAGCAAGAACCGCTCAGAATTTCAAATGAAATTCCGAGCGGTTCTTTTATTCAAAGGACTTATATCACAGCCCACATTGAATTTAATAGCTCTAATTTTTGAAGATGAATTACGTAACTAGTTGTTTGTTCGCTTATCAATTGGATTATACTTCTGCGCAGTAGCTGGCTGGCAGTTCTGGCGTTGCTTATGCAACATCAGATCAACCGAGTTATCCTTGCAGAGGTAAACCGCAATGTTCAGCACTTCTATTGTCGTGCTTTGTAGTGCAGAAAGATATATCTAACTACGGGTGCCTCTGATGATGCTCATCATTCGTTACCCTAGGTTAGATCACGCTTTCTAACCGCACTACTCAGCACTTCTATTAACGTGTTCACCAGCTCAAAAGCCTATGGATAACAACACCCCAGTGGATGACTCCATCATCTTACCGGGGTGTCCGTTATCCTACGCCTTTTACCCGAGCTGGTTCACATTTCTTTAACGTGCTCCTCACCCAACTCCCTATCCCTAGTCATAAACTCTTGTGATGCTTGCGCATCACCGCGACTTCATGCACTAGGGCACGGGAGTTAATCGGGTTCGTTCACACTTCTTTAGTCCACCCGCACAATCCATCCTTCTGGCGCTGGCCGGTCACCAAACTGGATCCCCGTCAACTCTTCATAAAGCTTCTTCGTCACTGGGCCTACTTCTGTTTCCGAGTAAAATTCATGGTAAGTATCACCCACTTGGAACCCAGCGATTGGTGAAATGACCGCTGCCGTTCCGCAAGCACCTGCTTCAGCAAAACGATCCAAATCATTGATATAAATGTCACCTTGTTCTACTTCCATCCCAAAATTATGTTCCGCCAAGTAAAGGAGAGAGTACTTTGTCACTGATGGCAAGATTGATGGTGACTTTGGAGTCACAAACTTTCCGTCCTTGGTAATACCAAAGAAGTTTGCGGAACCGACTTCTTCAATCTTTTCATGGTTAACCGGATCCAAGTAGATGCAGTCGGAGAAACCAGCAGCATGGGCCTTACTACCTGGCAAGAGGCTAGCTGCATAGTTGCCCCCAACCTTGCTAGCCCCAGTTCCCCGGTGAGCAGCTCGGTCATATTCTGAAACCAAGAACTTAGTTGGTACCATACCACCCTTGAAGTAGTTTCCAACCGGCATCGCAAAGATACTGAAGATATATTCCTTAGCAGCATGGACCCCGATATTTTCACCAACCCCAATCATCATTGGCCGTAAATACAGTGTCCCCCCAGTTCCATAAGGTGGAACGAATTCTTCATTGGCCTGCACTACTTCCTTGCAGGCATCAATAAACATTTCTACCGGTACATGAGGCATCAGGAGGCGGTCACAACTGTCCTGAAGGCGCTTGGCATTGCGGTCAGGCCGAAATAACTGCACATGATTATCCTTAGTTCGATAAGCTTTCAAGCCTTCAAAAGCTTGTTGTCCGTAGTGTAAAGCTGGAGATCCTTCGTTGATCACCAGGTTTGCATCTTCTTCTAATCCTTGCTTATACCATTCACCGTCTTTCCAATAGGCACGGTACCGATATGGCAAGTCCATATAGTCAAAGCCTAGATTTTCCCAATCAATTGTCGTCACAGGCGCTTTTGCTGTCATAGTTAAGTCCTCCTAATGCTTCGTTATGTTTACTATACTAAATTTTTTGAGAAATAACAGCCCATTTTAACTACCGAATGCAACTCTATTTCTGGCAAACAAAATTTCACCTATTTATATACTACATGTCCTAACTTTTAAATTAATGCGTTTTCAGGGGTTGCAAATATTTTCGATAGTGCTAAATTATTATTAACCATTTTATTAAAAAATGATTAATTTGTAATTAGTTTATAATGAGTTGCAGGTTAAAAAGGAGATGTGCCTATGGATAAACTATTTTTTAATTGCAATATGTTTGACGGAACAACCGCTACTTTAACTGAAAACGCTTGGTTTGTGGTCGACGAAGCTGGCCGGATTAGCAACCAAGGGACGGGAAAATATCCAGATGTCGCCGATCGTACCGATCTTCAAGGCAAGTTTGTAATGCCTGGTCTGATTAATGCCCATACGCACATTATGATGAATCCCATCACTAATAAAACAGAATACTTAACTGAAGCTGAAGCAACCGTGCAAGCACTACATAATCTCGAATTACTCCTTAAGAGCGGGCAAACTTATGTCCGCGACTGTGGCTGCGCATTTAATGTCGATATCCAATTGGCAAACTTTTATCGCGAAGGGCGGGTTTTTGATTTCAAAATGCCAGAAATTATGCCTTCCGGGCGTCCTCTTTCAATGACTGGTGGTCACGGTGATTTTACTGAAGGACACGACGGTTGCACTACCTGGGGCTACTTAACCGATTCACCTGACGAAGTCCGCAAGGCCGTCCGCCAAGCATTCAAGCTCGGTGCTCAAAACATCAAAGTTATGGCTACGGGCGGAATCATGTCAGCTACTGACCAAGTTGATGACACCGAACTCTCACTGGAAGAACTGAAGATGGCTGTTGCCGAAGCCCATTCTAAGCATATGACTGTGGCTGCCCACGCTGAAGGCCGAGCTGGTATTCACAACGCTATCCTCGCTGGGGTTGATTCAATCGAACATGGTTCTTACCTGAGTGATGAGGACATTGCCGCTATGAAAGAACAAGGTACTTTTCTGGTAACCACATTAATTGCTGCTTGGACTATTCCTGAATATGGCGAAGGTAAGTTACCTCAATACATGTTGGACAAGGCTAAAGCCTTTATTAACGATTACTTCGAAAACATCGGCAAAGCCATTCGAGCCGGGTCAAAATCGCCTTTGGGACTGATGCTGGAACGCCTTTTAACCGCTTTGAAGAAGCTCCCTATGAATTACAGCTACTAGTAGAAAACGGTGCTACTAATTTCCAAGCCCTCCAAGCGGCCGGAAAGTTCTCATCCGAACTACTCGGCATTGAGGCTGATTACGGCACACTCGAACCAGGGAAATTTGCTGATTTCTTAGTTCTAGATGCCGATCCATTAGCTGACGTCAAAGCCGTCCAACAAAAGGACAAGCAAGTTTACAAAAAAGGACAACGAATGTTCTAAATTTTTAAAGAGAGGAACTGCTTATGGAAAATCTACTTTGTTTTTTGACCATCATGGTCGCCATGTTTCTCGGTGAATGGGTATCTAAAAAAACTCATTCTTGGATCCCATCAATTTTTGTTGTTGCGATTATTTTCTTGATCGGTTTTTGGACTGTTTTCCCCAAAGACTTAATTGCTCAAGCATCATATTCTAAAGCATTTATTACCGTTGCCATCGGAATCTTGTTGGTCCACTTAGGAACTTTAATGAATTTAAAAAAGTTGGTTCAACAATGGAAAGCCGTTTGTATCGCCGTATTAGGGATGTTAGGAACTTTAATCTTCACCCTGACAATTGGGCTAGCATTCTTTGGACGTGACCTTGTTGTCTCCACTGTTCCAACCCTCACCGGGGGCTTGGTAGCAGCCGCTTTGATGACTCAAGGGATCCAAAAGGCTGGAATGGTAGCTTTAGTTGCCTACCCAGTAACAATGTTTGTTTGCCACCATATCATTAGTTTTCCTATGATTTCAACTTGCCTCCGCAAGGAAGGGGCACGTCTGAAGGTTGTTTTCCAAAAAGATCCGGCAGCAGCGAAAGCAACGGTTGCCAACGACACTGGCTCTGGTAGCAGCAATGACCGCCAACGCTTCTTTAGTCTCGGCGCCGAATATGACACACCTGCTTTCATCATGGCTAAAGTAGCCCTGGTCGCTGTTTTCAGTTTTTGGATTTCTGGCTTACTTCATGGTGTGATCAATGCCAACGTCCTCTGCCTAATCTTCGGGGTAGTAGCCCATGCGGCTGGCTTCTTACCTGATGATGCTTTGAATAAGGCCAAAGTTTTCAACTGGTTGATGTACGGGTTGCTGGTTTTCGTCTTGGCCGAATTAAATGCAACAACACCTGCTACAATCGGTAAGATCCTCCTCCAAGCATTGATCTTAATCGCTTTAGGCTTACTCGGGATGTTTTTGGCATCAGTTATCCTGGCTAAACCATTCGGCATGAGTCGGCCCATGGCCTTCGCCTGTGCCCTCACTGCCCTGTGTGGCTTCCCTGCTGACTACATTTTAACTACCGATGTGGTTAATAGTTTAACTGACGATGCCGATGAACGGGCCTTCCTCTTAGACAACATGCTTCCTAAGATGCTGGTTGGGGGTTTTGCAACTGTTTCGATTGCATCCGTATTGATCGCATCCTTCTTCCTCAACATGCTTTAATTTAGAAAAGAGGCTTTGCTTATGACAGTAGATATCAATGATGTTGAAAAGTTTGTTGCTGCTGAACTCGAAACCAGTGCTAAATATTTAACTATTCCTAGTGTTTCCGCGCAGGGACGGGGAATTAAAGAAACCGTTACCTACCTCACCGATTGGTTCCAGGACCTGGGAGCTGACCAGGTCAAAGTTTTCGACCAGTACCAAAATCCCGCTGTGTTTGCCTCCTTCACTGGCAACAGTGCCAAAACAATTTTGTTCTATAACCACTATGATGTTCAGCCCCCAGATCCCTTGGATGAATGGGAATCCGATCCGTTTGACCCAACCGTCCGTGATGGCAAGTTATTTGCCCGCGGGGTCTGTGATGATAAGGGGGAATTGATGTCCCGCTTGGCCGTAGTCCGGTATTTTCAAGAACATGGTGGTCTCCCATGTAATTTGAAATTCTTCATCGAGGGTGAAGAAGAAATTGGTAGTCCCAATGTAGGTAAATATGCCCAAGATGCTGCTGAGTATCTCAGTTGTGACGCTGTTATCTGGGAAGGTGGCGGTAAAAACGAAGCTGAGAAGTTTCAGATTATCGCTGGGACCAAAGGGGTGGCTTCATTTGAAGCCGAGGTTACTACTGCCCAATCTGATGCTCACTCTTCTTTGGCTCCTTACCTGGACAACGCTGCTTGGCGCCTCGTTCAGGGGCTAGCAACACTATATGGGCCAGACCGCAAAATCAAAGCTGAGCATTTCTATGACAATGTTCAACCATTGTCACCATATGCAGCCGAACAAGTTGCCCAGCAAGAACCCGACTTTGATACTCAAGCGGTAGTTGATACCTTCGGTGTTAGTCACGGTGAGCTTCCGGTAGCCAAACCGTTTACAGCCGTAATGACTGAACCAACCATCACTATTAATGGCCTTTCAGCTGGCTATGAGGGTGATGGGGTCAAAACTGTCATCCCTCGGCGTGCTAAGGCTAAGCTTGACTGCCGTCTAGTTCCAGGGCAAGACCCAGAAACTATTGTCGGCTACCTGCAGGATCAACTTGTAAAAAATGGTTTCCCTGATATCAAGCTCCACTTCCTGTTAGGAGAAGATGCTTACCGGACTAATCTAGAAGATCCGTTCGTTCAGCTTGGTAAACGCGTAGCTGCAGAAGTTTATGGTCAAGATCAGGTTGTCCTAGTTCCTAATCAACCTGGTGGTGGCCCAATGCTTCCATTCTTTGAAGTCACCCAAGCACCACTGATGGGGATCGGTGTTCACTACGCTGCTAGCACCCCTCATGCTCCAAATGAAAACATCCGTTTGACTGATTACCAGCAAGCTTCGGGTTATCTCGCCCGCTTACTTGAAGAATTCAGTCAACAAGCTTAACTTATACTTTCTAACCTATCTTTTCTTTAGCCATTAAAAAGCAGAGTGCCGTTCTCATTAAGAATTGGCACTCTGCTTTTGTGTTTATTTAGCGCAATTTATTATCTGGATCCATCAGTATCGACAATGCTAGCGTAATTTCATCATAAAACCGATAAATATCATCAGTTAGTTCCTCTTTTTGCGAAATCTCATCAATATATCGCCATTCCTGCATCAACGCCCAGGTCAAGGCTCGTTGTTCCAGTTCTTTTTCACCTTGCGTCAGCTCTGACACGCTAGTTCGACGCCATTCTTGCCAAAAGTCCCGCTGGCTAGTTCGGTTGGCCTGGTCCGCTAAATCATACATTACCCGTTGCCGCACTCGGGGTGGCAAGTAGATCTTTTTGACTGCTTCGCGCCCGGCCTGCACCATTTCAAGACGAATCCGATCCCGCGTGGCGTCCGCCTCAGTTGGAGGCGTGGCGGCTGGTAAGATAAACCGGAACAGGACTGTCGGAACAATCATACTTAACAGGATTAAAAAGATTTCTGCCAAAAGTACCTGGTTAAACTGGGTACTAGTCAGACCACTTTCTTCAATTGAAAAGACTAAAGCCATTGTGATCGCTCCTCGAACCCCGCCGAGAGCAAAGACCAAGCTCTCATGGTGGGATACGTGTTTGAACCGCTTGTACAGGTAACGTACTAAAAGATTAATCCCATATAAAAGGGCCCCGGTTGCGATACTGATACTAAGGTTGACCAAACCGAGTTCAGCACGGAAGATCCGCACCAACATCAAGCCCAGAATCACAAACACCGCGCTATTCAGCAAGGCCTGGGTAAAGTTCATTAATACCAAATTGGTATGAAACTGCTTCACATGGGCGAAGCTACTACGCGATGACTCACTGTTTTGCACCAATCCGGCCATCACCACTGCGATGATTCCTGACATATGGAAGTGTTCAGCAATCAAATAGATAAAGATTGGGGTCAATAAGTACAGGATTGCTTGACCATTATAAGTTGAATTCTTGGTAAATAATTTCCGAAAAGAAATCATCCCAAAAGCAAAAAGGAAGCCGAAAACTACCCCGCCCCCAGCTGCAACAATAAAGGACATGATCGAACCTTGCACATCCAAGTGGCCCCGTGTCAACCATAGTGACGTAGCACTCAAAAGCACAATTCCGGAAGCATCGTTGAACATTGATTCTAACTTGAGGGCGTGTTCCGTTCGTTCAGGGACTATCAGGCCGTCAGACACTGCTTCAGTAGCTGTTGCATCCGTTGGGGTAGCTAGGGATGCCATGATAAAGGCCAAAGGTAAGCTATATCCCAATAAATAATGGACTGAGAATCCTGCTGCAATGGTAATCGCTAACGCCAAGACCAAAGCTAGGGAAATGATCGCTCGTACTTGCCGCCAAATCAGATTCAGCCGCGTTGCCTGCCCTTCGAAATATAGCAGTGGCGCGACTACAAAGAGCATGAATATTTCCGTATTGAAGTTGATCACCAAATCATTCAAAAACGGGATAAAGCCTATGGCAATCCCAAAGGCAATCGCAACATAACTTCCTGAAACCCGGGGTAAGAACTCATTGATAATACTGGCTAAGGCTGCCACGATGATGATCGTGCCACCGGAAATAATCAATTCCATCTAACCATTCCTTTCCTAATTTTCTTCGTGTTACATAGTTCTATTAATTAACACATATTTCAGCTGAAATTGCCACTAATTTGATGTTTATATAAAAATTAAAACAAAAAAGAACAAAACTGAAAGTTATCCAATTTCAGCTTTATTCTATTAATCAATATTATTCACGGAGGTCCGGATAGAGCGTAAGCTCACCATCGTCTTGAGCAAGCCACACCTGAACTGCATCGACCCATTGAGCTAGGTTAGGCACGATATAATCAGGAGTTGTTGCACTTGTTCGGTCTGCCAACGCTACCCCATGACCTCCTTTTTCATACAAGTGATATTCACACGGTACTCCCGCTTGCTGCAATTTGAGAATAAATTGCGTTGTTGTCAGGGGATTAACCGTTTGATCTTCGTCGCCCTGCCAGATAAAAGTCCGCGGCATATGGGCAGATACGTTTTGCGTTAAATCCAGTTGTAGGATATCTTCGCGTGCCATTAAGTCTCGAAAAGCATCCCTTTCTTTGACGTTAACTTCGGTTGCTGTCAACATCGGATAGGCTAAGATCAATCCCTGTAAGGTTAATTGGGTAAACTGCACCCCGAATCTTTTTTGCCATTCGGGATCACGATAGTTTTCAGCAACGGTTCCTACCAGGTGGGCTCCCGCCGAAAAACCTAATAAATATATCCTGCTTGTTTCAATAAACCAAGCATCGCTGTTTTCTTGGATAATATTTAACGCTTGAACTAAGTCTTGAACAGCATCAGCGATCCGAAAGCCCTGGTTAACTACGCCTGGTTCACCGGGATTTGGTCGCTGTTTAAAATAAACAGAATAATCAACCAAGACAACATTGTAACCTGCACCCAAGAAGCGGGCCACCACCGGTTCACTCTCGCGGTGAGCTAATGTCAAATAACCACCGCCAGGGCAGATAACCATCAGGGGTCGCTTGATATGGTGGCGATGAGTAATTTCTTCGTCCAGGATGTATGCCTTCATCCTCGCTACCCCAGTAGTCCGTAAATTTATTTCTTGATAATACATCATACTTCCTTCTTCCTACTAAAAGCAAAGGCTGGGAGAAAGTCTTTCTTTCTCACCAGCCTCCCGTTCAATTGTACTCCATAAGCTACTTAGTCTTGTTTAGTAATTAAAAATCACTTCATCCGGATCCTTGCACTGCCCACCTAGGTCCTTCAAAGCGAAAATTTTTGCCATTTCTTCATCGGTCAGTTCAAAATCAAAGATCTCCATATTTTGCTTAATCCGGTTTGCATGGACTGACTTTGGCAATGGGACCACCCCTTGTTGGAGGATCCAACGCAAACTAACTTGAGCAGTCGTCTTACCATGAGTAGCGGCAATTTCTTGCATAACTGGGTTGGTTAAAACAGTCGCTCCCTGCCCGCCAAGAGGACCCCAGGCTTCAACTACAATGTCCATTGCTTGAAGTTCCTTGATCTCTGCTTCGTGCGTCCAACCAGGGTGGATTTCAATCTGGTCAACCATCGGTTTAATTGTTGCTGTTTCCAGTAACTTTTTAACATGGTGGGGCATAAAGTTGCTCAAGCCAATGGCCCGTACTTTTCCTTTCTGGTATAACTCCTCAAACGCCCGCCATGTTTCTGCGTTGATCTTAGCTGCATCAGTCCCGAACTGCTTTTCATTGGCTGGCCAGTGGATCAGATACAAGTCGAGGTAATCCAATCCTAACCGGTCTAAGCTGGCTTGAAATACTTGTTTGACATTTTCATAGCCCCAGTCAGAAGTCCATAATTTCGAAGTAACAAATAAGTCTTCCCGTGCTACCCCAGATTCTTTGATCGCCTGGCCTACACCTGCTTCGTTTTTATACAATGAAGCTGTATCAATATGGCGATAACCTGCTTGCAAGGCAGCCTTGACCGCAGCGGCTGTTGCGGCTGGTTCTGTCCGGAAAGTCCCGTAGCCTACACAAGGAATTTCTACCCCGTTGCTGAGTTTTACCGGTGAATTAACATCGACTAGTGTTATTGTAAAGCCTCCCAATTACTATTATTATACAATTCGCCGTAACTGTTACTAAAGTAATTTACTTACTAATAGTTAGCTTTCGCATTTATTAATCCACTTTCTGGATAAATTAACAAACGGGCAGAACTTATCTTCCACCCGTTTTCATCAGTACACTGTAAACTTATACTACTCCCTGAGCTTCCATCGCTCCAGCTACCTTTAAGAAGCTAGCGATATTGGCTCCGGCTACATAGTTACCCGACACCCCGTATTCAGTAGCCGTGGTTATAATATTAGTAAAAATATCCTGCATAATCTGACGTAACTTCGCATCAACTTCGGCAAAACTCCAGTATAGACGCTCTGAATTTTGACTCATTTCCAGTGCCGATACAGCTACCCCACCAGCGTTTGCTGCTTTGCCTGGCAAGAAGGCCACCCCTTGTTCTTGGAGATAAGTTGTCGCTTCCAGGGTGGTTGGCATATTAGCTCCTTCTGCCACTACTTGCACACCGTTAGCCACCAAAGCCTGGGCATCCGTCAAATCCAACTCATTTTGCGTAGCACATGGTAGAGCAATATCAGTCGCTACTGTCCATACACCCCGCCCGTCATGATATGTGGCACCTTCTCGCGCTGAAGCATATGCTGTCAGCCGTTCCCGGCGTTGCTCTTTAACCTCTTTGAGTAAAGCTACATCAATCCCAGCTGGATCATAAACCCACCCTGAGGAATCAGACACCGTAACGACCTTAGCTCCCAACTGTTGGGCCTTTTCAACGGCATAAATTGCTACGTTACCAGCACCTGAAACAGTTACTGTCTTACCTTGGAGATCCTGTCCCTGGCTCGCTAATAGGGCTTCTACAAGATAAAGCAAACCATAGCCCGTAGCTTCAGTTCGGACTAGGGATCCACCCCATGCCAGGCCTTTGCCTGTTAATACCCCTTCGAAGCGGTTGGTCAACCGTTTGTACTGACCGAACAAATATCCTACTTCGCGGGCCCCGGTCCCAATGTCACCGGCTGGAACATCAATATCTGCCCCAATATACTTGTACAGCTCTGTCATAAAGCTCTGACAAAAAGCCATAATCTCGCGATCCGATTTTCCCTTAGGGTCAAAATCAGAACCTCCCTTAGCCCCACCAATAGGTAATGTCGTCAGGGCGTTTTTGAAAATCTGTTCAAAGCCTAAAAACTTAAGAATTCCCAGGTTAACCGTAGGGTGCAACCGTAACCCTCCCTTGTAAGGGCCAAGCGCATTATTAAATTCTACCCGATAACCGTTATTTACTTGAACTTGTCCCTGGTCATCCACCCATGGCACTCGGAACAAAAGTTGCCGGTCCGGTGTTGTCAACCGTTCCAAGAGCGCTAACTGGCGATAACGTTCTTCATTTGCTTCGACTGCTGGCCGGATCGTCTCTAAAACTTCTTTGACTGCTTGGTGAAATTCTGGTTGAGCAGGATTTTGCTGTACCAAGCGGGTGTATACATCATCAACATATGCCATAAGATGACCTCCTTTGGGACAAAAAAGTGTCTTTTTTATTAGTATAATCGTTGTTTAAATTAAAAATCAATAAGAAATGCTCATTTTAAGCTAATTTAAAACTATTTTCCGCTCCCATATCCGCGATAATTTTTTCTTCCTTCATATCCTTCAAAGTGCTATGATTTAGCAGCGGTAATTTTTCATCAATAAATTAACCCGCTTTGATAGACGATCAAATCATCTTTCTATTAACTACGGGCATAAACATATTTAAATAAAAAAATAAACGATAATTACCATAAGCACATACTTAATACTAAGGGAGTGATATGATTGGCGATGCTCAAGTTTACCGGAGTAAAGAAACAATTCGGATCCAATGTTATCTTGCAAGACATCTCATTTGAAATCGAGGAGGGCAAGTTCTATACCATTTTGGGTCCTTCTGGATCCGGAAAAACTACCATTTTACGTTTGATTGCGGGCTTTGAATTTCCTGATGGGGGGACGATTGCTTTTGATGGCCAAACCATCAACCAAGTTCCCGCCAACAAGCGCCAGGTAAATACAGTCTTTCAGGACTACGCTTTGTTTCCCCACCTCGATGTGTTTGACAATGTTGCCTTTGCTTTGCGTTTGCAACGGATCAATAAAAAGAAAATCACCGCCCGGGTGAATGAAGCTTTGAACCTTGTTCACCTAGCTGACTTTGCTGACCGTGAGCTGGATGAATTATCAGGAGGACAAAAACAACGGGTTGCGATTGCCCGCGCCATCGTCAACCGGCCCAAGATTCTTCTCTTGGATGAAGCACTCTCTGCTTTAGATCATAAATTGCGCAAAGAAATGCAAACAGAACTCCGCCAGCTCCAACGACGCTTAGGGATTACCTTCATCTTTGTCACTCATGACCAGGAAGAAGCGTTAGCTATGAGTGACCATATCATGATTATCAATAACGGACTGATCGAACAATCAGGAACCCCGGTGGATATCTATGATGAACCTTTGAACCACTTCGTTGCTGACTTTATCGGTGAGTCCAACATCATCCCTGCCACAATGGTTGAAGACTATGTAGTTGAAATTGATGGACGACAATTCTCTTGCCTTGATGGTGGGTTTGAACCTAACGAAGCAGTTGAAGTCGTTTTGCGTCCCGAAGATCTCGATATCACCTCAGTTGCTAAAGGGATGCTCACAGCAACGGTCGAATCGCAACTCTTCCGTGGTGTCGACTACCAAATCGTGGTCCGTGATACCGAAGGGCATGAATGGACGATTAACTCAATCCATAAAACCGTTGTTGGTAAGCAAATTGGGATCACTTTTGATCCCGAAGACATCCATGTCATGCGGTTCAATGAAAGCCAAACTGATTTTGATGCCCGTTTAGCCGCTTACCAAGAAGGAGGCGCTCATGAGCAAGAATAAGCACCTGGTCTTTACCCTGCCTTATATCTTATGGCTGGCATTGTTTGTAACTGCACCATTGGTTTTGATTTTTTATCAATCATTTCTTAACATCAATGGTCACCCGACCTGGGAGAACTACCGTGACTACATTCATTCAGCAACCTACCTCCAAATGACTTTTAACTCCGTTTGGTATGCCCTAGTGATCACCGGCATTACCCTGGTGGTTGCCTATCCGGTAGCCTATGTTATTGCCCAACTTCGTAGTAAAGATTTTTGGTTAGCACTAGTCATTCTTCCCACCTGGATCAACCTCCTCTTAAAGACCTATGCGTTCATCGGGCTTTTGGGGCAACATGGATCTATTAATAACTTTCTGCGTTTTATTGGGTTAGGGAGTCACCAGTTGCTCTTTACTAACGCAGCCTTTGTTTGGGTGGCTGCCTACATTGAACTACCATTTATGGTGCTCCCGATCTTTAATGCAATCACAGCGATTCCTACTTCGCTAATCAATGCCAGCCTCGACCTGGGAGCCAGCCGGTGGCAAACCTTTACCAAGGTGATTTTTCCCTTGAGTAAAAGTGGGGTTGCTGCTGGGATCCAAGCGGTTTTTATCCCATCGCTATCCTTGTTCATGATTACCCGTCTGATTGGGGGAAATCGGGTCATTACCCTAGGTACAGCAATCGAAGAGCACTTCTTGACTACCCAAAACTGGGGCATGGGGTCGACCATCGGCGTGGTTTTAGTCCTAGCAATGCTGGTAGTCATGGTATTAACAGATGATAACAATAAAAAGGGAGGTGCCTGAGTTGCCTCAAAAACGTTTTTCTATCGGCAGAATTTATCTCGCATTGGTCCTTGTGGTCATGTACTTGCCTATTTTTTACTTGATCTACTATTCTTTTAGTTCTGGCGAGCGCATGGACGGCTTTCATCATTTTTCATGGGTCCATTATCAGGCCCTCTTTCAGGATACCCGCATGATTAGCATTGTTCTTAATACTTTAGTCTTGGCCCTCCTCTCCGCCCTTCTAGCTACCGTAGTGGGGACCGCGGGAGCACTCATGATCAACGGGATGCACAACCGGTTGTGGCGACGGAATATCCTGATTTTAAATAACATCCTCCTCGTTTCACCGGATGTTATCATCGGGGCAAGTTTCTTGATTTTCTTCACTTTCCTCGGCTTTAAACTGGGCTTTTGGTCAGTATTGTTCAGCCATGTGGCCTTTTCCATTCCGATCGTAGTCCTCATGGTCCTGCCACGGGTTAAAGAATTGCCCAAATCACTCAAAGATGCAGCTTATGATCTGGGAGCTACTAGGTGGCAAGCTTTCTCCCAGGTAACTATTCCGGGGATCATGGATGGGATCATGGCTGGCTTCTTCATGGCCTTGACTTATTCGTTGGATGATTTTGCTGTGACCTTTTTCGTTACTGGGAACGGTTTTTCAACTTTATCTGTTGAAATATACTCCCGGGCACGCCAAGGGATTGATCTTGAAATCAATGCCTTATCCACAATAATGTTCCTTGTATCACTGATACTAGTCTATATTTACTACCGCTTTTCTACTAAGAAAGGTGCTAAAAGGAGGCTCACCCAATGAAAAAACTCTTATCAGCCGTGATCTTCCTACTCGTTGTTATCGGCGGTTTGACATTATGGAACCGGCAACTTACTACTAGTCGGCAAGCCTCATCACCCACTAAAACATTGGTCATCTATAACTGGGGAGATTATATCGATCCTGCTTTGATCACTAAGTTTGAGAAGCAAACTGGTTATCACGTCGACTATGAAACCTTTGATTCTAACGAGGCGATGTTGACCAAGATCCAGCAAGGTGGAACCCGGTATGACCTCGCTGTTCCTAGTGAATACACCGTTACGCGGATGGCCAAAGCCCACCTGATTAAACCGTTGGATCACCAACAATTGCCCAATCTGCAAAATATCGATCCCCGGTTGCTCAATCAAAGCTTTGATCCCCGTAATAAATACTCCGTTCCTTACTTCTGGGGAACCCTGGGTATCATTTACAATGATCGCCTGGTCAAAAATCCACCTCAGCACTGGAACCAGTTATGGGAACCCCGTTTTCACAAACAAGAAATGCTTCTCGACAGTGCCCGTGACATGATGGGGATCGCGCTGATCACCCAGGGGCACTCGGTTAACACTACTGATACCGCAACTTTGGTAGCAGCTGAACAAAAGCTCACCCACTTGATGCCCAACACCCGAGCAGTGGTTGGCGACGAGATGAAGCTCTACCTTGAACGAAACGAAGCAGCTTTAGGTGTTACTTATTCGGGTGATGCAGCAGAGATGATGGCCGTCAACTCGCACCTCCATTATGTTGTTCCTAGTGAGGGAAGTAACATTTGGTATGACAATTTTGTTATTCCTAAGACGGCTAAAAATACCAAGGCTGCGTATGCTTTTATCAACTTTATGCTTGAACCTAAGAATGCGGCGCAAAATGCCGACTATGTTGGCTATGCTACCCCGAATCGGCGGGCTAAGAAGTATTTGGATCCTGCGATAATTAATAATAAGGCCTTTTATCCGGATGAACGGACGATGGAACATTTGGAAGTATATGAGGATTTGCCTCGCAAGGTTAACCAAACATATAATGATTTGTTTTTGAAGTTTAAGATGACCAAATAGAAGTGTGAACCAGCTCGGGTAAAAGGCATGGGATAACGGACACCCCGGTGAGATGATAAAGTCATCCACTGGGGTGTTGTTATCCATAGGCTTTTGAGCTGGTGAACACGTTAATAGAAGTGCTGAACATTGCGGGTAAGAGGCGTGCTGTAAGGAGCAACTGATGGTGATAATTTTATCATCACCGAAGTTGCTATTTACAGACGAGCCTCTTGCAATGTGAAGCATGACAATAGCAGTGTGAACGAACCCGGGTAACTCCCGTGCCCTAGTGCATAAAGTCGCAGTGATGTGCAAGCATCACAAAAAAGGCTGGGGCTTGAACACGAAAATGTTCAAGCCCCAGCCTTTTTAAATTAGAGGTAGTTACTTAGGCGTAACGCTTAAGTTTAGATGAATTCTGCACGCCATGGGTCGATGCCTTCGTAAAGAGCAGCCTTACCAACAGCATTGAACAATTTGTTCTTGTGGTGAACAACCTTCTTACCAGCTTCGATTGCTTCTGGGAAGAGGGTGTTTGGATCCCAGCCATCGTTTTCAGCCAAGATTTCACGTACCTTAGCAAAGAATGCGTGCTTGTAGTCAGAGGAGATATTAACCTTGCTGATCCCGTTAGCAACAGCATCGGCAATCTGATCATCTGGGTTTGATGAACCACCGTGAAGAACTAATGGTGTATCTGGTACAGCCTTAACAATGTCCTTCAAAATGTCGATCCGGATCTTTGGTTCAACATCAGATGGGTAGATCCCGTGGCTAGTCCCGATAGCAACTGCCAGTGTGTCAACACCAGTTTCCTTAACGAAGTCAGTGGCTTCTTCAACAGTAGTGTAGATACCTTCTTTCTTGTGACCTTCAACGTGCATCCCTGTTTGACCGATAGTCCCAACTTCACCTTCGACAGTAACGCCTACACGGTGTGCCATTTCAACAGTAGCAGCAGTTTCTTTAATGTTATCTTCCCAGCTCTTCAAAGATAAGTCGATCATTACAGAACTGAAGCCATCATGAATTGCCCGGGTCGCGCTGTCAATTGAATCACCGTGGTCCATGTGTAATACTACTGGAATCTTGCTGTTGCGAATCCGTGTTAAAACGTAGCTAATGAAGTCATCCTTGCAATATTCCAATTCAGTTGGGTGGATAGCAATGATTGCTGGTGCATAGTCAGCTTCACATTGTTCGATTGCCGTCCGGAATAATTCCATGTTAGATACATTGTATGCACCTACGGCAAACTTGTTCTTCTTAGCAACTTCTAACATTTGAGTCATATTAACTAAAGTCATATTATATATCCCCTTTTAAACCGTTTACATTTTTTCTGATAAAAATAACTACATTACACTTTTTTCTGCTGAACCTGAAATCTTAATGTATTCTTTGACCACTTCCTTCGCTGGTTCTACGGTCGTTGCCATAATTTCAACGTAGTCCCGTTCAGGGTTACGTGCGAATTGTTCTTGCAAGGCATTGGCTTGAGCATGCATAACATCGGAACCAACATTGATCTTATTGATCCCCGCCTTCACGGAAGCCTGGATGTTCTCTGCTCCACATCCTGACCCACCGTGCAAGACTAACGGAATTCCCGTTGCTTTTTTGACCTTTTCAACGATGTCACAGTGGAATTCTGGCACATACCCTTCCGGCATAATCCCATGAGAAGATCCGAAAGATAAGGCGCAGACATCAATTCCAGTTTGTTGGATAAAATCAATTGCTTGCTCTGGATCAGTGAACATATCTCCATCTGTAAAGTGTTCACCAGCTGTTGCTCCCATTGCTCCGATTTCGGCTTCAACGGTTACCCCATAATCATGAGCCAACTGTACGATTTCCCGAGTAATCCGGACGTTTTCTGCGTACGGATGTTCGGACATGTCAACCATCACCCCGGTAAACCCGGCTTTGATAGCTTGCTTGACATACTCTTCATCTTTCCCGTGGTCTAAATTGATCGCTACTTCCACCATAGCTGCTTCAGCTAGACGGCGGATTGCTGGGAGGACAACTTCCATTGGCAAATCTGTTTGCATATGTTGCATGAGAAGATCCAAGATGATTGGCGCATGCATTTCTTCGGCGGCTTTAATAGTCAAATAACTACTTTCAAGATTGAAAACGTTAATGGCCAACACACCGTAGTTTTCACGGTTTGCTCTCTCTAAAATACTGCCCATTGAAACTAGCATTCATCTACCCCCAAGTTATGAGCCTATTGTAAAGTGATACCTGATAAGTCTACTTCTTCTTCCTTGTCATCATCAGTATCTAAAGTGCCGTTGTATTGATCATCAGATACAGGCCGCTTTAAGATTACCAACAAGATAGCTGTTACTAAGGAACCTGCTAACAAGGCGATAACAGCGATCAATGGCTTGGACATTGCTGGAATAACGAACACACCACCAGATGGAACAGGACTTTCATTCCCAAGGCTGTAACTGATCATTCCTGTGATCCCACAACCGATCCAAGTACTTGGTAACACTCTCAGCAAGTCATTCATAGCAATCGGAATAACACCTTCAGTGATCATGCAGACACCCATTGGGAAGGCAACTTTGATGTTGTCAACTTCTTGCTTAGTCCAGATTCTCTTTCTGAATAACTTAGCGATGAAGTAAGAAATAGTAACACCAAATGGAGGAACCATAGAAGCAAGAACTTTGATACCTTCAGGACCTTTGATCCCTTCAAGCAACAGACCGTCACAAATCAAGTTAGGAATCTTACTGATAGCTCCACCGTAGTCGAAGCATCCGATCCAACCGATCAAGAAGCCGTACATAGCTCTTTGAGAACGATCCAAGCCAGTAATGAAGTGGTTCAAGCTCTTAGTCATCAGTTGTAATGGATCACCAAGAACGAAGAACATAATTACGGCAGTTAAGATTGCTGTCAAAGTTGGGATAATCAACATTGGCATCAAACCACTTGCCCAGTTTGGCACCTTGAGGTACTTCTTGAGTAACAATGCGATGTAACCGGAGATGAAACCACCGATGATCCCGCCTAAGAACCCTGCTCCTAAGAAGGAAGCAATTTGTCCGGCTAAGAACCCTGGTGCAATCCCGGGACGGTCAGCAATAGAATAACCGATATATCCTGAAATGAATGATGGCAGTAAGCCCATCCCGAGAACCCCAAGTGTCGTCATCGCATTTGGGAAGTTCATCTTCGCCATGGAGGTGACGTTTTGACCACCCATCAAGTTACCAATCGCAATCAACAAACCAGATGCAACAACCAACGGCAACATGTAAGAAATTGACGTTAATAAGTGCTTTTTAATCGCATTTCCGACCTTCTTAGCACCTGATAAATTATTTTTTGCCATATTAATCACTCACGCTTTCTATTAAGCCTTCTGTGCGTTAACTTGTTCTTCAATTTTTTGTAAGAGCTGTTTTGGAGCCTTAACCACGATGGAAGTCCCTACCTTGACTGTTGGTAAGTCCTTGAACCGTTCGTTCCCGCTAGTTGCAATATCAACTGCAAGAAGGGCTACATCAGCCTCTGCAATTTGTTCAGGGGTCAATTCATTTTCAGTTCCGATTGTCCCTTGAGTTTCGACGTGAATCTCATGGCCTAAAGCCTTTGCTGCTTTCTCTAACTTTGCCTTTGCCAAATATGTGTGGGCAATACCTGATGTACAGGCACAAACACAAACAATTTTCATAATATTGACATCTCCTAACTTATGCACCTAGAAGTTCAATCAACTGTTCTTTGGTCTTAACAGAGTGCATTGCTTCGATAAAACCATCATCTGACAATAGAATCGCGACCTGTTGGAGCAACTTGAGGTGAAGAGTATCTGCATCCTGATCACGGACTGCAAACAAAATCACTGCGGTTACTGGTTCGCCATCCAAGGTTTCCCATGGAATCGGGTGATCACTCAAGCCTATTGCGATCGTTGTATTTTGAACTGCAGTCGACTTGCCGTGCGGAATCGCCACACCCTGGCCGATCCCAGTTGCGCCTTCTTCTTCCCGTTTGAAAACGTCAGTTACGAAGGCTTCTTTGTCAATAACGTCGCCATCCTCGGTCAATAAATTACTGAGTTCGTCGATGACTTCTGCTTTTGTTTGTCCCTTCAGATGCAACTCGATCAAGTTAGCATTGATGATTTTAGCAATATCAAATTTTTCATCAGCCATCACTACTCACCTCTCTTCACTTAAAATTGCACTAACTTCTGCGACTGTTTGTGCTTGGCTAACGCGCCAACAAAATTGTTCGTCAGCCAGCTGGGTTATCATTTCACTAATCTCTCTTATCTCTTGCTGGTGCACCAAGGTTCGCTGGGGAACAGCGAAAGCCAATAAAAGATGCACTTTAGTTCCATCCAGGCAATCCCAATCTTCCAGGGGACTGGCGAGGAGGCCCACGCAAATTCGCGGGGTAAACTCCTTATCAATGATGATGTGAGGAATCGCTATACCACTGATTAATGCTGTATCAGCAAGGGCTTCACGCGTCATTAACGTCGCTTTAACTTCTATCTCGTCAAGGTTAAGAGTGGTAGCGGCAGCGTGCGCTAACTGCTGTAAAGCCTCCTGTTTGTTCGCTCCGGTCAATTGTTGACCAGTAACCAAACTACTTTTTCTCATTTTGGATCCTTTGAACAACTTTTTTGACCTGTTGCTCATCCTTCTCTGTGAAAAAGGCACTAACCTGTTCGACTGGCACATCAACCTCACTCTTCAGTGGTACTGTACTAATCAGCAACTCGATATTTGGACTTGAATCAAGAATTTTCTCGATGTCAAATGTCGAAGCCATACCAACGATCTCAATTTCAGGGATTGCATTTTTAATTTTGGTGGAAATAATTCCCGATGTCCCGATCCCTGTCGTACAGATCACATAGGTTTTAACCCGATTTTCGCGGGCGGCAACGTAGTATTTGACAAAGTACAAACAGATAAAGCCTGCTTCGTCATCTGAAATCCGGGGAAGAGAAAACTCCTCGCTGATGACTGCCGATGCTTCACGCGTTGCTGCAAACACCTTAGGGTATTCGAGCTTGATACTATTTAGTAACGCATTGGGCAACGAAATGTTCATCTTTAACCGACTGATCATCGCGAGAATATGACTCCTGATATCTGCTCGAATTGAATCGTCAAATGTGAAGTTCAACTTCTCGGATACTAATGCGACGAACTGGTCGGTTACCTTGTCTGAAAGCTCCCCGTCGCCTAATACCACCCCGTCAAAGGAATTGAAACGGGAAGTTACTAAGTACTCAAACAGGTAATAGGCTTCAGACTTTAGGGTGTTTTCCCCCAGGTGCAAGTACTCACGGATATTCGTGATAATAGTCTGGCAAACACTGAAAATTTCTGGATTGTTTTGGAATTCCTTCTGCAAGTCCTTCTCATTTTCAATGGAAGCATCAACTAATTTGTACTTGCGGGCCCGGCTGAGCAAGATGTAGATGTGGGCAAAGAAATTAACGTTGTAAGGATATGGCAGTAGCCCATTCAAGGTGCGCTCTGCAATTTCCACTTGACTGAGTGCCATATGAAAATCATCTTGATTCATCGAATCTGAATCATTTTTCAAAGCATCGATGTCAGTCGCATTACTCAAATGGAATACGACTTCGATCAGAGCATCACGCACTGCCTTCTCACTTCCAACTACCCGTAAGGACCGCTCCTTGCGTACCAGCTTGAGGTCCCACTTCTCTAGGCGTTGACCAATCTCTTTGACATCTGTCTGCAATACCGACTCGCTGATGTAGAGTTTGTTTACCAAGTCATAGATCATTACCGCATTTGGAGCGGCAAACAGTAACTTGGTAACAATATACTCGCGTCTGAGTTTGACTGAAGAATTGGTTTGCGAATTTTCATTCGCAACATCCAGGTATGTGGCATAGTCGAGTTTGTATCCTTGGCCTCTTTTAGCATTGATAATTTGTTTAGAAAACTTTTTATTGATACTACCGACATGCCGGGTAATCGTTTTGGACGATACACCCAGTTCACTTGATAGCTCATCAGAAGTGGTGAACTCGGTGTGAGTTAATAAATAATCAATAATTTGTTGATCAATATCCTTCGGCATCGTTTTCCCCCTCCTGACAGTCTTAATTCTATCTTTAATGAAAGCGCTTAAATTACCGATAAATGTCCGTTGCAAGGGTAAGCAACGGACATCAAAGGACATTTACAATTAGGGACAAAGGACACTTATATTTGGTGTCCCTTGCAGTTGAGCAGATGGAGGCGGTACCACGAATAAAAAGCTTTTCCCTCCGCTTTGCAATCATGTTATAATGAAAAACGACTCTGGGATTACTTACCATTTATCAGGTAAGCTTGGTTGCTGTTTCCTGCATTTTCCCTTGTCTACCAGCAGGCAAATGTTATTTTGTTTCTCCCCACAGGCTTAACCCACCATGTGCGGTATCCAGATCAACTATGGCTTGAACCGACATGCTGACATGTTCGAGTCGATAAAGTCTGGGTTGTGAGAGTAAGATGCCATTTTGACAACAACGATCATAGTTGACCAGAGATATACAACAACTAAGTACGAGCGACCCTTACCCGGTCGCTTTTTTGCATTCAAAAAGATCAGGATGCCCATCGTAGCATCCTGCTCTCATTTTATTTAGCCAGTCTATCTTGCTTAAAATCTCTTTTTCAAACCAGTAACCGCAAACCCGGCTAACCCTAAACTCACCATTCCCAGTGCCGTTAAGACTGAAGTCTCACTGTCACCTGTTTGTGGCAATGTTGCCTTAGCTTGAGCCCGTTGAATCGGCCGTGCTTGAGTCCGCATTCTTGGCGGAACCGGTGCCGGCCGCCGGTAATTCATCACCTTCGGTGCTGGCGCCAATGGTTGTTCTGGTTGTGGTGGCAGTTCTGGCGTCGGTGTCTGCCAGTAGACATAAACTACCCGAAGCTTGCCTTGGACTACCGTTCCCGTTGGATCGGCTGATCCCTCACCTAAACGAGTGAAAGTGTAACCTGAAAACTCCCGTTGGGTAGTGGTATAACCTCCACCCACCGGAACATTATCCTTAACGACAGTTTCGTCACCGCCTGGCAATGGGTTACCCTACTCATCAACGTAGACAACCGTCACTGTTCCCCGTTTAATTTCTGGTACCGGATCAAGATTCTTACTGTAAACGTAGATCACGTGCTGAGTACCTGGGGTCACTTTCCCGCTAACATCCGCTGAACCAGTTCCCATCCGTACAAATGTATAACCCGCAAAATCCTTTTGGGTGGTGCTATAACTTTCACCTACTGGAACGTTATCTTTAACCACTGTAAGGTCACCACCTGGCAGAACGTTGCCATGTTCATCGACGTAAATTACGTCAACCGAACCCTTTTCCACAACGGGATCAGGAAGCTTGTCATAAGTATAGATAACATGCAGAGTCGCGTCGGCTTCAACCTTACCACTAGCAGCGGCGGACTTTTCATCCAGCCCGGCAAAGGTGTACCCTGTAAAGTCCTTTTAGCTGTGTTGTAACTAGTCCCAGCTTCGGCATCGGTCACCACCGCTGCCAATTCCCCACCAGGAATTTCCTGACCAGTAGCCCGGTCAATGTATTTGACGTCAACGGAGCCTTTTTTAACCACTGGTTCTGCCAACTTACGGTAAACATAAATTACGTGCAAGGTTTGATCGGCGATTATTGTTCCGTCTGCTTTGGCTGATGTCTCTGCCATTCCGAACATATAACTCCTATAACTATAATTGTTAGTAACGCTTTCCATATATTATTCTATATAAAAAACATAAACTTATCTATGTTTAAGTAAGTACATTCAATCAACTTTCCACCAGCAATCTATTCATTTATATACAGTATATTTATGCATATAAACAATAATATATTATGGTCCCAATTATCATTACGCTTCCATATACTTTTTTAGCATACGCTAAATCAAGTATGTATTTTTTATCTTTAATATGCGATGTTATTTTCATAAACGGCTGTATTTTCACCTATTGCTTTACTCTGGCAAATTGCAAATAAACACTTATTATTTGCAGTTGGTAAATTTTCACTTGCGTTCATCTAAATTATTTGTTAAAGTATTATTCGTTGATTTGCTTCAGCTATGAAGTGATCACGATACAACAAATCAAAAAAATCTTGTCATTGTGCAGGTTTTTTGCTATTATATTTTTGTTGTTAATTTAATTAACTAATGGACAGTTAGCTCAGCTGGCAGAGCAACGGACTCTTAATCCGTGGGTCCAGGG
>HHCFJ05602__coassemble_261_pt1 | contig 148045 bp, 138 predicted proteins | sample HHCFJ05602__metabat2_low_PE_014 | metagenome-assembled genome bin HHCFJ05602
GAAGCCCTACACATTTGATTTGTCGAAACTTTGTTCAGTTTTCAAAGATCTACTTCGTTGTTGAAAAACAACTTTTATAATATATCATTCACAGGAATTAATGTCAACACTTTTTTAAAAAATATTTTATCAAGAATTGACAACCTGTAAAAACAAGCGTTTATTATCATAACCATTATTATGATCAATGTCAACACTTATTTTTTGTTCTCAACAGAGATGTAATATCTCGTGTCAAGCAACGATATCTACTATACTCACAACTGCCAGGGCGGTCAAGGTTTTTTTGCATAAAATACCATCTTTTTTGTTTTAACAAACTTTCTGTTAACAACCAGTTTAAATGCCCTTTTAATTACGAACTTTTTGCGTTATATATTTTTATCGTTCGCCAATGATAATTATCCCCTAATGGTAAAATAGTAATAAGGATTATTATTCAGGAGGTTTATCATGGCATCAGGCAACATCAAAAAAAGTGCTCGCATTAAAGAAATCATTTCCGTCATTCGCCGTCATAACGCTCTCAGTAATTTCAGTAAGCAAATCCATCCCCAAGAAGTCCGACAAGCTTTGGAAGAATTAGGCCCGACTTTCATTAAAATCGGCCAGATCCTTTCCACCCGCCCTGATTTAATGACTCCGGAATACATTCATGAACTTCATAAACTTCAAGATCAGGTGCCCGTTGACGACTACGATACTGTTTCTTCTATATATCAAGAGGCCACAGGAAAAACATTGGAAGCAACATTTTCTTCTTTTGAACACAAACCTTTCGCTTCTGCTTCCATTGGTCAAGTTCACCACGCTACTTTACCAAGTGGAGAGAATGTGGTTGTCAAAATTCAACATCCTGCTGTCGCACAACTGGTTACCATTGATCTTAATTTGCTCCACCAAGCGGTCAAAATTCTCCGTTTCACTAGCGAAAGTAAAATTATCGATATCCGACAAGTTTATTCCGAAATCAAAAGTTCCTTAATTAATGAAATTGACACTAGTATAGAAGCCAAAAACGGTCAAGACTTCTATAAACTAAATAATGGTGAGGGGATTATCCGTGTACCGCGGGTATATCCTGATCTTTGCGCGCCCCGAATCCTGGTCAATGAGGCGATGCCTGGTAGTAGCATTAAACAATACTTACATACGGATCATCCCGTTAGCGAGCGGCGTTACATCGCCCAAACTCTGGTAACGAATTTCATCAAGCAAGTTTTTACAGACCGCTTTTTCCATGCCGACCCTCACCCTGGCAATATTCTCGTTGCTCCTGCGGATGATCAGCACACCGTAACTAGCCGATCTTTCCATAAACAACTTGGTCCAATCTCAACACAAGTCACTAGTAAGCAAGCCTTACCTCCCTTACGCCTGATCTACCTTGACTTCGGTATGATGGGACGGATCTCACCGCTACTCGCCGCTAATTTACGTAATGTTGTCACTGCTCTAGCCCTTCGCGATGAGTATGACATCACCCAAGCGGTACTTGCCATCTGCAATCAAACCGGACCTGTCGATCACAATGCTTTTCGTCAGGAGTTAGCCGTCTTTTTGAAGCCATTTTTTACAACCAACATCGTTGATCTCAACTTGGCAACCATATTGTTCGACATTGTCAAGCTATGTCGCCGCTACAACCTCCAAATTAAAAGTGAGGCAGTAACCTTAATCAAAGCCGTTGCATCCTTAGAGGCTACTATTGCCCAGCTTGACCCCAACCTATCTTTACTAGATATCGCCCGTCCCTTTGCCCTCAAAGAATGGCTCCAACAAATCGACCTGCATGCTAGCTTACAAGATAACCTTCTGCTATTCGGTCAATCATTGCAGGATGTTCCGCACATCCCACGTAAAATCAATCACCTCCTCGACACCTTGGAGAGTGGTCAAAGTCAAATCAACCTCCATCACACTGGCTTAACTGAATTCGTTAGTAAATTAGAACGATTGACTAATCGAATTGTCATCGCCATCATCCTCGCGGCTGTCATCTTGGGATCATCACTTTTAGTTCAAGTCAGTGCAGACCACCCATATATTGCACGCATTGGGATTACTGGATATTGCATTGCCCTAACCATCATTCTCGGAATGTTGGGACGAAGTTGGTATGATCATTGGCGTAAAAAACATCATCGTAAATAAAAAAGCACCTACCCCTTGGTAGATGCAACCGTATAATATATAGAAACCAAAGCATGCGCTTTTTTTGATCAGAAAACAAGCTCTTTTATTTGACCTTTGTTGAAATCGTTGTTATTAAGCTTTTATTAAGTTGTTTGACTTTTTTTGACCTTTTGCTTGACAACCTGTTTTTGTGCGCTATGATAAAGGCGTAAACAAGAAAGGAAGTAGTAATTATGGCAAATGAATTGCAAAACAGATTTAACGATTTTATGAATAGCGATAACTTCTTCAGCAACTTTGGTCGTTCTTTTTTCAATTTAGACGGCCATGATACCTACATGAAGACTGATGTCGCTGAAACTCCTAAGGATTATCAAGTTAATATTGACCTTCCTGGAGTTGACAAGCAAGACATTCAAATTGATTTCAAGAACAATATCTTAACTGTTTCAGCAAAGCGTGATTCTTTCAGTGATCAAAGCGATCATGAAGGCAATCTAATCGCCAGCGAACGGAGCTATGGACGGTTTACCCGTCAGTATCAGTTCCCTAATGTTGCTCGGGAAAAGATCGCTGCTAAGTATGAAGATGGTGTTCTCAAGATTACTCTTCCTAAGACTGATGAGGAAATCGCCAATAACCATCATATTGAAATTCAATAATCATCACTAATTATGAATAAAAGCAGGCATCCGTAGCACATAGTTCTACGGGTGTTTTTTTATGATCACATCCACCTTTTTTGATTGAAGTAAGCGCTTGCAAAAAGGCGGTAGCTATGGTATAAAATAAGTGTAAGGAGTCAAGGGATTCCCACAATTAGAACGATATTTGAGATCAATCAATGTTTGCAGTTTCACTACGTACTAAGGGGGTAATGGAACCAACATCTGACGCCTGAATAGGCTGACATCATTTATGTTCTTGAATCAATAGTTTAGGATAATGTTTGTCACATTTGAATATCTGTTACTAATTGTTATATAAGAGAGTCTAGATCATCAAGGATGACTAGAGTGAAATAGTTAAATAAAGGACGTGGGAACAATAGATACTCCTTATTGCAAAACCTATAGCCTTCAATGCTCATGATTACCGGGAGAGACCCAAAGCGGACTCCAACTGAGATGTTATGTATTAATAGAGCATGAAGGTTATTTTTTTGCTCTATTTTAACCCAATAGTATTGGCTTCCAAATCCCCCCTACTTCCATTGAAAAAATAACTAGTTCAGGTCCTCATTCAAGAATGAATGGGGATTTTTTATAAAGTGTGTTTCTTAAAAAAAGAAATTTTATTTTAAAAACAACCGCCTACTAATTCACCCTTTTTCTAGTCCCACACGATATATAGTAATATATGCGCCTAAAAGCTCTAAAATTCTTATGCTCTCGCTTTAGCACCTATTTTTCTATATCTCGTATCCCCTATGTTTTAACCCTTTCCCCGTTTGGCAGCAAAGAAGTGAGTGGGAAATATTAATAAATAAAGACAGAAGCTGGGAGAAAACAATTTTCTCCCAGCTCCTACAAATTTGCTTCGCATTTTCATTCCATTTTGCGCACTTTCTTTTTTACAGCTGGTCGATAGTTGAGTCCCAAGACCGCACCAATCACCAGAAACGTTCCGATATAATCAGCACTTGTCATTGACAAGCCTAAAAATAATACTGAACCAATCGTAGCGGCCAAAGGTTCAAACGCATCCATCATGTTGGCCGTTGTTGCTGTGATGTGACGCAACGCTAGGTTAAGCATTTGGAACGGTAATAGGGTTCCGATTATGATCACTCCTACCACCAAAAGAATGGTCACCGGGGTCAGATGAACTGGCTCCCAAACCGGATGAGCAATCACCATCACAATCCCGGCCACTAACAATCCCCAACCTGTTACTTGCCAGGACGAATAGCGACGTGTCAAGGGCCCCGGAGTCGTCATGTTAACCGCTGCTCCCAAAGCTGATGCCAGTCCCCACAACAGAACTGACACCGTAATCGTCATATGTGTAAAATGTCCCTCAGTGGCAATTGTTGCTACCCCTGTAAAAGCAATTAAGGCACAAATAATATCCAATAACCGCAACGGCACCCGGCGGATTACCGTGTCATAAACCATCACGAAGAAAAGACACGTAAACTGTAAAACTGTTGCGATGGCTGCATTTCCTTCTTTTACTGCCATAAAATAACAAAATTGAACAGGAATTAAACCCAAGATACTATACAACACCAGTCGTCCAGCCGCCTTGCGGTCCCGCCAAATCACTGTCATCTGCTCACCTTTAAAATGACCAATAACTAATAATATTGCCCCGGCCACTACCATCCGTACCTGCGTTAACCAAATAGCAGAAATCTGCTGATTAAATAAAGCCTTAGCCAAAAGACCTGAAATTCCCCACATTGAACACGCTAAAATAGCAACACCAACCCAGAATGCATGCTTACTTTGCTTAGCCACACCAACACTTCCTTCCCTCATTAAAACCACGGATCATACCGTTTGAATGGCAAAAATGACCGTTCCCGACTAATTTCAGCCATTTTCTTCAATAGTGCTTCCTCTGCGGGCGAAATATGCCAGCCCGCACGCAAAATCAATTCATACCGTAACCGCATGAATTTTTCAATGATCTGTTGCGGAGCCACTTGGCGGGCAGCTAAATCTGCTTGCGTTTGCTTGATCAGGGCATCCATCTTTTTGCCCTTGGGACTGTATACACGCGCAAAGTCTACCATTACTTGTTCAGCTTCAGCTGCGATCGTCTTCCGTGTTTTCATATGTATCCTTCCTCAATTACATTTTTCTTTCGTAATTATAGCAAGAAACATCCCTTTCTCGCTGATTATTTTATTGCTCCTCCGTGCTTAAATCTTAAGAAAAGGTTAAGTATATCACAAAAGTGATATTTCACTATTGTGATATACCACGTTTGTAGTAGTATATAAGTCGTGGAGGTGAGAGTAGTGCGAATCGACATTAAGGGTTATCTCGAACATAACCATCTAACTATTTACAAAGTAGCTAAAAAATCTGGTTATGGCTACACCACCCTACACAAGTCATTTAACAAGCAACAAACGAGTGCAACCTCGTTAAATTTACGTGATCTGCATGCATTGGCAGCCACACAAGAAGTGGCCATGTGGCAGATTCTCAAAGAACTCGAAGAACATTATCTCAAAGATTAAATCAATTTTGCATTTAACCATTTGAGCATTAAAGAAATGAGGGATATTTATGGCAAGAATTCCAATGGATCCATTTTCAGATAACATGGACGATATTTTCGACAATATGTTGAGCAATATGGGAGTTGATTGGCGGTATCATATCAATGGCCAAGAAGTATCTCCTGAAGAATATGCTCACTATCGTAAAACCGGCAAGTTGCCTAATAATATTCAATCACAAGCACAACAAGGACAAGTTGGCCGGTCAAATACTAACAAACAAAAAGCAGGTATTTTACAAAAGCTAGGGAGAAACCTAACCGCAGAAGCGCGGGCACATAAGTTAGACCCAGTGATCGGACGGGACAAGGAAATTCAAGAAACCGCCGAAATCTTAGCTAGACGAACCAAGAACAATCCTGTTCTCGTCGGTGATGCCGGGGTTGGTAAAACAGCAGTTGTTGAAGGGTTAGCCCAAGCAATTGTTCAGGGAAATGTACCGGCAGCGATTAAAAATAAAGAGATCATCTCAATTGACATCTCTGGCTTAGAAGCTGGCACTCAATTCCGGGGCTCATTTGAAGAAAATATTCAAAAATTGATCACAGAAGTCAAAGAAGCTGGAAACATCATCCTCTTCTTCGATGAAATCCACCAAATCTTAGGTGCTGGTTCTACTGGTGATAACGATGGGAGTAAGGGCTTGGCAGACATCATCAAACCAGCCTTATCTCGGGGTGAACTCACTGTTATTGGGGCAACCACGCAAGATGAGTACCGCAACACCATCATGAAAGATGGCGCCTTAGATCGGCGGTTCAACCAAGTAGTGATCAAAGAACCTAGTGCAGCTGATACTTTCGCTATCTTGCAAGGTATTCGGAAGTTATACGAAAAGCACCACAACGTTGTCTTACCAGATAAAGTCTTACAGGCAGCAGTGGATTACTCTATCCAATATATTCCCCAACGGAGTCTCCCTGACAAAGCTATCGACCTGATCGATATGACAGCTGCCCACTTGGCATCCCAACACCCAGTTGTTGATGACAAACAACTCGAAAAAGAGATCGCTGAACTCAAAGTTGCTCAAAAAAAGGCCGCAGCTGCTGAAGATTACGAACAAGCACAAGCTAAGAAACAACGCGTAGCAGAACTTGAGCATCAATTACAAAACCACTCCCAAGCACAAAAAGTCACGGCTACTCCTGATGACATCGCACAATCCGTTGAACGGATGACGGGAATTCCCGTATCTAAGATGGGGGCTTCTGATATCGAAAGACTGAAAAACATGGAAGCCCGCCTCAAGGGCAAGGTCATCGGCCAAGACGAAGCTGTCGCAGCTGTGGCTCGGGCTATTCGGAGAAACCGGGCTGGATTTGATGAAGGCAACCGCCCAATCGGCTCCTTCCTCTTCGTCGGCCCAACCGGTGTTGGTAAAACTGAATTAGCTAAACAGCTCGCCCGTGATATGTTCGGCTCCAAAGATAGCATCATCCGGTTAGATATGTCAGAATATTCTGATCGGACAGCTGTTTCGAAATTGATTGGGGCAACTGCCGGTTATGTCGGGTATGGTGACAATGGCAACACTTTAACCGAAAAAGTACGGCGGAACCCATACTCCATCATCCTATTAGATGAAATTGAAAAAGCCGACCCACAGGTCATTACCCTTCTCTTACAGGTCTTAGATGATGGGCGGTTAACAGATGGTCAAGGCAATACCGTCAACTTTAAGAACACCGTGATTATCGCTACTTCTAATGCCGGGTTTGGCAATGAAAAACTGACTGGTAATGATCACAAGGATGAAACTATTATGGAACGGATTGCTCCATACTTCCGGCCAGAATTTCTTAACCGGTTCAATGCCATTGTAGAATTTTCTCATCTGACAAAAGAAGATCTCCGGGCCATCGTTGATTTGATGTTAGCTGATGTCAACCACACCTTGGCTAAAAAAGGCTTAGACCTTACCGTTAACGATGACGTTAAGGATTTCTTGATCGAAGAAGGCTATGATGAAGCTATGGGGGCACGGCCACTACGGCGGGTAATCGAACAACAAATTCGTGACAAGGTCACTGATTTTTATCTAGATCATCCTGACGTTAACCATCTCCAAGCTACCATGGATAATGGGGTCTTGGTAATCAGTGCTCAAGAAAATAATCTTTCTGATTAATAAAAATTATGCTTGCATTTTTCCAAAATTAGGTTAAAATGCAATTAATAAATTGAAAAAGCGATGAGAAAGACAAGTAGTCATTTCGATTCTTCCAGTGAGTTGGTATTAGTGTGAAACCAGCAGACCCTCGATTGATGAATAACACTTTTTCGCAGTGCTACTGACCCAAATGAATCTCATTCAGAGTAGACTCAGTCGGAACCGGTCCGTTACCTCGCCGGCGGAGCATGATGGTGCTCTAGTGAGCTGATCCAGAACAAACTGGATAATTTGGGTGGTACCGCGGAACAAAAGCCTTTCGTCCCTTACAAGGGGGACGAAGGGCTTTTTTGTTGCTTTCCCCGGCTAATAGTTTTTATTTTTAGAAGGAGGCAATTGCCATGAGTTTAGTCATTCCACGTGATTATGATCCAAAATTATCCATTCGGGAAACCGAAGCTGCTATTCGTTATATTCGTGAAACATTCCAAGATGAGATCAGTCAAGAACTCAATCTGCAACGGATGTCCGCACCGATGTTTGTTGAAAAGAGTACCGGGTTGAACGATAACTTGAACGGAATTGAACAACCGGTTTCGTTCACAATGGCTGGCCTCCCTGGCGAAACTATCGAAGTCGTTCACTCTTTAGCCAAGTGGAAACGTTATGCGCTCAAGCGTTATGGTTTCGGGATGCACGAGGGCTTGTACACCAACATGAACGCCATCCGGAAAGACGAAGAACTGGATAACTATCATTCTATTTACGTCGATCAATGGGACTGGGAAAAAGTGATCGCCAAAGAAGAACGGACCGAAGAAACACTCAAGCGGACCGTGCGCCAAATCTTCAAGGTCATCAAGCATATGGAACACGAAGTTTGGTATAAGTATCCCCAAGCAGTGCACCATTTACCAGACCAAGTGCACTTCATTACCACCCAAGAATTAGAAGACCGGTGGCCAGAACTTACCCCATTAGAACGGGAAAACCGCATTGCTAAAGAATACGGTGCTGTCTTTGTTATGCAAATCGGTGGCAAGCTTCGCCAAAGCCAAGAACCTCACGATGGACGCGCCCCTGACTACGATGATTGGGAGCTCAACGGGGACCTGCTATTCTGGTATGAGCCCTTACAATCACGCATTGAAATCTCTAGTATGGGGATCCGGGTAAGTGAAGAATCCATGCGTAAACAACTCAAGTTGGCCCATGCCGAAGAGCGGAAGGATCTGCCTTTCCACAAGATGCTCTTAAACGGTGAACTTCCATATACTATTGGCGGTGGGATCGGTCAATCCCGGTTGTGTATGTTGTTATTGGGGAAAGCACATATCGGTGAAGTTCAAGCTAGTTTGTGGCCTGAAGATATGCTCGCCCAATGTGCTGCTGCGGGAATCCAAATCCTCTAAGCACTAACACCTATGATTGTAGTAAAATAGAAGCTATAAACTATACCTAACAACTTTAATTTTAAGGAGGAGCACAAAGTGCAAACTATTACAATTAGTGAATCACCTAAGCACGTCAACGAAACAGTTAAAATTGGCGTGTGGCTAACTGATAAGCGTTCAAGTGGTAAGATCGCCTTCTTACAACTTCGTGACGGAACAGGTTTTTTCCAAGGAATCTTGCTCAAAAATCAAGTAACCCCTGAAGTTTGGGACATGGCTAAACACGAGTTACACCAGGAAACATCTTTCTGGGTAACCGGTGAAATTCATGAAGATTCTCGGTCTAAGTTTGGTTACGAAATCCAAGTTCAATCCATCGAACTTGTCGGTGAAAGTGATGATTACCCAATCGGCAATAAGGAACACGGGGTAGAGTTCTTGATGGATCACCGTCACTTGTGGTTGCGGTCCTCCAAGCCCAACGCAATGCTTAAGATCCGGAGCCAAGTCAAGTTAGCAACAATGGAATTCTTTGCTAAGCATGGTTTCACCCAGCTTGATGCTCCCATCTTGACCGGTAGTTCACCAGAAGGGACCACGGACCTCTTCCATACTAAGTACTTTGATGATGATGCTTACCTTTCCCAATCTGGTCAGCTCTATGCAGAAGCAGGCGCTATGGCCTTAGGTAAGGTATACACTATGGGACCAACTTTCCGGGCTGAAAAGTCCAAGACACGGCGGCACCTAACGGAATTCTGGATGATTGAACCAGAAATGGCCTGGATGCACCAACCTGAAAGCTTGGAACTCCAAGAACAATACATCGCATACTTGGTGCAAAGCCTCATTGATAACTGTGCCCGTGAATTAGAAACCGTGGGCCGGAGCGTAGAATCATTACGTCCATTCACTGAATTGCCTTACCCACGGATCACTTACAAGAAGGCCATCGAGATGTTACAAGAAGGCGGTTTTGACTCCAAGTTTGGTGATGACTTTGGTTCGCCTGAAGAAACATACTTGGCTGATCAATTCCAAAAGCCGGTCTTTATTTTGAACTATCCAAAGGAAATCAAGGCCTTCTACATGAAGCCTGATCCTGAAGACGATCGCCAAGTTGTCTGCGCTGACCTCTTAGCTCCAGAAGGCTACGGTGAAATCATCGGTGGTTCAGAACGTGCTACTGACTATGATTACTTAGTCCAAAAATTTGCTGAAAACCACCTTGATATGGCCGACTATGGTTGGTACGCTGACCTCCGTAAATACGGGACAGTTCCTCACTCTGGTTTCGGGATGGGGCTAGAACGTTTCATCGCTTGGATTACCCTTTCTGACCACATTCGTGAAGGTAGCCCATTCCCAAGAATGTTGAACAGATTACGTCCATAACCAATAACTAAATACTACGCATGTAATTGAGAGTGCCTAGCACTTTCGAGTTACGCTCATGGGAGCGTGAAGATGAAGCCACCTGACTTCTGTCACGCTCCCTTTTTGCAAATACTTAAGGAGTGTGTAAATTATGAACCACCAACCTGAACTTAACCGGACCCTGGGATTGGGATCGGCATTATCAATTGTCATCGGAACAATTATCGGTTCCGGTATCTTCTTTAAACAAGCATCCGTTTTGGCCAGTGCTGGTTCTTCCACACACGCCTTACTTGCTTGGATCATTGGGGGTGTAATCACCCTAACATCTGGCCTAACTATTGCCGAAATTGGGGCACAAATGCCGGTTACTGGTGGCTTGTACGTTTATATCGAAAATATCTTTGGACGCCGACTGGGTTTTTTAGCTGGCTGGATGCAGGTGATCGTTTACGGGCCAGCAATTTCAGCATCTGTGGCGGGATTTATGAGTATCCTCATCACTGAATTTTTCGGTTGGCCAGAACAATGGCGGATCTCCGTGGCAGTTGTTATGATTGTTACCATCAGTGTCCTTAATATGTTTGAAAACCGCGTGGGGGCTTTCTTCTCCATCCTCACTACGCTTTGTAAGCTAGTTCCTATTACCGCCATTATCGTTTGGGGAATTCTCCACGGGCATGTTACTGCCCTAGGTCAGACTGTAACGACTGTTCATCAAGCTAGTGGTAACATGGGGGTCGCTGTTTTGGCCACCCTGTTTGCTTATGATGGTTGGATTTTGATCGCAAACCTTGGGGGTGAAATGAAAAATCCCCAAAAACTTCTTCCGCAGGCTATCATTATTGGGGTCAGCGCTGTTTTATTGATTTATACCTTGATTTCATTCAGTGTCTTTCGCTTTCTTCCAGCCAACAAGATTCTTGCTTTAGGAGAAAAGGCAACTGCCTACTTAGCACAAACTGCCTTTGGTCAACTAGGAGGGAAACTGCTTGCGATTGGAATCATCATTTCGATGATGGGAACACTTAATGGCAAACTATTAACCTTCCCTCGTATCGTATACGCTATGGCTAAACGTGGTGACTTACCGTTTTCTCGTTACCTAGCTTATTTACACCCACGAGCAAAAACCCCGGTTTATGCCACAGGAGCAGTGATGGTGATCGCTATCTTAATGACCTTCTTTTTTAATCCCGATCACTTATCTGACCTCTGTGTCTTCACTGTGTATTGCTTCTATACCTTGGCTTTCTTTGGACTTTTTGTTTTACGGCACCGGAGAACCGAACCCCGTCCTTTCTCGGTTCCACTTTATCCCTTGGTGCCACTGGTGGCCTTAGGTGGTGGGTTATTTATCCTCGGCAGTGAGGTTGTCAATGATCCGTGGGGAGTTATCCTCTTTATTGGGGTTGTTGTCCTCGGGTTACCGATTTTATGGTTAATCAAAACATTAGATCGTAAGCGCCAATTCTAAAACTAGTTACTAAACTACAAATAGCGGGCATGAATGTTACTTCCTTGCATTCATACCCGCTATTTTTTGCGATTAATTATTAATTTAGCGCAGCAAAACATAAATTGTTGCGACCAAAAAGCATGCACATAGCAAACCTGACATGAAACTCAGGGGTTTGTTATTATCCCGATAAGTTGCATAACTAATGTAACCCGTTGCGATAAATAAAACACCTAAAACTAATGGCGAATCGACACTCATAACCGTCCCTCCTCGTTTGATACCCATATATTAACATTTTTCATTTTACTTGAATACTCCCCTTATTTTGCGCTTAGTTATTTGTTTATAACATAAAATTTATGTTACGAACTAATCACTTTTTAATCCCCTTATCACTTTATGAGGTGATAAAGCCTATAATACAGCACATTAAAGACTCCATCATTAAAATGTATGCGTTTTCTATCTAAAAGTATATACAAAAAAACTTATATTTGTTAACCTATATATGTAAGCGGATTCAGAATTTGTTTGAAGGGGGACTTTATTATGGATGTAATTTCACTCATGAAGATGTGTTTATTGGCAATGATTGGTGTGATGGCATTCTTCCCCCTTGCCCTGTGGCTTTCTTTTGATGCGATCAACGAAGTCTTTCAAAAAGATATGCGTCGTTTGAAAGCTCAGGAAGAACGAAATAAACCGATTATCAAAAAAGTCACAGTGAAAAACCTGACTTTATAAGATTCACACTCTAATTATCTCCATCTCTAATAATTGTACGCAAAAAAGCTTCGGAAAATTCCGAAGCTTTTTGATTTTAGAGATTACCTGCTTGATTGAATTGGCTATTATATAAATCAGCATAGAAGCCCCCTTGGGCCAACAAGCTGGCATGCGTTCCGGTTTCTACAATTGTGCCGTGATTCATGACAATGATTTGATCGGCATCCTGAATCGTTGATAAACGGTGGGCCACCACGAAACTTGTTCGTCCCTTGAGTAGCTTGTCCATTGCCTGCTGAATTAAAAGCTCGGTTCGCGTATCCACGGAACTAGTGGCTTCGTCCAAGATTAAGATCTCCGGATCAGCCAAGAAAGCTCGGGCAATCGTCAGTAACTGCCGTTGCCCTTGCGAGATATTCCTCGCATCTTCCCCTAAAACAGTATCATATCCATCTGGAAGCTGGCGTACAAAGGTATCTACGTGGGCTGCCTTAGCAGCTGCAATGACTTCTTCCTCAGTAGCATCTTCACGTCCGTATTTGATGTTGTCATATATCGATCCCGAAAACAGCCAGGTATTTTGAAGAACCATCGCCATATGTTGCCGCAAATCAGCCCGTGCCATATTGCGCGTATCTTGTCCATCCAGTAAAATTGCCCCTTGATCAATATCATAGAATCTTTCCAACAAATTAATCAGGGTTGTTTTCCCCGCTCCAGTTGGTCCCACAATAGCAACTTGCTTGCCTGCTGGAACTTCCATATTGAAGCCTTGTAAGAGGGGTTTATCCGGACTATAACCAAAATGTACATCCCGGAAAGCAACCTTCGGAGCACCTACTTGAACTGGCGTTGCAACTGGGTGATCTGTCATTTCATCCTCGTCCAAAACCGCAAAGATCCGCTCTGCAGAAACTGCGGTTGCTTGGATAGTGTTTGCCAAGTTAGCAATTTGGGTGATTGGCTGCGTAAACTGGTTAACATATTGCAAAAATGCTTGGACATTTCCCAAAGTTAATGTGGCATTAGCAACCCCTAGGCCCCCAACTATCGCTACCATAACATAACCGATATTTTTGACCATATTCATTAGAGGCATAATCAAGCCAGAAATAAACTGGGCTTTCCATGAAGCAGCATAATAACGTTGATTTTCTACTTGGAACTGGGTGATCTCGTCATCTTCCTTGTTAAATGTCTTGACCACAGCGTGCCCCGCATATGTTTCTTCGACCTGATCATTCAACAGTCCCAAACTCTCTTGTTGGATAGCAAAGAAGCGTTGCGACTTTGGCGCTACAATTCCCACAACAACCATACTTAATGGAATCGTAACACAGGCGATCAGCGTTAACTTCCAGCTAATCGTCAGCATCATCACAAAAACACCGACAAAAGTAATCGAACTGGTTACCAACTGTGCCAGACTTTGTTGGAGTGTCCCGGCAATGTTATCCATATCATTAACCGCCCGGGACATGATGTCCCCATTAGAATGGGTATCATAATAAGCGATTGGCAACCGTTCCATCTTCGCCTTAAGATCCTTGCGCAAACGATAAACTAACCGCTGCGAAATATTAGCCATAATGAATTGCTGTCCGAAAGTCAGGACAGCCGCTGAAATATAAACAAGCGCTACAACAATCATGATATGCGTAATTTTGCCATAAGCGATTGGTAAGTGGGTCAACTGCTGCCCGGCCTTGATTTGGGCATAGCCTTGCTTAACCCCAGCAAAAATCACCGTAGTTGCTTCCCCCAGGATCTTGGGGGCAATAATTTGAAAAACAGTAGCCCCAATTGCCAAAATCATTGCCAATGCGAAAAGCCATTTCCATGGTCCCATGTAGCGGGCTAACCGCCAAATAGTTTTCCAAAAATGTTGGGCCTTTTCTTGGGATTGTGGTCCCCTGCCCCGCCGTCCATGTGGTCCCATTATGCTTGCCCTCCTTCTCTGATTTGCGAGTGTACAATCTCTTGGTAAGTCGGATTATTGGCCATCAGTTCAGCATGTGTGCCCTGACCGGCAACTTTACCATTATCTAAAACGATAATCTGATCAGCTTGCGTTACTGTTGCTACCCGTTGGGCCACAATCACAACCACGCTTTTTTGAATTGCAGGGTCATGCTTCAATGCTGCCCGTAAGTTAGCATCCGTTTTGAAATCCAGGGCTGAAAATGAATCGTCAAAAACATAAATCGAGGCAGGCTTGATGACTGCACGGGCAATCGTCAACCGTTGCTTCTGACCACCAGAGAAATTGTCCCCATTCTGTTCAACTACTGCATCCAAACCATCAGGCAAAGCAGCCACAAAGCCTTTGGCTTGAGCAACCTCAAGTGCATGCCACATTTCTTCATCAGTGGCGTCTGGTTTCCCAAACTGCAGGTTAGACCGAACAGTCCCTTTGAACAGAATAGCTTTTTGTTGAGCAAAGGCTACCCGCTTATGCAGGTCATGTTTAGTCATATTGCGCACATCTAGTCCATCAACCAAGACCCGCCCTTGTTCCACATCATATAAGCGGGGGATAAGGTTAATTAAGGTCGTCTTCCCTGACCCTGTCCCCCCAATAATCGCAAGGGTCTGACCAGCACCCATCTTGATATCGAGTCCCGTCAAGGCTAATTCTTCTGCCCCGTGGTAACGGAAAGAAACTTGCTCAAATTCTAAACTAGCCGGGGTAGTGGCTGCCACTGTTTGTACATCATCGGGTGCGGGCAATGAATCTGGTGTGGCTAGGACTTCATTGATTCGGCTTGCAGCCGCCTGGGCCCGCGGGATAAAGACAAAGACCATTGAAAGCATCATGAAACTGAATAACACCATCGAAGCGTAAGTCATAAAGGAAACCAACTTTCCTACTTCCATTTCCATTGCCCCGATCAAGCGGCTCCCCAACAATACAATTCCAATATTGGTGAAGCTTAAAACAGTGATCATGATCGGATACATCATTGAAGTTAGGCTAAAGACTTTGATCCCCGTTTGGGTGTAATCTTGGTTAACCTGGTCAAAACGCTCTTGCTCGAAACTATCCCGCCGAAAAGCCCGAATTACCCGAACTCCGGTTAAGCCTTCACGAAAAACCAAATTAATGTTGTCGATTTTCTTTTGTAAACTCTTAAACAGGGGCACTGCATTACGCATCACTAACCAAACGGCTAATAAAAGCAACGGGACAGAGATTAAAAAGATCATCGCTAAGCGACGCTCGGTAACATAAGCCATGAAGCCGGCCCCCAATAACATCAAAGGCGACATCAGCATCATCCGGAGCATCATAATTACTACATTTTGGATCTGCATCACATCGTTGGTTGTCCGGGTGATCAAAGATGATGACCCAAAGCTTCCCATCTCTTGGTCACCGAAGTTAACCACCTTGGCAAAAAGCTCTTCCCGTAACCGTGCTCCTAGTTTCTGTGCCTGTGTTGACGCCAAGTACACATTGCCGATTGCTGCCAAAATACTTAGGCCCGCAAACAGTAACATCTTCCCCCCAGCTTGCCAAATATATGCTAGGTCCCCTCTAGCAACGCCCTTGTCAATTAATTGGGAAGTGATAGCCGGGAGGTTCAAATCACTTAAAACTTGGAGCAACATAAACATAGCTGCCCCTGCCACTGCTGGCCAAGACATCCGTGTTTTCATTATCTTCCACATCGCTTCTCTTCACCTTCCTTATGGTATTCATCCAATTTTTTACTAATATTCGCTGTTATTTTTTTAGTTAACCGGATAAATTCTGCTTGTTCCGCAGGGGTTAGCCCCGCTGTGATCACATCTTCACTAGTGATCCACACCTGCGCTAGTTCTTTCGCTAGGTCATGTCCCGCCGGTGTAAGTTCCACCATAGTTACGCGGCGGTCTGTAGCTAATTTATACCGCTGAACGTAACCTTTACGTTCTAAACGCATAATTGTTTTAACCACCGTTGTGTGCTGAATCTGTAATCTTTGGCGTAATTCCGTCTGTGAACATGGACCCACCCGGTCCAATATACCCAGAATAATATCTTGACCATGGTAAAGATCATGTTGCCATAGTTGGTGATGAACTAACTGTCCATACATCCGCCGTAATTTGAACAGGGCCAACCCTAAGGGGGCCTGATGAGCGAGCTTCTTATCTATCATTTTTGTATCCTTTCGTAAAATATGTTGCCGGCTACTTAAATTAGATAAAAAGATTTTATCACAGCATTATGTAGCCGGCAACATATTTATTTACAAAAAAAAGCTGGAAAAACAAAGTTTTTCCAGCCTCCACGCCTGTGAAGATCGCTTTTCCCGTGACCTTCACAAGTAATAATAGCTAATTAATGAATTACTTTCCGTAGTTGTGAATATAATACAATCCCCACCAGCGAACCTACAATTGCTTGGAGGATATTCATTGGGAACCCAATAATCGCTGTTGAAAACTTGAAAAGAAATGTTTCGCAAGCAAGATACCCGCAAGAGACAATGATTGTCGCTAAAACAACTGCTAGTACTAACCGTCCTGGTGTCTTTTCTTTTTCAATTACCTTACCAAAAACCCATCCTTCAAAACCGTGAATGACCAAAGAAAACAACATGTACTGAGGCGCCCCTGCTAATAGATCTAAGAGGAAACCACTTAATGCTCCCACTAGTCCACCATAGTTAGCACCATAAAGAAGGGCAATCAACACAATTCCGGCGTCACAAAGATTCAAAAAGCCCTTAGTCATTGGCACTGGAATCAAAAAGACCCGCGCGATAACAATGTTAAGGGCGGTCATAACACCGACTACCGTAATTTTCTTTACATTTGCAGTTGTATCCATAGTATCTCCCCTTATGCTAAACTTTGTAGAGTTGCAATAATAGCTCCCAACTTTATCCCATAACGCCGCTCGTCATTAGCCTTCATAGTTGCAACCAGACCTTCATGTAGTAAGTCTGTTGCTTGGCGAACTGCCGTATTCAAATCCCGTTGTTGGCACAACAAGATCGTTAACAACGCAGTGAAGGTATCGCCACTCCCATAAAAATGTCCTGGAAGCCGAGGCAAAGTCACCTGTTGCAGTCGTCCCTCAAGTGGGTCAAGCCATGCCACCCCTACCTGGTCGCCAAACTCAAGCCCCGTCAAGACCGTTTGTCCTCCAGGAGCCAACAACTGGTTAAACTTAACCAATAAAGCTCGCACTGCTTGCGGATTCGGCGTGAACAACGGTGTGTTTGTCAAAAGACATGCTTCCGTTAGGTTTGGAGTTGCAAGGGTGGCCCGACGTAAAAGGCGTCGCAACCCTTCCATATGGGCTAGTCCTTGTAATGGGTATGGCTCCCCATTATCGGCAAAGGCCGGATCAACGAGGACCAAATCCATTGCGGCTGCCTGCTGGTCCAGATAATCTGCAAGCTGGTCTCCCACTGCTTCGTTATCATAGTAGCCCACAATCGCAGCGGTAAATCTGATCTGCTCCTTAACCCAATGCTGCAGGGTCTGCTGAGTCCATAAAGTAGTGTCTAGGACTGCTGGTGACCCAAAACCTTCACTTTGCGTCGATAAAATTGTAGTCGGCAGGACACCAATACTAAAATCACACGCCTGAAACAGCGTCAGTGCAGTCTGCATTGATAGACTGCCCATGGCAGAGAGATCTTGTGCGATCAGGATACGTGGGGGTACTGATTGTCCCATAAATGACTACTTCCTTTCATGCAACGTTACTCCTTTATCATACCTTATTTACTGGTACTTAGCATTCTAAATTCAAATTTTTCTTTAAAATTGAAGACGCTTTCCGTTATACTTAAAGATGAATTATTTTAAGTAGAGTGAGATATACTATGACACTAAAAGGATTTGCACTGGCCCAAGCTCCACCACCCATGAAAAGATTACCCTAACCTGCTAATTTTTACTAAACTAAGGAGCGATTTTTATGGCAGTAGAAGCAATTAATCTTAAAAAAGGTATGATTTTTGAACAAGGTGGTAAATTGATCAAGGTTTTGGAGTCAAATCACCATAAACCTGGCAAGGGTAACACCGTCATGCAAATGAAACTGACCGATGTGCGGACTGGTGCAATCGTGCAAACAACGATGCGTCCCTCCGAAAAAGTTGATTTGGTAATGGTCGATAAAAAAACTGCCCAATACCTCTACGGTGAAGGTGAGCTGGAAATTTTCATGGATATGGAAACTTACGAACAATATGAGTTAACCAAAGAACAGCTTAGCAACGAAGAGCCATATTTAATGCCGAATATGGAAGTCCAACTCGACTTTGCCAATGGCGAACTGATTGGAATCGAACTACCCACAACTGTTACCATGAAAGTAACTGAGACTGCACCCAATATTAAGGGGGCGACTGCTGCTAGCGGTGGCAAACCTGCAACTATGGAAACTGGTCTGGTAGTAACTGTTCCCGATTTTATTACAACCGGTGATGTCCTAGTGATCAACACCGTTACTGGGGAATACAAGTCCCGCGCATAATATTTAACATCAATAAAAAACCACGCTTCTGATATGGTAGACCGCTACTACGCGTTCCTACATTCAGTGCGTGGTTTTTTCTTTGCTTATTAAATTATTCAAAACGTTGTGTATCTTGTTCAACTTGGCGCCGGCCACGTTGCAACACATAGATCCCTACGATAACCAAGATCGACCCGATGATCTCAGCCCAGGTCAAATGCAAACTAAAGAAGATTACACTCAATACTAAGGTTGCTAATGGCTGAACTGCATCCATGATACTAACCACATCTGCTGGCGCAAAGTGCAAACTATATAGCAATGTCCCAAACGGTAAAATCGTCCCCAATAGGATCACCGCACCAATTGCTAAAACTAACTTCATGTTCAGTGCCGGAGCTCCTACCCATAATGGGCGTTGAATATTGAAGAAAACACCAGCGATCAAAGTCCCCCAACCAAGCACCACAAATGGTGGGTGTTCTGCCACTACCGGGCGCGGTAGGACCACATAAAAGGCTGCTGTAATCCCAGATCCCAGTCCCCAAAGGAAAGCTGACATCGGAATCGAAAGCTGGGAGATATCTCCCCGCGTAATTGACAGGAAAATCCCAACTAAAGCAATAACGAAAGCAATAAGATCAGAGCGTAATGGCCACTGGCGTTCTAAAACGACTGTCCCTAAAACAATAAATAGTGGGCTTAGATACTGGAGGATAGTTGCCATCGCCGAATTCCCTAACTGTACAGAATGATAGAAAGTCAGTAGATTCAAAGCCAACCCCAAGATCCCATATGCAAATAAGTAGAATGCTTGACGGCGGTCTTTAAAAACTGTAAAGATCTTCGTTCCATAAACAAAGAAAGATATGGTCAGAATAATCACTCCAGAAATCAATGTCCGAACAGATAGGAACCACGCTGCCGGAATATGTGCGGTCTGCGAAATGAATTGTAAAATCGTCCCTGAGATCCCCCACATCACTGAAGCCAAGGCAGCCAGGATGATCCCCTTAACAACATGTTGTGATTGCTTTTGCATTATTTCTTCTCCTCAATCTATGAAATACTATTCCCCATTATAAGGGAAAAAGCATTTAAACAATAATTAAAATCCTGGTGTTTAAATTAAACTTTCATGAGGAAGGGTGGTCATGCTGAGCGTGCCACCGCTGGATCTCTTCAAGGCGTGCCTTAAACCGCCCTTCATGCCCCTCTGTCGTCGGGTAATAGTAGCGGTGCCCCTGCAGGTTGTCCGGCATTGTCTTCATAGTAGTCAATTTGGCTGCCGTAGCGTGTGCATATTGATAACCTTGGCCATACTCCAGTTCCTGCATCAACTTTGTCGGAGCGTTCCGAATCTGCAGCGGAACTGGCTCATTAATAGTTGCTTGGACATCATGACGCACTCGCTGCCGTGCTGCATAGACGGCGTTGGATTTAGGGGCTAAAGCCAAGTAAATCACTGCTTCTGTCAAATGAACATCACATTCCGGCATCCCAATAAACTGACAAGCCTGGAAAACATCTACTGCTACCCGCAGAGCATTGGTATCCGCCAAACCAACGTCCTCACTCGCAAAGCGGACTAAACGGCGAGCAATGTACAATGGATCTTCGCCCCCGGCCAACATCCGGGATAACCAATAAATGGCCGCATCCACATCACTATTACGTAAGGCTTTGTGGAGGGCAGAGATGATATTATAGTGTTCTTCGCCATTTTTATCATAAAGAACCATTTTCTGCCCCGTTAACTGCTGTAATTGGGTTGGAGTAACTATTACCTTATTCGCCGTTCGGTGATCACTGTTGAGCACTGCCATTTCCAAAATATTGAGTGCAGTCCGCGCATCCCCGTTTGCAAACGTTGCGAGCATCACTTGAGCTTCGTGCCCTAACTCAACTGTCACTCCAGGGAACGCCCGCTCATCCTGCACTACGCGCTGTAATAATGTTATGATGTCATCCGTTGTTAATGGTTTTAGGACAAAGACTTTACACCGCGATAAAAGTGCGGAGTTTAGTTCAAATGACGGATTCTCTGTTGTGGCAGCAATCAGTGTGATACTTCCCCGTTCGACATAAGGGAGAAAAGCATCCTGTTGTGCCTTATTGAAACGATGAATTTCATCAATAAATACAATGGTTTGTTGACCATAATCACTATTGGCTTCGGCTCTTTTCATTACTTCCCGAATCGTTTTGATACTACTATCAACTGCACTAAAACTGATAAACTCTGCTTTAGTTTGGGCTGCAATAATGCGTGCAAGAGTTGTCTTCCCCACCCCTGGTGGTCCCCACAGGATCAACGAGGATACTTGGTCATTGGTGATAAGTTCACGCAAAATGCGCCCAGGGCCAAGTAGGTGTTTTTGTCCAATCACTTCAGCTAGGGTCCGGGGTCGAACCCGACTAGCCAATGGTTCTTGGCGATTATTGGCAGCAAATAATGATTCTTGATGCATTGTATCCCCCTCTAACCGAACGTTTGTTTCATCTACATTATAAACCTCCCCGGACATTTTTTGAACACCAGCTAAAATATGCTATCCTGTTAAGTGGAATTTAACAAGGATGTGACCACATGATAAATAAAAAAACCTGGCGCCAGGCCCAAATTCAGCGCCTCCATACCCACCAGGAAGAAATTGACCAGGCGGCCGCCCCGTTAATTACACAACTGATAACCAGTCCGTTTTGGGCACAGGCCCAAACCATTGCTACTACTGTTAGTGGTTTTGGTGAAGTCCCCACGGAACGATTGATTAATTTAGCACGCACAAGTGGTAAAACAGTTGTTATCCCTAGGACTATGCCCCAACGACAAATGGTTTTCTTACCTGATCCTGGTCCCGAACACCGCATTATCAGCGAATTTGGAATTCCCGAACCAGCTTTTGACCCAGCAGCAGTAGTAGACAAGGCTAACATCGACCTAATCATTGTTCCGGGGATCGCTTTTTCTCAAGACCACGGTTGGCGTCTGGGTTTTGGTGGTGGCTACTATGACCGCTATCTGAGCGATTATTCGGGAACAACTTGTGCATTGGTTCCTGACGCAATGCTCTTTGCCTCTCCAGAATGGACAGTTGAAGCTTTTGATATCCCCATCGACCACCTCATAACAACCAAAGGATTGATGTCTTTTGAATAAAGAATGGCAGATCACAGAAACACTTGCCCCAACTCAGACCCCCTGCTCTGTACGTACTTTATTGGAAAAACAATGGTTACTTCCCCGACGATTCACACATTTTTTAAGAATTAATAAGAATGTCATTATTAACGGGCACTACCGTAATATGAACGACTTGGTATCGCCACATGACCAAGTCACATTAACCTTCACTGGGGCCGAGTTTCGTACGGCTGCATCCAGTTATCGTCCCAGTTCGCAAGCTCGTATCGATGTTCTTTACGAAAATCGTGACTTGCTAGTCATCAATAAACCAGCAGGGAAAAAGTCACACCCTAATTATCCTGGCGAAATGGGAACGGTCCTTAATGACGTTGCTGCATATCTCCAGCCACAAGGCCTAGCCCCATATATTGTGCACCGATTAGACCAACAAACTAGCGGGGCCTTAATTGTAGCCAAAAATCCAATTGTCGTTCCGATTCTTGACCGCCTGATCAGCATGGGGGCGATTCACCGCGAGTATTTGGCCCTAGCGACAGGGCAGATCACACCCGCTACCGGAAAATGGACTTGGTCGATCGGCCGAGACCCGGATGACCGACGTAAGCGCGCAGTTGCTGGTCCCAAGGCGCAACATGCCCAGACCAATTACCAAGTATTGGGGACGACTGCTACTACTTCTCTTGTCAAATTAACTTTGGCAACCGGACGGACCCACCAAATCCGGGTTCATTTGGCACACAGTGGTCACCCCATTGTTAACGATCCCCTGTACAACCCTCTGCCTGCCACAGGCCCCATGTTCCTGCATGGGAAATGGTTACGGTTAAGCCTGCCTTTTTCCGGAGAGAAATTAACTTTAACTGCTCCTGAACCAGCTTTTTTCTCTGCGCATATCCATGACATCATCTCATAATAAAAAATGGAGAATGACCTGTTTCTTGAAAGCAATAGTCTGTCTACTGCCCATCAAGAAACGATACATTCTCCATTTTTTAGTAATAACTAAACTGTAATTTTTATAATTGTTACCTGGTAGGTCGTTGCTGGGGCTTCAACCGTTACCGTCGTTCCTACCTTTTTTTCCATTAAGGCCGCACCAAGGGGCGAAGCAAATGATATCAGTTGGGCATCAACATCAACTTCTTGCTTACCTACGATTCGAAAGGTTTCTTCTGCCCCGTCATCAAAGCGCAAAGTGACATAGGTTCCCAATTCAACCTTTCCATTATCTTGCGGTGTGATTACGTCGGCATACCGCAGTTGCTTATGTAAAAACCGTAACCGACTTTCCAAGTGGCGCAGATCACGCTTAGCGGCCGAATAATCCGCATTTTCTGAGAGGTCCCCTAATGCGCGTGCTTTTTGCAATGCCTTGATCTTAGCCGGTCGATCAGCATCTAGCTGAGCTATTTCTGCGGTAATTTTTTGATATCCACTCGGAGTCATCTTCTGCAGATAAAAATCTTGACGGTCTTTATTCATGATCATAAAACCCCTTTGCTTAACTTCACAACTTATCTTACCCCAAATTAACCCTCCTAGGCTACAATAGTTATCAGGAGGCGACCGTTATGCAAATTATTATTTCACCCGCACGGAAGATGCGTGTTGATACTGATTCATTACCTTACCGCACCTTACCCCAGTTCATTGACCAAGCAGCAGTCATCCTTGACTACCTCAAAGCGCGTTCCCCAGCCGAGCTTCATGAACTTTGGCAATGTAGTGAACGTCTAGTGATGGCTAACTACCACCGGATTCACCAGGTTGATCTTCACCACAATCTCACTCCTGCCTTGTTAGCCTTTGTTGGACTCCAATATCAAGCCATGGGGGCGGATGTTTTTTCAGATGCCGAATGGGAATACGTCCACCGTCATCTCCGGATTCTCTCTGGTTTTTACGGTATTCTTCGTCCCGGGGACGGAATCGTTCCTTACCGGTTAGGAATGAATGAACCAGCCCAGGTAGCGGGAACAGCGAACCTCTATCATTATTGGGGTGATCGGTTAGCCCAGACCTTATTTGCTGAAGACAATCTCATTCTCAACCTGGCTTCCAAAGAATACGCCCAGGCTATTATTCCTTATCTTACTCCCACCCAACAGTTTGTCACCTGTATCTTTGGCGAACTTCACAATGGTAAGGTTAAGCAAAAAGCAACCCGAGCTAAACAGGCCCGAGGCAATATGGTGGCCTATTTGGCAGCCCATAATATTGATGATTTAGCGGGCGTTAAACGATTCAATATCAACTATCACTATGACTCTAAGCGCTCAACTCCCCAGCAGTTAGTTTTCCTCGCCAATGAAAATAACCACTAGTTGCCAGTATTTTATACCGCTACACTAGTGGTTAATTTTTTCACTCTGTTAATTTAATTTTAGTTTTATTCAACAGGAGTGACGAAGTTACAACGGACACAGAACTAAATGCCATTGCTAACCCCGCCAATTCCGGACTAAGGGTCATACCCCAACGGGCAAACAAACCCGCAGCAATCGGGATCCCAATCAGATTGTAAATTAATGCCCAAAACAGGTTCAACTTAATCCGACTAAACGTCTTACGGCTAATGGCTAGGGCTTTGACCACACCGTATAGATCATTGTGCACCAGCACAACATCTCCGGATTCAATGGCAATATCGGTCCCTGACCCCATAGCAATGCCCACATCTGCCATCGTTAACGCTGGCGCGTCATTGATCCCATCACCAACGAAAGCTACTACTCCTTGGTGGCGCAAAGTGGCTACCTGGTTAGCTTTTTCATTGGGTGATACTTCGGCTAAAACTTCATCAATACCTACCTGCTGTGCAATTGCCTGTGCTACCCGGTAACTATCCCCCGTCAGCATAACTGTTTTCATTCCTTGCTTTTTCAAAGCAGCAATCGCAGCTTGAGCTTGTGGTTGCGGCGTATCTTGGATTGCAATCAAACCGATTACCTGACCAGCATAACCAACAATCACTACTGTTTTAGCTTGCGCTTGTAATTTTCGCAGTTGATCTTGGAAAAAGGGTTTCATGGTCAGATTTTTAGTTAACTTGACATTTCCAATCAGAGCGGGCTTTCCATTCAGTCGGGCCATAACCCCTTGACCACTATGTGCCATAAAGTCTGTCACCGTCTGTACTGTTACATGGTCTGCTTGTGCCCGCTCCATGATCGCACTTGCCAACGGGTGCTCTGAATCTTTTTCCAAACTAGCGGCTACTTGAAGAACCTGCTGAGGATCGTCACCGATAATATCAGTTACAACTGGTTGTCCGGTTGTAATCGTTCCCGTCTTATCAAAAACTACCGTTGTAACAGTCGTCATTTTTTGTAAGACTTCACCATTTTTCAAAAGCACCCCTAATTTAGCTGCCCGGTTGGTCCCAACCATCAACGCTGTTGGGGTTGCCAATCCTAAAGCACAGGGACAAGCGATCACTATTACAGCAATTGCGTAAAGTAAGGCTTGAATTGCCGTTACACCTAAAACGACATCCCATATAACGAAAACAATAATAGCTGCAATCAGCACTGCTGGCACAAAAATACTAGCAATTTTATCAGTTAATTTTTGAATCGGGGCATGACTTGTCTGAGCTTTTTTAACCATCGCTACGATCTGTGCTAACACTGTTTCGTCCCCTGTTTTAGTTACCCGAACAGTAATACTCCCGTTGCCGTTGATCGTAGTTCCAATCACCGAGTCACCGACTTGCTTGGTCACTGGCATGCTTTCACCAGTGACCATTGCTTCGTTAACCGTTGTCGTCCCAGCAGTGATCACCCCATCAGTGGGAATCTTCGCCCCTGGTTTTACCTGGACAAAATCCCCTGTTTTTACCTGATCCAACGGGAGTAAAACTTCCTTGCCATCACGTAAGACCACAGCGTCTTTGACCTGGAGGGACAGTAATTTTTGGAGAGAAGCTGATGCGCGCTGATGCATCTTCTCTTCCATCATGTCGCCTAGTAAGACAAATACCGCAATAAAAGCGGCACTTTCAAAGTAAACAGGTAACCCCGCAAAAAATGCAAATACACTGTAAAAATAGGCGATTCCGGTTCCTAAAGCAACTAGGGTATTCATATTAGCATTATGCTGTTTAAATGCTGCCCAGGCACTCTCCCAGTAAGGCCAAGCTGCTACTAACATCACAATAGTTGTTGTCACCAAAGCTATTAATCTACTTCCTGGTAACATGATATGCCAGGGCATCAACAGCATTTCTCCTGCCAAAGGTAAAGTAAACACCACAGCAATTCCAAATCGCATAGTACTTGATAGTTGTTTCAATATTAGCTCACCACCCAGTTTTAATTATTAAGCACGGTTAGTACTGGTAGTGTTTATTTAACAACTACCTTGCCGTGAAACATATCCATTCCACAAGCAAAATCGTATTCTCCTGCCTGGTCTGTTGGAATTTGAATAGGGGTGATCTTTTGTTCCCGCAAATCTTTATCCACTCCCAATTGACTAAAAACAACCCGTGACAAGCAAGCCGTTCCATCTTCCATTGCAAAATTGATTGTTGCTGGAATGCCCTTCTTCAGAACCACCGTTGCCGGGGAGTAGCCCCCCTTAACAACGACTGTTGCTTGCTGATGATCAGCTTGAACAGTAGCCTGCGTCTTCTCGGATTCATGTTTACCAAAGAACCACCAAATAATTCCCGCGATTAAAAGTACTGCTCCAATAAGCGTAATGATTTGTCCCATCATGTCACATCCCTCATTTCGTTTACAATTGTAATCTTTGATGTAAGCATATTATGCCATGTCCCCTACCACCTGTCAAATCATTAAACTTTTCTTTAAGGTTAGTAAATTTTTTAACTTGTCTATTTACCAAATGGTACAGTTAATTCAAAGTTTTGCGAAAGAAGGTGGCACCATCCTATGACTTACGCACGCAATGCTGTTCAGCTCGAACCAGTTCATAATATGCGCTGGGTTCTCAAGCAACTATGCAGGTGGGAAAACATTCCCCTCTACCTAGTTTTATTAGTGACCCGCCTATGGTTTGTTTGGGATAAAAATCGTGAAGTTCATCTCCATCCCACTTCGGCTCCTGTCTTTAAGGCAATGGAACTGAATTTTGATCTTCATCAACTAAGTCTCTTCCTAAGTGGGTGTTTAGTTGGGGGACTTTTGACAACCTTTACTTTAAAGCAACTTGATGCCCGTTCTAATGTTCAACCCCGCCATAAAGCACTAGCAGTTATCATCTGCTCATTATTAGTAGTGATGCTTCTTCCCAGTATCCCTGCTTTTTCCGTCTTAGCAATCGTGGTGGCTCTATTAGGTCGCATTCGTAATTATTTTCGTTACCACGATGACCCATCCGTGGAATCTCAGGAAGTGTACGACCCCCATCACCACCGTACCCGATTAGGACGCGACTTTGGGATGCTTTCATGGCAAGATATTGTTTTTCAAGTCGAATCTTTACTGTTGGGTGTGACTGGCTGGCAGTTTTTTGCCAAAACTCTGCCTACTATTATCAACCGGTTCTTTGTTTGGCATGCTGGCCAACCACCAGTAGATATGAAACCGACTACGATCTACTTTAATCTAGCTCTAGCAACCATCGGCCTGGTGATTGTCGTGATTAACGTCCTATGGTACCCCCTCAATCCTTGGCGGTATACTTTTTTTGACGTCTTTTTAGGATATAATCCTGACCTGAATTATGTTGTGCGCATTATTAACGGACGCCGGCAACCGGTCAAACTTTTTACTCTCCGTACAATGCAAGAAAATCCTACCATCTCCTTAGAGGAACGTGACTTTTCTTTTGCCAGCTTACTACGCTATATTGCTTTAGTGTTCAAAGTAATCATCATCTGGTGGTTGACTTTCATTATGGTTCCGCTCCGCCATTTTAAAAAATAGTCAGAGTTAGTTTTCGTTTCCCAGTAAAAATAAGGCGAGAAAGAATGATTTACGATTCTTCCTCGCCTTATTTTTATTGGACTTATTTATGGTAGGGCAATCCCTTGATGATTGTCCACGCCCGGTAGATCTGTTCTGTTAAAACTAACCGCATTAACTGATGCGGAAGGGTAAAACGTCCAAATGATATTTGCGTATCTGCCCGCCGTAATACTGCTAGGCTCAATCCTAATGACCCCCCAATCACAAAAGTAATGTCACTCTTGCCATAAGTCATTAACTGCTGAATCTCTTGGGCAAATTTTTCGGATGTGCGCTCCTGACCTTCAATTGCTAATGCGAACACATACTCTTTATCTTTGATTTTTTGAAGAATCCGTTCGCCTTCAATCTCTTTAACCGCCGTCATCTGTGCCGGACTAAGACTCTCCGGTGCCTTTTCGTCAGGGACTTCCACAATGTGAAATTTGCAATAACGTTGCAAACGTTTCTGGTATTCAGCAATTCCTAATTTGAAGTATTTTTCTTTTAACTTCCCTACACAAACAATTTTTATGTTCATAACTTTCCACCTTTACACAAGTTATCCCCAAAGTTATCCACATATCCACATTTAAGAATCAATATCTTGTAGCGAACATTTTTTCGCCCCAAGATATATTTTAACGATCTCAACTGGTTTTACCCAGTTTTCCACCGCTAATACCCTTTCCTGCAATCAGGTAAAAACCGCTATTTATCAGCATTTTTAGCCTAATCACTTTTGCAATTTCACAACTTATCCACCGTTGTGCACAATTTCTGTGGATAACTAAAATAGGTCTTTAATAGCTTTATTTTAACAACTTTTCCCTTTTTCAACAAACGGCTCTGACTTTTTCCCAAATTTATCCACAAAAAAACCTCTCACTCACGTAATACGCAAGTGAAAGGTTAACTTTTCCACAAAAGTAGTTAATTATTAATTATTCCCCACTATTTGAGGCTGTCGATGTGTTGGCATCTGTCGCTTCTAATGTCAGTTTTACCGTTGTCTTCTTGAGACTACCATCATGGTAATAACCGATTTCTACCGAGCTACCGACTGCATGCTTGTACAATTCTTGACGCAGACTAGCTACACTAGTAATCTTCTTACCATCCAATGATACGATCGTATCGTATTTAGAAATTCCTGAACCTTGTAGTGGTGACTTATCACCAATCTTCATCACAACAATCCCTTGAGTCACACTGCTTGGTAACTTCAAGATCTTGCTTTGGTCAGATGAGGAAACATAACTCAAGTCAACCAAAGTAATTCCGAGTGCTGGACGTTTGATCTTCCCATTCTTAACCAGTTCATTAATTACGTTGACTACTTCGTTACTTGGAATGGCAAATCCCATCCCTTCAATAGTTGTCCCTGATTCAGATGACGATGAAGACCCAGTATTAGAAAGCTTCATTGAGTTGATCCCGATTACCTGGCCGGCTAAGTTAACCAACGGACCACCTGAATTCCCCGGATTGATCGCAGCATCTGTTTGAATAACTGTTGCCTGTCCCGTGGAAACACCTGAACTATTGGTTACATCCAGTGTCCGTTTTTTAGCCGAAATAACCCCCTGGGTTAAAGAGGTCGCATAGTCGGACCCCATCGGTGACCCAATAGCCAGTGCCGTTTCCCCAACACTAATATCATCTGAATTTCCAAACGAAGCAACTTTAGTTACATCTTTAGCGTTGATTTTAAGCACCGCCAAGTCAGTGATCGCATCATGGCCGACTAGGGTAGCACTAGCTTTTTTCCCGCTATTCAAAATAATTTCGATCTTATTAGCACCTGAGATCACGTGATTGTTAGTCACGATGAAGGCGGTATTCCCACTCTTCTTATAAATAACCCCAGACCCTTCACTTTCTGAAGTAGTGCTACTCTTGCGCCCGGAATTTCCTCCTAAAATCTCTGACAAGCCTGAGTCAGAATCAGATGAGGAGTAGGCCTCTACGGAAACAACCGCATCCTTTACGTTGTTAAAGGCTTTGGTTGTAGCACTGCTAACGTTGACCTTGACATTGCTTGTTTTGGTAGTTCCTTTTGAATTATCAGTTGTAACAACACTGTCGGCATGGTTTTGGTAAAGTGTGTAACCACCCACAGCTACACCCCCACCTAGTAAACCAGCAACTAGTCCCACTACAGCTACCTTAGTCAAACCATTCTTTTTGACCTTCGTGGTTTGTTCATCGTTCGGTACTGGACCATTTGTTTTATTTGGTGTTGGTTGTTCGTCCATCCATCTCAGTCCTTTCGTTTCCGCTTTATTAACTTTTATTTTAAGCAAAATCGTCGTCAGCTGCTACTTTTACTGCAACTCTTAAAATTTATCTTAACTTTTATTCACAAAAAGGTCATTTTTCACAAAATTGTCAATTCTGTCGCCTTATCTGGTTCAGTATCATACAGCTGAAAATCATGATCAACTGCATAATCGTGTGCTAACAATAGATCGTGAACTGTCCCGTGTGCCAGTTCCCGTAAGTTGTTGTGCTGGCTCCGGTGGCCAAGATATATCCGCTTGGTACGATCCCCCAGCACCTGCATTAATGCATCGGCCCCTTCTGCGTTAGATAAGTGTCCCGTATCACCAATAATTCGCTGTTTCAATGACCATGGGTAAGGTCCCATCCGTAACATCTCTGGATCATGGTTGCATTCTACTAAGTATGCATCTGCATTTTGAATTGTTCCTGCGACATAGTCAGAAACATAGCCTGTATCTGTCAAAACTACGAGTGAACGATCGTTGTGATGTAAAGCATAAAATTGGGGATCAGCAGCATCGTGCGAGACACCAAAACTCTCTACATCGAGATCTCCGAGAGATAAGGTTTCATCCGTTGCAAAGATATGTTTTTGTGCAACCGGAATCTCACCTACCTTATGTGCCATTGCTGCCCATGTTTTGGCATTAGCATACACGTCCATTCCGTACCGACGCGCAAGTACGCCTACCCCCTTACAGTGGTCACTATGTTCATGACTAACAAAGATGCTATCTACATCTTTGAGTGTCCGCCCAATCGAATTCATCAGTCGTTCAATTCGAATTCCTGAAAGTCCGGCATCAACTAATACCTTGTGCTGGGGCGTTTCAATATAAGTCACATTACCTGTACTCCCACTGGCTAAAATGCTGATCTTCATGGCGTCAGCTGCAGATTGTCTTTTTTCTTCTGCCATTCCCAAGTCTCCTCTTTAATTCTACTAAGTTCTATCATAGCAAGTTCATATTATCGGGGCAAACAGTAACTTTACCTCCACATAATCTACGGCAAAAAGAAAGACTGGTAAGAAAGCAAAGCTCCTGCCAGTCTTATTTAGTAATATTGTTGTCGTCACCATTGAAGATCGCACCAGTAAAGGCATTAACCCGCCGATACTGGACAACCCCAGAAACGTTATTCTTAACTGCAAAAGTCCAGGTTGGGATATAAATCCGGTTACCATTGGCCTTCAATAAGCGCGAATAGCCCAACTGGCTCCAAAGGACAGTGGAATCACTCGTGATCTTTTTATACTGGTATAACCAGATTAACGCCCGCTCTTGGCTTAAAGTCACCTGTTCTTCTCGCAAAGTATTATATTTAGCAATATATCCTTGGCTGTACGAATCCACATAGCCATCATGAATGTTGAAGCGGATCTGGCCACCCTTGAACAGGACTGGACGATCATAGAATTTCTGCGTATACACCATCACATCCTTGGAGGATAAGTGGGCATTGTATGCGTATTTATCACCATGCAGAATCATACTGCTATCAGCCAATAAACTAGCTAATTTTTTGCGAGCGGCTTGCTGTGTTTGCCCCACCTTAATTGGGGTTGTGAACGTTGCCTGGAGAATATTATCCTCAAAACTTGTCGTCTGATTATGCAACTTATCTGTTTCATGCCGCAAGCTATTATCAACTGGTGCAGATACATAGTAGCCCTTACTATGCTCGTCTGACACATGCCCATACTGGATCCGGTCGCTTTTAATATTGCGTAATATCGCCGTGGTGGTGTTGGCATCACTCTTATCTGTCATCAGGGTAATGGCGTCACTTTGTCGCAGGTAAGTCGTTAATAAGAAAAGGTCCAGGAAAATAAAAGCTATCACAAAAATCCACTGTATCTTTCTAAAGTTCACTCTTATTCCCCCTTACTCATTATCCTGCTTGATGTTGGTGATCAACTGGCAGTCAAGCCAATTCCCTTCGTATTTAATAAAGTAGGTTGGCTGCATATCGATTACCATCTTGGAGCCATCATTTTGGGCCCAAGTATAACCCAAGCGAATAGCACTGATATTATTTTCTGTATACCCATTGGTTGCTAATTTTTGCATTAACTGCCGCGTCGAGATCAAAGTCGTTGTTTTGGGTTGGGCTGGTAGGGGCGCTTGGAAAGTATATAGTGAGAAGGTTAAATTAATTCCGTTATTATCCAACTGCTGCATCTTATATGCACCATACAGTTCTTCTGAGATCAGCGGTAAGCTGTTGATATAGGTTCGATAAATAGCCGTATGGGTCCGCGTATCATACTCATCATACCGTACATCATTAAGCACCATTCTCAAGGCGTTTAACCGCGTCAAATTATTGGTCATAGTCTTAACGAAACTCATGGTTGGTTGTTTGCGTCCCGTCGTACTTGTCGTAGTCCCATAATTAGTGTATGCCACTGTTTGATGGCGGGCATCAACTACCATTCGTTGATTGTCCCCATCATAATATACCGTTTGCTCTTTTTCTTCTTTGGTATTAATTTTGTTACTGCTACTGCTTCCCAGAAGGCGCGTAACAAAAATCCCGGAATTTTCTGTCCCAACAAGGTAACTATAATTAGCTACTTCAACTGGCTTAGGATAGGTCAGCGAATAATTATGGTGAACCTCAGTCCATTCTGCTAAGTTCCGCTCAACCTGCTTATCTTTGAGCAATGCACGAAAGTTCGCCACCTTATATTTAGCCAGGTTGAGTCGGTACACTGTATGGGTTTGATCATCTAAAAGATACACATGCTCAGCTTGGTTGAGTTCAACGACTACTCGCCGAAAGCGCTGGTTCTTAGCCCCTGCTCTAATCGGTTTTTTGAGGGTCTTTTCGAATAAAGGAACATTGATCCGCGCAGCATAGTTCAAAATTAACGCATTTTTTGTGTGTAGCTTTTGCCTATAAGCTGTTTCACTTGTCGTTTCTTTTTTCAAACGCCGCGGGGACCATTGTTGCAACTGTGTGGTCACCTTACCTAAAAGATCAATATTAGCACTGGTCAACTGGTATAGTTGCCCTTCGTTGTTGCTATACACCAAACTATTGGGCGCATAAATATCGCTTATACTAGTCCCGATAGTCCCAGCAACATCGGTTCTTTCATGCGTTGTTGTTGTCTGGTCACGTTGGTTGAGGGCCGGGTTGATCCAAATCATATAGGTCAAAACCACACTGATCACGACCAGTAAGGACAGTGAAACATGTAGTATGTAATCTCTAATCTTCATCCCATAGATCCCCCTCATCATAATCAATGTATGGCAAGGAAATATAGAAGGTCGAACCCTTACCGAGCTTAGATTCAACCCAAATCTTCCCGTGTAACATTTCAATAACTTCTTTAGAAATAGCCAATCCCAAACCAGTTCCACCTTGAGCACGGGACCGTGCCTTATCCACCCTGAAGAAACGATCAAAGATATGATCAATATCCTTTTGCGGGATCCCCAAGCCTTGATCCGTAATGCTCAAGATCACGTTCGTCCCAGTTTCCTGGATGCGACAAGTAATCACCCCACCATCAGGTGAATACTTAATGGCATTATTCATAATATTATCGATTACTTGGATGAAACGATCAGTATCAATTTCGACCCACACGGTGCGCTTAGTAAACTCACGCTTAATCGTGTAATTTTTGGTCTTCGTCTGCCGCGTATCATTGTTATCCTTTTCGATCATCATATCAAAGCGGTTGAGGATGTACGCAAACAGTTCGTTAAGGTTAACTGTTTCTAGATCAAGCTTGGCTGTCCCCGAGTCCATCCGTGACAAGTTAAGCAGGTCGTTAATTAGCCGAATCATGCGGTCAGCTTCTTCTTGGGTCACTTGGAGAAACTGCGGTGCAATCTCGGGATCCTGCCACGCTCCATCATTGAGGGCTTCCAAGTAACTCTTCATACTGGTCAATGGTGTTCGTAATTCATGGGAAACATTGGACACGAACTGCCGCCGCTCACTTTCGATCTTTTCTTGTTCAGTCACATCGTGTAACACACAAACTAAGCCGGAAATAAAACCTGATTCCCGTTGAATCAATGAAAAATAAGCATTGAGCACTTGTCGGTTACCTTCCTTATCAGAAGTGACGAGCTGAATCTCATCTTCAATCGCCAACAGGTCCCGTAAAGTGTACTGATCGCGAATGTCTAGTACATCCAAGATTGACTTTCCCATCATCTCGTCTGCATTAACTGCCATCAAGCGTGCTGCCATTTCGTTCAAAGTGATAACATTTCCCCGACGGTCAGTCGCAATCACCCCATCTGACATATGAGTTAAAACAGAATACAGCCGCCGTCGTTCAGACTCGGTTGATTCTTGGGCTTCTTCCACCCGGTCTGATAAGTTGTTAACTGCCATCGCCAATTGTCCCAACTCATCATTACCATAGACGTGAACTGAGCCAGAATAATCGCCGCGGGCAATGCGCGTCGTTTGGCGCTTCATTTCGTCGATCGGAGTTGTAATTGCAGCCGAAACTAAAATTGCTAACAAAAGTCCAATTCCCGTTGCAATGATCGCCGCGGTTGCAAAGATAACTGTAACACTGTTGATCGAATCATAGACACTATTTAGGTTAGCCCGCAAATAGACCGCACCGACAACAGTGTTGGTATTGCCCTTAGAGCTAAATAAAGGTGTAACTGTAATGTAATAACGTTTATCACTGTTCTTGTTATAAGTGGTTTTAGCAGTTGCACGTCCATTATAAATAGTATTAATTACATCTTCGTCAGTTGTCTTTTGTCCAACCATGTTACTATTAACGGCACTATCTCCTCGGATCGTGGCCTTAGCATCCACCACTTGGATCTCAGAGACATTGGAATTATTGATATCTTCCAAGATGCCCTTAATCTTACGATTTGCGGTCTGCGTATTATTATTTTCCAAACTGTCCACTAATGAATTTTCAACATAAGTTGACAATTCTACTTGCTGCTTAAAGGAGCGGAGATTGTCATTTTTTAATTGTTGTACAAAATAAGCCCCGACGATTTGAAGTGTTATGAGTAGTAACAATGCAAATACCAGGGCTATTTTAAAGCGGATAGATTGGAAGAAGCCAAGTTTCTTGTTCATAATGAAGGCTCCTCTTCCTCCCCTATTCCTTATTCAAATGTGCTTATTCTACTTCTGGGTTCCGCAGATAGTACCCGACCCCACGACGGGTAACTAGCCACGTAGGCCGACTAGGATTGTCTTCGATCTTTTCCCGTAAGCGCCGCACTGTTACGTCAACTGTCCGAACATCGCCAAAGTAATCATACCCCCAAACAGTTTGTAACAAGTGTTCCCGTGTCATCACTTGACCTAAGTGTTTGGCCAAATAATGCAATAATTCAAATTCACGGTGGGTCAACTCAATTTTTTCTCCATACTTGGAAACCATATAAGCATCAGGATGAATCGTCAACTCACCCACAGTAATGTCTGTGTCCGACTCCTCTTCCTCTTTTTGCTTCGCTTCAACCGTTGACTGCCGCCGCAAGTTAGCTTTGACCCGAGCCACCAATTCTCGATTCGAAAATGGTTTTGTCACATAGTCATCTGCCCCAAGCTCCAATCCCAAAACCTTATCAATTTCAGAATCTTTAGCGGTAACCATGATAATTGGCATATCATGCGTTTTGCGAACTTGTCGTGCGACTTCTAATCCATCTACTTTTGGCAACATCAAATCTAGCAAGATCAAATCAGGATCGACTTCTTCGACCTTCGCTAACGCTTCTTCACCATCAAAGGCGGTGTGAACTTCATACCCTTCTTTAGTTAGGTTGAACTTAACAATATCAGAGATGGGTTTTTCATCATCAACAACTAAGATTTTTTTCATCAGAATTCCCCCCTTGTCAAGGTTCTGCATTCTTTATCTTAATGGCGCTCTTCAATGCTCACGATCGATGTTTTTTACACCATTCTGTAATATTATAAACCATTATTGTTCTTTTACCAAATTTCCCCCTACATCAAGCCCAATATCATAGGTTTTTGCCCGCCTTTTAAGGACCTAAAATGCACTGTTATGGTAGCGCTTGCAGGAAGGGAAGTATCTGCCTATAATAAAAGATAGGGTCGTCCTTCCACTAGCTTACCGGCATATCTGTCACTTCTGTCGTTGCATTTTGGGAGTACGACCCTTATTTTGTTCATCTATAAGTATGTTAGCAGCACCCAAAAAGTAAGGGGAAAATAAAGACCGAGAGGCTGGGAGAAAACAGTATTTTCTCCCAGCCTCTCCGCTTAGCTATGCTATCTGGTCTATTTGAACCGTGGTGAGGTTTCAGGTGCCCAGCCCCAGCAGACAAGTCCACCAAAGACTAGAGCGCCAACACACACAAGCATAGCCCAATAAACACCCCAACCAGCCGTAATCACCGGCAACAAGAAGGTTCCACTTGCTGCTCCGAACCGACTAATGGTGATACATAAGCCAACGCCTGAAGCCCGAACCTGATCGTCAAATAACTCTGTCGGATAGGGGTAGTCAAGGACTAAGCCTGCTGATAAGATGACTGCAAACAGTCCAAAAAGAATGATCTGTACGGTCGGCTGGCCCCGGCGTAATAGTACCATCGCCAATAAGGCAACTGCTGCCAATAAGAATGTCCCTATCAAAAAGCTACGCCGCCTTACTACGCGGAAAACATAACCTCCCACTAGGACCCCTATTAGCAAGCAACCATTGTAAATAAGTCCTGAAATATTACTTTCGTTTAAATGTAAATTCATTAATAACAATGGTAAAAAGATGCTAATTCCAAAAAAGGCAAACGCCTGCGAGGCATAAAACAATCCCCCAACAACCGTCTGGCGCCGATAGCGTGGACTAAATAGCAACCGCCAAGTAACTTGGTTTTGCGGTTGCTTCTGCCGCATCCAAAGCGGTAACCCCCACCGCTTACCCAGGTGTTTTTGAACCACGTTACGTGCTACTTTGGTTCGCCCTTGGTTAGCCAGCCATGCTGGTGATGCCGGTAAAGGGTAAGCCGTGCGATAAATAGCTGTTACCAAGCCCCAAAAGGCTGCTGATGCTAGGATAAATTGCCAATTGTGCGAACTGGTAGTATGGATTATTATCCCCGCACAATAAGCTAAAATAAATCCTACTGTCCAATAAATAATCAGTTTACTCTGAAATTTTCCCCCTTTGTTGGCCGGCAACCATTCAACTAAGAGAGCATTTCCGACAGTGTAATCAATCGCAATCATCAACCCAATTAAGACCCGTAAGCCTAACAAGACCACTAGATTAGTCGTCAGCACTTGGGCCAAAGAAAATAATGCTAGCAAATACATATTAAGCATCAGCATCTTGCGCCGCCCTACTTCATCAGCTAAACGCCCCATAAGTGCACTGCCCGCCAGGCCAAACAAACTCCCAGCTCCCAGCAATCCTTGCCATAATCCATTGATATGAATATCGGTTGGAAGTTGCCCCAGTGCCGTTCCCGTAATCCCCAACCCGTAGCCACAGGTGATCTGTCCCAAAATCATGGCAATATATAGCCGAATATGTGTTGTTGAAATAGGTGCTTTTTTGTAACTAATTAATGAATTTTCCATAAAAACAGCGGAACAAGAAAGTTTTCCTGTATTACTCCGCTTGTAATATACCTCCTTTTGTTCTTACCATTCTTTTTTACTTATGATTAAAAATATTTTTTATTATACATAATAGGTTAACAAAATTATTCTCATTCTGCAAATTTCCCCTTATGTTACAATAGTAATCACTATATTATGGATAAGGATGATTATTATCATGCGTCGAATGCCAGTGGTTCTCGCAATCGGAATAACTCTAATCATTATTAATATTCTGCTTCTCCATCTCTGGCCAGCGTATGCCAATTGGCTCCACCAAATCACTAGTTGGTACTAAGCAGTTACGGAGGAAAATTATGTCTCAGTCTTTTACTTGTCATGACACCCGAATCACATCTAGTTACCGGCTCTTAGCCAGTGATCTCAATGAACACAATACAGTCTATGGCGGTCATTTATTAAGTATCTTAGATGGTGTTGCTTCGCTATCTGCCAGTCGTATCGCACCCTCGCAAATGGTTACTGCCGCTGTTGATCATTATGATTTTATCCACCCCTTTACACTTAATGACATGCTAACTATTACCACTTATGTAAGTGGGGTTGGAACGCGGTCACTTGAGGTCTTCGCTAAACTAACTGGCGAACGGCTAGATACCCACGAGCATTTTTTGGGTGGAACAGCTTTTTTGACTTTTGTGCTCTTAGATCAAGCAGCTACGCTACCGGCGGTTGTTCCCCAAACTACCGAGGAGCGGGCCATCTGTGCTGGTTATTTTGACCGTAAACAAAAACAGCAGGCCTACCGAAAAAAACTCCCGTGGTCTGCATTAGAAATATAGTCTTCCAATTATTTTGTAACATCAGCGTATAAAACAGGGGCTGGAAAAAACTTTTTCCAGCCCCTATTCATTTGCTTATTCTTTTTCAATTTCAATCGTTGGGACTTGTAGTTGCTCTAATAAACGCTGATCGTGCTCCACCAACAACATTGTCGGCCGCACTGTTTTAATCAAATCTACTAATTGATCTTGATTATAGGTGTCTAAGTAGTTAAAAGGCTCATCCCAAAAGTAAATATTGGCTGGCTGAGCTAGGCTAAGCGCCAAAGCTACTTTTCTTTGCTGGCCAGCGCTTAATGTTTGAAGTTTTTGTGTAAGTGCCTTCCGACTGAAACCTAATTTGCGTAAGAGATTAAAAAAAGTGTCCCGGGCTACTCCCTGAGCAGCTGCAAATGTTGTCAAGTCTTGGTCCGGAAGCCGCGTCAGTTGTTGAAAATAACTATATCGTAGCTGACTAACAAATTGAAGATTGGCAGTGGGGCGCCCAGCAGCTAAGGCTGTAACTATTTGGTGCACCAACCGGGTCTTACCACTACCGTTCGCACCAACGAGAGCTAGTTGGTGCTCCCGGTTTAACGTAAACGTTACCGGCTTAAACAAGGCATTATTTTCTGCCGTCATCACCGTTAAATCTCGCGCCTGTAAAACTTGTTCGGCCCGTGGTTCTTGATAATTGAGCGTTAGCGGTACCACTGTCTCAATATTGGCTAGCAGACCCGATTGGGCTTCAATTTCGTTTGTAATCCGCCGTTGCATGGTTGTGGCCCGTTTCATAATTCGGGCTGCTTTAGCTCCTAAGAACCCCTTATCTAAGTCTCCGCGCCCATCATACGCTTGCTTCTTTTTCTTTCCTTCTGCTTGAGAGGCCCACTGTCCCTTTTGGCGGGCAGTTTCACGTAACCGTTGAATATTTTGTTTAATCCGGTCATTTTTTTCTTGATTGAATTGATCACGCCGATCTTTTTGTTGCCGATAGGTTGAATAGTTACCCTGCATTAGGGTAATATTTTGGGCTTCAATTACCAATACATGATTAACCACTTCATCCAGAAATGCCCGGTCATGGCTAGTAATGATGTACCCCTGCTTTTTTCGCCGCAAATATGCCGCTATTTGATGCCGTGTTGCCATATCCAGGTGATTCGTTGGTTCATCCAATAAGATGAAACGTTCAGTGTGGCAAAAGCACGCTGCTAACAAAACTTTTGTTTGTTCTCCACCACTTAGAGTAGCAAACGGTTGCCAAATAATTTCAGGGTTACAATCCATCAAATTTAATTCTCGTCGCAACTGCCACTCTTCAAAATCTGTCACAGCTTGTAATGCGTATAGAGTCAATTGCTCTGGATCAGCAATGGTATATGGGAAATACTCTAATAGTAGGTCTGTTTGTACTTGCCCTTGCACTGGTAGGTGTCCTTGAATAATCTGCAAAAATGTTGTCTTCCCCCGACCGTTGCGTCCTAACAAGCCGAGATGCCACGAAGCGTCCAGCGTCATTGTTACATCAGAAAACAAATTATCCTGTCCCGGATATGCAAAGGTCATGTTTTTTAGTTTAATATTGGTCATTGTATCCTCCTTTTTAGGACACAAAAAAGATCCTCACCGTGTGCACGTGTCAGGACCTACTACCGCTATTCTCAATTCGCCAGTAGGAACCGTCCACTAATTCTGTTCACGACAAAGATCTGCTAATGTGTCCAAACATTGCAATATCTTACAGTCGAATGAAAACAGAATTAGTTTAACAATGGACGATTCCTCCTTAGTTTGTTTAAATTCAAATTACCAAAATTATATTCCCAACGCAAGCATTACTTACTTGCTTGCTGATCAACAAAATGCAGGAGCAACTTAATGGCTTCCTCGTAACTGACTTGTCGCTCACGCATCACTTGGTAAATAATGCTTTGTGTAGATGTTTCATCGGTTAATGCTGCCATAATATATTGCCTCCTGCTTTAAAAATATTCAACTTCTCCATTTAGAACGTATGTTCCTTATGGATAATCCTTTACTATCATATACTTTATTCTCTTAAAATAAAAGGGCAAAATTAAATCAATTTTTTTATCATTTACTATAATCCCTTATCCAGTGCGTTTTTGTCCATCAAACATCAATCAAAAATTGGCAGTGTTTAATCCCTAATATCAAGCCTTTTTATCTTTTTTAATGTCAAGTGCATTAAAATACACCTATTGCTATTATTATATTATCACTAATAATTATTTATTATAACTATAATTAAAAAATTATCTAAACTAAAAATGAAACTTGCTTTTTTCGCAATAAAAAGAGCAGAAAGAAGCGCCTTTGCACTGTCTTTCTGCTCATATATTTAGCGTAATAGTTTAAATGTGAATTAAATTTGTGCCCAAATTTGATCCAAGACATTAGTTTGGTCACGATCTGGTCCAACCGAGAATGTCGAAATCTTAACCCCAACTAGGTCCTGAATCCGGTGAATGTAATTACGGGCATTTTCTGGTAATTCTTCCAGCGTCTTGCACCCAGTGATGTCTTCCTTCCAACCTGGGAGGGTTTCATAAACTGGCTTGCAGGCCTGAAGTTGCTTCAAACTTGCTGGATAATGGTAAATCCGTTCTCCATTCAATTCGTAGGCAACACAGATCTTGATCTCATCTAAACCAGTCAAGACATCGACACAATTCAAGCACAGGTTGGTCAATCCCGAAACCCGCTTGGAATGCCGTAAGACAACCGTATCTAACCAGCCGATGCGCCGTGGTCGCTTGGTAACTGTTCCGTATTCATGACCAGCTTCCCGAATAAAGTCGCCGGTAGCATCGTGCAATTCCGTAGGGAAGGGACCATCCCCTACTCGTGAAGTATAAGCTTTGATAACACCAACTACTTTGTTGATCTTATTTGGTCCCACCCCGGAACCGATCGTTACCCCACCAGCAACTGGGTTAGATGATGTTACATATGGGTATGTTCCCTGGTCGATGTCCAGCATGTTTCCTTGTGCCCCTTCAAAGAGAACACGCTTACCTGCATCCAGTGCATCATTGAGAACAACTGAAGTGTCAGTGACATATTCTTTTAACCGTTGTCCATATTCGTAGAATGGTTCGAAGATATCTTCAAACTTCAATGGGTCTGCCCCATACACGTTTTGGAAAAGACTGTTCTTTTCAGCTAAGTTAGTCCGCAACTTAGCTTCGAAAGTTTCTTTTTCTAGTAAGTCAGCCATTCGGATCCCAACCCGAGCCGCCTTGTCCATATAAGCTGGGCCAATCCCCTTGCCAGTCGTCCCAATCTTATCACCTTTTTTGGCTTCTTCTTGGAGCCGATCCAAAACAATGTGATAAGGCAAAATTACGTGGGCCCGATCAGAGATCCGGAGATTATCTACGGAAACCCCCCGTGCAGTCAAGTTATCAATTTCTTCAACTAGATGTTCTGGGTTGAGCACTGTCCCATTACCAATCACATTGATCTTTTTTGGGAAGAAAATCCCTGAAGGCATTAGCCGTAAAGCAAACTTTTCGCCATTGAACATGATTGTATGCCCGGCATTGTCCCCACCAGAATAACGAGCAATGACTTCGGCATTCTGACTCAAGAAGTCAGTAATCTTTCCCTTACCTTCATCGCCCCACTGTGAACCAACTACTACTACTGATGACATAGATATTCACCTCAATATTATTTTTAATGCGATAATTCGCAAAAACACCATTTCATATACTAACAAACACCACATTTTTATTCAAGCTAAAACCGAATATTATCATTATCTAATCCGTTTATGAAATTAAAATCCTGTTCAATGTTCGTCTTTTGAAGAAAAACCTGGCCGTTTAGCAGATTGTAAAAAGAAAAATGTTTATAGGCTCTTTCTACGCATTATTATCTATGCCCCTAACAATCATCACATACTCCGGCGCATACATTCTTGGGACTTGTTTCTCCAAAAGACACGACCATATAGGATAAATTCGCACTATATGTCGGGTCTAAACTGGATAATTAGCCTTACTCAAATAAATTTTTATTTTACTTCCACAGACACACAGCCAGGCGTGAGCCTTTTACTTAAATCATTATCTCCTTTTATGCTAAAGTTAAAGTGGTAGGAGGGAATCCCTCCCGAGGGTGGTCCATCCAATCCGACACCACTATTACTCCTTTCTATAAACTAATTGTCAGTGTTGTATTGACGCTGACTCATACCACCCTCGTACTTGTTGTTTAATCGCAGTTAAGAGCTGGGAGAAAATTCTCCTGGCTCTTATTTTATTTAGAGAGAGTATTTATCTTGAAAATAGCCTTCGTTTTTTTAGTTAGTGATTTTTTTCACACAATAAGATATTATATTGAGTAAATGAATTTTTGTTGTAATGCGGAAAGGATGGTCTTTAATTTATGAGAAAAGTTGGTATTATCGGTTTAGGACACGTCGGCGCAACTGTTGCCTTCACTCTTTTCACCCACGGGATTGCAGATGAGCTAGTACTGATCGACAAGAACCCCAAGAAAGCTCAAGCCGAATTTAACGATCTAAGTGACACTTTAGCCCGGAATGATTTCCACGTTAAACTGAAAGCACAAGACTTCTCAGATCTTCGTGATCTTGATGTCCTCATCACTGCTTTTGGGAACATCAAAGCTAGTGTTGAATCCGGCGACCGGTTCGCTGAATTCGGTTTTAATAGTGATGCTGCTAAAGAAGTTGGCCAACAAATTAAAGATTCTGGCTTCCACGGAATCATCATCAACGTTGCTAACCCATGTGACGCTGTCACAACCATCCTTCAAAAAGTGACAGGTTTACCACAAAACCATGTTTTCGGGACAGGGACTTTCCTTGATACAGCCCGGATGCAACGGGCCGTAGGTGATCATTTACACCAAGATCCACGCAACGTCAGTGGTTTCGTTCTCGGCGAACACGGCAACTCCCAATTTGTAGCTTGGTCAACAGTTAGTGTCAACAACAAACCCGCCACTAGCTTGTTGGACGAAGCCACTCGGGCTCAATTAATGCAGGCTACCAAAGACAATGCCTTCGTTGTGGCTGCTGGTAAGGGTTATACTTCCTATGCCATCGCTACTTGTGCGGTGCGGTTAGCCCAGGCTGTCTTCGCTGATGCTAAACTTTTTGCCCCTGTTTCTGTTTTCGTTCCAAGTGTAGGAACTTACGTTGGTTACCCTGCTATTATTGGGGCCGATGGGGTTGAAGAAGTTATTCCATTGGAATTAACCGCTGCTGAAGACGCCGAATTCCGCAAATCTGCCCAAATCATTAAAGAACATGTTGACCAACTGTTCTAAACTTTTGGTAACACTAATAACTATTAAGGTGGAGCTTCTCCACCTTTTTTTATTGCTTCATAAAAGACTGTGTAATTGTATTTATAACCAGGCTGTTCGTTCTTATGCTAAAATAGGCAACAGAATTATTTACGAAAGGAAGAACATTGTGGCTAGCGAAAATACCCTTAATAACTACTTGCCACCCCAAAACATCGAAGCCGAGAGAGCTGTTTTAGGGGCGATTCTTTTAAATAATAGTGCCATCGCCACTGCGTTGGAATACCTCCAACCAGAAGATTTCTACAAGCATGCCCACCGAATCTTGTTCCAGACTATGGTCGAACTCAACGACAAAGACCAACCCTTGGATACTGTGACCCTGCTCAACACTTTGAAGTCTAACAACCAACTCGAAGACGTAGGAGGGGCCACGATTATTAGTGAGATCGCTAGTGTTGTACCGTCGGCTGCTAACATTGCTTATTACGCCAAAATTGTTGCTGACAAGGCTACTGCCCGCCGTCTTATCGCTGCTGCCACTGACATCATCACGCAGACCAACGAAGGGGGGATGGAGATTGCTGATATCCTCGATGACGCCGAACGGTCTATTATGGGCGTTTCTTCTAACCGCAATAGCGGTGGTTTCCGGCGAATTGATGAAGTTTTGGATAAAACAGTCGATGAAATCAACCGCCTAGCTACCCAAGGTAATGAAATTACCGGTCTGCCAACCGGCTATACTGGCTTTGACCGGTTGACTTCTGGACTACAACCTGACAATTTGATCATCTTGGCTGCCCGGCCGGCTGTGGGGAAAACTGCTTTTGCCCTTAACATGGCACAAAATATCGCTACTAGTCGTGAAACCACTGTCGCCCTATTCTCCCTTGAAATGAGTGCCGAATCTCTGGTAAGCCGGATGATCTGTGCCGAAGGGACAATTCGGGCTGATCACTTGCGGAATGGGAGTTTAGATGAGGACGAATACCGCAAGTTAATGATGGCCGTTGGGTCCCTTTCGCGAGCTTCGATCTATATCGACGATACGCCTGGGATCAAGATGTCCCAAATCCGGGCCAAGTGTCTCCGCCTAGCTAAAGAGCGGCAAAAAGATAAGCCTCTTGGTTTAGTTGTGATCGACTACCTTCAACTAATTGAAGGTAGTAATAAAGAATCCCGGCAACAAGAAGTTTCTGAAATTTCCCGCCAACTCAAAAAATTGGCCAAGGAAATCAACGTTCCTGTCATCGCCCTATCCCAGCTCTCCCGGCGGGTAGAAAGTCGTGAAGACAAGCGTCCCGTCCTCTCCGACATTCGGGAATCTGGGTCTATCGAACAGGACGCGGACATCGTCGCTTTCTTATACCGGGAAGACTACTACGAAAGTACGAATTTAACCCCTAAAGCGGATGAAAACAGCGACAACCAGCAACCATTCCAGAATACAGATAGCAATCAGGCAGATGAGGTTCCAAGTACTGTGGAATTAATTATTGAAAAGAACCGGGCAGGGGCCCGCGGAACGGTTAATTTGGCTTTCAGTAAGCAGTACAATAAGTTTACCAACATCGCCAACTTCGAAGCACCTGATCAATAAACATAAAAAAGACTGTTCAATCACAAATTCGTGACTGAACAGTCTTTTTTAACTTATCTTACTAACTGTACTTTATTTTTCTGAAACGTGTACCCGAACGTGCGCTGTTACATCGTTGTGCAACCGAACTGGCACATTCCGGTAACCCATAGCCCGCAATGGTTCGGACAGGTCCATCTTCCGCTTATCAACCTTGATCCCATGTTGCTTTTCCAAGCCTTGGGCAATCTGCTTGCTAGTAATAGAACCAAAGAGGCGCCCATCAACCCCGGCTTTAGCCTTGAGTTCAACGATCATATTGCCTGATTCTAGCTTCTCCTTAAGAGCTTTAGCTTCAGCCAATTCTTCTGCTTCCCGCTTAGCTTCAGCCCGTTTTTGGCCCCGTAATTGAGACATTGCTTGGGCATCAGCTTTCTTAGCCTTGTTACTCTTGATCAGGAAGTTAGCAAACCCATCAGGAATTTCCTTGATTTCACCGCGTTTTCCCTTACCACGGACGTCCTGTGTAAAAATAACTTTCATGTTAACTCCTCCTTGTCACTAGGCATCAGTTGCATCTGTGCCTGGCTCATCATTATTATTTTCCTGCTCATCGTTAATTAATTCAAGTAATTGCTTACGAACCTCAGCCACTGTTTTGCCAGTAATCTGGGTAGCAGCATTGGAGAGGTGACCACCGCCACCCAGTTTTTCCATAACAATCTGGACATTGACTTTCCCATTACTCCGGGCAGAAATACCGATAGTATCTTCATCCCGACGGGAAATAACGTAGGAAGCTTGTACTCCACTAACAGTCAATAAAGAATCGGCAGCCTGCGCTGCAGCCACCGCATCAAAGATCCGGTCATTCTCGCCCGCACAGAGGGCCCGTGACCGGTCAGGACCAACAAACTCAACCAGGTCAATCAGGTGGTTACGCTGCATGTAGCTTTGCACATCTTCTTTCATAAAGTGTTGCATCAATGTTGCATCAGCCCCAACTGACCGTAAATAACTAGCGGCATCAAAAGTCCGCGTCCCCGTTCGTAGAGTAAAGGATTTGGTATCAATTGTGATCCCCGTGAGCATCACTGTGGCTTCCAACCGCGTGATTGGTTCTTTGGTTGGTGCCTGATATTCAAATAATTCAGTGATTAACTCACACGTTGAACTAGCATACGGTTCGATATAAACCAAAATGGGGTTTTCAGGAAATTCTTCCCCCCGCCGGTGGTGGTCAATGACCATCACCCGGTTCTGCATCAGTTCATACAACTGTGGGTCCGTAGTCATGGATGGTTTCGAGTGGTCAACCATAATTAGCAAACTCTTACGAGTTACCTTTTCATGGGCTTCTTCCGGGGTAATGAAGTATGTCCGCAAAGCAGGTTCATTTTGAACCTCCTCCATTAGTCGTTGAATATCCGAATGCAAATGCTCCTGGTCCATCACAATCCAACACTTGCGCCCATTCATCTGGGCAATACGCCGGATCCCCATTGCTGCCCCGATCGAATCCATATCAGGTCGCATGTGCCCCATCACAAAAATCTGGTCGGACTGGCGAATCAACTCTTGGAGGGCCTGTGAGATCATCCGCGCTCTGACCCGGGTCCGCTTTTCCATTGGATTTGTTTTTCCCCCGTAGAAACGCGGCTGGCGTCCATTAACCTTCCGAATAACCGCCTGGTCTCCACCCCGGCCTAATGCCAGGTCCATATTACTTTGCGCTTGTTTAGACATCTCATTGAGGTCATCTCCCCCGTAGGCAATCCCGATACTCAAAGTCAGGGGATTATTTTGTTTGGAAGTGTCCTTGCGAATCTTATCCAACACCCTAAACTTACGATTCTCCATCCGCACTAACGACTGCCGGTACCCAATGATAAAGAAGTGATCTTCATCGACTTGTTTTAGAAAAACACCCATCTTGTGGGCCCATTCTGATAGGGTGGTCGTAATGTAATTATTAATATTGGAAATTGTTTCATCAGCCATCGTCTTGGAAACCTCATCATAATTATCCAAGAAAATCTGCCCAATGATCAACCGCGTGTTGCGGAAGCGTTCTTCGATATCGAAGTAATGGGTAATATCCATCATGTAAACCGCATCAATATCAGCTTGAATATACATCTGAAAATGCTGATCTTTCCAAGTTACTTCGATGGGGTTTTTAACTTCCCAATTTTCTGCAATCAAATCGCCCAACTCAGGATCAACCGTCGCGATTTTTTTGCCAATCACATCATCTTTACCAAAATATCGCTGCATGTATGGGTTGACCCATTCAATATCACCCGTCTGATCGAGTAACAGAACCCCCAAAGGCATCCGGATCAGCGCTTCCTGTTCGCCCCGTTTGATCCGATAAGATAGGTCAGAAATATAATCACTAGTATCTTGGGTCATCTGTTGGAACTCAATGTAAATAATTGCCAACATCAGAATGACAACAGCCAAGATGACGATCCCAAATAGAATGTTTTTGGACAATGATAAATAGACACTAATTAGCGAAATAACCACTAAGAAAAAGGCAATCCACCGCAACCGATCATTGCTCATGAATTCTGGCAAACGCCAGAAATCTTTGGAAAAAATTTTCTTCACGGTTATTCACCTCGCAATCTTTAATAAAATCTAGTCATTAAGAATTTTTAAACCTTTACATATGTGTATTCTACCACATTTTAGAAAGTGCTTTTTTTCTATTCGCTAACAAAAAGCGGCGCCTTTGGAGTAACGAATGATCGCCACTGCAAACGCTCCGCTTAAAGTGTTATGGGTTTGTTTTAATTTTAGTATACCCCCAACCGTTGCGTTTGTCAGTATTCACCCCCAGTTCACGCCCAATGTTTGGAAAAACTTTACCGCTTGCCGCCCTGGTTTTTCTTTGTGGCTGGTATAATTAGATTAGTTAATTTACGAAGTAACTCAAGCAAGAGGGGTGTTTTTTATGACAAATCGCATCACAGTCCTAGGAAGTATCAATCTGGATACCACCTATCACGTTGACCGAATGCCACAACCAGGTGAAACCATTGCAGCCAGCAACAAAACTTCTGCAGCGGGGGGCAAAGGCGCTAACCAAGCTGTGGCCGCGGCTCGATCAGGGGCTAGCACAGCTTTTATTGGTATGGTCGGAGGTGATGATGCTGGCCAGTTTATGCGGACAGCTCTAGCAGAAAATAATGTTGATATCAGTAATGTTTTTATCCAAAAAGACATCGGAACTGGGTCAGCCGCAATCATCCTCAACCAGCAAGGACAAAACAGTATCATGGTGTATGGTGGCGCCAACCACGAAATAACTCCAGCCACCATCAACCAACCAGCTGTGATCGATACCATTAGGAACTCCGACTTTTTGATTGCTCAGTTTGAAACGCCACAAGCAGCAACCCTAGCGGCTTTTAAGATTGCTCGGGAACATGGTGTCAAAACCATCCTCAACCCCGCACCTGCCAAAGAAGTATCGGCTGAATTACTAGCCTACACCGACCTTTTAGTTCCTAACGAAACCGAAAGTGAAGCTTTGACTGGAATTACGATCACGGACGCCAAGTCCTTGGCCCAGACAGGAGCCCATTTTGCGCATTTAGGCGTTCACAACCTTTTGATCACTCTGGGTTCCAAAGGAGTCTATCTTTACCAAGAAAAGCAAGCTACAGTTCTGCCTGCCTACAAAGTCCAAGCCATCGATACCACCGGTGCTGGCGATACATTTATCGGGAGTATGACCGCCCAACTTAAGCCTGACTTCTCCAACCTTGAGGAGGCTGTCAACTATGGTCAAACGGCCTCCTCTTTAGCTGTGCAAGGTCTTGGAGCTATGCCTTCGATCCCAACAGCGGCTCAAATCGCCGTGGCGCAAGCCAAAAACCTTACTTCCACTGACGCTTAAGTCCTTCATGGTAAAATAATAACTGGGAAATATGGTTGTTACTTATTTGAAAGGGGTTCAAATCCATGCCAAAAAAAGCTATTACTAACCATCCATTAACCAAGCTAGTTGCGGGCAGTCTCTGTGCGTTCGTTCTCGGAGGTATCTTGGCTGCTCCAACCCTCCGTTCATCGCAGCATACCGTTCCCTCCACAGCCGTGGTCCACGCTGACACAACTGACAGTAGCAGTAGCCAACAAACCACCCACACCCTTACTTCCCCTTATGTTGTCTATGGATCTGGCGTTGCTCAGGAAGTCTATCCTAAGCTCAACGATGCCTTCCAAATTGATAGTAGTTTTAAAAAGCTCACAGTAAATGCTGCTGATTACCACAAGTACATCAACAATGACGCAACTACCGATGCTGCGATGATCTCATCCGTCGCAATCGCTCCTGGCGATCCTGGCTCTGGGGTCAAGGTTAATATCAAACCGTATAATGGTGCTGACAATATTACTAAGGTAACTACTCAGCAGTATGCTCTCGTAGCCCAAATGGCTGGAGTTACTGACATTACCATCACAGTTACAGCCAACCGTGCTGTTTCTGGGGAATCCGCTCTTACCGGAGTCTATAAAGCTCTGGCCACTGATGGTGCACCATTGAACACTACTAATACTGCTTCAGCCAACCAACTCCTAGACGCCACCCAAACAGCAATCGATGCCAATAAGGATGATACTGCTTACCCAAGTAAATTGATGACAGCGGTAGGGGATACCACCAAGGCCATTGCACAAGAAAAACAAGCTTCTGGCGCCCTTACCGAGCAGGAAATTGCCGCCCTCTTGGATAAATATTTAGCCAAACAAGGGATCAGCAATACCATCAATAACAACCAACGGACACTGATTATCAATGCTTTGATTAATTTCCAAAAAGCTCCTATTGCTAATAGCAAATCATACGTAAGTAATGTAACCAATACAATCAATAACATTAAAACATCATCTGGCAACCTCATGAACAAAGCTAAAAACTGGTTTAACAGCACTACTACAAAGAAAACTGTAGCGCAAGCCTCCCAGCAAGCAGAAGGCTGGTGGGACAAGTTTGTGGCTTGGCTGAAAAGTTTGTTTAATTAAGCGACTATAAAAGGCGGACTAACTGTTTGTTTGATAACAGCTAGCCCGCCTTATTGCGTTCTTCTCTTGCCAGACCTAGCTCTGGCTGGCAAACAAAAACCCTACCGTGGAACGATAGGGACAAAAAGGGTTTCCAAGTTCTTTTAGGGGAAAAACTTGGATGGTATTAAATTTACTTTTAGGGGGAGTAAATTTGTACCTCAATTAAGGTATATCATTACTATAATCATATTATGTGAAGAAATTATGAATATTTTGGCAAAAAAATGTGAATTTAAGTAAAAAAATACCCACCGTGTAGCCAGACGGTGGATAGATATGGGTCATAATCATTATTTTCACTTCAAAAATGACAGGGTGGACCGTCTTTAATCCTGGCAAGAGTCATAAAATAACCCTCTAAAGTCGACCCTTTTTGACCAAAATAAAGATTATCTTCTTATGGCATTACATGTCTGCCTTACCCGCAATTCATTTTATCATACTTCAAACTTAAAAGCATTTTTTAAAAAAACAAACTAAAAAATATAATCTTTATCTTATTTTATTTACATCCACCTGTTTTATTGTTCTTATTTTATCGTCTTGTGGTACGATTGACTTGTAAATGAAACTTACATCTTCTCTGCTCACAATACCCCCATATTATGATTATAGTAAGCGACCATTTACATAAACCCCGGTCTGTTTGACTGGGATTTTTTGTAATGTAGCTAATCTAACGTTTTTTCTAATACTGCGACATTTGGCAAGAATCAAGCCTTGACTATTGTAGAGCTTTTAAACATAATGAATTTGCAAGAATAATTTTATATTAAATGTTATTACAATAAACGTTGGCATTCCACACATTTACCGCTTTCATCATTGATTTAGCGGGGTTTTAGTGTCTCTTGTATACAAAAAGTGGTTAATAATACATTTAGGCGGTGCCGACATTTGCATTTCAGGAGGGATTGGCGTGCAACATTCATATAACGACATCGGGAGTGCCATTCGCAAGCAACGTCATCGCGCTGGCCTAACACAAGAAAAGCTAGCTGAGTACAGTGGACTTTCTGTTAACTTTATTTCTAAGATTGAGCGAACTGAAGGTCAAAATATCAGTTTTCAGAAATTAGGAAATATCGCAGATGCATTAGGGGTTGATATTGCTGATTTCTTCACTGAAAAAGATACTAGTAGCGAAAATGAGATGCCACCATATACTGCAATGTTATTTCGGCAATTGAAAAAGCTTGATTACGAAGATGCAAACAAAATCAGCAAATATTTTTCACAAATTTTGACATATTTCACCAAGGAAAGTGCCAACTAAAAAACCAGCTTAAAAGCTGGTTTTTTGTATTCTTTAGGCTCGGCTAGGATCGAAGATTGGCGCATCACCTTCACTGCCCGGCTCACCCAAAGCTATATTTAAATTGTCATATTCACCACGTTGATCCCGAACAATTTGTGTGATTGCCCGACCAACGGCTTCCCGCGACACCTGTGTAAACATGAACTGTTGGTTCCGTGTCCGCGCTTGGTAATTATCATTCATACTGTTGGTGTATGTTGGTGGCAACCGCAGGATAGTATAGGTAACTCCCGATTGCTCCACCGTATCGGTTAACTGCTTCATTTGGTTCAAGAATTCCTCACCACAGTGCTCTTTGAGCCATTCGCCGAACTTACCGGGAACCTCATCATAGATCCCAACTGCACTAGCATAAATCAATTTAGGTCCCTGAGCTTGCTTGATTGCGTGCAAGACATGGTTCAGGATCGAAGCATTGCTAGTATCAAGAAAGACATAATCGACTCCCGTCATTGCCTGGACTAGTTGATCCTCATCATCCAACCGCCCAGTAATCTTTTCTTCCCGTTCTGGTGCAGTCACACGGATGGCATCAAGATTTTCTCCGTACATCACCAAGTCATCAAATGATTCTTCCAAGAATTCATCCAGTACGGCAGCTGGTAACTTCTTGGTTGTATCCAAGATTAACACTTTCACCATTATTACTTACCTCTTCATTTTGTTTTTCTTTTTTCCAAGTATATTATTCTTCTGTATCTTCATCATCCATATAGAAGAATGGCTTTTCTTGGATGGTCCCTGGCTCACCAATCCCATAATTGGCTTTAATGTAAGTACCTGAAGTATCAGTCAATACTTCCATGATCCCTTTAATCAAGCCTTCACGACTGAGCTGAGCTAACATGAACTTTTGGTTTTGCGGAACCATGACAAACTTATCATTATCAGATTCTTCATACAGCCATGTGTACCGCAAAATCGTATAGTCTAACCCAGAACGCTCAACAGCATCAGCACACCGCCGCAAACGGCCAATTGCAGGGGCACCTAGTTGTTTGATGTTCCATACACCAAAATCGCCTCCGGTTTCTCCATAGATCCCGACGACAGTTGTGGCAATCAAACGGTTCACATGCGTTGCCTTCATCGCAGCAATCACTGTCCGCACTTCATTTAGCTGCAACATCTTGTTGAGATAGACAACATCAACCCCAGCCATCGCCTCAACTAACTTAGCTTCATCTGTCAAACGTCCATCGATTAAGGTTTCCCGTTCCGGTGCTGATACCTGAACCTTAGCTGCGACAAGGTGATCATAGATCACGACATCATCAGTGGTATTAACCAAGATGCTATCCCGCAAACCAGCGGTGATTGGATTGGTGTCACCTAAAATCAATACTTTTGTCATACTAACTCTTCCCTTCTGAGCAACTATTACCTTATCTATTTTACCGCTTTCAGCCGGGACATTACTATATTTATTACAAGACTCTAAACTTATTCTTGCTCAGTTACCTGTGATTGGTAGTGGCGGCTAACCCACCAATTGTAGCCAATCCCCAGCAAAATCACTAAGCTTGCGACCACCATAATTGCATGTAAACCACTATGCAAGATCCGTCGCATCGTCGGCACCAATGCTGGCGGTAAAGTCCGACTGGCCTGCACATCACTAATCTTATTCATCATTGCCATCGTTACCCGCCCATGGGTTGCTTGAACTTCTCTAAACATCATCACGTTCATAATGACCCCATACAGGGATGACATAAACGTTTGGGCCAAGATTCGGACCAAATAAGATAGTGAAGTAGCAATTGCCATGTCTGCCGGCGGAGCATCTTGTTGAACTTTCACCTGCAAAATCACAAAAATCAAGCCGGAGCCTAGACCGCTAAAGAAACATGCAATTAACAAGACCCAAAATGGGGCCGCAAACCCACTAACAACCAAAACGACTAAACTTACCAAAGTTGCAAATAAACCCCAAAAGATTAAAGTTCCCGCTTGGTAACGCGTTTGCAAATAGGGGCTAACTTGGGCAATGCCCATATTGGATAAAGCATTGGGAATCTGCGTCAATCCGCCTATTAACGCGGTGGTGGCTAGTAAACCTTGAGCCCAGGTTGGAACATAATTAGCGATCGCGATCCCTCCACCCCAAGCTAGGGAAAAAAGAATGAAATCAGCTAATAGGAGTTTATTTTTAAAAATGCGCCCCGGAACAATTGGGTCAACTGCCGCGCGCTCGACGCGCTTCATCGCTAATAAACACACCCCACCTAAGCCAACTAAGATAACCGTCCACAACAATGGTGCCATCCCAATCAGTTGAATCCCCAACAAAATTAGTGCCAAACCACCTGTCATCAATACCGCACCAGCATAATCGAACTGGCTGGTCACTTTATTGGACTGGGTTTGATAAAACCGTTGAACAATCAGAATCGTTACCACGCCTAACGGAATATTGATGTAAAAAATCCAGTGCCAGCTCAAAGAGTCAACAATCCAACCGCCAACTAATGGTCCCAGGACAGTTGCCGTACTCCAACTGGCTGAAATATAACCTAAAGCTTTAGCCCTTTGATAATACTTGGGAAAAATTTCGCCAATAATAATATAGGGTAAAGAACCGATTCCCCCAGCGCCAATCCCCATGAAAAAGCGCGCTAGTAGAAAATAATAAATGTTACTAGCCATTCCTTCAAAAGCAGAACTCACAATAAATAACACCAAGCCGAGCTGAAATGCTAGTTTATTACTAGTTCTTTCTCCCAGCTTACCCCACAAAGGCGAAAAAACTGCCATTCCCAGCAGAAAAACTGCTACAATCCATCCCATATATTGGATCCCATGCAGGTCACTAACAATAGCTGGCAGTGCAGTCGTGATGATTGTTGCATCCATCCCTGAAACAATATTGGCTAATAAGAGGGCAACCGTCACCCAAGTGATTTGTTTTCTTGTCATTGTCTTTCCCCCTCGTCACTCTCCATATTCCATTCCATTTGTGCATAAAAAAAGATGCGACACAAGGTCACATCCCTCCAAATAATGACTACCTCGACTGTGTTATGGGAGTTACAGTACTAACTATTGAGAAACAAAATAAAAAAACTAATAGTTAGATGTGCCAATAGTCATTATTAGTAAACACGATTGATTGGTAAATCGCTTATGCATTAAAAATACAATTTTTATGAGTTTTTTTCAAGGGGGATTTCATCTTTTTTTCCTTTTTCTACCGAAAAAATAGGATTTACAGATCTCCCACGAATAAAATCGCCTGTCCATTCCCGAAATTATCATCATTTTCTAATTTTATAGAAAGCAAACATTACTTATCTTTTTCTTCTTTAAAATGGATAAAAAAGAACAATCCAAAAGGCGCCTAAGAACCTATGTCCTCAGACGCCTGCTTTTAAGATAACTTTTAGATTATTAAGCGAAACTAGTCATGACACTACCAGCGACAATTAACACCAAGCCCAAAAGGGTAAAGACCATTTCCCGGCGAGTTTTCTTTTCCTTAAGGAACAATACCCCACCTAAAGTAGCCAATACTACGCTTAATTGGGTGTAAATAAAGGCTGGAGCCACCCCATTTTCCCGCGCAGAGAAGATGTAAGCTAAGGCTGCTACCCCGAAGAATAGGCCTGCAACTGCTCCTAGCCAACTTTCTTTTTCTGCAAAAATCTGTACCTGGCCAGATGCCAATGCATAGATCATCGCACCTAATAAAATCCCTAACATTTGTGGGAAGAAGAGGGCTTGCCCATCAGCGTGCGGTACAATTTGTGGGAAAGCACTATAAAACCAGTAGCCAACAGTCGTAACTACTAAAAAGACTAGATTTTGCAGGGCTACGCGGTCAGTATCATCATTTTGATCGTTCACTGACGTCAAGACAACCCCCAGCACTACGATCAATAAAGCAACAAAACCAATGATGCGGGCGCTAGCGCCTGGCCAATCACCGAAAATCATTACCCCCACTAAGGAGTTCCCTACCAGCTGTAAGCCCGTTGAGATCGGCATCGTTTTGGCAACACCAATGCTGCGGAAAGAAACAAACTGACCAATTTGACCAATTGTCCAAAAAGCACCACAGAATAATGCAAATAAGAACGTCCGAATATCCAAACTTGGACGGGCTACTAATAGCACCAAAACCCCCACGATGGTGGCACCTAACCCAGTTCCAAAGATCTGGTTGGCAGGTTTGCCCCCCGTCTTGCTAGCAACCAACGGCATGAGTCCCCACCCCAAGGCTGGGACCAACGCAATCAAAATATTCATTTGTAATTCTCCTTATGCCAATAAATTCTCTCTTAAATGTTTCCTTGCAAACTCTCTCTTTTTTGCAAGTGCTTTCTCCATTATCCGTTTTTTATTGGTTGATTGCAAGAAAAATTAAAACGTTATCATTTTAAATCATCGCTAACGGTTGCTTTTGGGTCGGGGTTGGGAACTCTTGTTGTAGTTGTATTAACTCTTGTTCTGTCAAATATAGATCGCCGGCTTGAACATTTTGCTGTGCATGTTCAGGTTGCCTTGTCTGGGGAATCGCAATAACTCCCGGTTGCCGAATAACCCAGGCCAACATCACTTGAAATACTGACACTTGGTGCGCTTGAGCAATTGCGCGTAAAACACGGTTATTAGTCAACCTTTGGGTTCCCAAAGTATCACCCTGAGCTACTGGTGAATATGCCATCAGCGGCATTTTCTGGGCTTGTTGCCAGGGTAACACATCGTACTCAATCCCGCGTTCGCCAATATTGTAAAGGTCTTGATTGACAACACACTGGTCACCGCCAGGCGTCTGCCACAATTCCTCCAAGTCAGCGCGATCAAAATTTGATACTCCCCAATGGCGAATTTTGCCGGTTGCTTGGAGCCGATTCAACTCGGATACTGTTTCTTCCAACGGTGTTGATCCGCGCCAATGATACAGGTATAAGTCAAAATAATCTGTTCCAACATTGCGTAGGCTCTGGTCTAAGCTGGCTTCCATTCGTACTGCATTAGCATTAGCCGGTAAAACTTTATCAACTAGGTACACCTGCTCACGTGCATAGCCCTGAAGTGCTTTCCCTACCAGTCGTTCAGCTCGCCCATCGCCATACATCTCAGCGGTATCAATCAGTTGCGCCCCCGCCGTCAAACCTGCTCGAATAGCAGCAATTTCTTGCTTTTCTCGGCGGGGATCATCACCCATGTGCCATGTCCCCAGCCCGATTGCCGGAAGAACTGTTTTCCCAATGGTTACAGTTTTCATGCCCCTTCACTCCTTAATCATTAAAATGTGTTAAATGAGCACGTAAATACTTGCCAGTTAAACTTTGTTCTTGGTGCGCAACGGCAGCTGGCGTCCCAGTAGCAACAACCTGTCCACCTGCATGTCCACCCCGAGGCCCCAGATCCACTATATAATCTGCGTTTGCAATCAGGTCTAGATCATGTTCGATCACAACAATTGTTGCCCCCTGCTCTAGCAACCGATCAAAAACGGCCAGAAGAAGTCGTTCATCCAAGGGATGCAAACCAATTGATGGTTCATCGAATAAATACAATGTCCCATGCTGGTCTTTACTCATATCAACAGCCAATTTCAAGCGCTGGGCTTCACCCCCAGAAAGGGCCGGAGTAGCTTCACCAAGATGTAGGTAACCTAACCCCATTTCTTTTAAGCCTGCCAGAACTGTTCCTAACTTTGTAGTATCAGCAAAGTGGTCATGAGCTTCACTAACCGTCATCGCTAAAATCTGTGCCAGATTGAACCCATGCCAAGTAACTGTCAGTGTTTCTGCATTATACCGTTGACCGTGGCAAGTAGGGCATGGTTGGACCATATCTGGAAGATACTGGATGTCTAAGTTTAAAACTCCGGTTCCTTTGCAAGTAGGACATGCTCCTTGCTTAGTATTGTATGAAAAATGACTCACTGTCCATTTCTTTTCTTTGGCCGCGCGTGTACTGGTGAATTTTTGTCGCAATATATCCAAAATTCCAGTGTACGTGGCAACCGTTGAGCGAACGTTCTTTCCTACTGGCGTTGCATTGATTTCCACAACTCGCTTAATATTGGGGGCATCCAAGAAATCTACGTGGTTGGGTAATTCCTGCCCCGTCAGCTGGGCTTTAAGTGCTGGTTCAAGACTTTCCATAAACAAAGTAGTCTTACCAGCACCAGAAAATCCTGTTACTGCTGTCAGCCTATTTTCAGGAATCTGGACACGCACGTTATGCAAATTATATTTATCAGTGACATGCCAGGTGATTTGGGGAACACTCAGCACTACTGGGGTTGTGGAGCGAACCCGTAGTCGTGCCGTCCCTGCCAGGAACGGACCAATCAATGACGCCGAGTCCTCCTTGATCTGCTCAACCGTTCCCTGAGCTATGACTTGACCTCCACTATGCCCAGCCCCGGGCCCAAGTTCAACCACCCAGTCAGCCGCCCCGATCACCGCTGAGTTGTGATCTACCACTAGAACTGTATTTCCTTGAGCTACTAATGCACGTAATATTTTGATTAAACCAACGACATTAGCCGGATGCAAACCAATCGAAGGCTCATCCAGCACGTAGAGTACCCCGGTGGTTGCAGTTCGCAACGTCCGGCTAAGTTGGATCCTTTGCAACTCGCCAGTTGATAAACTGGCTCCTGCCCGATCAAGCGTCAAATAATCTAGCCCAAGGTCGATCAACGGCTGCAAGCTTTGGCAAAATTCGGTCACCAAATTATGTGCTAACTTTGCCATAGTTGGGGGCAGGCTAGGTTCAATTTTAGCCGTCCAGGTCGGCAGGTCCTTAATTTCCATCCGACTAACTGTAGCAATATCACATCCAGCTACCAAGCTCTTTAAAACCCAAGGCTTAAGCCGAGTCCCGTGGCAAGTCGGACATTCCGTGAAATCATAGAACTTGTTGAGCTTTTGCAGAGTCTTTTCGTTGCTGCTGGTTTGCATACTATCTTCCACCGCTGCATAAGCACTCTCATAAAGCGCATTAGTATGAAAAACCCGGCCCGTCTTAGTTGGAAGGTTTACTTCGTATTTACGCTTAGGCCCATGGAGGACAAATTCCTGATCTGTTGGACTTAACTCACGGAAAGGTCGGTCAATATCAATCCCTAGTTGTTCAACCATCGCTGGCATAAAATTACGCCCCGGAAGCCGCCAGGTCGCAATAGCTCCAGCACGAATTGATAAACTATCGTCGGGAACTATCCGGCTCTCTACCAACTGTTTAATTTCGCCCAAACCCTGACAAGTGGGACAAGCACCCCGTGAATTAAAAGCAAAATCCTCGGCTGCTGGGGGCATAAAACACTTCCCGTCAGCTGCTTGGACATCCAACCCTTCTGCCACTCGCAACGTCGGTTCAGCCCGACTGAACGTTTGCGGATGGACATGTGAACCCAGTCGGGAAAATAGGAGGCGCAAAACGTTCGCACTTTCAGTCATTGTTCCCACCGTACTGCGCTTATTAGGAACGGTCGGTCTTTGACGCAGAGCCAAAGCTGCTGGCAAATGACGAATAGTAGTAACATCTGCCTTAGAATCTTGACTAATACGCCGGCGTGTATATGTCGATAAAGCATCCAAATACCGCCGAGCCCCTTCTGCATAGAGAACCCCCATGGCTAAAGAAGACTTTCCTGAACCAGATAAACCACTAATCGCAATGAATTTTCCTAAAGGAAGATTGAGGTCAATATTCTGTAAGTTATTAACCCGGGCCCCGCGAACTTCAATTTCTTTATTTTTCATTAGATCTCTCTCCAACTATCATTGATGATGGCAATACAAAAAAGCAACGTATGCCAAAGTCCGTAGCAAGTTATCTTATCAATAACCACTATAGCACTTCATATCATTCGTTGCTTCTATTGTTTTAATTTTTTATGTTTCGCATTAAATAATTACTGTTGCACAATCTTAATAGCACTAGCCAACATCATTGCTGCATCATACATATTCAACGATCGGTACTGCAACTCTGTAAACCCGTCATGGTAATAATCCACTACCTTTTTAAACGGGCACCATACTAGCCCCATTGGTGGACCACTTGGGTCAAAGTCACCCGCGGCATATGACAAATCAAACAAAGCCACCACCAAGCGACAAATATCATAAGAAGTGGCCTGCCCCTGGTCAATCTGCTCAATTGCCAGGGTGCCATTCGAATGCGAAACAAAAGTAATTTTCACTGTGGGAGAAATCTCCAACAACCGGCATAATTGTTGCACCAAAGTTTGTGCATCTTGTTGGTCTAACTCTACCAACACCCCGTGGCGAATGATATACCCGATGGTATACCACAGCTTGAACTAATGTGGTGTCTTCTCTGACATAACAATCCCCTACAATAATAGTCTCGAGCATGCTCACTCTGCACCCATTATATCTGTTTTCCTCACCAGAATAATAGTCAAATTATTTTTATCTCACATAGCACCCAAAGCAGATTAATTCCCCTCCGTTCTAATAACACTTATAATAAGTAAGGTAATACCAATTAATAAGGAGGATATTATGATGACACTCACTAACGTCAACTCACCCCTGACCTTAAATAATGGAGTTGAAATTCCATGTGTTGGTTACGGTACATACAAAACTGATCCGGCTGCCACGGCTACGGCTGTAACAGCCGCCATCCAAGCAGGTTACCGTCATATTGATACTGCCATGGTTTACCGCAACGAAGAAGGCGTAGGCCAAGGGATCAAAGCTGCCGGCGTGGATCGGACCGAATTATTCATCACTAGCAAACTCTGGAATACTGACCGGGGTTATGAAGCTACCAAAGTTGCTTTTCAAAAGACTTTAGACCGTCTAGGCTTAGACTATCTTGATCTCTACTTAATTCATTGGCCAGCTAACGAAAAACAATTTGGTGCTGAAGCAGCTAAAATTAATGCCGAAACATGGCGGGCTATGGAAGAACTCTATCACGCAGGGAAGATTCGTGCTATCGGACTGAGTAATTTCATGCCCCACCACGTTAAAAAGCTACTAGAAACAGCGACTGTTAAGCCAATGGTTGACCAAATCGAAGTTCATCCTGGTTGGACCCATGCTGATGAAATTAAAGAACTACAAGCAATGGATATTGTTGTTGAAGCATGGGGACCTCTCGGCGGTCAGGGGGCAACGGTTTTAACCAACCCAACTATGCAGGAAATCGCCACTGCTCACAACAAGTCAACTGCCCAAGTCAGCCTACGCTGGGTTCTTCAACAAGGCGTCTTGCCTTTACCAAAGTCTGTCCATGTAGACCGGATGAAGCAAAATATGGATATCTTTGACTTTGAGTTATCTCCTACCGAAATGGCAACAATTTCTGCCTTGCCAAACCTCGGTGGTCAATGCAAGGACCCTGACGATGTTGATTTCTAAATCTCAAAAATCATTATAAAGATAAAGCAAAGGAGCATATACAGCGTACGTTGTATTTGCTCCTTATTTGTTTATTCATTCTTCATTAACTTCTTTAATCCGCCGTAAAGCAATAATCAGCATTATGACTGTCCAGCCACCACCAGCAACCAGCGAACCCCATAGGTACCGTCCTTGGAATAGGAAGCTAGCATAACTCTGGCCACTACCGCCCCAGGCAATTGCAGTGTTGAGCAAGTGAAACATCACCGTAAACCACACTCCTGCAATCAAAGTCCGAATAAGTGCCCAAATTTGCGCCCGCTTCTTTTCTTTTGGTGTAGTTACCTCCTGCTCTGTTAAGTGTAAGCGGCCAACCGCGCCACCCAGGTATGCCATCACAACTAATACGACCACCATATTAAACCAAACGTAAGCTAACAGGGCTGTTTCTGCCTGTATCTGCCAGGCAACAGCAAATATCGCCCCTAACGCTCCTAGCATTTGTAAGGCCAATACTGGAATCAACGCTGTATTGCCAATCCGGTTCAATTGGCCTAACCGGTATTCGTCTAGGGGCCCGGTAATTCCGTAAAAATGCTTGATCATCCGTGTAAAAAGTGTTGCTTGAGTCATTATCCTCACTCCTCCCAAAATAAGGTGTTCAAGTCCGTCCCCAAGGTTCGGGCTAGTTTGATGCATAGATCCAAGGATGGATTATACTTATCATTTTCAATCAAATTAATTGTCTGCCGGGCTACCCCCACCTTTTGAGCCAAGGTTTTCTGGGAATAAGCCGTATACTGGCGCCGATATTCTCGCACCCGGTTCATTTATACCCCTCCTTGTCACTTATATATGACTTTTGTCATCTATAATGTACATCTAACATTGTCTTTTGTCAAATATAAATGACAAAAAAGCTCAGAGGAAAAATTTGTCCCCTGAGCAATTCCATAAAAAAACCGGAGATGTTATTCATCTCCGGGTTATTATTAATTATTAGCTTATTGCCACAGAATTAGTCTTCGTTGACAAATGGAAGCAACCCCATGATACGTGCACGCTTGATAGCGATAGTAACACGACGTTGGTTCTTAGCACTAGTACCAGTTACCCGACGAGGTAAGATCTTACCACGTTCTGAAATGAAACGGCGTAACAAGTCAGTGTCTTTGTAATCGATGTATTCGATGTGGTTTGCAGCAATAAAGTCGACTTTACGACGACGACGGCCGCCACGACGGTTTTGTGCCATTGGTAGTTCCTCCTTAATTAGAATGGTAGGTCATCATCAGAAATAACTTTGCCGTTCTGGTCATCACTAAATGGATCTTGGTTAAGATCTTGGTTTTGATTACCAGTGTTCCCCGACATCGGAGCGGCATTGTTGGAGTAACCCTGGTTTGGGTTGCTATAACCACCGGCTGGAGCATTATTTCCCCCAGCATATCCGTTATTTCCGGATGTGAAACCGTTATTTGGAGCACCACCTTGACCCATGCCGTTACCACCATGTGTTTGTCGGTACTGTTCCGATTGGGAACGACTTTCCATCAGGGCAAAGGAATCTACTACCACTTCAGTCACGTAAACCCGTTGACCTTGTTGGTTTTCGTAGTTTCTCGTTTGCAACCGCCCATCGATTCCCACCATTGAACCTTTATGGGTAAAGTTGACAAAGTTTTCGGCTGACTTCCGCCAGATTACGCAATTAATGAAATCAGCTTCCCGTTCCCCTGCTTGGGTCCGGAATTGCCGATCAACTGCCACCGTAAAACTTGCCACCGCTACTCCACTTTGGGTATAACGCAATTCTGCGTCCCGGGTCAAACGACCTGTAATAACGACTCTATTGATCAAGGTGCATCCTCCTTTATGATTTTAAAAAGAGTTGATTAATCTTCACGCTTTACGATCATGTGACGTAAGATACCATCATTGATCTTTGCAAGACGGTCAAATTCGTTGATTGCTTCAGCGTTGTCAGCAGTTAAGTTAACAATGTGGTAAGTACCTTCACTGTAACCACCGATTTCGTAAGCAAAACGACGCTTAGACCAGTCTTTTGAATCTACGATTTCAGCACCATCATTCTTAAGAATGTTGTCAAAACGTTCTACCAAAGCATTCTTTGCTTCTTCATCAAGTGATGGGTTGATGATATAAGTAATTTCGTACTTCACGACTGTTTGCACCTCCTTATGGACTATTGGTTCTATATTTTAAATAAGAACAAGGAGAGTAATCTAATGCTTTGTGCGACTTAGATACTCACGAAGTAGAATTATAACATGAAGCACTCCGACACGCAAGCCTGAAATCAGCGTATAATCCTCTTTAAAACAACTTTCTCCCCATTCTATACATACGTTATAGTAGCTTTTTTTGTCAGTTAAAAACGTAATTCACTAATAATATGTACACCAGTGTTCCTCCCAGCAAAGAAAAGACCATCTGCCGCCGCCACCAATGGAGGCCAGCTGTAATCAAACCAGCAATAAGTTCGGGAAGCCCATGGTTACCCTGAAAAAGGTCAATTCCACGGTAACAGTACACTACCAACATTGTCATGATTGCGGGTGGAAGGAACTTTCCTAATTGGACAATAAAAGGTGCTGGTCGCTGATTATCTCGGCGAGTAAAGAGTACAAACGGAAGATACCGTGTTAAAAAATTAACCACGGCTGCAAGCGCAATCGTTAACACCTGTTCCATTAAAGTCACCGCTGTTCCTCCTTTTGCTGCTCATGCCAATACTTCACTGCAAATTCTGCCACCAATAATAAAAGCGTCACAACCAAGAAGTATCTCTGTCCAATCAATACTAAGGAAACCAGGGTAATTACCATGCCACTAAGCGAACTTAAATGGCTTTTTTCTTTCCGCACTTGGTCGACAGCTAGGCAAATAAAGAGTGCGGTCATAATAAAATCTAGTCCCTTGATTTCCATTCCCAAGGCGCTGCCTAGTAGACCACCTAAGTACGCTCCGGTTACCCAATAGAAATAATTCAAAATGGTAATCCAGACATGCACTGCAGTCTCATCATAGCCCTGGGGGACTTTGACATAGTAATTCAAAACGAAAGTTTCATCCGCCAACCCGTAGATCAAGACCCACTTCCGCCATCCTTGCAGCGGATATTTGGTCAACATTGACACTCCATAAAAAAACTGGCGAAAACCTAACACGGCTGTCAATAGCAAGACACTAACCGGGTTAAACTGCTGCAAAAGCATGTTAGCGATGAAAAACTCTACTGATCCACCATAAATTGTCGCTGCCATCAAAGTGGGAAAAAGAAATGAAAAGCCTAAATTATGCATATAAAGTCCATATCCAATCCCCAAAAACATAAAGCCAAATAAAACCGGCAGCGATGTTCGCAATGCATACTTGAAATTATTTGGCAAATTTGTCCTTGAATCCATCCCGATCCCCCCTAGTTTCGTTCTAGTGTACCAGAAGTTCTACTTCTTAATGAAGAAACCTATAAAAATGTGGAGGCAGATTAAGTCTACCTCCACTTAATGGTGATATTCTCTTTAAACTAACTACGAATGTTTTTTCTGATGATATTCATCAAGCGGCAACCTAGGTTAAATCACGCTTTCTAGGTGCACTACTCAGCACTTCTATTGTCGTTCCTCGCATTGCAAGCGGCTCGTCTGTAAATAGCAACTTTGGCGATGATAAAATCATCACCATCAGTTGCTCCTTACAGCACGCCTCTTACCCGCAATGCTCAGCACTTCTATTCCTTAACGTGTTCACCAGCTCAAAAGCCTATGGATAACAACACCCCAATGGATGACTTCATCATCTCACCGGGGTGTCCGTTATCCTACGCCTTTTACCCGAGCTGGTTCACACTTCTATTTAACCACCATCTGCACAACCACCATCCATAATGGCACCGTAACAGCTGCCATCAGCGTTGTTTCCGTAACCATCACCGCTGCATAGTCCGCATCCGCCTGATATAATTTAGCCACGATTGGAGTATTGGTCATAACTGGCATCGCAGCTTGAATCACGAAGACCTGCTTCATCAATAAGGGCATTGAGGCTGGCATTACCAGTAAAATCATCAGTAACGGTGCCACCACAAACCTCCCCAACATAATTAAAACCGCATCCCGATCAAAGCGTAACCGGCGCAGCCCAGCATTAGAAATGGCAATTCCAATAAATAACATTGAGAGCGGAACGGTTAATCCACCCAGATAACCACAAGTCTGCATGATAAATGCTGGTACATGGATATGAAGGATGATCAAGACCACTGCCAAGATAAAACCCAACAACGGCGGTGAAAAAATCTTGCTTACCACCTGGCGCCAGTTTACCCCTGCTTTATGCTTTCCATCATGCTGAATCAGCCATACTCCCAATGTCCAAAAGAAGGTGGTGTTGGCCATGTAGTATACCAATACATACGGCACCGAAGCACTCCCAAACAAAGCCATGTTGAGCGGCAAGCCAATAAAAACCGTATTTGAATTAAAAAACATCGAAGTAAATACGCCCCGGTGATTTTTCCTAACAGCACAGATCCGCGCAATTGCAGCTGCTAAGGCAAATAGAATTGTCATCGATAATACCGGATAGCGCAAATCCGGGAGTAACTGCCGTAGCTCTGACGCAGTAAACCGCTTGGTAACGGTGGCTACCATATAGGCAGGAAGTGCCACCTGGGTGACCAACCGCGAAATAATGCGTGGCGATTCTGATGAAAACCATTTTCTTTCATTCATTAAATAACCTAGCGCCACCATGATCAGAATAATACTGACTCCTGATAGGGCAGCTACAATGACTCTCTCCATCTTGTTGCCTTCTTCCCTAATAAATCATTTTAATAATTTTCATTGTATGCCTAATCACTAAGCAAATTCCAGCCCTCCTGCTGCGAAAAGGTTTACAATATTGTATAATAATCTACTAAGAGAGGAATGACCCATAATTATGAAAAAAATGTCCCGTGATCAAGCTTGGTCCCTACTCCAAAAATATGTTGATGATCCTTCTTTATTGGAACATAGTCTAATTGTTGAAACTATCATGCGTTACTATGCCCGCCTCAACAATGAGGATCCTGATGTTTGGGGTGTGACTGGTTTACTTCATGACTTAGACTGGCAGAAGTTTCCTGAGGAACAACACTGCTTTAAAACAGCTGAAATATTACGCGCTCATGCTGTCGATGAACTCTATATCCATGCCATTATGAGTCATGACTGTCACTGTACCGGTGTTTTTCCCAAAACACCGTTGGAGAAGACCCTGTATGCTATCGACGAACTCAGTGGTATTATTCTTGCCGATATCCGGATCCGTCCTTCTCAAAGTGTTCTCGACCTCAAAGCTAAGTCAGTTAAAAAGAAGTTTAAATCACCTTCTTTTGCGCGGAGTATCGACCGCAATGCGATTACTGAAGGGATTGCATGGTTAGATTCAGATTTAACCACTACCATCAACCATTGTCTGACCGCCTTACAAGAAAATGCCGCAGCTCTTGGTCTAGTAGGAAATATCGACCAATAATTACTACAAAAATAGCGCCCTATCGCCTGACAACAGCCGATAGAGCGCTATTTTAAGTTTACTTTTCTCACTATTAGCCTAAATCAAAATATTTTAAGGCAGGATACTTTATTATTCATCAACGATACTGCAGGTCACTATACTGTGTTGCTCCCTGACTATTAGCCATGGCTTCACTTGGATAAAAGACTGCATCAACCCAGGCGCCGGCACCACTACCACTGACAACTACCGGAACCTTTTGTCCATTAACTTCCTCGGTATGGACCGAATAATATGACCCGGCTCCCGCACTTTGGTACCAACCCCGAATGTTGATTGTGTCCATCCCGTGAACCTGGCCAGCCATTGCAGATGCCCAACTCTTTGTTCGTTCGATATCTGCACTAGTGACAGTACCTGGATCTGGCATCTGCCCTTTGCGACGGTAGAGAACGTAATCATACGTCTCGCCATCGCCGTCAGTGAGCGTAATTTGGTGATCAGTTACTACAATTTTTGCTGAACCATATTCATTCTTAGCGTACCAGGTTCCCCGCATAGCTACTGGAGTCGTCACATAGCCGTCACGCTCATCATCATGGGCATCATCGCCTTTAGAACTATTCGCACTTGCACTAGTTTGCGAACTCTTGCTACTGGAACTATCTTCTTCACTGACAGCTTCTTCTTTTTCTACTTTTTTAAGCTTAGTTGCACGTCCTTCAACTATATTGGCAAAATTATCTTGCAAATTATCATTCTTGGTTGGGACCCAATCGTTTTCTTGCCCTTGGTTTACCAAGACGATTGGTTCACCATTTTTGATCGTAAATGCGTATGTAATACTACTGGAATCTGACTGATCATAATTGTATAAGGCAACTACATTGTAGCCTTTAGTTCCCTTTCCTTTTTTATACCAGGTCATATGACCTGTTTTCCCTTTGACAGTAGCAGTCTTCAGGTCTGCTGGATAGGTCATCCCTGTAGCTGTTTTTAAAGCATGGTGCCCATCATATTTGGTATATTCTTGGTTCATTGTCTTTTCCCACTTGGTGATAAATTGGGCCAGCTTCTGATCCTTTTTCTTAGACCATAAAGCAACATCCGCTTTTTTAGTTGTTTCTTTAACCACTCGCGGTTGCGACTGATTGTTATGCCCGCATCCTGCCATTAAAGTAACTAAACTCAAGGTAGCAACACTGACAGTAAGTATTTTTTTCATAAAATAACCTCACAATATCTCCATTCTACTATCTACTACAACTATATTTTAAACTATTATGAAACTTCCCTACAATGCCCAGTTTATTGCATTTCACCTGCCTGTATTTCTCTTTCGTGATACACTAATCAGTGCATCTTTAGAGAAAGAATGTGACCCAAATGACTTTTAATTTTTGCCCGCAATGTGGCACTAAACTAGTTACCCAGACTGTTGACTTCAAACAACGCCAAGTCTGTCCGCACTGTCATTACATTCATTGGAATGATAATGTGATCAGCGTTGGAGGCGTTGTAGTTAAGGATGGGCGCTACCTCCTGACCCAAAGAGCCAATAATCCGGGACGCGGTCATTGGACTAATCCTGGGGGGTTTGTTGAACAAACTGAAACTTTAGATAAGGCCATCGTCCGCGAAATCCAGGAAGAAACTGGGATCATCACCCGCCCCCGAGGAGTTTTTTTGATTGGGGAACGTCCTTTGTCATCCCTGCACACAATCTATGTTAACTTCTTATTGGATTATGTCTCTGGTCAAATAAATATCCAGTCGAATGAATTGATGAACGCCGGCTTTTTCTCACTTGCTGAGATGGCCTCAATGGACGTTGCTGGGCTTACCCGTGAAATCATCCAACGTGCACAAACCACAACCAACCTGCTTCCTTTCCAAGAAGTTAACCTTAATTACACATCCCAATATCGTTTATATGATTAAAAAACTGCTGCCCGCAAAGGACAGCAGTTTTTGTTTGTGTCGACATTTTATTCCCATTCAAATTCTGGATGTTTGCGATCAACTATACCGGTTCGTGTTTTCACTCCAAAAATCGTTTCTAGTTGCTCTTACAGTTCCATTCGGGCCTGGTCAACACGATCTTTATTAATATCAGCAAATCCATCAATCGGGAAAAACACGTCTTGGGTAGTCGCAGTAATTTTTCCGTGTTCACTCTGGCGCCAAGTCCACCTTCTTGTGCGTACTTGGGAACCAACTGCATAAACCACTTCCCCAACTGGTGGTTCTTCTGCATGGTCCGTTCCTAAGGGAACAAATTGATCACCAGCCTGAGCTAATCGCATTGCCACTGGTTCAGCCACTCCATCCAGAGTATGGGTTCCCATCGGTAATGCATATTTGAGTGAGAGTGCATTATTGAGGTCCACTAATGGATTAATCGACGGAATTGCATGTCCCTTAGCAATCCGCTTAAACAGTGCTTCAACAGAACACGGAAACCGGTTGGGATTGATTCCTAATGCCCGAAAGGCCTCCCGGTATGGAATTATTTCTGGCTGTTCACGTACATTAACATCTCGATATTTAGTCTGTGCCTGCTCATTACTTTGTTTCAACATCGTTGTAATAGCATCATACGTGACTGCATTATTAATACCCTTGGCTACAACTACCCCAACATACATTTCCGGTAATTTTGCAAATATTTCCGGTGCAACAACAAATTTCATCAAAATCCCTCCTTTAGTAAAAAAGCTGGATAAGAATTACCGCAATAATTGCGACATCTTATCCAGCCCGCACAATGTGCAAACCCTCCGATGGATGGTTATTATTTACATTTTTTAGTTTACCATTTTTTGTTTATTATGTTTCACGTGAAACACGATTATTTTTTCAAAACTTTAAATATGTGCAACTACTTAATTCCGCTTAGTCAGAGCAATTAAGTTATCACCTGCTTGAACTGCAGTGGCGTCAATCCGTTCAACATTGGCGTAGTTATTGGTGTTGGTAATTACGACCATGACTGTCGGATCATAGCCGGCTTGCTTGATAGCATCAATGTCTGCTGTCCCTAGTACATCACCCTGCTTGACATGTTGACCTTGTTGAACCGCACTAGTGAAGTGGTCGCCCTTCAGGTTAACAGTGTCAATTCCGATATGAATCAAAACTTCCGCCCCGTCATCTGACTTGAGTCCGTATGCATGCTTTGTTTCATACGCAACAGTAATTTCACCATCAACTGGAGCAACAATTTGGTCAGAGCTTGGAATGATTGCCGCTCCGTTACCCATTGCTTTAGTTGAAAAAACCGGATCATTAACTGCCGTCAAACTTTCCGCCTGACCAGCAACAGGTGCTGTCACCACTTCATCATTTAAAGCCATATCAGCCACTACTTGCGCTGCCGCTGCATCTTGTGCAACTTGATCAGCCGCTGCCATCACTGGTTGTGGATCAACCAATTCACTATGACGCTTACCGTACATGTATGTCAAAGCAAAAGCAACTGCAAAACTAATCAATTCGGCAACCACGTACATTGGGATTGACTTTGCGTTGATGGACAAGAAGCCTAAGAACCCTGCTGAACCCAGGGAAACAGCGATCACTCGTGTTAATCCTGCAAAAGCAGCTGCCACACAAGAACCAGCCAAGGCACAGAAGAATGGGAATTTGAGCTTCAAGTTAACCCCAAACAATGCTGGTTCTGTAATCCCCAAGAGAGCCGAAACACCAGCGGATGAAGACAAGCCCTTCATCTTCTTATCCTTAGTTAATGTCCACACTGCAAAGGTGGCTGCCCCTTGAGCAACGTTCGCCATAGATGCTACAACAAAGATAAAGTCCCCAAAGCCAGTTCCATTTCTAAATGCAGAAATCAGCTGGGTTTCGATAGCTGGGAAACTTTGGTGTAACCCCGTTAATACGATTGGTGAGTAAACTGCCCCGAAGAGCCCCATACCAATAAAGCCAGTAGTGTTATACAACCATACAATAACATTAGTGATTAAATCAGAAACTTCACGCATCACTGGTCCAACAACGATGAAGGTTAAGAAACCAGTAATAATTACTGAAAGCAACGGTGTGAACGTAAAGTCCACGGCAGCTGGCAACCGCTTATGGAACCACTTTTCTAACACTGACAGGATCCAAACAGCTGCCAAAACAGGAATTACTTGATAGTAGTAATTATTTTGGGAAACCTTCAATCCAAACAATACCCAGTGATGTCCTGGAAGTAAACCCGGGGTGGTCATGATCATCCCAATAGCAGCTCCCAAGAACTGGTTGGCCCCAAACCGCTTAGCAGCTGACATCCCTACTAAGATCGGCATAAAGATGAATGGAGCTGCCGACATCACTTGGATCATCTCAGATGCTCCAGCAATCCCAGGCGCCATTTCTACTACTGACTTAGGTCCAAAGAGCCCTGGTGACGTCAAGAAGTTGTTTAAAGCCATCAGCAAACCACCAGCTACTAACGCTGGAATGATTGGCACAAAAATATCAGACAATAGTTTGATAAATGCCATTACTGGGTTGAACTTTTGGTCTTTCTCCACAACTTTCTTTAGGTCTTCTGTCGAAAGTTCAGACAGGCCTGTTTCCTTGATCATCTCTGTATAAACATTATTTACATCACCAGGTCCGATAATTACCTGATACTGGCCATTAGTTTTAAAAGTCCCCTTTACATCTGGATTAGCATCCAGAGCAGCTTGGTTAACTTTTCCATCATCTTTGAGCACTAACCGTAACCGTGTAGCACAGTGTGCCGCAGCTACGAGGTTGTCGCGCCCAACGGCCTGAATAACCTCTTGAGCAACTTTTCTATGATCCATCGATCTCACTCCTCTAAAATTATGTAAGCGGTTTTCTTTTATCTGTATCTTATGATAACGCATTCTTTTTCTATGTCAATCGTTTATCACATTTTTGTTAATAAAATTTTTACATCGTAAAAAATCGACTATGAAATTGTATTCCAATAATTGACACACGTTTGACATAATTTGACAATCCGGGTAAAATTTTACTTAAATATAGAATACGGTTACACGCCTTAGTAAAGGAGTTTTCTCTTATGAAATGGACAACAGAAAAACGTTATCAGAATTATGATAACTGGGATGCTGCTACCCTATTACAGCTTCAAGCACAAGCAGCTAATTCCCCTTATCAAATGCATTACCACATCCGTCCTCAATCTGGACTATTAAATGACCCCAATGGTTTTTCCTACTATAATGGTGAATTCCATGTTTTCTACCAAAACTTCCCCTTTGGCCCGGTCCACGGACTCAAATCATGGTTTCATATGACTTCACCTGATCTTGTTCACTGGGAGAACAAAGGCCTTGCATTGATCCCTGACACTGTTTATGACAGTCATGGTGCTTACTCTGGTTCTGCTCTGCCCTTGCCTAGTGGCGACCTCTTTTTGATGTATACCGGCAACCACCGGGATGCAGACTGGATCAGAACTCCGTATCAACTCGGAGCTCTGATGGATTCAAAAGGAAACGTGACTAAATTAGACCATCCTCTAATCATGCCACCTGATTATGTTTCTGAACATTTCCGTGATCCTCAAGTTATTCGCTATAACGATACTTACTACGCTCTCTTAGGGGCCCAAGATCAAGAAACCAAAACTGGGCATATTGTCGTTTACAAGTCGCGCGATCTTAAACAATGGCAAGATCTTGGTTACCTTGCCTTCACTGAGCAAGAAATGGGCTATATGATTGAATGCCCTAACCTCGTTTTTGTTAATGACCAACCGGTTCTAATCTTCTGTCCGCAAGGATTGGACAAAAATATTGCTTCTTATGACAATATCTACCCTAACATGTACCTTATCGGGGAAGACATCCGGCTCAACGGTCCCAAGATGACACCTGCACAACCACAACCCCTCAATCTTGACGACGGGTTTGATGTTTATGCTAGCCAAGCATTTAATGCGCCTGATGGTAAAGCATACCTTATTTCTTGGGTAGGCCTGCCTGATACTACCTACCCTACTGATTCAGAAGGTTGGGCTAACTGCCTTAGCCAAGTCAAAGAACTAGAACTTCGCGACGGGCATCTTTACCAACATCCCGTAGTTGCCATGGGATCTCTGCGCCAACAGGGAACATTACTTCGGCCTGAACGGCGCGTCAATGACCGCCAACAGCTGTTAGACCAGTCAGGCAACCAATATGAGCTCAGACTGACCCTTCGCAAGAACCAACACGGTAGTTTACATCTAGCAGCTTCAGCAGATCTTTCCCAAGGATTGCGGCTTGATTTCAATACTGGTGCTGATGCTTCTTTGACCCTTGATCGTGGTCAAGCAGGGTTAGCTGTTGCAACTGATTACGGGACAACACGCACTATTACCCTACCAGCTCACCGTGATTGCCAACTCGACATCTTCATCGATGGTTCGCTCTGTGAAGTCTTTGTTAACGATGGGCATAATGTCATGACCGCCCGTTTCTTTGCTGATCCTTCGCACCAAACAGTAGCTTTCGTGGCCGAACAAGCTATTGACTTCACAGGCACCTATTGGCCTTTAAAAAAATAAAGGAGTGATTTATCTTCTATGGCAGTAAAACTTAGCGATGTAGCCAAACTCGCCGGTGTTTCACCAACAACTGTATCACGGGTAATCAACGATTATGGCTATATTAGTGACAAAACACGTAACAAAGTTCACCAAGCAATGCGTGAACTTAACTATCAACCCAACTCCTTGGCACGTTCTCTTCACGGTAAGCATACCAAGTTAGTGGGCTTGATCTTTCCAGGAGCATCCCATCCTTTCTTTGGAGAGCTAATCGAAAAAATCGAAGAGGAATTATTCGCCGCTGGCTACAAAACTATCCTCTGTAATGCTGGGGATGACAAGGAAAAAGAACGTGAATATCTGCGCATGCTTTTAGCCAATCAAGTTGACGGTGTAATTGCTGGCGCCCATAACATCGGGATCGAAGAATATAATCAAGCTGGCCTACCAATCGTTGCTTTTGACCGCCAACTATCAGACCAAGTACCAATCGTTAGTTCTGATAATTACCAGGGTGGAGTCCTCGCTACCGAGGAACTTTATCAAGCTGGCTGCCGCTCAATTTATTTTGTCGGTAACCCCAATTCCCGCGTTCACCCTACCGATAACCGCCTTGCTGGTTACCAAGAAGTTATCAAAAAATATAACCTAACTAGTCATATCCATTCAGTAACTTTTGCTGAAACCACTACTTACAAGGCAATGCTCATTCGCGATCTTTTGCAAACCCACAAGGTTGACGGCGTTGTCTGCACCGATGACTTAACCGCCTTATTGGTCATCAATATTGCCCGTGAATTAGGTCGTCGTATTCCTGAAGATGTTAAAGTGATCGGTTACGATGGCACCCAATTTATCCGGCAATACCACCCAGAATTGTCGACCGTTGTGCAGCCTATCGGCGATATTGCTAAAGTTTTAGTTGACCTGTTGCAGCGACGAATCAAGGAACCTAAACAAGCGATTGTGCCAAAAAACTACACTTTGCCGGTAACTCTTCTCCGTCGTTCTTCTAGTCGGTAAAATATTTCCTGGGAAATATGCAATTAAACATATCATATAAATAATTGAGTACCTTATTTAGTGAAGACGACAAAAAAGAGCTAGAAAATTCAATTTCTAGCTCTTTTTTGCTTGTAATTATTCTGCATCAGTTGGCTTTTTTGCCCGATCTAATAACCGTTCCAAGTCACGTTCTTTGTCACCCGTTACCGTTTGATGCGGTGTTGCAGGTGTTGCTTCTGGTTGGCTAACTTCTGCTAATTCTTCATCTTCTGGTTCAACTTTGGTCATTGTTGAAACTTGTGCATCATCATCAAGTTTCATCAACCGAACACCAAGAGTTGCCCGTCCCGTTTGGGAAACATCTGCCACTTTAAAGCGGATCATTACCCCGCCAGTAGTGATAACCAGAATATCTTCGTCGCCCTTTACCGTAGTTAATCCAGCTAACGCACCATTCTTGTCGGTAATGTTTAAGGTCTTGACCCCCATAACACCACGATTTTTAATGCCATATTCAGATGCCGGTGTCTGCTTGCCATAACCTTTTTCAGATACAACCAGCACATTGCTCTTAGGATCGAGAATAGCAGAACCAATGACATAATCATCATCCCGTAAACGAACCCCCAGCACACCACTAGCAGTCCGTCCCATCGACCGGACATCGGCTTCCGCAAAGCTGACGGCATAACCATTGTGGGTCCCGATGATAATGTTCTGCTTACCATCAGTAATTACCACTTTGATCAACTCGTCACCATCACGCAGATTGATTGCTTTCAAGCCGTTACGGCGTACATTAGCAAACTCTTCCACTGCCGTCCGCTTGACACGCCCGTGAAGTGTGGTAAAGAAAAGATAGTGCGCTGCATCTTGATCCTGTTGATGTTGCTCTGCTGTTACTTTAATTACCGCTTGGATCTTTTCTTCAGAATCAATATCCAGCAAGTTGATAATTGGAATTCCCTTTGCTGCGCGCCCATATTCAGGAATTTCGTATCCTTTCATCCGGTAAACTTTACCAACATTAGTAAAGAATAACAATACATCATGGGTTGAAGCCGTGATCAGGTGTTCAATAAAGTCATCATCATGGACATTCATTCCTTGAATTCCACGTCCGCCACGATTTTGCGCCTTAAATTCGCTGGTTGGCATCCGCTTGACATACCCATTATGGGTCACAGTGATTACCACGTTTTCTTCCTCAATTAGGTCTTCGTCCTCTAAAGAAGTAACTTCGCCAACCATCAATTCTGTTCGCCGCTCGTCTCCGAACTTCTCCTGAATTTGCAACAGTTCTTGATAGATAATGTTGTGAATCCGCGATTCGTGCGCCAAGATATCTTCATAGTCAGCAATTGCCTTCATAGTCTTGTCGTACTCATTTTCTACCTTGTCCCGTTCCAAACCTGTCAACCGCACTAAGCGCATATCTAGAATGGCTTGGGCTTGCTTGGCTGATAAACTATATTCATTCATCAGTCGGTCCTTGGCAATTTCACCACTTTCAGAATTACGGATGATATTGATAATTGCATCAATATGGTCTAACGCAATCCGCAACCCCTCTAAAATGTGGGCCCGTGCTTTGGCCTTCTTGAGGTCAAATTCAGTCCGCCGCCGAATAACTTCTTCTTGATGCTTGAGATAATGTTGTAAGATTTCCTTCAAGCTTAGAATCTTTGGCGTTCCATTAACGATTGCAAGCATGTTGAAAGTGAAGCCCGTTTGCATCAAGGTTAACTTGTACAAATTATTCAAGACTACTGATGCGCTATAATCGCGCCGCACTTTAATAATGATCCGCATTCCTTCACGGTCAGATTCATCCCGAATATCGGTAATACCTTCGATCTTCTTTTCCCGTGCTAATTCAGCAATCCGTTCAATCAGTTTGGCCTTATTAACCATATATGGTAATTCGTGGACAACAATTGTCTGCTTACCATTCTTTTCTTCTTCAATATCAACTTTAGCCCGCAACGTTACTGTCCCACGTCCAGTTTCATAAGCTTTTCTAATCCCTGATTTACCCATAACGATCCCACCAGTTGGGAAGTCTGGACCTGGAATTGCTTCCATCAAGTCAGCCGTAGTAGCATCCGGATTATTCATCAAAACGTGTAACCCTGAAATTACTTCAGCCAAGTTATGCGGAGGAATATTAGTCGTCATCCCGACCGCAATCCCCGTTGCCCCATTAACTAGCAAGTTAGGGAAACGCGATGGCAAAACGACTGGTTCCCGCTCAGTTCCATCATAGTTGGGCTGAAAATCTATCGTGTCTTTATTAATATCACGTAACATTTCCAGCGCAATTTTAGACATCCGCGACTCAGTATACCGCATGGCTGCAGCGCCATCACCGTCAACCGAGCCAAAGTTCCCGTGCCCATCAACTAACAGATAACGGTATGAGAAGTCTTGTGCCATACGCACCATAGATTCATAAATCGCTAAGTCCCCGTGGGGGTGGAACTTCCCCATAACATCCCCGACAATCCGGGCTGATTTCTTGTAAGGTTTATCCGGTGTTACCCCCAATTCATGCATTCCATATAGGATTCGCCGGTGCACAGGTTTTAACCCATCCCGAACATCGGGCAAAGCCCGAGCCACGATAACACTCATGGCATAGTCTAGAAATGAGGTCCGCATAACGTGTGAAAGGTCAACATCTTTTATTCGTTTAGGTACTTCTACCACGTTTTTGTCCTCCTAAATCGCATATTTTTGTAACTTATTTCCCAGGAAATATTAAATATCCAGGTTTTCAACAAAGGTTGCGTTGTCTTCAATAAATTGCCGCCGTGGTCGAACATCGTCCCCCATTAACATCTCAAAGACGCTATTAGCCTCTTCCGCATTAGAGAGATCAACCCGCAGTAACCGGCGGTTGTCAGGATCCATAGTTGTTTCCCATAACTGTTCCGCATCCATTTCCCCTAAACCTTTGTACCGCTGAATAACTGGCTTCGGACTAGGTGGTAGTTGTCCAAGTACGTCTTCCAATTCTTCATCTGAATCGATATATTGGATCATCTTTCCCTGCCGCACTTGATACAGTGGTGGTTGGGCAATATACACGTAACCTTTTTCAATCATTGGCCGCATGTACCGATAGAATAATGTCAACAGCAACGTCCGAATGTGGGCCCCGTCAACATCGGCATCCGTCATGATAATCAACTTGTGATAATTAGCTTTTTCAACGTCAAAGTCTTTCCCAAAGCCTGTCCCTAAGGCAGTAAAGAGGGAACGAATTTCTTCGTTAGCTAAAATACGGTCCATGCTAGCTTTTTCGACGTTCAAAATCTTCCCTCTAATTGGCAAGATTGCTTGTGTCAACCGCGACCGCCCTTGCTTAGCGGAACCCCCGGCTGAATCCCCCTCGACGATAAACAATTCTGAGATTTCCGGATCTTTGCTGGTATTGTCAGCCAACTTTCCTGGTAAGTTGGAGATCTCTAACCCATTCTTCTTCCGTGTCACTTCGCGTGCCCGCTTAGCAGCTACACGCGCCTTGGCTGCAATAGTCCCCTTTTCGACGATTCGCTTAGCAACATCAGGGTTTTCCAGCAAGAATTTAGAGAATGTTTCAGCAAACATGTGATCAGTCACTTTACGCGCATCTGAATTCCCCAACTTAGTCTTTGTCTGCCCTTCAAACTGCGGATCAGGGTGTTTGATCGATACAACAGCTGTCAACCCTTCACGAACATCTTCACCGGAAAGGTTGTCTTCGTTTTCTTTGAGCAATTTAGCTTTACGAGCATAGTCGTTAATTACCCGGGTTAATGCCGTCTTGAAGCCCGCTTCATGTGTCCCACCTTCATACGTATGAATGTTATTAGTAAAGGACAAAAGTTGAGAATGATAGTCATCAGTGTATTGGAGGGCGACTTCAACCGTGATTCCGTCTTGTTCCCCTTCAACATAAATCGGTTCAGCAAATAATGCTTCTTTTCCTTCGTTGAGGTACTCTACATAATGCTTAATCCCACCAGCATAGTGAAATTCTTCATGCGTCGGTTCTGCTAAACGTTGATCGTCAATCGTCAAGCGTAACCCCTTATTCAAGAAGGCTAATTCTCGAATCCGTGTCGTTAAAATCTTGATATCATACGTAGTAGTTTCCTTGAATACATCCGGATCTGGCTTGAAGTGAACCCGAGTCCCATGCTCATGAACACCGCACTGACCAATAACATGCATTGGCTCCTTAACCTTTCCTAGGTCAAAGGACATCGCATAAATATTAGTATCGCCTTCTCGTTTAACTTCAACATCCAGTTCAGTTGATAAGGCATTAACTACCGAAGCCCCCACCCCGTGGAGTCCTCCGGAAACTTTATAACCGCCACCGCCGAATTTCCCGCCGGCATGGAGAACAGTGAAGACTGTTTCAACGGCTGGCTTGCCTGTAGTTTTTTGGATATCGACTGGAATTCCCCGCCCGTCATCGATTACGGTAATACTGTTATCTTTTTCAACAGTTACATTGATTTCCGTTGCAAATCCCGCTAAGGCTTCATCGATCCCGTTATCAATAATTTCCCAAACGAGGTGGTGCAACCCCTGCGAGCTGGTAGAACCAATATACATCCCCGGCCGTTTTCTAACCGCCTCTAACCCTTTGAGGACTTGAATTTGACTCGCATCATATGCTTCAGCCGCTTTTTCTTTTTGAATAAGGGCTTCTTTTTTCTCCTCTTCGGTCACTCTAATTCCTCCTTAAATTAAAACCAGCGTCTTGCGCTATCGCTTATCTTTGCAATTAATGTTTATTTTTTGTTGGATAAAAAACTTGTGTTGGTAACGTTGGCTGAGTCTTGCCCTGAGCGTCCAATCCCAAAAAGGCATTTAATTCCGCATCACGTTGCATTTTCCGTGCTACTCGCGCTTGTTGAGCGGCCGTCAACTCAACTTTTTGCCCTTCCTCTTCGACTGTTACTTGCCCATCTTCAATCCGTAAAACACGTGGTTGCTTGATCAACTTCTTGGCAATACTCGACATATCAGGTGTTGTTAAAAATGTCTGCACGCGGTCTTGGATCGCCTTCAATAAATGGGTTTGTCTTTGCCCATCTAATTCTGAGAGAACGTCATCCAAAAGTAGTAGGGGGTATTCTCCCGTCTGATCTTTCATCACATCAATCTCAGCCAGCTTGACTGCTAGTGCCGTCGTCCGTTGCTGTCCCTGTGATCCATATGTATGAACGCTTTGGCCATTGACTAAAAACCGCAAATCGTCACGGTGGGGGCCTAGCAGAGTTACCCCCCGCTTGAGTTCATTCGTCTGTAAGTCATGGTATTCAGCTACCATTTTTTCTTTCAATTCAGTTACACTCATATCTGAAAAATCTTTCACAGAACACTTGTAATCAAATGTTAGCTTTTCATTGTGCTGACTTATTTGCTCATGCACCAATTGTGCATAGTGTTCCAACTCGGTTATAAAACGCTGGCGCATCACTATTACTTGACTTCCCCACTCCGCCAACTGCTCAGATAATACGTCCAGATACAGCCGATCATGCGCTTCCTTATGGGCTAACAGCTTCAAATACTGGTTTCGTTGCTTGAGAACCGCATGGTATTTGGTAAGTGCATACAGGTACTGAGGATCAATCTGCCCAAACTCCATATCGATAAAGCGGCGGCGCACACTAGGCGCTCCCTTTACCAAATCAAGGTCTTCTGGAGCAAATAAAATCACGTTCATCTGGCCTACATACTGCGACAAACGTGCTTGTTCAATATGGTTGATCAACGCTTTTTTCCCTTGAGCGCTTAAGTCCAGTTGGAGCTTCACTGGACCTTGTTCCCGCTGGACCTCACCTTTGACTTGTCCATGGTGAGCCTTAAACTGAAGTAATTCATGGTCGTTGCTAGTGCGGTGACTCTTGGTCATTGCCAAAAAATAAATCGCCTCTAACAGATTGGTCTTGCCCTGAGCATTACGCCCTAAGAGGACATTGATCCGAGGTGAAAATGCCAGCGTCAATTTCTCATAGTTGCGGAAATGCCGTAGGTCGATATTTTTCAAATACATAACCTATGATCTCCGTTAAGCAGCAACTAACTTAAATTCACCAACATCTGCGATCACAACGACATCGGCGGGATATAACTTTTTACCCCGTCGGTTTTCTGTCACCCCATTCACGGTGATTGCTGTTGCATGTTCTTGTAAAAACCACTTAGCTTGGCCACCGGTTTGAATCACACCAGCGATCTTTAACAACTGTCCCAGCGTAATATATTCAGTTTGTAATTGAATTTCTTTCACCGTAATTCCTCCCTTTTTCAGCAGATTTTCACTTCTAAATTATACCTTTTTTTTACGTAAAAAACAATTTTTAGAGTGATTAGAAAGCCTTGGACGCTTTTTAACTACTTTTAATGTAGTCATACTAGATATAGATTTAAAACGCTCATAGGGCGTCTATTTCGTTTTTGATATTATTTTTAGGATCTAATTCTCCGTTAGCATATACAAAAAGAGCCGTGTTTTTCAACACGACTCTTTTCACGGTTTTACTCGTTTTCTTTAGACACTTAATGCGACACGATGATCCACAACGACTGCTAGGTTGTCATGGTGATCTAATTTCTTCTCTAATGCGACCACATCTTCATACGATGGGTATACACCACGGAAAATATTATCCCGGATCATATCGCGTGCTTCCAAAAAACTGGCGTGACTATCAAAGCTGACGCCCATGATAGTCGAATTTAGTTCGCTGACACTCTTAGAGAATGCCGCTTCAATCTTAAAGTTGCAAAATGCACTTGCATTGATGTTCATAGAGCAGTCCTCCCGCCAAGAAAAATCAGAGGTTTATTTGATTTTTTTATTTTTGATTGCTTAAAAAATAAACTAATCTGCTCTCAATTGCAAGCCTTTTTTGTTATTTTCGCAAAAATGTAATATTTAGGTCAAAGCCTTGCGCCCCATGGGATGAACAAGGGACAAAAATCGGTCTAACTAATTATGTATCTTATTTGTAATTGCTTGCAGCGGCAGGGGCTTTTGCCAATAAAAACCCTGTTGTAGCTGACAATGGCACTGGATTAATTCCTCTACCAAACACGGGCATTCAACCCCTTCAACTACCATTTCTAGGCCCCGCCGGCAAGCTAAGTCTTGCCATGCTTGAGCAAATAATACTTCACTAGAATGATCTTTTTGACCAAAAATCAAGAGGGAAAACTTGATCCGATCAAGGTACTGCGAGTTATTCAAAACAGTCTGTAAACTGTTATACCCTGAACCTACATCATCCAAACTCACCACAAATTCCCGCTGCTTTAAATTATCTAGCAGATCTGTAAAATGTGGTAATTTTGTCCCGACAGAATTGCGTTCTGTGATCTCCAGATGTAGCTGCTTGTTCAAACGTTGTAACTCGTTCAAATAATCCCAGCTATCCGGATAAATAAACTGCCATGGATCAATATTAAGATTCAGAATGACTTCTGGATGAGCATCAAAAAAAGTTTCTAATTCACTGATTACCCATGCGCGCATCTGCTTGCGTCGCTCAGCAACACTCATCCAGTAGTTTAGCTGTTCAACTGCTACCGCCTGCCCATTAGTTTGCCGCAATAACAGTTCATAATCCACTACCTGCGCCTGGTCAACTCCGGTCACACGGTAGATGGGTTGGCAATATAAGGTCAAGTCTTTTACCTCTGCTAAGCTCATTGTTCACCTCGCGTTACGCGGAAGAACCGTGTTGGCGACTCCCCAATCTCTAACTGCTCCAAATAACAATCTAACTTTTGCAGGTGGGCATCAATCTCATCAAAGAAATAATCACCTAGATTCTCCAGTGATGGGTTGATTTCTGTAAAGGGAGCTACATTATTCAGTAACCGTCCCTGAAGTGGAGTAACGACTTCTTGAATTGCTGCTTCGATTTCATTAAACCGTAGAAATTCATCATCGTTATTTTGCCGTACCTTACAGATAATTTCCCATGTGTGCGGATGAGTAGCTCCATCACTATTTTCCCACCGCATTGCATGAGTAGCATTGAGATACGTCCGCAATCGGTAACCATATGTTTTTTTCATCAATTTTTCTTCCCTTCCTTACTATGCCAAAGGCGGTGCCAATCGCCCTTGATCACTTGCCATACTTCATGCCGTTCGGTTGTCATATCGGTAGTGCGCCAACTTGCTTGGCGGAAGGACGTATTGATTACCCCAATTCCCCGGAAGAAACTGACAATCACATTGTAGAATGGCAAAGTCAATAAAATCCAACCATGACGCCGACAATAACGTTGCTCGTCCCGATCAAACTTCAAATACACTAGCACATTACTCCAGTTCAATATTCCAATAAACAGATATAACAAATACATCGCCACAAACGATAATGCAATCATCGCTGCTGAATAACCGAATGGTACCAAGATAAAGATGGCAAAGAGCCACACAATTTTCAAAAAGTTTACTGTATGATCAACAATCAGCCGGCGCACAATGAAATTTGACCAGAGCTCCTTTAGACTAATATGCTGTGCCAAAAAGGCGCGAATAACTTCGATCTCCCCGCGCTGCCACCGCTGCCTTTGCACATATAGTTGGTCCCAGCCAGAGACCGGTTCAACGTAAAATACTGCATCCGGACAGAGACGAATCTTTCCTTGCAGATAATATCTAATCTGGAAAGTCATATCAGTATCTTCACCCACGGTATCAACGTTATACAATCGTGACTGCATAAGCGCTGACCGTCGAAATGCTGAGAAAGCTCCGGACATTGTGAGAATTTCATCATCTTGTGATTCAATCGTCCGCCCCGCCAGGAACGTAATGGCATATTCCATATATTCATTTAGGTGCAGTAACCGGTGTTTTGGCTGTTGTGCGATCAAATTTCGGTTACTCAAAATTGTCCCCGTTTGTGCTTGCACATCTGGATGGGCAATAAAGTTTAGTACCATATTCATCAATGCTCTAGGTTCCAATGTTCCGTCGCTATCCATTGTGATTACATAGTCACCTAAACTATTATAGATAGCCGAGTTTAAAGCGCGGGCTTTTCCTTGTTGCGTTGAAAGCCACTGCAGCCGCAACTTAGGAAATGTGCTTTGTGCTTCCTGAAACACTGCAAAACTGTTATCTGTACTCATATTGTTGGCACAGATAACTGTAACCAATTCGTTCGGATACGTCGAATTGGCAACCGACGCAATCGCAGCAAACAAAGTATCCGCTGAATTATATACTGGCATAATTACCGTCAGTTCCGGCATCCGTCCTGGCATAGGCGTTTTTCTTTCTCGGCGCAACGTCCGCCGATTCCGCCACCATGCAACTGCAGCCGGAATTAATTCAAACAAGGCCGGGATAACTAACCATGCAGTCCAAAAGCCCATCTGTAACATTGTTTGCTTAACCATTAGTTTCCTCCCTCATTTGAAATTGTTGGTGACCAGCTTGCCCCAACTGTGACCGTGTAAATACATGGTAATACAATCCAATTACCATCACATAGAACAAAATACGCCCAAAGACTGTATGGACCCAGAAGAAACTGCCGTTACCAGTGTAATAAAGAATCGTTGCGATCAACGATAAGCGAAAAACATTGGCAATAAAAATCCAACCAACACCCAGGACTGTCCATTTAACTTTGGCCATTCCCCGATAAAACGGATAGAACCACAACAAACTGAGATAAGCTAACGTCTCAATGATCCCTGAACATTCATAGTCAACAAACAGTAGTACCAAGCCGTGATTATTCTTGATGCTGATCAAGTTATGAAGGTACGAACTCGTATAAATCCCTGTTAAGTGCCCCCACCAACCGGTCACTTCTGTCACTAGTGCAGATAGGAGCCAGACAAAGTACGCCCGACAAACAAATGCCAGAATAATAAAGAGTCCGACACTGCCGACCCAGAAATGAATAGCATCTAAATGGGCCCGATGCAGAACTGAGAGCGCGTATAGCCAGATAATTGTTCCCAAGATTATTGTTCCTGTAATCATTGCTGGATAACCGCTCCTTTCTCTTGTTTAAAACCAATATTAATCAAAGCCCGTGTGATCACTTGCACTGCCTGCTCCCACGTAATTGTGGTTAACAATAGCATTGCTGGCAGGAACTGAATCATATAGCGACTCCGTCCCCCTTCAAAAATCAAGAGGAATAGCCAGGCGCCAATTAGAGCCAACCGTAAAGCGTTGGCCCAGAAGTCACGACGCTGCCACCCACATAATGTAACACTCAACATCCCGATCCACACTAGTTGGCTTACAAAGAAAAAGAGCTTAGTGTTAGCGCCTGTCGGATATAAGAGGGTCTGATAAATCCATCGCCAGCCCCGGTCCGGTTGCCCTACGTGCATGAATGTTCCTTCGCCTAACCAACCAAAGGAGCCTGCTTCCATGTTGTAGCCTTGCTTACGCACCAGAAAAGTTGCGTACCCACCGATTCCCCGCTCTTTGAGTCTCTTTTTAATCATTTTTTGTGAATAGGCTATCTTATCTTTTTTAGCGGGTAGTTCTGCCATCTTGAGCGCATCATCTGGGTTGTAACTACCATCACGCCCGGACATCCCCATATTGATGAAATGAATTGCCGGGATCTTGAGTGCTGGATTAACCGCCAAAAAGTGTTGCTGCTTGACGGCTCCTTGCAAGCCGACATAGGTCAAGCTACTACTAGTGGCCAAAATAAGCGCTAAACCAGCACCAATCATCAGCTTCCGCCACTTAAAATAACGCAGACCGCTAGCAGCTGCCAAGGCAACAATTGCCACCATCGGAATAATTGCTGATGGTTTTAAGATTCCCGCAGCAACGGTAGCAACACCTGTCACCACTGCCCCAAGGATCCGCAACCACCAAGGCCTATTCTTGCTAAGAAGCATCGCTGTTCCCAACAAGCCGCTTGCCACTGCTGGTAAAACCCACGTGTCAGTATACGGGACGATAATCATTGGGAAGATTAATAATCCTAGTGCTTGGATAAACCATAAGGTGCGGATATACTGTTTTCCTAAAAGACGCGCAGTAAGTAAATTGATCAACGCTGCACTATCAACTGCAATGAGGGTTAACCAGTCCATTGTTAGCCAGCTATTACTATGTAACCATTGTCCTAACATATGTTGTAACAATACCAGGGGAATGTTGTTATAGTTTTGGCTAAAATATCCCCGAACATCAACATCAGTTGGGTGAAGCAAGGCCCGATGGACCATGCCTGCATCAAAACCAATTGCAGGATGTGTAGCCGACACGAGGCTAACCTGAACTAGGATAACAATTGCGGCACTGACGCCGATTCCCCACCAGCCACTGTTTTTGATCAGCCAGATCAGTTGGCGCCGGACCCTATTATCCGTCAATAACATTGCTCCCAAACTTGCCAGTACGGCTAATCCTACTAAAGTTAGCCATGTTGTACTTTCTGCTTGCAACAATAGGTTTTCTGAAGTCAAAGCAAAATACAGACTTACCGCTAACATCACGGAGAAAATCCCTGTAATTGCTCGCCCCATCCAGGGCCACCATTCCTTATTTCTCACTTATCCTACTCCTCTTGCGTTTATTCAGTACGATAAACCCGATCATTACTAAAATAACTGCACTAACTACGGGAACTAACCAGCCAGTACTGGTGCCTTCATAGGTAATCCCCGGGCCATCACTGTCTGTCCGGTTAAAATTCCATGTTGTTGATGGACTACTATCCACTCCCTCTCGTCCCAAGGCAGCAAACGGCACTGCAAATTCCATATAAGTTTCATACCGCCCTTTGTAAACATAGCCCCCATAAGCTACAAAATTACGATAGTAATACCCATGGGATGTATCGATCACTTTTACGTTAACGTAGGTTCCTTCCCCGCGTTTTAAACGGTTAGGATTGAAGGGTTGATCACTATGCACTGCCTTATTGAGATTCAAGTCTGTTAAGACAACTTCTGCAACATCTTTACCATTGACTTTGATCCGATAACCTTCCCCCATCGGATTCTTCCAGCCCCCACTAATATGACGTGAGTCTAACGTGATAAACCCATAGATATTCCGATCATCCACTGTAAACCGCGCCTCATGGTATAAGTCACTATCTAATGACCAATCAGCGGCCGGATAATCGGCCCACTCGCGGAACCCACCACCAATGGTGATGGCGTCGTCATCATTGGGAGTAAAATCATCCACGTATGTATCCTGAACATTTTTATACGGATACCCCCATACTTGGGCATGTACTGGGAGGGTAAACAACCATGTCGCACTCATCACCAATACAGTAATAAGTATTTTTTGATAAAGTTTTTGCACTTTAGTGTCCTTTCTAACTCAGTAATAGTAGCTAGCTGCATTCTGGTTGCCGTGTCCTCCGCCATTTCACTATTCCCAAACCAATTCCAACGAAGATGACCGCACTGAGTACCGGTACAATCCACCCGGTACTAGTCCCTTCATAAGTAATTCCCTTACCATCATTCAAAGCTCCAGGTTGGTTAAAGTTCCATAGCGTTGATGGTGTAGGATCAACCCCATCGTATCCAATTGCTGCAAATGGGACCGCAAACTCCATCATCATGTTGTTGTGCTCATCCTTGTACATGTAACCAGCATGCGTCACATAATTCCGATAGTAACCATGTTTCCAACTTGAATCGACCACTTCAATATTGACGTAAGTCCCTTGTCCTGGCTTTAGGTATGATTGTTCAAACATACTGTTGTTTAACGCCGCTTTTCTAATATCCGGATCAGCTATTCTAATTTCTGCAACTAACTTGCCATTAACCTTAATCTCATAACCACTCATGATTAGGTCACTCCAGGCATTAGTTATGTTTTTAGGATTCATGGCAACATACCCATAGATATTGCGGTCATCAACCGTAAAACGTGCCTCACGAACATTATAATTGTCCCACCGCTTTTTCCATGTATCAGCTGGATATGACTGCCAATCTTTAAAGTGGTCTTTTCCAATATGGATAACATCGTCCTCATGTGGAGTGAAATCACCGATATATGCTTGCCAAGCGCCCTCATTTTTATAGCGCTCTTCACCCCAGCGCGCTGCCTGAACCGGAGTGGTAGTTAACCATATCATTCCCAACATTACAATGGCAGCGAAAATTCTGCTATAAATCTTTTTCATTCCGCTCTCCTTTCTAGATTGTCATTCTTTATTTTTCCTACAATATCAGAGTAGACCCACACTTGGCTCCGACCACTATTCTTAGCGACATATAAGGCCTCGTCTGCCCGTTCAAAGGCAGATTTAAGATCGTCGCCTTTATACCACCGCGCTACCCCAACCGAAAATGTCAGCGACACCATGTGATCACGCTGGATATAAATTGGCAGTTGCATAAATTGATATTGATAATAGCGAATCTTTTGAATTACCTTATCAAACTCACTGTCATCAATATCTTTGATTAGAATACAAAATTCTTCTCCACCATAGCGAAATACTCGTGCCTCGCCTTCAAAAACTTGGTGCCAGGAAGTCAACAAGTAATCAGCAAAAATTTTTAAAGCCCGGTTCCCACTTTCGTGGCCCCACTGATCGTTGACCCGTTTAAAATGATCCATATCAACTACACAAATCACTCCCGTCGTGGATGCAGAAAATTCTTTTTCTGCGTAATCCAGCATCGAGCGATAGTTACCCAATCCTGTCAGTTCATCATACCGACTCTGCCGGTATACCAAGTTATATTCATTGATATTTTCCAATTCTTCTCGTAAAAAGAAGTTATAGTAGGCCAGTAAGAGCACCATAGTCCCGCAACACAGGCTAATAAATTCACTCGGATTGAAAATATAGCTCATAAAATATATTGAATCTCCCCACTGGCTTAGAACACCATATGCAAAAGGCAACATGATATTTATCAGTAGCATTCCGCTAACCATTCGGTGCAGAATGCTCTTTTGAAAAATAATCATACCTATCTTGGAAATAACAAAATATACTACCAGTCCGATCCATAAACTAGGAATAAATTCTGTTTGTCCTTGTAAAACCAGATAAGTATTAATGACAACCGGCGTTAAAATAGCCATGAAATCACCATAATAAGTCATATGCAGATTATAGGCCAGGAGTGGAATCACATAGTGAAAGTACACCGCACCAGTTGCATTATATGAAAGTGTGATAATTGTATATTCTTGGACAAAAAAGATAATTGCAATGATGACATACCGTTGCCACCACTGGTAGTGAGGCAAAGTGCGTTCATACAACGTATAGTTACCGAAAACAAAGGTTGCTACAACTAACGGAATAATTCCCACAATCGTCAGATATCCCAACATAATTGCTACTGTTTCTCCTTAACTAAATTAAAAAATTACGTACATACGCAAACAACCTAAATTTGCAAAAATTTAGGCTGCCTCCGTTGATCACTTATATTTAAGCGTATTGATTATATATCCAATGAAAACCATTTTCAATATGCTTGGTAAACGTTAACATGTTTGCAATAATAACTATTATTGCCTATCTGCCCATTAAAACATAAGTAGTATATCACAAGTCTTTTCACAACTTATCATTCTATTAGAAAAAAGCCGCTGGAACTTATCCAACGACTTTTGTTTTTCATCTTTTTTAGAATGTTCTCACTGGAGTAATTAACTGGACAAAATCATTTCCATCTTCACTTGGTACCAGAGTAAATGGCCGTAACGGCTGGGTAAATGACATCTTGATTTCCGCTTTCCCAAAGGAACGGAGCGCATCCTTCATGTAATCCGGATTGAAAGAAATTTCCAAATCATTTCCAGTCAAGGAATTGAAAGCTAAATCTTCTTCCACCATCCCAATTTCTGGGGAATTTCCGGAAAGGGTTGCTTTTTGTTCAGCAACCTTTAATGAAAGTTTAACAACATTATTATGTCCTGCATGTGATAACAAGGATGCCCGTTCAATCGAACGTAACATTTCTACCGCATCAAATAGGATATCGGTATTCGAAGTTTGCGGAATTAGTTGTTCTGTATCTGGATACATCCCTTCTAACAACCGGCTGTAATAAGAAGTGTGCCCAAAGGTAAAGAGGACTTGGTTTTGCGAAATTTGAATTACCACTTCTTCCTCATCATCAGCCAGCATCTTCCCCAATTCGCCTAATGACCGCCCGGGAATGATGACATCATAGGCAAGATGCGCACCAATATTAGCTAAACTAATTTTCCGTTGGCTTAGACGGTGGGAATCCGTAGCCACCGCTAATAATTGTTGGTCCCGAATAACTAAGTGGACCCCGGTTAAAATTGGTCGCATTTCTTGATTAGATACAGCGACCACTGTTTGACTAATAACTTGTTTGAGCGTGTCTGCTGGCAAAATAAATTGATCATCGGTATCAATTTCTGGTAATTGTGGGAAATCTTCTGGATTTAACCCGTTGATCTTAAATTCAGATACCCCAGATGTAATCGTAGCTTGGAAACGTTCATTGACTTCTAAGGTTAACGTTGCTTCAGGTAACTTCTTAACGATGTTGATAAAGAAGTTAGCTGGAAGAATAACGCTCCCTTCTTCTTCGACTTGTAATGCTGCGTTGTCATCGCCAATTGAAATAATTGTTTCAATTGTGATGTCAACATCACTCCCCGTTAATTTGAGGGCATCAGCAGACAAGGTTAACTTGATTCCCTTTAGCACTTCAATGGCGACTTTGGATGAAATTGCACGTTGCACATCATTCAAGTAGCTGATGAAAGCTAAGCGGTTAACTGTAAACTTCATTCTCTGTAAACCTAGCCTTTCTATATATATTTATATATTACTTTAGTTAGTAATAGTAGTAGGGGGTGTTAATCCTGTGGAAAACCTCAACAAAGGCAATTATCCACAAGAAATGCCTTGTGAATTGTTTGTGGGCAATTCTCTATTTTTATCCACAAATATCCACAGGAGCCCAATCCATACTCTAACATTAGTCTTGCAGTTCCGCCTTGAGGTCTGCAATTTCCCGCTGGAGTTCAGCGTCAGTATCGAGCTGGTTGGCTATTTTTTCATGCGCATGGATCACGGTTGTGTGATCTTTGCCCCCGAACTCATCACCAATCTTTGGTAAAGAAGCATCAGTCAATTCACGACTTAAATACATTGCAATTTGTCGGGGGACTACAATTTGTTTGACCCGTTTTTTACCTTTAAGATCAGCAATAGTGATGTGGTAGTACTTGGCAACTTTATTTTGAATTAATGGAATAGTCAATTCACTAGTATTACCGTTTAAGTTGAGGTCCTTTAGGGCATCAGCGGCCAAACTGGTAGAAACAGGACGGTGCATCATGGAAGCATAAGCCTTGACCCGCATCAATGCGCCTTCTAGTTCCCGAATATTGGAATCAATTTGGCCAGCGATGTAACTGTAGGAATCATCTGGGATCCGGAGCTGTTCAGCTTCAGCCTTGTTTTTCAGGATCGCGATCCGCGTTTCAAAATCAGGTGGGGTAATGTCGACTGATAGCCCCCATTTAAAGCGCGAAACAAGACGTGCTTGCAACTTAGGAATCTCATTAGGAAGACGATCAGAGGTCAGGACGATTTGCTTTTTGTTGTCATATAAGGCATTAAAAGTATGGAAAAATTCCTCTTGTGTCCCATCCTTATCGGCAAAGAACTGAATATCGTCAACTAATAAGAGGTCAACACTCCGGTATTCTTGGCGAAATTCTTCTTGGCGGTGATTTTGGATAGAATTGATGAAGTCATTAGCAAATGTCTCACTGGTAACGTACTTGACCTTGGCGTTGGGAGTATTTTGCAAAACCTGGTGGCCAATGGCCTGCATCAAGTGCGTTTTACCTAAACCAACACCACCATAGAAGAATAAAGGATTATAGAAAGTCCCGGGTTCTTCAGAAACGGCGAGGGCTGCCGCATGAGCTAACTGGTTTCCTTTTCCCACAATGAAGTTGTCAAAGGTATATTTGCTATTGAGTTGCGCTTCAGTTGTATACCCATGATCTGCTTTACGGCGGGTATCGCCCCTAGTCAGGGAGTTTGATTCTGCTTGAACGGGAATTTTGGTCCCAGGCAGTTTGGCAATAACAGAAACCTTGATATCCATAATATCGGCAAGAAGTTCGGCAATTTCGTCGTAAAGATTAGACTGCCAATAATCGACATGCAATCTAGTTGGAACATCAACGATAAGGGTGTTATTAGTCAGAGCCACCGGTTTAGCGTTTTTGATCCAGGTAGTATAAGCATGTTTTTTCATCTTGTCCTGATAATAATCAGAAATGATCTGCCAGAGGGCAGTTAGTTCATCATTATGCACTAAACTTCCTCCTTTCTATAAAATAATAATAAATGACACGTAAATATTTTAGCATTAGCAAAAAAACTTTTCCACAAGGTTGTGCAAAAAATAAAAACAGTGTGAACAGGATGTAAATAATGTTATCCACAAGTGGCGAGGGTATTAAAAACACCCTGTTGATAACCATTGTTTTCCACAAGCATGTAGTTAATTTAAAACCCTTGTATGACAGGGGTGGTTTTGATTTATACAATCTATCCACAGGGGTGTTGATAACTTTATCACCAAGATGTGATTTGGGGATAAAAGAGTGGATGCTGTTGTGAATTTTAAGAAGAGGACTTGTGAAGTAATCCACAGAGGAACACAGTAGAAGCCATGTTATTGTGGATAATTATTAAAGGTAGGACGGCAATTCGCCTTTGCTTTTAAGGCGAGGTATGTTAATATTATTCGGTAAGTTTGAATTTGACATAAACGCACTTGTTTAGTAAGATTACAAGTATGTCTAAAGTACAGAACAGGAATGGAGGTGTATTTCATGACTAAGAGAACATTCCAACCTAAGAAGCGTCACCGTCAACGTGTGCACGGTTTCCGTAAGCGTATGAGCACAAGCAACGGTCGCAAGGTTTTAGCACGTCGCCGCCGTAAAGGCAGAAAAGTTTTATCTGCATAGGCCACTGGACCGTCAGTGGTCTTTTTTATTATGTAAAGACAGAGTTGTACCTGTGCTGAATTAAGTGCAGGGAATGGAGATAGATCTAATGAGAAAATCATACCGCGTAAAGAAAGAAGCGGAATTTCAAACAGTCTTTACCCAGGGGAAATCCTATGCAAATCGGCAGTTTGTGGTTTATGTTTTAGAAAAACCAAACCAGGAACATTTCCGGGTGGGTTTGTCTGTTGGCAAAAAGATCGGTAATGCAGTTGCTCGTAATTGGGTTAAACGGCGGATCCGGCAAAGTTTGACTGAACTCAAACCCCAACTAAAGCAGGATTGTGATTTCTTAGTGATTGCTCGTCCTACCGTCTCCTGGATGGAAATGAAAGAACTCAAAGGGCATTTGGTGCATGTTTTAAAGATGGCCCAGGTGCTAGATGAGGAATAAAAGTGAGGTCAACGGCAACAAATGAAAAATAGGAAAAGAATGTTGGCGTTAGCCGGAGTATTGCCACTGCTGGTCTTACTATCCGGTTGTGCTAGCAAGCAAGCTCCAATTACCGCCCACTCAACTGGTTTTTGGGATCATTATATTGTTTGGAACGTTGTGCGGGCCATTCAAGGGCTTAGCCATGTGTTTGGTGACCGTTACGGCTGGGGGATCATTATCTTTACCATTATTGTACGGATTGTGATCTTGCCGCTGATGATTGTGCAAATTCGCTCTACCCGGAAAACGATGGAATTGCAACCTAAGTTAAAGGAATTGCAAATGATGTATCCTGGGAAGGACGTTGAATCGCGTCAAGCGTTGGCTGCTGCACAGCAACGGTTATATTCTGAAGCAGGAGTTAACCCGATGGCAGGATGTTTGCCATTAGTTGTTCAGATGCCGGTATTATTTGCATTATATCAAGCAATTTATCGGTCTGATGTTCTTAAGAGCGGAACATTCTTGTGGACACAACTAGGACATCGGGATCCATACTTTATCTTGCCAATTTTAGCTGCGTTATTTACATATTTGACTTCCAAACTCAGCATGATGAGTCAACCGGAAAGCAACACTATGACAACAACGATGACGTATGGGATGCCAATTATGATTTTTGTGATGGCGCTCAATTTCTCATCAGCCTTAGTGCTGTACTGGGTAGTTTCTAATGCTTTTTCTGCATTGCAAACACTCTTGTTTAACAATCCATACAAGATTCGCGCTGAAAGAGAAGCAAAGGAACGCGCTAAGAAAGAACATGCTAAAAAGATAGCGAAAGCTAAACGTAAAGCGTATAAAAAACGATAATAGCAAGAGATAGCAAGCTGAAATTTCAGTTTGCTATTTTTTTAATAATTTATGGGCTATTGGAGATTGGTACAAATTACTAAGGATCTGCTATCCTAGTAAGGAGAAAGGGAGAATCTGGTCCGAATAGGAAGGAGTCCATTACATGGAAAAAAGAATTGCCCATACACTCGCGACGCACAACGCTACACGGTTGGCAGTATTAGAATTGCCACCACTGTATTATACGCAGCCCCGGGCGGTGGTACAGATTATTCATGGGGCCATGGAATATAAAGAGCGTTATTTGCCACTAGCAACGTATTTACAAGAGAGTGGGTATGCAGTGGTACTTTCAGACAATCGGGGGCATGGTCATTCGGTTTCTGCTGATGATCCCTTTGGATTAATGAAGAGTGTTGACCAGTTGGTTGCTGATCAGGTTCAGATAACTAACTGGATCAAAGAGCATTATCCGCAGAGTGAGGTAGTTATTTACGGGCACTCTATGGGGTCCCTTATTGCCCGCCTATACCTGCAACGCCATGATCACTTGTTGAGTAAATTAATAATGATCGGTACGCCTAACTATAATGTGTTGGCTCCATTGGGAATGCGTCTAATCAGACTGGTACAACGGGTGAAAAAAGATGATGAAGTATCGAATTTGGTGGCGCGCGTGTGTGGTAACCAGATTAACGGTTACAGTTGGTTAAGCTATAATCAGGACAATATTGCCCGTGTGCGGCAAGACCCAATGATGATCAAACGCTATCCACTAGGGAGTATGAAGACTTTGGTTGAGGCTGATCTTCGTCTCAAAGATCCTGCTCAATGGCAGTGTCGACAACCACATTTGCCAATTTTAAATTTAGTGGGAGCAGACGATCATCAGATCACCGGGGGGAAAAAAGGAATTGCGGATACAGTGGCGCGCTTAAAGCAGAGCGGATATCACAATATTCAAACAATACTAATGCCACATATGAAACATGAAGTCCTCTTTGAAAAGGACCACCGCAAAGTATATCAAGCAATGAATAAGTTTTTAGCCGAGTGAATCAGAGTAACTTTCTGAAAACTTTTTGCATCATTTGCATCATCATGAAAATCCAACTTGGTTATAGTGGGTTGTTTTCAAAACTTGCAAAAAAGATAAAAAATACCCACTGAGACTAATGATCATGATTAATCTCAGTGAGTACTATGGCTAGGATGAAGCAACATAAATAGGGTGCGAGGTATGATTTTCTAGAAAGTTAGGTGTTGCTCCCCCTAATCACTTAAAGTATAAGGGAGAAAGAGTTCTAAATTAAAGGAAGTAAATGCTTTGATTTCTCGTTAACGGGGAATAGAGCTACAATAGATAGAAATCGGTTTCATTTTTGTGAATCTATGAATATAAAATAGCAAAAAGTAAATCTTACTGCGGAAAAAATATGCTCCTCTGGAGCATAACCGAACAATAGTACAGGAAAGGGGCGAAATAAGTGCGGACAAAAAACGGTGCGGTATTAATGACAAATACTTTGGCTAATATGGGACAAGGACTGGCTCTCCCAATCACAACCCTATATGTCCATCAAAGTTTGCACAAATCATTGACTACGGCAGGCTTGGTCCTGATGGTTTGGGCGTTGGCAATGATGCTGGGAAATTATTGGGGTGGCCGAATGTTTGATGAGTGGCGCCAACAACCTACATACTATATTGGGGGAAGTATTGCTATTTTTGCGGGACTTTTAATGTCCCTATGGCCAGAGTGGCCCCTATACGCTGGAGCACTAGCCCTGTATGGGTTAGGTCTAGGAATATTAATCTCTGCAATTAATGGGTATTTGGCCCATTTGCAAAAAGAAGATAAAGAAATATTCAACGATGCTTACTGGATGCGTAACATCGGTTTTGCCCTCTCAACCGGACTCTCCGGAATATTGTATGCGGTCAATGTTCGGTGGGTACTCATTTTGACCACCTTATTGGTAGTAGTAGCTTTAGTTATGGTCAAAATTACTTTCAAAGAAGTAACAATTTCACCCGTACAACCAGCGAAACGACCACAATATCATCTTTTTAGTGCGGACCGTCAAACTGTTTTTAGTATTCTAGCTGTATGCTGGGCCTTATTTATTACGTGGTTGGGTTATGAACAATGGGGCTCAAATATGTCGATCTATATGATTGCTAATGGGATTCCAGTACAACATTATAGTTTGTTATTTACTATTTCGACAGGTGAAATCGTCCTTTTACAACCATTAGTGGCACGGACTTTTCGTAATACTTATCACAATGAGAAGATGCGTTTGATTATGGGAACAATCTTTTATATGGCTTCCTATCTGCCTATTATTTACGGAAATACATACAGTTTCTTTGTAATTGGGATCACCTGTCAAACTTTTGGGGAAATGATCCTCTTTTCGACTGCGCCGGTCTTTTTGAACCGGTTTGCTACTGATGAGAACCGTGCAACGTTGCAGTCACTAAATAGCATGGCTACATCTTTAGCCAGCGCTGTGGGGCCAGTTTTTGGGGGCTGGTTAATTTCACTGATTGATTATCAGCTGACCTTTGTGGTGATCTTTGCTTTACACGTATTGGTCATCCCATTATTATTAGCGTTACGGGCTCATCGTCAGGTGACTTAGTCTAAAAGTGGGGTTACGTGATAAATTAGAACTGGAAACTGAGAAGGAAAGTGAGTCGAAAAACGATGGATTTTTGGTTACAAATGGCATTTGCTGTGGCAATGTTGATGGATGAAGTACTCACTATTGCCCGGATAATAAAACAAAAACAACCGCAACGCGTCAAAAACTATGCGATCGGTTTTCACATTGTGTTCATCTTAATGTTGTTATGGTTGGTTGTAGCTATGATCCAACAAACAGTCGAAATTATCCCGGGGATATTCTCGTTCTTAGGTTGGATGATTGTGGCAACTAGCTCATTCAAGACATTAAAAAAGATGAGCAAATAGGAGGAATAATAATGAGTTTTTGGATGCAGACGGGGATGTTGGTAGCGTTACTACTGAATGAAATAGTGATCATCTGGGATAACATGCGGTACCGACCGCAACTTTTTTTACTGGGATTTAGCTTGCTGCTAGCGATTTTGGATGTAGCATTGCTCTATGTCACGCTCTATGCCCATACAGTGTATTTTCCAAGTTGGTTATCAGTATTAACGATTATCATAACGAGTTTAAATACAGTCCGCGTCTTGAACGTGAGTGCCAACCGTCGAAGCTAGAGAATTTTTGAAATAAGATAAAAAGCATGGGAATTTTTTCCCATGCTTTTTGTATGTCGTAGTTTGAATAATTTAGCGAACCAGATGAGCAATATCTGTTGGTTGGGCTAAAACAATATCTGCTTCTTGCTGCCAAGTAGTTGTTCCGGCAGTCCCCCAACGGGCTAAAGCAAATTGCGCGCCAGCAGCATGAGTCATCTCCAAATCATATTTAGTATCACCCACATAGATAGCCTCAGTAGCGGTAATTCCCAACCGTGAGAGGGCTAATTCAAGCGGGGCAGGATGAGGTTTGTGGCGGTCGGTGTCAGAAGCTGTGATAACAGTATCAAACAACGGCATTAAGCCCATAGGAACAAACTCATTGTTGAATTCTTCAGATGTTTTGGAGGTAACAATCCCTAACTGAATATCTGGAGCCAACTGTCGGAGGGTAGAAGCTACCCCAGGAAAAAGCTTTTCGGTATGGACTAATTTCCCAATGAAGTGATTAACCACTTCTTCAACACGATCAATCTCAGCAGGATCATCAATAAAACGTTGTAAAGAAACTTGCGTAGGAATGCCCTTAGTGAAAGCAAGATCAGTGAAAGATAAATCGAGTCCTAACTCTTGTTTGAGCGCCAACTGGATTGAGCCGATCATGGCTTGGTCCGAGTCAACTAAAGTGCCATCAATATCAAAAATTAATGCTTTAGTCATAGCCAGTCGCCTCCGTCATTGTTGGTATAAAAAATTTCAACGTTATTTTGGTTAGCAACGTTCACGATCTTATCGGGGAGAGGTTTGTTGGTGATGATGATGTCAATATCATTGAAGTTCAATGCTAAAAAGTTGTGCATTTTATTAACTTTAGTACTGTCAACCAGTAAAACAACCTTATCAGAGTGTTCAATGATGGCTTTTTTGAAGTCAATTTCATCATCAAAGGCATAATACATCCCCCGTTCGGTCATCCCGATCGAGCTAATAAAGGCAACATCAAAGTGGTAGCTCCCGATATCAATTAAGGGCTTAGTTCCCGTAGTATACCGCATTTCGCGGTTCAATGTCCCACCTAGCATCCGCACCTTAGCTTTGGATTTGCTGAGGAGTTGTTCGGCCACTTCGAGTGAATTGGTAATAGCTAACAGGCTTTGGGAGTTGTCGAGGTGGCGGGGGATGAAACTAATTGTTGAAGAAACGTCGAAGTAGACGATCTCATCTGGACCGATCATCTGGGCCGCCAAGCGTCCCATCTTGTCCTTGACCGGGGTCATTTCAACCGAGCGGTTACTCAGATCTTCTAAACGGCTACTAAATGAGTGAGGTTGGTTGATTCCACCGTAAACACGTTCAGCATCGTTTTGTTCAACTAAGGTTAAGATGTCCCGCCGGGTCGTATCGCGTGAAGCCCCAGTGAGACGCATAATATCATGAAGACTGAGTGAGTGGCGTTTTAATAACTCACTTTTTATTAATTTCAAGCGGTCCTTTTTATTAATGATGTTCAGCTCCCTTGGCACAAAATTGTTATGTAAAATCAGGTGTGAATCTATAAAAATAAGATTCAATTTAGGATAAGTAACTAAAGCCAAAATAGCATAAAAACAGGCTAATGTAAACGTTGACAACGAGGGGTGAGAGTTTTATGCTATAACTGTTGTTATAGTAACATAACAAGTTGAGAGAGTAGGTTAGTTCGTGGCAAAAAAATCTGTTCCTTTGTATCAAAAAATGATGGTTGCAATCATGCATCAGGTCGATGCAGGTGCTTGGCATGAAGATGATAAGCTTCCATCAGAAAAGATCCTGGGAGAGCAGTATCAAGTGAGCCGGATTACCGTCCGTAAAGCGTTAGCAGAATTACAAAAGCGTAATTATGTCTACACCAAACATGGGCAGGGAACATTTGTTACTCCACGGGAACGGCGTAACCAGGGGATCGATTTTTGGAATACCGAACAGATCATCGCGCAAATGGGATACCATCCGTCTAGTTCGATTGATCATTTTCAGGTGGTAACAGACTACCGCTATGAAGGCATCAAGCAGCAAATGGGACTGAACAGCGATGACTATCTTTATAAAATTGAGAAGACCTATACCGCTGATAGTCAACGGGTGATGTACCGGCGAGTGTTTATTGCATATGAACGTTTCCCACAAATTACCCTCTCCGAACTTGAGCACACTGAGATTATTCCTTTAATTTGCCGTAAATACGGCTTTTCAACAAGCAATTTTTCCCTCAGTGTGACTGTTGTTCGGGCGTCAAAACAGACAAAGCATTACTTGGATCATACTCATGATAATGTATATGTTTTCGAACGCAGGGGGTATGATCGGGACCGGATGGTTTACCTAGAAAAGGCGTATGTGACGGGCCTCTTACCTCTCCACTTGATGACGCATGATAACGAGAAAGGAAGTTTTATGATGAGTACACCTGACATTGTGTTAACTCGAATTGATAACCGGTTGGTGCACGGTCAAGTAGGGGTTGTTTGGACCTCAGCAATCGGAGCTAACTTACTGTTGGTGGCCAACGATGCAGCAGCTAAAGATGAATTACAACAGGAATTAATGACAGCGACAGCAGAAACTGCTGGCGTGGGGATTCGGTTCTGGACTTTGGATAAGACAATTTCAACTATCCACAAAGCCAGCGCACGGCAACATATCTTTCTAGTTGTCAAAACACCAGCTGATGTTTTGACCCTAGTTAAGGGGGGCGTGCCAATTACAGAAGTGAATGTTGGTAATATGCATTACAGTGATGGTAAAGAACAAATCTCCAAGAAGGTGTACATGGATCAAGCCGATAAGGATGCAATCAACGGACTGATTGATGCCGGAGTGAAGGTTTATATCAAGGATGTTCCAGAAGATAAGGAACAAGTTTTACAAAAGTTCTAGGCGATAAGAAAAAACAGCAAAGAAGGTAATACAATGATTACACTGACCCAAGGGATTATGGTCTCTATTTTTGCCATTATTGCTGGGGCCGACTTTTGGTTGGAAGGTTTCTATATTTTCCGGCCAATGATTGTCTGCACAGTAACCGGGATGCTTCTGGGCGACCTACGGCTCGGAATCGTTGCTGGTGGTTTGACTGAATTAGCCTTTGCCGGATTAACTCCAGTTGGGGGGACACAACCACCTAACCCAATTATGGCGGGGATTATGACGGTAGTATTGGCACACACAACAGGACATACACCAACCACTGCGATTGGCTTGTCCTTACCATTTTCAATTTTGATGCAATACATAATTCTCTTCTTCTACTCAGCATTCTCATTGCTGACTAAGAAGTTGGATGAATACGCTGATCAAGCTGAAACTGGGAAGTTTGCCCGGTTGGTAATCACACCAACAGTGATTGTGTCGGTAGTTTATGGTTTATTCACTTTCTTATGTATCTATGCAGCCCAAGCACCAATGAAGGGCTTAGTCAACGCCATGCCAACTTGGTTAAGTCACGGCTTTGAAATCGCCGGTGGGATCTTGCCAGCTGTTGGGTTTGCAATGTTGCTCAAGAGCATGTTAAAGGGCAAATATGTTCCTTACTTGTTACTTGGGTTCACTGCTGCTTGCTTCATCAAGTTCGGTAACTTAATGCCAGTGGCTGTAATTGGGATTGCTTTGGCAATGATCGAATTTGAACGGGCAAAGAATAATCGGGATACACAACAAAAATTACGTGAAGTAGAAGAAAACGTCGCTAACGGAGGTGAAGAAGATGGCATCTAAGCACACGGGTAAATTAACCAAGAAAGATATTCGGATGGTTGGGGTGCGGTCAATCTGGAACCAATCAGCGATGAACTACCAACGGATGCAAGCTGATGGCTGGACATTAGCTATTTTGCCGGCCCTCAAGAAGATTTACGGGGACGACAAAAAAGGCTTGAGTGATGCGATCAAGGGGAACTTGCAGTTTATGAACACCAACAACTATGCAGCACCATTGTTGATGGGGTTAGAATTATCTCTGGAAGAAAATGGCGAAGAACGGGAAACCATTGATGGATTACGGGTGGCCTTGTTCGGTCCTTTAGCCGGGATCGGGGATGCGATCACATGGTTCACTATCTTACCAATTGTTGCGGGGATTACTGCATCTTTTGCTAAGCAAGGTAGTATCTTAGGACCACTGCTGTTCTTTATTGTCTATCTCTTATTATTCTTAGCGCGGATTCCGATTGCTCAATTAGGTTATAGTGCAGGTTCAAAGGCTGTTTCACAAATTCGGAAAGATTCAGCGATTGTTTCCCACGCTGCTAGCGTTTTGGGATGTACCGTTATTGGTGGTTTGATTGCAACTTACGTTCAAATTACGGTTAAGTCAAAAATTGCAGTCACATCATCTACTACAATCTCAATTCAAAAGCAGTTCTTTGATAACATCTTCCCTAACATTTTGCCATTAGGATACACGTTCTTACTGTATTACCTGGTTAAAAAGAAGAATGTTAGCCCAGTAATGTTAATCATCATTACATTCGTGTTGGCAATCATTTGTTCCTGGTTAGGAATCTTATAATTGTCAGAATTAACAAGGGAGGAAGAGAAATGCAAATTGTAGTGACAGGTCACGGTAATTTTGCCACGGGGATTGCTTCAACAGTGCAACTGTTAGCCGGTAATGTAAGTAGCGTCCAGTACGTTGACTTTACTGCTGATATGAATGAAGAAACCCTGACTAATAAGCTTCAAGAAACGTTAACCCAAGATCAAGGTACAGTCTTTTTCTGTGACCTGTTAGGGGGAACACCTTACAAGCAAGCTGCCACTCTCAAGGCTACGCATCCTGATCAGGATATCGCGGTAGTTTGTGGTTGCAATGTAGCTTCCTTATTGGAAAATGCATTAATGGGATTGGATCAATTTACTAGCTCCCATGACTTAGCGGCTAAGATTGTAACTACTGCCCAGGCGGGAATTCGTGAATTTGGCGTTTCATCTCGTCCAGCAGCAACAGCGCATCCTGTTGATGAAGAAGAGGATGGCATTTAACATCTAAACTAGTTTGATTAAACTAAGAAGAGGTCACCAAGAATTACACGTTCTTGGGTGACCTCTTTTAAATTAAGATCATAAGTGCTTATACATGACTGGGCATGGACGGAGCTCATAGCCTAACGGATAATCCATCTCCTTAACCGTAACGAAGCCTTCACGCTTGTAGAATTTTAGACCGCCAAAGTTAAACTTCCAAGCACAGAGCACTAATTCTTGGATTCCCAGTTCCTGGGCGCGTTTTTCGGTATGCTGCAACAACTGTTTGCCCAAGCCGTGACCAGCAAAACCGCGAGTGGTATAAAGCCGAGAAATCTCTAACAATTCATTGCCAGCTTGGGGCCGGACGCCTTCGAACTCTGGTGTGCGGGTTAATTTAGTATAGGCCAAAATGACATGTTCATCGAGATCTTCAATGAGGTAGAACTCGTTGTCCTCATCAGCTAATTCGTTTTTGAGATGAGATAGGTTTAGTTCATGTTGAGTATAAATTGCCATATCGAGGACATCAGCATCACTCTTATAAGAGTTGAAAAAGGTTAAAACACTAACTACTTGTAGCTGTTCTAAATCAGCCATAGTGGCTCTTCTCAGGCGGGTACGCATCACTACCACTCCATTCTTTTTTAGGTCTTAGTATAGCGTAAATTGGAACAATTAGTCCCAACCATACTTGGATAGATCCATATCTCGTTTGCGCATCTGGGAAACATAGGGATTTCCCTGAACATAAAAGCGCAGGGGAGCGTTGCCATCTTTCTTGTTAAGATTAACGCCAATCCGGGAACTAACGGCTATTTCTCGTGGAATATAGTGGCGGGCAATATCGATAGTTAAGATATTGTTTTCTAAAGGTTGCCCATCTAGCTTGCGCGAGTTGATTCCCAGCGCTTGAACCAGTTTAGCAGGACCATTACTGATGGCAAAACCAGTTTGCCGCCGATTAGCAGCCATTTGCTCGGAATTAAGACACGGTTCTAAACCGCGGATTAGCACCCCATGAGGGACATCTTGCGCTTGAACAGCAATATCTAGGCAGTAATGGCCACGAATTTGATAGAGATAAATTGTTCCTGGTAAACCATAAAGGGACTCGGTGTAGGCGGTTCTCCGTCCATTGTACGCGTGGGAGGCAGAGTCGTTTTCACCTAGGTAAGCTTCTGTTTCTACAATCAATCCGCCAACGGTTCCTTTAGGACCATGATAATACAAGGTAGTTCCCAGAAGATCTTGGGCAATCCGGGGAGTGGGACGCCCAGTGAAAAATTTTTGATAGGGGGTCAACAAGATTGCATCATCCTTTCAGAGGTTTTATGCTTAGGTTAGCACGAAAAGCAGGGAAGAAGGAATATATATGCAAATTAGGATAGCACGAATCTATCAGCAGCCAGCAGATCTTACTGGTTACCGGGTACTTGTTGATCGGTTATGGCCACGGGGTATTTCTAAAGCAAAAGCACATTTAGACCAATGGCTGAAGGAAGTCGCACCGAGCAACGAACTGCGTAAATGGTTTGCTCATGATCCGGCAAAGTTTGCTGACTTTAAAGTGCGGTACCAGGCGGAATTAGCAGATAATCCTGCTTACCAGGAGTTACTAGCTATGGCTCAGCAGCAAGCTTGTTTAATTCTTCTGTATAGTGCCAAGGATGAGTTACACAATCAGGCAGTGATTTTACAGGAGAAATTACTAGCAGATAGTGACGCCAATCATTGATACTGAGTGTAGAATTAAAGGAAATAATATAAAAAGCAGTGAGTGCTGATAATAGCATTCACTGCTTTTTTAGCTCAATATTGCTGAGAAATCATAATTATGTCCCAACCCACACTTTCAGACATAATAAATATTTCCTGGGCAATACTTACTTTAATTGTTTAGCGTTCGCTGAAAGCCTTGTCTGGTAATACCAAGTTCAAAACAATTCCGAGGACGGATGCAACTGCTAGCCCAGAGAAAGTGTATTGACCTAATTGGAGGTAGGCATTACCAATCCCAATAACCAGGATGGAAGAAGCAATCATCAGGTTACGCTTCTTGTTGAAGTCAACCTGCTTGTCAACGATAACGCGTAACCCGCTGGATGCGATTACCCCGAAGAGCAGGAAGGAGATCCCCCCGATTACCGGAGAAGGAATGGATTCGATCAAAGCACTTAACTTACCAACAAAGCTGAAGATGATGGCAAAAAGTGCAGCTCCACCTAAGACATAAACGCTGTGAACCTTAGTGATGGCTAAAACACCAATGTTTTCCCCGTAGGAAGTAACAGGAGGTCCACCAACAAATCCAGCGATGATAGAAGCAGTTCCATCACCGGCTAAGGTATGGGTCAAGCCAGGATCCTTAAAGAAATTCCGATCAGTTAACTTGTTGAGCACCATGATATGGCCCATGTGTTCAGTCATTGTCACAAAGGCAATTGGGGCCATGCTGAGGATTGCGCCCCAGTACATATGAGGGTGGTAGCTGATGAATGGAATTTGGAAGCTTGGTAAGCTGAACCAAGCGGCTGATTGCACTCCACTAAGGTCAACAATTCCGAATAAGAGAGCAGCGATATACCCAGCAATAATCCCGAGCAAGATAGGAATTAAACTCAAGAAGCCCTTGAGGAACATGTTGAAACCAATTGTTACTAACAGGGTGATCATTGCAACAGCAAAGAACCGCAAGTCGTAGTTGTTACCGTTCATTGTGGCATCCTTAGCAGCAGTAGCAGCCAGGGAAAGCCCGATAACCATGACGATTGGACCAACGACAATTGGGGGTAAGACCTTATCGATCCAATCAGAACCAAAGAAACTGATAATCAAGGCAACAATGAGATAAACCATCCCCACAGCCACTGTCCCCTGGGCAATTCCTGGGTAACCGGTTGTTTTCATCAAAGCCAGCATTGGGACAATGAATGAGAAACTAGACCCCATGTAAGCAGGGATTTTTCCCCGGGTGATCAAGATATACATGAGGGTACCAACCCCAGAACTGAAGAGGGCAATCCCTGGGTTCAAACCTACCAGAATTGGAACCAAGACGGTTGAACCGAACATGGAAAACATATGTTGGATGGAAAGACCAATCCATTGTCCAAAACTAGGACGTTCGTGGATGTCAAGGATGACATCATCGCGGTGTGACATAAATATTCCTCCTAAAATTAGCCCTAAAACGTAAAAATAGCTTTTGAACTCGAGGAGCCCAAAAGCTATACTAATCTACCACTCCCATAGATCAAAGGAGTAGGAAACACGTTGTCTTTTGAGGCCTCACGGGACCACATTAAAGGACCTTATTGAATTGTAGTCATTCTAGCGTGTTTTAAATAGAGTGTCAAGTAAGAAATGCTATTATTGCCATTTTTAATGTCTGAACAGTAATATTACCCACCAGTTTACTGAGAAGCTGCAACATTTGTTTGGGGGGTGAGGTTCCAAGTGATATTCTCTTGATAATTGCTAGTTGTATCAAGGGAATTGTGGTACCCGTCCCACAAAACTTTAGCGTTGAGAGCATGTGTAAACTCGCCAGTAGCTCCATTTCCTTGTGTGAAGTTAGCTACGGTAGAAGGAGTGGTACTGAGGACTTGCCCCATGATCTCTAAGCGGCCGTTGAGTGTCGTAATGCGGTGGGAAGTTGCGGTTGTTGTGATAGCCGCTGTTAGTTGCCAATTAGCGGTGCTAGCGTTAGGGATATAGGCGCCGACAGTATCAGTTGCAGCTGTTTGTGAAGAACTACTACCCCCATTGTAAATCGTTGTTGCGGCGATACTGCCAAAATCGATCACTGGGGGGACTTTTAGCACTGGAATCTGAAGTTGAATCTGGGCAGGGTTGCTGACAGTTACCAAAGAATCACCTGAATATACTCTGAGTTGGAGATAAACCTTGTTACCCGTGTTTTCCTGTTGTGTGAGGTACTGAACAAAGCGGTCATTGGCTGCTAAAGTCATCCAGTCGGCTCCCAACGTTCCAGTGGCCTTATTGGAACCAAAATCAGAGGCGACATCTTTGAACTCTTTACCAGTAGTGTAATACCAGTGGTAAGTTAGGTTGGTTCCTAAATTTTGTGTGATTAATTTAAGCATAGCAGGATCAAAATAATCCGCAGTATTCAAAGATTTATTTGCCAATGTATCTTGAGTACTAATCATTGCCTTGAGACCACCATATTGGAGCGTAATTGCTTGGGGAGCAGAAGGTAAGGGATATTCAAATTGCATGGGAATTCCAAACTGATCCCCACTAGTATTTGTGATTCCAGTCATAGCGGTGCTTAGAACGCTGGGATCTGTTTTGAGGATGTATTTTGTTTGGAGGGCATTGGCAACAACTTTTTGACTAACTTGGGGACCGTCAATTGCGTTGTTTAAAGCATCAATACTAAAGAAACTCTCAAAGTTTGTTTGAAGACGGGGGGCAGTAATTTCATAAGAAATTGATTGCCCCGCATAATAGTGACCAGATAATTGTCCCAGGGTATCATGCTGGACGCTATTCCAACCTAAGACCGGAGTGCTCATGACGTAGGGGTATGTTCCATCATCAGCCACCCCGTTGGTTTTCCAGAAACCATATGAGAAGTCGTTATCGAAGATGCACAATTGAATTCGATCAGCCTTAATATTTCCCAGGTTAAAATTGACATTCCAAAGTGCGGTCCGTGAGAAGTCCTGAACTTTGGAACGTGTTACCTTACTGCTATCTAGCTCCTGGCCGGAAATCTGACCGTTAGTTTCGGTTACGACATAGTAACGAGTTGTAGAGCTCTTATTCCAGTTAATATGGGCTAAGATGTTGTAATCAACGTGGATATCATTCCCATCACGGTATTCAGCAATGGGGGTGTTGTCACCTAGCATAGTCCCATACTTATTACGGCTAATGATGCCAGATTCACGGTATCCCTCAGTCCAGGTTGCAAAAGCAGTAGTCGGCCAAGTGACGGTCGAATCGCCAGTCGGTGTGATATCCGCAGCCTTTGTTACTGTTGTCGGCGGTAAACTGAGGACCAAGCCAATACCACAAATGAGACTTAGTAAGACAAGAAAAGGTTTAAAACTAATTCGCATAATGTTCACACTACTTATTTTTCTTATTTAAACGTTTATTTTGGGCAATGATTATCCCACATAAAATAACGATCAACAAGACCAAAAAGCCAATCAAGAGCCAAATTAATTGTGAAAGGCCCAACCAGCCTTTTTGTTTGGCAAACGGTACACCTTGGCTACCTGTGATCGTAAAGTTTTGCCGAAGATTCCATTTCCTTTTTCCCGACTGGAGGTGCAACGTTAGGGTATACTTGCCAGCTCCGAGCTGGTTGTGGTCGGTAACCAGGAAGTCAAACGTTGAATTAGGCGCAACCTGGTAGTTTTGAACTTGGCGCTGAGCCAGGACTTTTGTTTGTCCCTGCTTGGTAATTTGAGCATTGATCTTTAATTTACCAAATAAAACGGGACGTGTATTGCGTAGGGTAGCACTGATTTTAGGACCCTTTTGAACCTTGACGGCCTTGAGTTTCATTTGGGCGACTTGATCGGGATGTTTTTGCTGACTGACCAATACGGGCAATGTCATAGCAAAGTGATTCTGTGCCGAAAGTTTACTCTTGGTATCAACATGAGCATTAGTCATACGCTCAACATAAATACCACCCGCGATGGTTCCATTAAACCTTTGTCGGGGAAGACGGAGATTAATAGAAACAGTCGTTGATTTGTGGGCTGCTACTGTTACTTGTTGAGTTCGTTCTTTTTTAGGAACAAACTGGGTTAATTGGAAAGCAGCAGTGGGATCTTTTTTAGTCTTGAAATCTGTATAGTTGATGGCACCATTATCCGTTGTTGTTGCGTTACCTACGCGAACAATGTAGTCAACGTCGGTGTCAGAATTAAGGTTGGTGATTTTGACTTTTACAGGAACCGTCGTTTTAGGGCGCGTTTTAAGAGCAAAATAGCCCGTAGTATCCGGTCTTTGTTCCCGTGGATATACAGGGCTAATTGTAAATTGCGCCGCATCATTTGCGACTGCGGCCTGAACAGCCGGCTTCTGTAGAAAGCAAAATCCGAGCACCAAGGTCAGGATAACCTGGGTAAATGTTTTTACTTTCATTTGGATAACCTTCTCTAAAAATTATTTACTTACGTCAACATTTGGTGCTGAAGTTAAATTCCAGGTCAAGTTAGCAGTGTAGTCACCACTTGCTAAAGAGTCGTGACTGGAGAAGGTAAACTTAGCATGAGAAATAGTAGCGCTGGCACTCCCCTTGTTAGCCCCAGTAGAGCTGGCGATTTGGGTGGCAGAAGCGTTAGGAAGAGTTAAACTAAATGGGTTTTGTCCCCAAGTCCAGCCAGTAGCCGTACCATTGTTAAAAGAGAAAGTGCCTGGAGTGACAGCCATTGTCCCAGCAATCTTGCTATTACCATTGGTAAAAGCAGTTGTTTGGGAAACAGCGAGGTTCCAGCCGTTTTGATCTAAACGGGTGTCGGTAATTTTCACAGTATTGTTGGTGGTAAGATCTTGTTCAACTGAACCACCATTGAAGACTTGATCAGCAGTTACTGTTCCGAAAGCAAAACTTGGCACAGCATCCAGGGAGAGTTTGGCTGACTGATCGTCCTGTGAGATATTCAAGGTGGCAGTACTATTTTGTGAAGTTGCGTCAGCGGCATGTGCAGTTAAACTTCCGCCGAATAATAAACAACTAGTTGCGAGCGTTGCAAGGCTCAATTGTTTAGTTAATTTCATGTAAGTCGTCCTTTCTATAATAAAAAGAGATAAACTACACCTCCATAATAACGCATAAAATTTAAATTTTGAAATATTTAATTAGATAAATTTGCTATAATGATGGTTATATTAAAGAAAATTAATAATTTTATCAATATAAAAAATGATATTAATGATAATAAAAAGTTAGTCAGAGTATGGTTGATAATAGTTTGACAGTGGTACAATGAATGCACCTAAAGAGGAGGAATCATGATGGCAGATCGAACCGAACCAGTAACATTAACTAATATGTGTATGGTCCAAAAAGATGGCAAAGTATTAGTCCTTGACCGAACTGATCCTGCTTGGCCTGGCTTAACCTTTCCTGGAGGGCATGTTGAGCCGGGAGAGCCTGTGAATATGTCAGTAGTCCGTGAGATCAAAGAAGAAACGGGACTAAAGATTACGCCACCACGTTTATGTGGTTTGAAGCAGTTCAATGATGCTCAAAATCGGCGTTATATTGTTTTTTGTTACATTGCAAAGGTTCAGAGTGGGAAGCTCAGGGAATCGGCTGAGGGGCGATTAACATGGATGACCTTAGAAGAGTTGAAGCGACGCCCATTGGCTGAAGGTTTTGCAGGGATGTTGAATATTTTTTGTGATGAAGAATTAACGGAATACTTTGTCCACTACAGTGCAGATGGAGAGCGAAAAGAAGCAGTGTACTAGACAAAACCAAAAAAATCCGTACCAGCGAGTGAACATGGTACGGATTTTCTCTTTATTAGATGTTTAGTAAAAGCGGTTAGGATATATTACTTGGTTGAACCTGGCCGTTGCTTTTTAGCAACCTTCTTACCCATAGTCATTTGATCATTGTAGCCCCATACCCAAGTGATGATGAAGGAGACGATGATTGATACTGCACTAGCAAGTAAGAATGTATAGAAACTAGATAAATCAGTTGGATGTTGTGGATTGAAGAAGGATGAGAATCCAATCAAACCGCCGGTGAATCCAAACATTGTTCCGTGGAATAGACCAGTAATAAAGCCCCCAGCAGCGGAACCAATCAAACCAGAAACGAAGACTTTTCTATACCGGAGGTTAACCCCGTAAATAGCTGGTTCGGTAACCCCGCAGAAAGCAGAAATAGCTGCTGCAAAGCCGAGTTCTTTGGTGTCTTCCTTCTTGGACTTGAGTGCAACTGCCAGAACGGCTGCCCCTTGGGAGATCATAGTTGAACAGATAATAGCATTCAAAGCACTTTGACCTGTCCCTGCAATCTGTTGTGCAACTAGTGGGACAACACCCCAGTGAAGCCCGAAGATGACCAGTAATTGGTAGAAACCGCCGATGATAAGTCCCCCGGCCCAACCGGAAACAGAAACCAACCAGTTGATTAAAACGGCTACTCCGTTAGCGATACCTTGGATGACTGGACCAGTAATGACCAAAGTGATTACTGATACAACCAGAACGGTAATCAGAGGAATGAAAATCATGTGGAGGTAACTTGGTAAAACTTTCTTGAGCCAATCTTCGCACTTCTTAGCCAGCCAAGTAGCTAAGATCATTGGGAAGATTGAGTAAGAGTAGTTCAGGAATTGGAACTTAAAGCCCCCAACTTCGAACATTGTCTTAAATGCTTTACCCCATTCAATTAATTGAGGATAGGCGAGGACGCCCCCAATAACCGCAGCGATAATTGGGTCAGAGTTGAGCCGTTTAGCAGCACTGAAACCGACTAAGATTGGCAGGAAGAAGAAGGCTGAGTCACCAATAGCTGACAACGTGATGTAAGCAGTGCTTTTGACATCAAGCAAAGCCCCCAGTTGCGGTAGGGTTAATAATGCTAACAGGCCCTTTAAAATCCCGGCGGCAGCGATAACACCTACAACGGGGCTCATTGAACCGGTAATGAACCCGATTAAATTGCCAAACGCTTTGGAGACAGGGTTCTTGCCGTCATCTGTCTGTGGTTGGGCAGGGGCATCGCCGAGATCACCTAATTCTTTAACAACTTCTTCGAAAACTGGCACAACTTCGTTGCCAATTACCACTTGGTATTGGCCGGAAGCGTGCATTACGTCAAGGATACCCCGTTGATTCTTCAGAATTTCATCATTAGCCTTACCTTCATCTTTGAGGTAGAAACGTAACCGCGTGATACAGTGGATCACATTGTTAACATTAGCTTTGCCCCCAACATTTTTAACGATAAACTTAGCTAATTCAGCATGTGAGAGTTTCTTGGAACTATCATGCGCTTCTTCTTGGCTCTTTAAAAAGGCCGTTGCCACAGGTGCTGCGCTATGAACTGCACCTTCAGTTAGGTCTATGCCTGATAAGACCTGGGCTGAATTGGTAATAAGCACCATGATGGTAGTGTCAAGGCCACTTGCTTGGATTTGCTCAAGATCCATAGTAGCAATGGCATCTCCCGCACGCACTTCTTGTTCAGGGACGACATTCAATTGGAATGGTTTGCCAGCCAAACCGACCGTATCAACCCCCATGTGGATTAAGACTTCGAGTCCATCATTAGTAACAATTCCGATCGCATGTTTGCTGTCGGCAACCATTGAAACTTTACCACTTACTGGGGCGACAACCTGACCATCAGTTGGGGTCAGGCCAAAACCTTGCCCCATAGTACCTTGGGCAAAGATGGGGTCAGATGTTTTTGCTAATGCAATCACAGTCCCATTTGCTGGTGCAAGCAGTTGACTTGTTTGTGCCATAATATCTCTCCTTTGTTAAACCGCTTTCTTTATATTCGTTCATTATATTATACTTGTACGTACAAGTTGTCAACATAAAATGTAAGAGATTACAAAAGTTGCTATATCAATCTTCTTAAAAGTGTTTACTTGTGTATACAAGTTGGTATAATAATAACAGAAATGGGGTGGAGAAGATGGCGCGTGTCAAAGCGGATATGATTGCACAAGACATTGCAACAAAGATCAAGCACGGAATATATGCGGCAGAATCGTTTTTACCTAGTGAGAATCAACTGACAGAGTTATACGGTGCTTCGCGAGCAACCGTCCGTAAAGCATTAGGAGAACTGCTCGATTTGGGATTGATTCAGAAGATAAAGGGGAAAGGCTCAAAGGTCTTACGACTGGACCGGTATACTTTTCCGCTTTCTGGGATCACAAGTTTTGCAGAACTTAACCGCAAGCTAGGAATGAATGCGACAACGGAGTTGCTGAAATTCAAGGAACAAACCAAGCTACCTATGAACTTTGAACGTTATTTTGAGGAAGAAAAAGATCTAGCAGGATACGAGATCGAACGGCTCCGGGTGATTGATGGTGAGCCTTATGTTTTGGATCAGGACTATGTGCTAAGCCCACCCGTGACCGGGTTAACGCCTGATATTGCTGCCAAGTCCCTTTATGCATACTTTGAACAGGACTTACAGCTGGATATTTCATATGCAACCAAAGAAGTCAATGTGATCAAAGTAGATCAACGAATCCATGATTTGTTGCAACTTGATCAAGAACTAGCAGTCGTTGTAATTAGCAGAAATTATTTGGCAGATACGACTGAATTTCAATTGACGTTGTCATATCACCGCCCAGATCGTTTTCGGTTTGTAGATTTTGCCCGGCGGCAAAAATTAAATTTCTAGGAGGCAGAGATGGAATTTAAAGAACTTGGAAAAAAGGTTATCTATCAGATTTATCCGAAATCATTTTATGATTCAAACAATGATGGTGTCGGAGATTTACGGGGAATTATTGCTAAATTAGACTATATCAAGCAGCTCAATGTTGATATGATCTGGTTCAATCCGTTCTTTGTTTCGCCACAAAATGACAATGGGTATGACATTGCTAATTACCGGCAAGTTGATCCGCGTTTTGGAACGATGGCAGATTTAGAAGAAATGATTGCTAAGCTTAAAGAGATCGGCGTCGGAGTAATGTTTGATATGGTGCTCAACCATTGTTCAACAGACCATGAATGGTTCCAAAAAGCATTGGCTGGCGATGAATACTACCAGAAGTTCTTCTACCTTCGCCCGGGGAAGGATGGGGGATATCCTAATAACTGGCAGTCCAAGTTCGGGGGCCCTGCTTGGAGTAAATTTGGTGATACCGACCTGTATTATCTCCATTTATATGATAAGACACAGGCTGATTTAGACTGGCATAATCCAGCGGTCAGAAAAGAATTGTTCGAGGTAGTTAACTTTTGGCGCCAAAAAGGAGTGCATGGCTTCCGGTTTGATGTGATCAATGTTACAGGGAAAGACACTGTTTTGGTTGATTCTACAAATATTGAACAGGAAAAGCGGCTCTATACAGATACACCGGTGGTCCAAGACTACCTTAGAGAACTTAATGCGCAGTCGTTTGGGCAGGATCCTGAAGCGATCACGGTGGGGGAGATGTCTTCAACGACAATCCCTAATTCGATTGCATATACTAAACCAGAGAACCACGAACTCTCCATGACTTTTGCTTTCCATCATTTGAAGACAGATTATATGGATGGGCAAAAGTGGACGCAGACACCATTTGATTTTCAGGCTTTGAAACACTATCTCTTGGACTGGCAAGAAGAAATCGCTCAAGGTGGTGGTTGGCAAGCCTTATTCTGGAATAACCATGATCAACCGTGGGCTTTGAATCGTTTTGGTGATCCAGGACAATACCGGGTAAAATCAGCAGAAATGATGGCAGCAACGATTCACCTAATGCGGGGGACGCCATATATCTACATGGGAGAAGAATTAGGGATGGTTGATCCGAGTTATCAATCCATGGCGGAATACGTGGATGTGGAAGCTCAGAATGCTTATCAGGAACTGGTAGCAGGAGGGCGGGATCCTCAGGAAGCTTTTGCGATTGTCCATTCTAAGGCACGCGATAACTCCCGGGTACCGATGCATTGGGATGCTAGCCAGTATGCGGGGTTCAGTCAGGTTAAGCCATGGTTGATGCCGACAGACCAAGCAAAGATCAATGTGCATCAGGAATTGACGAGTGGTGAAATTTTTGCTTTTTATCAGCAATTGATTGCATTACGTAAACAAGATGAGTTGGTCTCAAATGGACAGATCCACAGCATCTTACGCGACCATGATCAGGTGCTGGCATATGTACGGTCATTACCAGAACGGCCAGATCAATTGGCTGTTTTCAGTAATTTCTATGGTCAAGAAACCACAGTTGTCATTCCGGCCGAATTGCGTAAGGCAGGAGAAGTGGTAGTTACCAACTATGGCCGGGTACTTACTAGTTTGGCAGAAGAATTAACCTTGCAACCATACGAAACATTGGCTTTTCGAACCCAATAAACCATTTTAGTTACAGGATGGAATGTTTCACGTGAAACAAACACGCCCTTGCTGGGAAAAAGCAGGGGCGTGTTTTTTGTGTAAGGAATATAATATTTACCGGCGTTTGCGTAAGGCTTCATTAACCCGTTGTACCTGGGTCCACTGGTCGATATAATAAATCACCCAGATGATGATGTAGATCAAAATGATAATGACAAATGTTTCGAACGAGAACTTCCAGTTATTGATCAGCATCATGATCCGGACGATACCAACAGTAGTGATGAAATGCAGCGCTATCAGGAAAAAGAAATTGTATTCATCAAATATAAAAAGTATTGATGTTAAACCCATTACTCCGCCTAGGCCTAAGACACTTAAAGTATTAAACCAGGTGGTAGTAGTGGGACCGATACCAGCAGTAATTAGGCATAAATAAGCGACAGCTACAAAACCTGTACCGATGATAAACTGATGAATGGCTTTTTTTAACATAGGTGTTCCCCCTTTTTTTAAATACCCAAACGTTGTTCAAGCTGTTTAAGATACCGGCGACTGACAGTAGTCCGGTGGTTAGCGCTCAGACGAGCGACCATGGCCCCGCTAAAACCGGCCTCCAATGCCTGTAAATGATCAAGGTTGAGAATGGCGTAGCGGGAAACTTGGACAAAGGTTGGACCGAGCTCCTGGACGATCTGGTGGAGATGCCCCCGCGTAGTAATCGTTTGATCGGTAGTAGTGATAGTGAGAACTTCACGATTGACTTCAATGAGAATAATATTTTGATACTTAAGCATCAGGACCCGGTCGTTAGTTCTGACCGGGAGAACGGTTCGTGACTTACCTACTAGGCGGTGAATGTCATGGATAAGGGCAGTGATCGCTGGTGTTTGTTCAGCGGCACGAACTGCGATCGAAATTTCGTCAGGACCTAAGTTGGTGTCGGGTTCGAATGACACATGCATGTTACTCCCTCCTTGAGATTTGCGTAAACTAGGCAGTGCGTTGCTCTTGCTGGTAAATGGCTAAAATAGATTATTAGGCTTGCAGGAAGTAGATAATGCTAACTGCTAGTTCCTGTCTTTTATGATAGACGAAGATAGGAGGTTTGTGGTAATTAGAAAAGCCAAACGGGTATGCATAAGGGTTAAAAGCACAAAAAGAGGCCCCGAACGGTAGATTCGGAGCCACAAAGTTGATTTATTTAACAATATTAGCTTTGATTCGGTCAACGGGGATTGGGCGTGGGGTGAAGGAAGTTGTCGTTTGCCCCAAAGTGATCGCAAACAGGGGTGTAAAACCAGCAGGAATGATCGCTGGTGGTAGACTGGCAACACAGTAGAGGTTGTAGTTTGCACCTAAGCCCATGTCCTCAGCTGCTAGTTCAATATTATGGATGATTGCTCCTGCTGAGAGGTACTTACTTGTTCGAACTTCACGCGCAGAAACCACAATAACGGTTGGTGCGTCATAGATCCCCGGGAGTTGCTGGAGGATTTCCGGTTTTTGAATAACGGTTAGGCGGTAATTATCATAGTTGCCACGGCCAACAGGAGCAGCGCTAGCAGCATGTAGTAGCTGTTGCAGCTGGTCAGGAGTAACTTGGCCTGTGTATTCACGTACTGCTTTGCGGGCGTGCAACATTGTCATTAATTCCATGCTAAGGCTCCTTTCTTATTTAGCAATGAGATCTTGGAATTCTAGATGTTTAGCGATAAAGGCTTTTGCGTATGGACACTGGGGGATGACATAACCTGTACGCTGCCGAACTTCGGCGAGAAAAGCCGTGGTCAGCTGCCCAGCGATCCCTTGCCCGCGGTGGGCAGGATCAACCCATACTTGTGTGATGAGATAGGTAGGGTGGGTTGCAGCGGGCATATCCTGGTAAGTGATCTTTCCCAGTGCTTCATGCGCGGGAGAGAATGCTGTAAATACATCTGTTTGCCATTGGTAGTCCATAGTGATCCTTCTTTCTAAAAGCGATATTTGTAAAAAAGACCGTGATGAAAAATCACGGCCACAAGCTATACTGGATGGATGAGTCCATAACTAACAATTTATGGTTGCTTTACAACTTTATTGTATATTGCTAGCAATTCTTTTCCCAGTAATATGCTTAAAAAGCCGTGACAAGGATGCCACGGCAAGTCGTAAGAAAAAACACAGGACATGAAGTACTGTGTTGGAGGATAACCTCCACGACCAACGGTACAGGAAAAAAGCACCGAACAATAGAATGGAAAGGCTATCTTTATTTATTTTTAATAAATAAAAAATCCTCTAAAACACGTGCCTGTGTGTCCAGAGGAAGTAGGGATCGGTTACGATTTACCAATCATTGGAAAGACGTAACCAGGTTTGGCTTGGTGAGAATCAAACCCTTATAAATGGTGAGATAATTAGAGTGACGATCCGACAGCAGATATGTGCCTGTCTTTCGCTGCCTATCATCCCATCGTCCTTTAGTATATCACATTTAAATTATGAATGTAGGGCTTAAAATGGAATATTAACTGATAAATATCTTATCTTACAGAAAGCGGATACAATATTGGCATTATAGTAATTGAAATGAGCTGATGAGTGTAAATTAATTGCGAAAAATAACACTAAATGAACAGGTACCCTCAGGGAGAATGAGAACATGATGAGGGCAATTCTCAGTAACCTGGTCCCGAGAAAAGCGCTTTTATGTGGTAAAATAATTGATGTTAGCGGTTGGATGACCGCAGAAAAAAGTATAGAGAAGGTAGTAACAAAAATGACAAACGTGAATAACGAAGATAAACGGGGTCCACAGTTTAGTTACGGGCTATATTATGGTGAGGTTATTTTGTTAGACTGGTTGAGTAAGGCTAAGCAAAACGATGAAGTACCACCACGTTTTGCCCAGGAATATGGGGTTGATATGTTAGCAGCCCTCAAGAAGTTTAAAGATCTTGCTTTACTCGAAAAGACTGCTGACGCATATCAGCTAACGGAAAAAGGGCAAAAATTATTGGCCGATCACGGTTATTTCATGTGGGCAGAAGGTAAGGAGGCATTCCTGCTCAGTCCTAAAGATTTGATTCGGTACGGCGAATTCAATGTCAAGCCACCATATAACCGTGTGGGGAGCCAAGCTTTAGATGACATCACTATGGAAACTAAGGACTTGAGCAAGTTGGCTGTCTATGAAGACGCCTTAGCCCGCTTGTTTAAAGACGAAAATATTATCCCAGGAATTGTTGAAAGAACATTCTTTAGCTTTATTTTGCAATATTTAGGGTTGCATGGTGAACGCACTGAGGATGGTCAAGGAGTACGGTTTAGTGCTACCACAATTTTCACCAAGCCATTGCCTGTTTTACAGCAACGGTTGGGGAGTACAGACTTCAATCCTGGTTTGTATGAATATGTTGGACAACGTTTTAAAGAAAAATACGGTAAGTTACTTGACCCGGTAATTGATCTGGACAAAGAAGATATTGCTAAGATGATTACTGATACAACGCGGTCCAATACTGTTCTTCAGGGGAACCGGGTGCGGTTGCTCAAGTCCAAGGTGAAGGACCAAGCAATGGTAACATACGAATAGGGTAATAATAGCAATTACCTCCAAATAGCAAGGGGTTGGATGATTCATCCAGCCCTTTTTTGGTAGTTAAGTTTAGCAAATATTTAAGGGGTTTATTTTTAAAAATTCTAAAATGGTATGCTATAATGTGCGTTGAGAGAAAGTTGAAATCAGGAGGTAGTTTGTGATGACAGTTAATCCTAGCATGGCTCAAAGCGTGTGGAAGAGTCCTGGTGAAAACGTGTTATTTACAGTTTTAGAATTGAAGCGTGAAGATCAGGCCCATGAACAAGAAGTGATTACAGATTTTGCCGATCGTTATCAAGCCATTTTGCGGTCAATGAACATTCGGATGAATGAGCGGGGCGGAATCGAAGCGGCCTGGGGGCTCAGCAACGCAGCTTGGGATTACTTGTTCCCTAATGCCAATAAACCGCAAGAATTGGAAACGTACCAGACACTGACAGGTCCCAAATACACAATGCCAGCTACTAAAGGCGACTTGTTCTTCCACTTGCGGGCCAAGGATGAGGCAACAGTATATGAAGTGATGAGCCAGATCATGGAATTTTTGCGACCTATTACAACTGTGGTGGATGAAACTAAGGGATTCCGCTATTTTGAGGGGCGCGCTATCATTGGTTTTATCGATGGTACCGAAGCTCCTGAAGTAGAACGGGCAGCTGAATATGCTATCATCGGGGACGAAGATCCAGAGTTTATTAACGGTTCGTATGCTTTTGCGCAAAAATGGCGCCACCATATGGATGTTTGGAATAGACTTTCAACTGAAACACAGGAAAAGGCGATTGGGCGGAAAAAGTTCAGTGATTTAGAATTAGATGATGAAGAAAAATTCGCTAACGCTCACAGCGCGGTATCAAATGTTGGCGATGAGAAAAAGATTGTGCGAATGAATGTGCCGTTCTCTGATCCGGCTTCCGGAAATACAGGCACATACTTCATCGGCTATGCTCGTCATTGGACAATTACTAAAGAAATGCTGGAAGCAATGGTTGACCAAGGTGATTACCTGTTATCGTTCTCTGATATTTTGAGTGGTCAGCTGTTCTTTATCCCATCCAAGGATACATTGGATGCAATTGCTGACGGTGAATATAAATAATATTATTACTACGGGGTGTGACCTAGGGACATGGAGGGAGCATCCCGTTATTTATATCTTTCTTAAACTGGCATCCATTGTTATTAAATTACATTAATGTTACAATAACGTTACATTGATTGATGAAATAATTAATAACCCGTTTAGTAAACGAGAGGAGAAAAATTATGCTGATTACAACAACTGAACATATTCCAGGCAAAGATTACGAAGTGATTGGAGAAGTTTTTGGCGTTACTACCCAGTCTAAGAATGTATTTTCTAACATTGGTGCCGGATTGAAAAATATTGTTGGGGGCGAAATCAAGGCATATACATCGATGCTCCATGAATCCCGGCAAAAAGCCATTGACCGGCTCAAAGAAGAAGCAGCAGCTAAGGGAGCCGATGCCATCGTTATGATGCGGTTTGATTCCGGCTCAATTGGGACTGATATGCAATCTGTCGTTGCGTATGGCACAGCAGTCCGTTTTCTCGATGACGAATATTAATAAAGATTAAGTTCCAGGAGCAAGGCGCAATCTCATTAGTGATTTCGTCTTGCTCCTTTACTATATAACTGGGGACAGACATCTGGTGTGATAGAATAGGGGCAGGAAGACGCGAAGAGAATTTAGGAAAGGATAAAAAATGAAGCAAATCAATATCATTCAGGGTGACATTACCCAATTAGATGTAACTGCGATTGTAAATGCCGCCAACCCGTCATTGCTAGGTGGCGGTGGTGTTGATGGAGCTATTCACCGAGCTGCGGGTCCCGAGTTATTGGCAGAATGTCGCACTTTGCATGGGTGTCCAGTTGGCGGAGCTAAGCTTACGCAGGGCTATCGTTTGCCGGCCCAGTATGTGATCCACACTCCAGGTCCAGTTTGGCAGGGTGGAAAAAATAACGAACCCCAGCTATTGCGCAATTCCTATGTCAATAGTTTGCGGGTGGCCGAAGAGCATGGTTGTGCTACGGTTGCCTTTCCAGCAATTAGTACCGGTGTTTATCATTATCCGCTAGAGGAGGCGACAAAGATTGCGTTGCAAACAGTGAATGATTTCCTAGCTAATTCCCAAGTGGTGACAGAGGTCATAATGGTTTGCTATAACGTGACTGCTTACCGTGTCTATAAAAATACGGCACGGTTACTCCCCTTTAATGAGCAAGTCTTTGTCAATTATTGAAATGAGGGAGTGAGAATTAACCTGTGCAGCAAAGTGTTTGTCCTAGCGTTTAGGCTGGTGGTTATTTTTCTCTATTATTTATAGGCTATTATTAAATAAACAACGAGGCTGGTGAGATGTAACTTCTCACCAGCCTCGTAGTATTAATTTGATCAAATTACCGGCGTTGTGCGTACCCGGTCGCATAATCAATTGTGATATTAGGTTGAACATTAGGGACGAAAACATTGAACTCTAGCGCGCCGTCCCGTGACTTGGCTTCTAAGTGAGCCCCAGCAGGCACTAAGTTGTCACCGGCATAAATATCAGTGACCCGGTAGCGAACTTGCTTATTTTGATCAAGGGCCTTCCGGACCAAGCCTTCGTAATAGTTCTGCCCGGTCGAATACTGGGCCCGCGCTTCATTGGCCCAGGCAGTTTGTGTGGCAATATTTTTGGGATTAGACTCCGAAGCATCGAACCCACGAATATTGCCGACTAAAGCATAGCCCAGGAGGTGCCCCCGGTCATAGGCATGCTTGTATGTTCCGGGGAGGTCGAGAACCTGATGGAAACCTAAGGGACGCCAATTAGTCCGACCGTTACCTGTTTCCTGACGGTTCCGGTACTGCCGACTGGTACGGTTGAGCCAAGCGTTGGCAACGGTTGGGCGTCCTAGATTATCTGTCTGGTTGACAGCATAAGGAGCACTAGCGATGTTAGCATTGAGATCAGTTTGGTTGTTGTTAACAATGAATGCTCCAGCATTATTCCATTGTAAATTCCCTTTCAATTGGGACGTAACTGAGTCAGTGAGGACAGTTGATGCTAACTGCTGGTCAGGAACAGTCGCAGTAGCAGGCAGGGTCAGAGAACTAGCATTGGCGGAGCTACTGCTTGATGTTGTTTCAGAGCTAACCGAGCTCTGGGTGCTATTTATCCTGCTGCTAGAGTTAGTTTGACTAGTATGTTGTGCTGGGGTGCTACTGCTGGCGGCAGAAGAAGTGTTACTAGAATTACTACATCCTGCTAGCGTGAGCACCAGCATTAAACCAGCGAGAAGCTGACTAAATTTGCGTAAGCGATGCATAAAAATATTCTCCTTTGGATATTAATATATTCAATTATATCAGAATATACGTTCGCCTAATAGGGAAGGAATAGTTGCTCCTGCTTAATAGTGCGGTAACATTATGGTTAGAACGCGTAAGCAAGTTACTAGTATTTGAATGAGAGAAAAAAGACTTCTCTCTGATTAGGACAAAAAAACTGTATAATGGAAAAGTTAATAATTATCAATACAATCTAAAGAAAGGAATTTCGTTGCGAAAACGAAGGAAAGATATTAAATGAAGTATCGTCTGCAAGCACTTGTTTTTGTTTTTGTTGCCTTTATGTTGGGCTGTAATGAATATATGATTGTGGGTGTGCTCCCTGATGTAGCCCGCGATTTTCATGAGCCTTTATCCAAACTAGGACTCTTAGTGACTATTTTTGCCCTAGTTTATGCGGTCTGCACCCCGATCATTACATCGGTTGCTAGTCGGTGGCCACGCCACCGGGTTCTTTTGAGTTTAATCGGCATTTTCTTGGTGGGAAATTCCTGGTCAGCATTAGCTACGGGTTATTGGAGTATGTTTATTTCCCGGGTTATAACCGCATCGGTTGCTGGGGCTATTATTTCCTTGGTAATGGTGATGGTAAACTTTACCGCTCCCCGTCATCGTCGGGCTAGTATCGTTTCATGGGTTTTTGCGGGTTTTAGTATTGCATCAATTATTGGAATCCCTATTGGGACTATTGTCAGCCACCTGTTCTCTTGGCGAGAAAGTTTCTGGATGATCTCCTTGTTAACCATTCCGGTTTTTGCCGCTTTATTATGGCTTTTGCCCCGCGATACCCCCCAAGTGCGGAGTCGTTTTAAGAAACAATTCACTTTATTACGTGACCAACGGGTGATTTTAGGCACATCGCTGATTGTTTTGGTGTGTGCTTCTGACTATACAATCTATACTTACATCCGGCCGTTAGTAACCAATGTTATGGGGTTTAGCTACGCGTGGTTAAATTGGATCCTCTTTGGGATGGGAGTTTTCTTTATCATTGGCAACAAGTTTGGGGGATATATTGCCGACCACGGGGGAATGTTGACCTTACGGTGGATTTACATCGTGATGACATTGTTATACCTCGCCTTAGGGGTAACGTTCCAGTACAAGTGGATCGCAGCGTTAATTATTGGGTTACTGTGTATCTCATTCTGTTGCTATGGGTCATCTACCCAGTTGATGTTCATGGATATTGCTGAATCAGAATATCCTGCATCATTAGACTTGGCCTCATCATTGAATGCTATTTTTGCCAATATTGGCATTTCACTGGGCTCGTTTACAGCTTCCGAAGCAGTACAATTCACTAAAATGAGCAACCTCGGCTATATTGGGGTTGTGTACGGCTTGCTCACCATCGTGGTGGTCTTTACTTTAGCGAATAAATATCAAAGTAAAAATAATGTACACATCCATTTGCCTGAACAAAAGGCAGAATAATAAGCAATTCATTAAAGAATACGAAAAAATAAAGGCTGGGAGAAAACATTGTTTTCTCCCAGCCTTTGACTTTATTTCCTACTCACATTTTCTGTTAGTAATCATTTATCAGTTTTCTTTAGGATATCTAAGACCATTCGGGGCATAGCGGCAGGAGTGGTAGTCAAGACGGGTTGCGGTTGATTGGTAAAGAGTTCTTCAACTCCAGCCGTTAAAGGCCGTGGGTCAAGTTGGGCAAGTTGCTCAATTGCATCTAATCCGGTGCTCTGACTAGGCACGGTATTATCTAGAGATTGTAAAACAGTTTCAGGGAATTTGTAAGGACTAGCTGTAGCTACGACTACACATGGCCGGGGGTCGCCACTTAAAGTACGGTACCGGTGGGCTGCAATGGACCCGACTGCTGTGTGGGGATCAATTAGATAGTTAGCTTCTTTAAAGACGCGGTTGATCTCTGTTTGAATTTCATCCGGGGTGGCATATTCAGCAGCAAAAAGTTGCTTGAGCTTGGTCAGTAGTTCCGTTGGCAGGGAATAGTGACCCTGATCTTGGAGTTCATGCATGAGTTGCTGAACGAGTTCAGCGTCACCACCGCTGACATCAAAGAGCAAGCGTTCGAGATTCGAAGAAACCAAAATATCCATCGAAGGCGAATTGGTTACGAAAAATTCTCGGCGTTTATCATAGGTGCCCGTAGCGAAAAAGTCGGTCAGGACATTATTTTTGTTTGAAGCACAAATCAAGCGCCCGACTGGAAGCCCCAACTTTGTGGCATAGTAACCGGCCAAAATATCCCCAAAGTTACCAGTAGGGACGGCAAAGTTGACTTGGTCACCTGCTTGGATCACTCCTTGCCGGAGTAGTTGTCCGTAAGCACTAAAGTAGTAAGTGATCTGGGGAATTAAACGTCCAATGTTCATCGAGTTAGCTGAAGAAAAATGTTGCTGGTGGGAGGCCAGAACTGCAGCCAGGGTAGGGTCGTTAAAGATCTCCTTGACCGTGGTCTGAGCCTGATCAAAGTTGCCCTTAACAGCAACTACATGGAGGTTGTCTCCCTGTTGGCTGCGCATTTGGGCCTCTTGGATCGGACTGATTCCATGTTGCGGATAAAAAACAATAACTCTGGTTCCTGCTACATTGCGAAAACCACGTAAAGCTGCCGTCCCGGTATCGCCAGAAGTAGCAGTGAGGATAATTGTTTCTTTAGTGTCCTTGGTTTGGTGCTTAGCTGCTTGCAGGAGATGTGGTAGCACTTGCAAGGCAACGTCTTTAAAGGCCAGCGTTGGTCCATGAAAAAGTTCTAAATAATAACTCCCAGCATGGATAGGTGTCAGCGGTGCGATCCGAGGATGGTCCCATTGAGCGCCATAAGCAGCAGGTACTGTTGCTGCGGTAGAGAGGTGGGGAAAGAACCACTGCAGGACGGTTTGGGCGAGCTGCTGGTAGGACGAAGTTGTTAAACGAGCGAGGTCAAACTGTGGTTGCGGAAAAGCAGCAGGGACAAACAGCCCGCCATCAGGGGCCAAGCCTTGAATGATGGCTTGAGCGTCCGTATATAATTGGGCGTTAGAATCGCGGGTACTACGGTAGTTCATGAGAAAGCCTCCTTAAAACGAATAGGTATTTGCTAATATTATACCCTTATTAATTAAAAAACTATGTTAAAATTTAAGAAAAGATGAGTCTTTAATTATAAAAGTGAATGTGACTTAGACGGGAAAGGTGGGAATCATATGGATGTCATCAAATTAGGAATGATCGGTTTAGGAACAGTTGGTAGCGGTGTCTTGGCGATGATTCAAGAACATGCGGATAAGATTTATGCAGTTACAGGGCGGAGATTAATTCTCAAAACAGTGATGGTACGTGATTTGGCGAAACACCGAGATGTAGCTGAGGTGGTTCATTTAACCACTGACTTGGATGATATCCTCTCTGATCCTGAAATTCAGATTGTGGTGGAAGTAATGGGAGGGATCCATCCGGCCAAAGAAGTAATTACCCAGTTGTTGCAGGCCCATAAACATGTTGTGACAGCAAATAAGGACCTCATTTCTACTGAAGGGGCTGATCTGATTCGGTTAGCCCGCGCTAATGGGTGTGATCTGATGTATGAAGCCAGTGTGGCCGGGGGTATTCCTATTTTACGGACGATTGCAGACAGTTTTGCGGCTGACCAGATCACTGAAGTTAAAGGAATTGTCAATGGAACTACAAATTACATTTTGACTCAGATGGCCCAACAAGGTTGGACGTATGCAGCGGCATTAAAGCAAGCACAACAATTAGGTTTTGCTGAATCTGATCCAACTAATGACGTCCAGGGGAAGGATGCAGCCTACAAGATGATGATTCTTAGCCAATTCTCTTTTGGCACGCAAGTGAACCTGGAGGATTTTGAAACGACCGGCATTGATGCAGTGGCTGCCCAGGATGTTCGGCAGGCAACGGCCTTTGGATACGTGTTGAAGCTAGTGGGAGTAGCCCGGTTGGTTGACCAGGGTATTTTTGTAGAGGTGGCGCCAGCTTTGGTCAGTGTGCACCACCCGCTAGCGGGAGTTAACAATGAAAATAATGCCGTGATGGTACAGGGACAGGCCGTTGGCGATACGCTGTTCTATGGTCCTGGTGCGGGAGCTTTACCGACTGCCAACAGTGTCCTGTCCGATATTACAACGGTAGTGAAGAATATGATTTTAAAGACCAATGGGAATTCGTTTAATCGGTATTCCCAAGCCCTCCCATTGGCTACGCCAGCCCAAGTTAAAGATCGGTATTACCTAGCGTTGACATTGCCAGACCAACCGGGGGAGATGCAAAAGTTGACCACTGTAATGGCCCAGATCAATGCAAGTTTCTCGCAAATTGTGCAACAAGCAGGAGAAAATGGGCAGGCGCGAGTAATGATTATTACGCACACGATGAGTAAAGAGCAACTCCATGAGCTTCAGCAAAGATTGACAGCACTTGGAACGATTACCCTGCATTGTGCTTATCGAGTAATTGAATAAGAAAGAGGGGTTAAGTTATGAAGATTATTGCACCAGCTTCTTCGGCCAACCTTGGTCCGGGCTTTGACTCGATCGGGTTGGCGGTTAACCGTTACCTTGAAGTAACAGTTGGACCTGCAAGTTCAACGTGGCAGGTAGACCATGATTTACCTGCGATCAGTCATGGAAGTGACAATTTGATCATCCAAGCGGCCCTTACAGTTGTCTCTAGCCTTCCGCCCCATCAGATCAAGGTAACAAGTGCGATTCCATTAGCCCACGGCTTGGGATCCTCATCCGCTGCGATTGTAGCAGGTATTGAACTGGCCAACCAATTAGCTCATTTACAGTTAACGGCGCAAGAAAAAATCCAATTAGCGGCCAAGATTGAAGGACATCCAGATAATGTTGCGCCTGCGATCTTAGGTGGAATTGTTGTGGGAACTAATATTGAAGATGAATTTGTGGCAGTTAAAGCCCCGACTCCGCCGTATAGGTTATTAGCGTATGTTCCACCATACAACGTTGTTACCGCTAAGGCGCGGGCCGTACTTCCTAGCCAATTACCGTTTTCTCAGGCGGTCCATGCTAGCGCAGTGGCCAATACGTTAGTAGCAGCTCTTTTTGGGCAACGCTATGATGTCTTGGGTAAATTAATGGAGGCAGACGAGTTTCACGAGCAAGTACGGTCTGCCTTAGTTCCGGAGCTAAGTCGTATCCGGAAGCTAGGACATGAGAGCGGGGCGGTCGCTACTTATCTAAGTGGTGCGGGCCCTACCATTATGACCTTGCTTCCTGCTACCCAGGTAAGTGAATTTAAAAAAAGGTTGCAAGCGTCAGGATTGACAGCTTCAACCTTAGACTTAACAATTGACCAAGCGGGAGTTCGGGTAGTCGATTAACCCAAAAATCGCTAAACAAGCAACCCCCTGAAATTGGTGTGTTTTTGTACACCAGTTTCAGGGGGTTCTTTTAATGGTTAGTTTTTGTAACAGGAAGGGTCTTTCGGCAAAATAAATTTGGCTTAGAAGATCACAGAAAATAGACTTAAAGCTGGTATTTTGAAAGCGCTATGGTATACTTAAAGAAGTCACTAACAAAAAGTAAGTAAAAGTTAAAAAATTCACAAACTTTAATCAGTACTTGTTTATATTAATTAGCTTGAGGGGGAGATTTAGTGTTAGAAAAAAAGAACCACAGTTCTTTACTATTGATAGGAATACTCCTAGTAGGGGTCTGCATGCGGATGCCTATTACAGCGTTGCCATCGGTTATTAAAGATATTGCTACTAGCTTTCGGGTTGCACCAAATAGCTTAGGAATCTTAACAACAATTCCGTTATTATGCTTTGGGTTTATCTCCCCTTTGGTGTCACTTTTAGCACGGAAGATCGGTAATGAAGCAACCATCGGGTTAGCACTCCTCTTACTGATTGTTGGCTCGTTTGTCCGGATTTTCAATTTCTGGTCCCTACTAGGGGGGACAGTTCTCGTGGGCTTAGCAATTACAGGGTTCAATGTTTTACTGCCAGCAGTTATCGCAGATAAGCTCCCTGATAAGATCGGCAGTACGACTGGAATGTATAATGTTGCGATTACTTCTTTTTCTGCTATTGGTGCATACACCATTTCACCATTATCACAGGCTGCAAGTTGGCAGGTGGCTATTGTTATTATCAGTTTGGTAGCGGTATTGACGGCCATAGTTTGGCTCCCTAATCTTAAATACAATCAGCCCGAAAAGCTTGTTCCGACAACCGACGCCCCAGGCGAAACCAACATGTGGCGCAACAAGACAGCTTGGTACCTGGTATTTTATTTTGGGGCTCAAAGCTTTGTTTTTTATAGTATTGTTGCTTGGTTACCAGCAATCGCTTTAGCGGCAGGCCTAACCCAGGATCAAGCTAGCTTAGTAGCAGGATTCTTTCAACTGTTCTCGATGCCATTTGCATTAGTAATTCCGGTGGTTGCTACACGGCTTTCGCATTTACGGCGGCGGTGGTTTGCTTTGTTTGCCGGAATTGCAGCTGCGGCTAGCCTGGGGATGTTATTTTTCGCAGTTAACTCCGTTTGGTACTACCTCCTAGTAGCTCTACTAATGGGGATGGCAATTGGAACGACATTCCCATTAGGGTTGACTGTGTTTGGGTTAAAAACGCGCAACGCTGCTGATACACGAAATCTTTCAGGGATGGTCCAATCTGCGGGTTATTTATTGGCAGCGACAGGTCCAGTTATTGTGGGCCATCTCAATGCTGCTACTCATAGTTGGCAAGCAGGATTAGTGGTTCTTTTGGGTGCAGTGGTTGTCTTTACAGTTGCGGGTTTATTAGCCGGACGGCGCCACTATGTGTGATGTTTCACGTGAAACAATGATGCGTAACAGTGAAAACTTAGTTTGAGGCTGGGAGAAGCTTTCAATAATGCCCTCCGAGTATACAGATGAAGTAAAAGGCATCTGATGCTCGGAGGGTATTTTTATGGGAAAAGAACTAAATATTCCGCAGTGGAGAAACTTTTCATTCTTGAGATGGTACTGCTTTTTTGGACATGTGAAAAGATAAATGGTTAGTATAGTAACTTATTTTTTGCAAGTATAAAAACAGGGAGTATAATATAATAGCAATTACAAAAAGTAAGTGAAGGGAAGCGGTATTAATGAATCAACACCCAGATTATTTGCTCAATAAAATCACCGGACCAGCTGATGTTAAACAGTTAACTCTGGAAGAAATGGAGCAACTGGCGACAGAAATCCGGCAATTGGTAGTTGAAAAAGATGCAGCAATTGGTGGACACGTAGGCCCCAACCTTGGTGTGGCCGAAGCAACGATTGCATATCACTATGTGTTCAACTCACCAGTTGACAAGATTGTTTGGGATATTTCGCACCAGGCATATGGGCACAAGATGCTGACCGGACGGGCACAAGCTTTTCTTGATCCCGATCAGTATCAAACCGTGACCGGCTACACTAATCCGCAGGAAAGTCCGCATGATTATTATGCAATCGGGCACACCGGCACTTCGGTTGCACTGGCAATCGGGATGGCTAAGGCGCGGGATATGCAAGGACGTAAGGAAAATATCCTGGCCTTTATCGGTGATGGTTCGATGAGTGGGGGCTTGGCTTTTGAAGCTTTCAATAATGCCGCTAAGTTGCATTCCAATTTAATTATCGTGGTCAATGACAACCAGATGTCAATTGATGAAAACCAAGGGGGTCTGTATACCAGTCTAGCTGAATTGCGGGCTACTAACGGTCAGACACCAAACAATCCCTTTACTGCAATGGGGCTAGACTATAAATACGTTGCCGACGGTAATAATTTGGCAGCTATGATCGCAGCTTTTGAAGAAGTTAAGGACGTGGACCACCCAGTTGTTCTCCACATCAATACCCTTAAAGGAAAAGGCTACCAGCCAGCTATTGATCATCAAATGGCATTCCACTGGCATGGACCATTTGATGCGGCAACGGGAACAAGTACCGGTACTGCTAATGTAGAAAAATATGCTGATTTGGCACGGCAAACTGTGGCGGAACAAATCGATGCTGGCTTGCCAGTTTTAGCGCTGAATGCTGCTATTCCGGGAGCCTTTGGGCTGAAGGAGTTCCAGGCTAAGTACCCAGAAAATTATGACGATGTGGGAATTGCTGAACAATTTTCAATTACCTATGCAACTGGTTTAGCCCAGAATGGTGTGCGGCCAATTGCTTTTGAAAATAGCACTTTCCTGCAACGGGCATATGACCAGTTAGTGCATGATATGGCACTCAACAACCAGCCAGTTGTGCTTTATATCAGCAACGGTACGATCACAAGTGGATCCAAAACGCACCAGGGTGGGTTTGATATTCCATATTTGAGCAACATTCCTAATGTTGAATACTTAGCCCCAACCAATGCAGAAGAATTACAAGCAATGTTGAAGTGGGCTCTCCAACAAACTGACCAGCCGGTTGCAATCCGCCAACCAGGACAAGCAGTTGTCCATGGGGTAGCAACACAAACGGATTATAGTACGATCAAATATGCAGTCGATGACGGCGAAAAGGTAGCAATTCTGGCCCTGGGTGGTTTCTACGAATTAGGACGTGCAGTCCAAGCATTGTTGACTGACCAATTAGGGTTTAAGCCAACGCTGATTAACCCCTTATCAGCAACGACCCTTGATGAGGCAACATTGACGGCCCTTCGCACCAACCACACTGTGGTAGTAACTTTAGAAGATGGTGAAGTAAATGGTGGCTGGGGTCAAAAAGTTGCTAGTTTCTATGGACCAACTGCAATGCGCGTTAAAAACTATGGGGCAGCGCGTGAATTCAACGATAGTGTACCAATGGTTGAGCTCAAGCGCCGCTACCATTTGACACCAGAGTTAATTGTTAACGATATTGCCACATTATTAAAAGACTAAAAGGGAAGGTATGATCCTGATTCCGAATGAAGTACACCTTCGGTCAAGGATCGTACCTTTTTTAATTGCGAAGAGAAACTTTTTTTAGCTAAAAAGAAATAAAAAACTGGTAAAAATGAAGAATAAAAATTATAATAAGCGATACCTATAATTTCGAAGGAGGCCCCAGTAAGTGCTTTTTTTAGTCCTATTTCCAATCATCACAGGCTGTGGATTAGCTGCCCAGTCAGCTGTCAATTCGCGGTTACGTTACTACGTTGAATCACCTCATTTTGCAACTTTGTTGACCTTCCTAACCGGCGGGATATTCCTTATTTTGACGATGTTAGTAACTCACGATTCTTTTGTCATTCCTAGCCAGGTGGTTAGCGGTGAACCATGGTGGGCTTGGTCTGGTGGGATCTTGGGGCTCATCGGCGTAACAATGCTGATCTTATTATTTCCTATTTTGGGAAGCGTGCAAACTACCATTTTGACGATCGGTGGTCAAATTCTAATGGGGGTCTTAGTTGACCAACTGGGCTGGTTTAACGCAGCCATCAAACCTCTTAATACCTGGAAAATAATGGGGATAGGACTCTTGATAGCAGGGGTAGTGTGGTCCAACTTGGCGCAAGGGCAAAACATGCGGACACAGGTAGCTAGTAAGCATCGCTTTTTATGGCAGGTAGCGGCTGTTTTAACGGGAATGGTGATTGCTACGCAAGCGACGGTCAACGGTTATTTGGGATCAGTTTTGGGTTCATCACTGTATGCAGTGGTGATCTCATTTATGCTTAGTTTGGTTGTTTTGACCCTGATCCTGTTGATAGTGCGTGCCCCATGGCACAACCTGCAGACGTTACCCCAAGGAGTAAAGGAACAGCCATGGATCATCGCTGGTGGACTATTGGGGGCGATTTATACTTTTAGTGTCGCCTGGTTAATTCCATTGTTAGGGACGGCCAAAGTGGTAATCTTTGGTCTGTTCGGCCAAGTCGCTTTTAGTATTGTGATCGATCATTTTGGTTTGTTTGAGGCTAAAAGACAGCCAGTAACTACTGGCAAGCTATGTGGTCTAGCCGTGGCGTTTATTGGAGTTTTACTAGTTAGTCTTCATTAAAATGAATGATAGACAGTAAATAATTATTAATTAGTCGTGGTCCTAAAGCATTGGAGAGGCTGAGAAAAAGGGCTATAAATTTAAAAGGCACTAGAAACTACGTTACTGAAAACGTTGATTTCTAGTGCTTTTTGTTGTCATTGCTATAATTTCATCTAAAAAGTTGGTTTTTCAGTCTCTTTTTATGCGTCAGTGTCACATAAACAATGTGGGAAATTAGGGGGCCAGTATATACGCAGGTCACCGCAATTTGTGTCAAACTATTATCTTAGCTTGGACAAGCGCTGTGCCACAAAGGTGATTTCCCACTCCGCATTTTTAGTGAATAACCACTTTAGTGTTATAAGGGATGTTTTGGAAGAACCACTGTGCATCAGGGATCGAAAGCCGCACGCACCCGTGTGAGCGGGCGACCTTACCTAAGTCTTGGGCTTCAGAAACAATGTATTGTCCTTGGCTATCAATGGGAACAGAATGGAAAAGATATTCGCCGTGATTTTTGAATGATACCCAAAAGTTGGCCCCCTCACCAGACGAAGGGTTGAAGAAAGATTGCCCCCGTTCTCCTTGAATGTGAAAGGTTCCAGTTGGAGTTGCTTGTTTTTTAGCGCCAGTGGAACAATACATCTCATAGATTGTTTTATGACCATCAATAAGATATACGCGTTGCCGCTTAGTCGAAACTAAAATCCACATATTAGGATGTTGACTGAGGTTAGGGTAGTCTTTGGTCATAGATGATTGTTGCCAACTCTTAGTTGTTAAGGGGCGCATTCCGCGTGCTTCGTAAGGTAAAGCAAGCGGGTCACGCTGGTAAAGCCAAACTCCGCCCAGGATAACGATAGCTAGCAGAAGGAGCCCAATTAATCCGCGTCGCCGAGGACGATTATGTTTGCGCATGCTACTTCACTCCGAATCGTGTAATTTACTTTAATTATAGCTTAAACTGACTGGTAATGGCAGAATAGGAAATTCGCTAAATTTCACAAATTATTTAAAGAAATCGTTTTCTTCCGTATGGAAATAGGGGTTGCACCTTCCACAAAGTTTGTGAAAATTAAAAATGCGCTTTCATTTTTGGGATAATCAGGTATACTTAATTTGTTAAATAATTCACAAACAAATGACCAGGGGGGTTATACCGATGACAGCAGAAAATAAGCAACCACAGACAGATGTGACCACTATGATTGATTGCTTAGTAAAACAAGCGCACGAAGCACTAGCCCAGATGGCAGATTTTAGTCAGGATAAGGTCGACCAAATTTGCCAAGCTTTAGCGACGGCGGGTGAACAAAACGCCTATGAACTAGCCCAAATGGCAGTAGCAGAAACGGGGCGCGGTATCGTTGAAGATAAAACAACTAAAAACATGTTTGCCAGTGAGAACATCTGGAATAGTTTACGCCATGAAAAGACGGTCGGAATTATTGCTGAAGATAAAGAAAAAGAATTACTCAAAATTGCCGAACCAGTGGGTGTCATTGCTGGTGTTACTCCGGTGACCAACCCGACATCAACTGTGATTTTTAAGGCGATGATCGCCCTCAAAACACGGAATGCGATTATTTTTGGGTTCCATCCTCAAGCGCAAAAGTCGTGTGTCAAAACAGCCGAAATTTTAGCGGCGGCAGCCGAAAAAGCTGGGGCCCCGCGGAATGCCATTCAGTGGATTAGTCAACCGAGTTTAGCTGCAACTTCAACCTTGATGAATCATCCTGATGTTCAACTTGTTTTAGCCACAGGGGGTCCCGGGATGGTTAAGGCAGCTTATTCAACCGGTAAGCCGGCCCTAGGAGTGGGACCAGGAAATGGTCCTGCCTATATTGAAAAGACAGCAGATCTCAAGCGCGCAGTCTATGACATTATGCTGTCTAAGACCTTTGACAATGGAATGGTCTGCGCCTCAGAAAATTCTGTTGTGGTTGACGATAATATTTATGCGCAGGTTAAAGCCTTGTTCAAAGATTGGGGATGCTACTTTATTCCTGCTGATAAAATAGCTACGTTTACTGAGCATTTTATTGACCCGAAGCGGGGGACTGTGCAAGGGCCAATTGCTGGGCGGTCGGCAGTACAAATCGCTGAAATGTGCGGCCTCAAGGTTCCAGCTACGACTAAGGTTTTGGTGGCAGAACTCACTGGGGTGGGGCGTGATTATCCCCTATCAGCCGAAAAACTATCACCAGTCTTTACGATGTATCGTGCTAAGACCCAAGCCCATGCCTTTGAACTGTGTACTGAACTCTTAAATTATGGTGGACGGGGTCATACAGCTGCTATCCATACAGAGGATCAAGAATTGATTAGACGGTTTGCTTTAGCAATGTCAGCTTGTCGGATTATCGTTAACCATCCGTCCGCGCTGGGAGGCATTGGCGATCTTTACAATAACATGACGCCATCCTTAACCTTGGGGACAGGTTCTTACGGGGCAAACTCTATCTCGCATAATATTTCGGCACGGGATCTCTTGAACATCAAGACTGTTGCAATGCGGCGGGACAATATGCAATGGGTAAAGGTTCCTTCGAAAACATACTTTGAACATGATGCTGCCAACTACTTAGGCCATATGCCAGATGTTGAGCGCTTTTTCGTGGTGACAGACCAGGGGATTGTTGACCAAGGTTTTGCAACTGAGATCACAGATATTATCAGTAACCGGCGCGGAGCTAAAGCTTATGAAGTGTTCGAAGCAGTTACTAGTAACCCAACAACAGAGGTTGTAGCTGATGGTGTGCGGCGGATGCAGATTTTTAAACCAGATGTAATTGTTGCGCTGGGTGGGGGTTCAGTAATGGATGCTGCCAAAGCCATGCGCCTGTTTTATGAAAATCCAACAATGACTTTTGCGGAAGCCCGCCAAAAGTTTCTTGATATCAGAAAGCGGGTTGTTCGCTTCCCTAAGCACCATGATGTGCAGTTGGTTTGCATCCCAACTACATCAGGGACCGGGTCTGAAGTATCGCCTTTTGCAATTATTAAGGACGGGCAAACGGGCATTAAATATCCTCTCTGTGACTATGCCTTGAGTCCGGATGTTTCGATTGTAGATGATCAGTTTGTTGCCACCATGCCCTCTGACCTAGTGGCACGGTCAGGCTTTGAAGCGCTGGCCCATGCGTTGGAGTCATATGTTTCGACGATGGCGACAGACTTTACTCGCGGTTGGTCGTTGCAAGCGATTAAGTTGATCTTTGCTAATTTAGAAGCTTCTTATCATGGTGACCGCCAAGCCCGTAGCCGGATGCACAATGCAGCTACACTTGCTGGGATGGCATATGCCAATGCCTTTTTAGGGATTGACCATGCACTAGCTCATACTCTCGGGTCAGCATTTGCTGTACCAAGTGGGATTGGCGATGCGATTGCTTTGCCCCATGTTATCGCCTTTAATGCCCGTAACCCCCAAAAGTTAGCTATCTGGCCTCACTATGCGGTCTATCGTGCTGACAGTGACTATGCAGAAATTGCTCGGACCCTGGGATTAGGGGGACGGAACGACCAAGAAGCAATTGCAGCTTTGGTTGAAGCTGTCCGTAACTTAGCCCATGCAGTTGGAATCAAACTGCGACTACGGGACTATGGAGTAGACAAACAAGAATTTGAAGACCGTCTCCATGACCTAGCAGTTGAAGCATATGGCAATCAAAATACGGTTACTAATCCGGTGGCGCCGTTGATTAAACAGTTAGAAGAATTGATGCAGGCATGTTATTAAAAGGTAAATATTTCCCAGAAAATACATAAAGTAACTGGGAACAATGCAGAGGCTGGGAGAAAACAACGTTTTCTTCCAGTCTTATTATTTATTCACTGATAGTACACGGATAGTGGGGGAGAAACATAAATTTAGGAGCTCAAATATAAGCGAAGGTTGCCGTACTTAGTGCAATCCATGGTCCCTAACTGGGTTAAACGATTTGTCGCAAGGGTTGTTTTTTGCACACTTTTGCATTTAATCACAAAAGAAACTTTTTCTGAATTAATAGTTGACACATAATAAAATAGTGATAATATTATGGCAACGACATTAGAATCGAATGAGATAGCTGAGATAAGGACAGTAGTCCTCCGCCAGGTAGCAAGAGAGTTTCTGGTTGGTGTGAAGAAATTACACGGCGGTTGACGAATATCACCTTTGAGCCGGGACTGTGACATTAGCAGTTCCAGGGGGCGCCCTTTATAGCGCTAACGTATCGCCTGTCAACCTACCAGGATGGGCCGCACGTGATGAGATGAGTTATGGTCAGTAATGTTGGCATAACTTAAAAATAGGTGGTACCGCTGAAAAGCCCTATGGAAACATTGTTTCCGTAGGGCTTTTTTTCTTTATCCAGATCTTACTTCATTCTAAAATCGAATTATTTTTAATGAGGTGAATTTTGACTATGGAGCATCAAGGAACAACTTTATTGGCACTGGACAATGGGTATCATTTGTTTACACGGAAGGAAGGTCATGGCGCAATTAAGCTCTTGTGTGTCCATGGCGGACCAGGAGGAAACCACGAAGGATTTGACAATTTTGCGGCTAACCTTCCAGGTGATGAATTTACTGTATACACCTATGATCAATTGGGTTCGTATTATTCAGACCAACCTGACTTTTCGTTACCAGAAAACCAACATTATCTGACCCTTGATTACTACTTGTCTGAGCTGGAAGAAGTACGTCAGAAGCTAGGCTTAGAGGACTTCTATTTACTAGGACATTCTTGGGGTGGATTACTTGCACAAGAATATGCCTTAAAGTATGGAGACCATCTCAAAGGACTTGTCATCATGAGCATGATCGACAATATCGCGGAATACACAACGCATATCAATTATTTGCGGAACAAAGAACTTACTCCACGCGAAGTAAAATACATGAAACAAGTTGAAGATGAAGAGAACTTTGACGATCCTATGTACCAGGAATTACTGGACCGTTTATATAGCCTGTATGTGGTCCGCCACCCACAGAACAAAGTTCGTACTGTTAGCAAGAAGGCAACGGCTGTTTACAATTATTTCCAGGGAAATAATGAGTTTGTGATGGTGGGAACCCTTAACGGCTGGGACCGACGGGCTGACTTGCACCGGGTAACTACCCCAACTCTGTTGACTTTCGGAGAATTCGATACGATGCCACTGGATGCAGCTCAAAGAATGAAAGAGACATTGCCCCATGCACGACTAGTCCTGACCCCTGATGGTGGACATGGTCACCAAATAGATAACCCAGCAGCATTTTTTGCGACGTTGAAACATTTTTTACGTCAAGTTGAACACAACGAATTTTAGTTAGAGAAAAGGAGAGAGAAAGATGAAATTAACAAAAGTAGCAGCGATGGGGGCAACAGTGGCCTTGAGTGCTTTAGCACTAGCCGCTTGCTCCAGTAAGAATACCACAGCCAATAACGACAATACTCTACGGTTGATGTTAACCGGGGATGTTCAATCACTAGACAATTCAAATGTTGCCAATCTAGCTCAATGGAATGTTTTGGAACAAACCATGGAAGGACTTTATCGCGCAGACAAAAAAGGCAATCCAGCCCCTGCGATGGCCACTAAAGTAGTTAAACCATCCAATAATGGGAAGACTTATGTGTTCCATCTGCGTAAAAATGCTAAGTGGGCAAATGGTGATCCTGTAACTGCCCAAGACTTTGTCAATTCATGGCGGCGGTCAGCTGGACCAACTGCAAAGTCAGGATATAATTATATCTTCACGGGGATCAAGAATGCTGAACAAGTTTCAACTGGGAAGATGCCAACTTCAGCCTTAGGGGTAAAAGCCCTTGACCGACACACGTTGCGGGTCGACTTGGAATATGCGATGCCATACTTTAGCCGCATGATGGTCTTGCCAGCCTTCTTCCCTCAAAATACACGCATGGTAAAACAAGCGGGAAGCAAATATGGGACTAACAGCAAAAATATGGTTGCTAATGGGCCGTTCCAGGTTAAAGGTTGGACGGGAAGCAATGACTCCTGGAAATTAGTCAGAAATAAATACTACTATGATAAGAAAGATATCCACTTAAAACAAATGAATATGCGGGTGGTAAAGGATGCTAATACGGCTCATCAGTTATTCCAACAAAAACAGCTCGATGATGCCCAGATCACTGGGACGACTGCTCAAGGTCTGCAAAAGGATAAGAATTTACGGCACGTATATCGGGCAGGAACATACTATTTGCGGCTGAACTTAGCAAACAATAAGGCCTTCCAAAATGCTAAATTACGCCAGGCATTGTTCTTGGTCTTAAATAAAGACAGTTTGGCAAAGAAGGTTTTGAGTGACGGCTCTCAGGCAGCGTCAACGTATGTTGCCCCTCGGTTGGCGGTTGATCCGACGACAGGGAAAGATTTTGCCAAGGAAACAGCTCCTAAAGAAACATACAATGTAAAAAAGGCGCAGCAATTATGGCAAGAAGGGTTGAAAGAGCTCGGACAAAAGAAAGTTAAATTGACTTTAGTCAGTGATGACCAGACAGTTACCAAGAATGTCGGCCAATTTGTACAATCACAGGTTGAATCTAAGTTAGCTGGGGCTAGCGTTGAAGTTCACGCTGTTCCATCCAAGGAAGTTAGCGATCGTTTGGCTAACGGGAACTTTGATATGCAGAGTGCTCTGTGGTTAGCGGATTTTGCTGATCCAGTCAGTGACTTTGATGTATTAACTAAGAATAACCCCCAAAACTATGGTAAGTATGCAAACGATAACTACAACCAACAACTGGCTGATGCTAAGGGCGTTAACGGGACTAATCCAAAGAAGTACTGGGCAAATATGCGGGCTGCTCAAGAGCAACTGAACCAAGATATGCCAGTAGTTCCACTGTATACAATGACTGAAAGTCACTTAGTTAACCCTAAGGTTAAGGGTGTATTGTGGCACTCAGTTGGTGAAACAGATTATACACGGGCATCCTTCACCAAATAATCAAATTTAAAATTACTAAAAAGGCTGGGAGAAAATTTTGTTTTCTCACCAGCCTTGTTTTATGCAGTAATAACGCGGAAAATAGCCGCAAGTCTAGTAGCTAAGTACGAACTCAGGCTGCCACTAGGCGCCAGCCATCGTCCTAGCTTAGCTCACTCGCCTTGCCCCAAGGGCTATTTCCCTTTATCCTAAAATAGCGAGAATACCACCACTTCTATAAGTGGTGGATGAATCGCCCTGTTCTGAAGCACTAAAAGTGCTTTTTTTCTTGCGTCATTTTAACTCAGATATTATTATCAGTATATAACATAACAAAGGGGTATAAATTATGGAATTAGATAAAAATCAACATTCAGTATACTCTATTAACTATCATCTAGTAATGGTAGTTAAATATCGAAGGAAAGTAATATCTGATGAAATTTCAGGTTATTTAAGAGCTACTTTTGAACGGATTGGAGTTCCATATGGAATTGAATTAAAAGAATGGAATCATGACAAAGACCATGTTCACGTTCTGTTTAAATGCAATCCACAGATTGCTCCTGCGAAATTCATTAATGCTTATAAATCAGCTAGTTCAAGACTAGTTAAAAAGAATTACCCTGAAATTAAACAATATCTTTGGAAAGATGCCTTTTGGGCAAAAAGCTATTGCTTAATTTCAACTGGTGGAGTTTCAATCGACGTAATTAAAAAATATATTGAAAGGCAAGGACAAAAATAATGGTTTTAAAAGCGTTCAAATTAAGACTATATCCGAATAAAACTCAACGCACTCAAATGCACGTTAATTTTGGTTGTGTTCGTTTTGTATGGAATCAAATGCTTAATATGCACATTGAACGCTATAAAAACAATAAGCAAGCACGATTTCAAAATGCTTTTGCTATGAATAATATGCTAAGAGCTATGAAACTAGAGTTTCCTTGGTTAAAACAAGCAGAGTCTACTTCCTTACAAATGGCTAATCGTGATTTGGATGATGCTTTTCAAAGATTTTTTAACCCTAGTCTACAAAATGGCTTTCCTAAATTTAAGTCAAAAAAGAATGCCACTCAAAGCTACACTTCTAAATTTGTTAATAATAACATTCAAGTTGTAGATAACCATCATATTAAACTACCTAAGCTTGGCTTAGTGTATTTTAGAGGTGGTAGGATTTTAAACGGTAAAATTAAGGCAGTTACCGTTCGTGTCAATTCAAGGAATCAATATGAAGCTAGTGTTTTAGTAGAAAACGAAAACCAAGTTTTCGAAAAAACTAAAAAAGTTGTCGGTATTGATTTAGGATTGAGGAATTTAAGTATTACTTCTGATGGTCAAAAAGAAGATATTCTTAAAACCAGTGATAAACTCAATAAGAAATTGAGAATTTGGGAACGTAAAAAGTCTAGACGTTATGAAAATGCTAAAAAAGCGATAGCTTTTGATAAACATGAAAAAGCTTTGTTCCCTAGAACTGAACTAACTCAATTTCTTAGATACCAACAGGCTAGAAGAACGGTTGCTAAAATTAAGAAACAGATTGCTAACCGCAGAAAAGATAATCTTCATAAATTAACAACTAAGTTAGTTAAGCAATATGATGTAATTGTAGTTGAAAATCTAAGTGTTAAAAACATGATGAAAAATCATCATCTATCAGCTTCAATTGCTAACGCTGCTTGGGGTACTCTAGTTAGTCAATTAAAGTACAAATGTGCATGGTATGGTAAACAATTAATCATTGTAGATCCTAAAAATACCAGTCGTATTTGTCATGAATGTAAACAAAAAAATCACGAGTTTGATAACCTGACTCAAAATGAGTGGCTAAATACTCGTGAATGGGATTGTCCTAATTGTCATACACATCTCGATAGAGATGTTAATGCAGCTAAAAATATCTTAGCTAGAGGATTAGAAACTCTAGCCTAATAATAAAACGGTATGGAACGTACCTTGGTAACAAAGCAGTGACCGCTACCGACTTAGTGAAAAGCTAGACTGGCAAGTTTGCTGTGTTCCCAGAATCCCCAACTTCAAACCGTTAAAAAACGAAGTTTTAGGTTAAGTTGGGGTAGTTCAATTTCTACTTAAAAACTCTGTCACGCGCTGGACAATTAACGAACGATTCTCTCCTTTAAAAGTATGACTTCCGCCCCGAACGAGGTGAACTTCACAGTTCATGCAGTACCGTTGGTATTCTTTGACTGCACTGACGGGGATCACTATATCATCTGTCCCATGGATAACTAACATGGGTCCAGAAAACTGTGCAGTTGTTTCCATAATCGGCAAGGTTTGCGCGGTCCGAAGAAACCTTCCGTTCATTAGAACGTTGTCAATCATGATTTGCTCGGGAATATGGAAGGGATCAAACCTGCTTTGCCAGATCTGGCCCTGACGGGCAAATTCTTTAACGCTAACCGCCGGGGCAAGCAGGACTAAGCGGTCAATCCAATCATGATAGTAGCCCGCTAGCATACCGGCAATAACACCACCAAGTGAGTGTCCCAGTAGGTAAATATGCTTGATACCAGGTAATTGGCGGGTATAAGTGAGGATCGTGTCCGCCTCACTTATTTCCTGGGGAATAGTCATTTCTTGGTAGCTTCCCTCACTATGACCCCGACCAGAGAAGTCAAACCGGACCGTGGTGAAACTACTGGCCACCAAAGCGTGGCTTAATTGGGATAAGAGGTCGTCCGGTTGGTAGCCACGGTCGCCTTTGAAACCGTGAAAAAGGATAATTGCAGTATCGCTTGGTGTTGAGGGATATTCAATAATTCCCCGAAGCGCTTGTCCAGCGTTATAAAGTGTTACTACTTCGTCCATCACATCTTGCCTCCTTTTTTCAAATTATATCCTATCTACTACGGAAGTGGAATTGAAATAATGAGACGACTATGGTAAAAATAAAAATATTATTAAAGAAAATAGGAGGACTAGCATGGGAGAGAAAAAACAGCCTAATCATATATCGCTGAAGCGGACGCTGACATCTGGACAAATGGAAATGATTGCTCTAGGTGGGACAATCGGAGTGGGGTTATTTATGGGCTCCACCTCAACCATTAAGTGGACCGGACCATCCGTTCTTCTCGCTTATGCTATTGTTGGTGTACTCCTGTACATGATCATGCGGGCATTGGGAGAGATGATTTATCTCAATCCTGGAACAGGTTCATTTGCGGATTATGCAACCGACTATATCCATCCTTTGGCCGGGTATCTTACTAAATGGAGCAATGTTTTTCAGTACATTGTCGTAGGTGTTTCAGAAGTCATTGCTGCTAGCGAATATTTAAATTATTGGTGGCCTAAGCTACCAACATGGGTTTCGGGGATAGCGGTGATTATCATATTGACTTTGGCTAACATTGCCTCAGCTAAAGCTTACGGAACTCTGGAATTTTATTTTGCGATGATAAAGGTCGTAACAATTATCATGATGATTGTTTTAGGCTTGTTGGTAATTTTTGCCGGCTTAGGCAATAACTGGCACCCACTGGGCTTAACCAACCTTTGGCGTCATGGTGGCTTTTTCCCTGGTGGTCTCAAGGGCTTTATCTTTTCGATGTCAATCATTGTGGGTTCCTATCAAGGGATCGAGCTACTCGGGATTACTGCTGGTGAAGCGGCTGAACCAAAGCATGCAATCGTGGCTTCGGTTAAGTCTATTGTTTGGCGGATCTTGATCTTTTATATCGGAGCAATCTTTGTGATCGTGACAATCTACCCATGGAATCAGCTTAAGGCAGTTGGATCACCATTTGTGGAGACTTTCTCCAAAGTGGGAATCACTGCAGCAGCCGGGATTATCAACTTTGTGGTCCTAACAGCAGCTATGTCAGGAGCGAACTCTGGGGTTTATAGCGCTAGCCGCATGCTGTTCAAATTGGCCCACGATCATGAAGCTCCAGCGGTCTTCAAAAAGCTATCTAAGCATTTAGTTCCTAATGTTGCAATTTATGCGATTGCGGCGGGGATTTTCATTGGTTTTATTTTGAACCTAGTAGTGACAAGCTGGAGTAAAACAGCCGGGAATCTTTTTGTGATTGTGTACAGTTCAAGCGTGCTTCCAGGGATGGTGCCGTGGTTTGTGATTTTACTGTCAGAACTGCGTTTTCGGCGGCAGAACCAAGAAGCAATGGCAGACCATCCCTTTAAGATGCCCCTCTATCCGCTATCTAACTACATTGCGATCATCTTTTTAGTCTTGATCGTTGTCTTTATGTTCATCAATCCCGAAACGCGGGTTTCAGTCACGGTCGGAGCAGTGTTCCTGTTGTTATTATCAGGGCACTACATATTGACGCGCCGGCGGAGCAGTAGGGCGGATTAATGTTAGAATAAGACTATAATACATTTAAGAAATAGGGGATTAGAGTGAACAATAGAATTAAAGCGATCCTTACACCACGGTACAATTGGCTGATGCTATTGTTGGACCTGGTGGCGCTCGGAACGAGCATTTACCGGCTCAACATCTACACTGCATTTATCGTGTTAGTGGACTTGAGTTTTGCTTTACAAAACGGAGTGACACTGCACGGTTACCGTCTGCAACAGGGAACTCAATTAACCGCCAATAAACGTGAAGCTTTACTCCAGTTGGAAGCCAACAACATGGGGAAAGTTCTGGCGGCGTTACTATACTTAGGCGGATATTATTTTCCGTTTCATGATTCAGCCAATATGCTTCAAAACGGGGCAGCTGTGTTGGTAATGGTCTTGGCTTACTTTATTTTTGCCCAAGCCTATTATCGGTGGCAGAAGCGTAAAATTAGTGATTAAGTTGGTTGACAGGGACTAAGAATCAGCTTATACTCAAAATAATTCTTATTCGGAAAGGAGATTTACCATGAATAATTTACAACCACAAGTAAACTATCGTTGGCAAAGCCGGCACTAGGGTTGTATTGCATTGCGCAGATACGACCCACCAGATCGTATCTGTGCCGGTAAATCTTCATGCCCGCACGGATGTTACCCGTGCGGGTTTTGCTTTTTAGGCATCACCTGCAGTAAAAGGGTGGTGCCTTTTTTTATACCACGATCTGGTCAGGAAGAGATTTAAAAGAAGGGGAGATAGTAGTGAAAAGATTAATTACAACCATCATTGTCTTGTTAGGTGTATTGGGGTTTGCTTTTGTCAGTGAACACCAGGCACAAACTGCCCAACAAAAGCGACCTGTTGTGGGGGTCTTGCAGACCCTAAGTCACCCGGCGCTAGACCAGATCAGGGAAGGCATTATTGCAGGGTTGAAATCAGAAGGGTATGTTGATGGGAAAAACGTGGTCTTGGACGTTGAAAATGCCCAGGGCGATCAAAGTAACCTCAAATCAATGGCGGATAAGTTTATGAACAAAAATGCCCGTGTAACGGTGGGAATTGCGACCCCTGCCGTCCAGGCGTTGGCTAACCAAACTACGGCAACCCCGGTAGTTATGGGGGGGATCAGTGATCCATTAGGAACAGGCTTGGTAAAAAGCTTGCAACATCCTGGAGGCAAAGTGACGGGAACTAAAGAACAAGAACCAGTCGCGCAGCAGGTTGCAATGATCCGGGCGATTATGCCAAATTTGAAAACAATTGGTGTCCTGCATACATCAAGTGATGATTCGTCAACTGCTGAATATCAGGAATTCAGAAAATTGATGGAAGCCCATGGCGTAACCGTAAAATCCTTCACCATTACGTCAACCAATGATATCAGTCAAACAGCAGAAACCATGGTGCGCCAAGTCGAAGCAGTTTATGTGCCGACAGATAATACAGTTGCTTCTGGGATTATGACCTTAGCTAAAGCAGTTGATGGGGCAAAGATTCCGCTTTTTCCTGCAGTGGCAACGATGATGAAGCCCGCTGGTGTGGCAACCATTAGCTCTAGTCAGTTTGATATGGGTGTGGTGACCGGGAAGATGGTTGCCCGAGTTCTTCGCGGGGAAAAACCCGCAACCATGGCAGTTGAACAGACTAAAAAAGTCGATACGACAATCAACCTCAAGCAAGCTCGGAAGCTAGGACTGACAATTCCACAGCGGTATGTTGACGCGGCAGAAAAGAGAGGGGAGATTATCCAATGAGTATGGTAACATCGACGATCGGACAGGGATTATTATGGGGGATTTTAGGCTTAGGCTTGTTTTTAACTTTTCGCATCCTAGATTTTCCAGACATGACGGTGGAAGGAACGTTTCCTTTTGGGGCGTGTGTTTGTGTCGAAGCCTTAGTTCATGGCGTTAATCCGTTCTTAGCAACCCTCTTGGCTTGTGGGGCGGGAATGGTAACGGGTTTGGTAACAGGTTTGCTCTATACCAAGGGCCGCATTCCGATCTTATTGGCTGGAATTCTGACCATGACCGGGGTATATTCCATTAACTTGCGTCTTCTGGGCAAAGCCAATGTCGGCTTGCTCAACCGGGCAACCTTACTGAATTTACCGCATTTACAACAACTCCCCCAGGGTTTTGCTAGTGTTATCGTGGGGTTGGTCGTAGCAGTGGTGGCGATCGTGGGCCTAGCTTTATTCTTAAACACAGATTTGGGCCAGGCGTTTATTGCCACGGGTGATAATGAAAAGATGGCCCGGTCTTTGGGGATCAATACCGATATGATGAAGATTTTGGGCTTGATGTTAGCCAATGGGTTGATCGGCCTAGCCGGCGGTTTACTAGCACAAAACGGTGGTTATGCAGATGTTAATATGGGGATTGGGACAATTGTTATCGGCCTGGCCGCAATCATCATTGGTGAAGTAGCCTATGGCGAATTAAGTTTGACAGCCCGGTTAGTAGCAGTGGTCGTCGGGAGTATTCTTTACCGGCTGATTTTATTAGCAGTTCTTCAGTTGGGCTTCAATACCAATGATTTCAAGTTGTTATCTGCGGTGATTTTGGCAGTTTGTCTGATGTTACCGCTATTGCAAGCAAAGTTTCACGTGAAACAATTACTGCACAAGGGGGTTGAACGACCATGAGGGAAGCGTTATTGGAACTAAAAAATATTTCTACCCGGGTCAACCTTGGTACTAAAGAAGAAAAAACTATTCTTCAAGATATTAATTTGAAAATTATGCCGGGAGACTTCATTACTTTACTAGGAACTAATGGTGCGGGCAAATCGACACTCTTGAACGTAATCAACGGAACTCTGCAGCCGACCAGTGGCCAGGTCTTACTCCAAGGGCGAGACTTGACGGGGATGTCCGAAGTCAAACGGGCGAAGTTTATCGCCCAGGTTTTTCAAGATCCTAAGCTGGGAACTGCGCCCCGGATGACGGTGGCTGAAAACCTCCTGTTAGCTACCAAGCGGGGGCAACGGCGTGGATTGCGGATGCGTCATCTTAGAGGGCAGATGGCCGCCTTTAAGGAGCGGGTGGCCCAACTACCAAACGGGTTGGGAGAGCGACTGCAAACATTTGTGGGTGACTTGTCTGGGGGCCAACGACAGACATTGAGCTTCTTGATGGCAACAATTCAAAGACCAGAACTATTACTTCTGGATGAACATACTGCAGCACTTGATCCCAATACCAGTCGTGACCTGTTACAGTTAACCGATGATGTTGTGGCCCAGGAGAAATTGACTTGTATCATGATCACCCACCAGTTAAAAGATGCTCTGAAATATGGGAACCGTCTATTGGTGTTGAATGCTGGTCAAGTTGTGCTGGATGTGCGGGGCGAAGCCAAACAACAACTAACTGAAAAAGAAATTTTGCGCTACTTTGCCGATTGAAGACCAGGATGCTTACTTACTTACTCTGCTACCCGGCATATCGTAAAATATGTGCTGGCAGGAGTTTTTTAACTTATAAAAGGCCCCAAGAGCACATATTGTACAATATTGCGTGTCTCATCGACTAAGGACGGTTGGGTGTGCTAAAAATTTTTCAAAAAAGAAACACTGAACAAAATTCTGTCCAGTGTTTCTTTTTGTTAATAGTTATTTGTTTTATTTATGCCGTAATACATTGACTACGTCGGGAACAAGCTTCCCAGTAAGATCTTTGATCTGGCGGGTTGAAACGGGAGTGAAGCCTAGTTTTTCTGCCACCCGTGCTGACTGCGGGTTGTCAGCGCGGTGACAGAGCCAGATGGCTTTGAAATGTAGCTGCTTGAAGGCAAGATCGATTAAAGCACGGGACGCTTCAGGAATCAAGCCTTGGCCCCAGTATGGTTTGCCAATCCAATAGCCGAGTTCAGGTTCATCATCATACTGGGAAACAGAATTTTCCCCAAGTTTGAGACCAATGGCGCCGAGTAATTGGCCAGATGCCCGGTCAGTAACTGCATACGTACCTGCAACTTGGAGGAAGTTTATGATGTTAGCCCGACTATCAGCCACAGAAGTATGCACCGGCCAGCCAGCAATTGGGCCAATGGCAGGATCTTTGGCTAGTTCATAGAGGGCAGGTGCATCATCTTCTTCAAAGGAGCGCAAAACCAGCCGCGATGTCGTGATGGTTTGTGGGAAAAAGACCCCCTGTGCCGGAAGAGCATGAGCGAAAGCCTTCCGATAGGCTACTAAAGTATTGTTGGCTTCTGTTGCAATCAAGGCGTCATTTTCTGCTTCCGTTAGGTCGGTTTCACCGAAAAATTGATCTTGCAACCAGCCGCGGTAACGTTCTATAGCTTGGAAGAAATTATACCGAGTCTGGTCAATATCATCAGGTGTTAAATTAATGGTCAGACGCAGATCCTGGTGTAAATCGTGAGGCAGGTGTACCTGTTCAGCCTGGTCTGGGACAAAGGTAACGGTTAAGGGCCGCATGATAGGGTAGTTATCCTCATACCATTGAACTGTGCGGTACAGTTCGGTGCGGTAATTATCGTCCTGAAAATCAGGCGCAACTTGGACCCACACAATGCCAGGCCGGGGTGTTAGTGCAGCGGTGACTTCATCAGTATCATTGGTAAGGTCGAAGTCAGGGTAGTCCTCTTGGTAAGTATAGAGTAACTCATCGGCAAGAGCCCATGTTTCAGCGGGCGTGAAAAGACCACCGGAGTGCATGAGGGCATCTCGTCGGGCAATAACCTGCAGGACGATGAGGTTGATGAGGCTAGTGGGTGAACTAAAATTGTTGTTAAGCGTGAGGATGATATCCGCAGGGAGAAAAATCATCTCGTTGAGCCAAGCACAGAAATGCTGTGCTACGGTGACTAATGAAGGTTTGATAGTTGGTGCAAATTTAAGTTGGATGGTCGGCATAGCAACACTTCCTTGTAGAAAATCTTTATTGATAGTATACAAGAAAGTTGAGATAAATAGGCAGAAAATCGGACTTGTGTTAGGGTGATAATATATCATCAAATAATCACTGTGGAGGAACCAAAATGGAAGAAAATACAAAAAATATGTTAGCTGGTAAACCTTATACGCCGGCTACCGATGAAATTCACCGCATTTCCCGCCAGAGTCACCGTCTCTGTCATGATTTTAACCAGCTCTATGACACTGACCGTGAACAGCGGAATGCAATTGTTGATCAATTGCTCGGCAAACATGGGGAGAATACTTATTTTCAGGGACCAATCTATTTTGATTATGGAAAATTTACGACAATTGGGGACTATTTTTATGCTAATGCCAATTTAACTGTGCTTGACACTTGTCCAGTAACGATTGGGAACCATGTAATGTTAGGTCCAAATGTGAGTTTGTTAACACCCCAGCATCCTTTAATGTATCAGCAACGGAATATTCGCGAATGGCAGGGGAAGATGCAAGACTACGAGTATGGAGCCCCGATTACTATTGAAGATAATTGCTGGTTAGGTGGTAATGTAACCATCTTAGGGGGCGTGACGATTGGAGCAGGGAGTGTGGTCGGTGCTGGCGCTGTAGTTACTAAAAGCGTTCCCCCGAACTCGCTTGTTCTTGGAGTCCCAGCGCGGGTTGTACGGATGATTACTGAAGCGGACCGTTTATCCAATTGGCCGTATTAAATGTTAAACCCTTAAAGAATATTATGGTAAATACTTTTTAGGGATTTTTTGATGAAAAGGGGCGATATTGACAATTAGAAAGCAACTGCGCAGAGGGTAAAAGCTAATGGTGATAACTTATATAATATAAAGTATACAAAGGAAGTTTCGATGCTGTAATTCTAGAGCGAAAGTCTAACTCTATAATCTCAGCACCACAACTTATTTTTAAAGTCTATACATTAATATATTTAAATGCTGTTTTTGAGATGTTTGAGTAAAATGTTTTTATTTTTTAAAAAGTAGATGTATATTTAAAGAACGAGGAATTATCGAAGTGTTTTTCTAGAAAAACAATTATAGCTTGGTATTTTTTATTAAATGGCAGATTGTAAAATTTAAGTTGAACATTTTAGTGGACAGAAAAACCCA
>HHCFJ05602__coassemble_289_pt1 | contig 53261 bp, 50 predicted proteins | sample HHCFJ05602__metabat2_low_PE_014 | metagenome-assembled genome bin HHCFJ05602
TAATTCATCGGTAACGTCGTTTTCTTTGGGGGTATAGATGCTATTAGAAAGTTGTTGGATGCCAGCGAACTTAATGTAAATAACATCCTTTTCTAATTCTGCAGGATATTCTTTTACTGAACGAATAGTAATATTATTTCCATCAATAGAGATAGGATCATTGAAAAGATATTTAGGAGAGCTGCTGCTCGTGAAGTTATCTAAAGTTTTGGCAACAACGGCTGTAGTATGCGTTGTAAAGAGAAAGCATTGGTAACCCCATTCATGATAAAGATACAGTACTGCCGCCGCCATAATATCAGTTTTACCAGAACCGGTGGCCATATAGAACATGAGCTGATTATATAAGCTATCGGCAGCTTTCATATGTCTAACTGTGTCTAGGTGACTAAGAGCATCAAGCTGATAAGGACGTAATTGGTGCTTCATATTATCGCTAATATATAGTGGTAAATGATCCATTTTGTATTGCTGCTGAGAAAAAATATCCGTGCTGTTAAGGGCGCTTAACAGTGGTAACTCAATTTTTTCTACAACATCTTTTTTCTTTCGGGGCATTAGTCAATCCCCTTTCTGTAAAAATTTTTGTTGAACTGATAGTCCGTGTCAGAGATTAATTCTCGTACGTCAGCATCATCTATATTTCCTTCGTTGTAATATAGTTGGTTCTTGTTGAGCATTCTGATGAGTAGGTCTCTTTGTTTTTCAAAAGACATTTCCTTACGCTCAGGGTCATTTTCATATTTATTTAAATCGACCCTAAAGTCATAGTCACCGCCTTGTTTCATACGTTTGTAGACTGAATCAAGTTCATCAACATTAGTGGCTGCTTCAAGGTCCTTGAGATAACCCATGTTTTTCTCCATCAATTCAGCGTAGACAAAAGATCCACCGCCCTGCCAATTAATGTTCTTAGAAATGCCACTTTGTTCTCCACCAATGACTGAATCTAATCTTTTAACAACGTTGCTGATATAGTCCATTTGCTCAATACCTATATAATGTCTACGAAGTTTATGAGCAGCTGCTACAGTACTACCACTGCCGAGATGATAGTCCATCACGATATCACCGGCATCAGTAAACATCTTTATAAACATTTCCAGCATTTTTTCTGGCTTCTTACCACCATTAAAAGGAATACCACCTTCTTGTCTAATATTTCCGTAATTTGCGCTGAAATCGTAATAATTAATTATTGGAAGTTCTTTATTATATGTACCATTTACGATTCCATCGCGTTTTTCTAAGGGAACTTGGTTATACATTTTTCCAAATTTAGCAGTTGCCTTTTGGGGGCCAGTCATGTATCTGTAACCAAGGCCATCTTCCCCTAGTCCGTATATCTTGTATAGGCATCCAAGGCCGTCTTCATTACGTCGTGGTTCAACAACTTTTTGATACATTTTTCCATGTCCGGTTCCTGAATAAATACTTCCAGTAACCCAAGTTTCTTTAAACAAATTAAAATCATAGTTTTTATTCTCTTTTTTGACAATTTCAAAAGATTCTGGATAAAAAACGTCGACTTTACGATTATCAACAGTGATAGTTTTATCAGGCTTTGATAATTCTTTTATTGATAAGCTGAACTTACTCATATCATATGGTTTTTGCGGTTTATTTGGCTTTATAGCAGTTTTACTTTTTGCATATGCCAACACGTATTCCATTATTGGCTGGAAGTCATTTCTTTCGTTTAAGGACTTGTTGGCATAACGAACCTGAATATGAAAGTTCTGAATAAAGTTTTCTTCTCCAAAAATATCATTACATAATAGCTTTAAGTATGCTTCCTCATTTTCATCGATGCTAATAAGGATCACACCATCGTTAGAAAGTAAATCCCTTGAAATTTCCAAACGACTCTTCATAAAGGTTAACCACGCTGCATTGGTAAATGAGTCATTATATTTGAAACTATCAGATCCGGTATTGTAAGGAGGATCTATGAGAATTAATTTAATCTTATCTGCATACCTCTTTTTGATGCTATGTAGTGCTACTAAGTTATTGCCTTTAAGAATTAAATTATCATTGTTGAAGTCAACAGAATCAAGTGCGCCGTTCTTGTCATGTCTTTTTGCGTTTATTAGAACCTTGGGCTCAAATAATTCACTAATTTCAGAATGAGCAAGCACCTCGTTTAAGAATGGCTCATTCGCCCCAACTGTTTTATCTACGTCTTCTTTAGACATACCAGCTTTAAGGACAGTATCTTTGTATGGAAAATCTAGTACAACATCGGTAGAGTCACTGATGAATTTATCATTACTGGTTAATCCAATTCTATTAGTGTATTTAGTAAAGCTATCCTGCCAAAATTCCTTATATTCAAATACATCAACAAACTGATTGAGCTTAAAAACCTCAACATCAGCAACTTTTTCAGTGTATTGGTTATGAATTTGATTGTTATCTAATAATGCCGACATCAAGTCTTTGTTGTAGTTATTTAGGTCTTCAATAACTTTATTGCGCTTTAGCCCGCCTTGATCGTCGATGTACTTATTGCCGAAGGAGGCTAGAACGGACTTTACTTGTTCCATGATCTTAGATTCAACGTTCATATATATCACCTATGTTTTATTTCTCTTTCTTCTCAAACATCTCCAACCACAGCTCATAAGCTCGCTTCTCATCAGAGGTCAGCGAGTTAATCACCCGGTTGAGCGCTTGGTCGACGGTCTCGTCTTGCGTCTTAATGCCCAGGGCGTTCTCCAGGGCATTGATTTTCGTCACTGTGCTCTGCATCAAGCGGACGGTCGTGTAGTTCTTCCGCCCAGTCTTAGGACGGCCACGGCGCTTCTTGGGCTTCTCCTCTTTGAGGTCACGCTCAACGGCAGTGGTGGTTGCGGCTGGATTGTAGGTTTCTTTGGGCTTGGAAATTTTAGTCTCGCTAATCGGGCGGGGCTTTTTCTTTGCGCTCTTTTGGAATTCAAACTTAGCCATTACTTAACCTCCACTCCCTTATCCTTTAGCCGGGTCACAATCTCATTGGTCAGCTGCTGGTAAATGTAGTGCAGACGGGTGTCGTGCATGTCGTACGGTGTCAGGTCTTTCTCAGCAATCCCAGTCCGGTCATAGCGCTTCAGCCGCTCCATATGCCGGATAATCTGCTTGAAGAGCATATCCTTGCCGAAGTCCTCCTCCGCGTCCTGGAGGATTTGACTGTCCAGACCGGCATTGTTCTTCAACAGGACCGCCAGCACGCCGAGGATATCGAAGTCCACGGCTTCATAGTCGTTGTACATCTGCTGGAGGTACTCGAAGAAGGTCTCCGCGCCGTCCAATGACCGTTGCTGCGTTTGTAAGACAATAATCACGTAGTCAGTGGCGTAGATAGCCGAGTCGGTGAAGACGGACAGCGTCGGCGGCACGTCAATGACGATAAAGTCATAGTCGTCCCGGACCTTCGCCAGTTGCTTGGCAAAGTATGAAATCCGCTGTTCCTTGACCTTGCTCATCTCGCTTTGGAGCGTGGTGCCATCGCCATCCTGAATCTTTTCTTTGTCCGGCATGTACTTCATCTCAAGGAAATCCGGGTAGCTCTTAAAGTCCTCACTGGACGGCAAGAGGTAGAGGTTATCCATGATGTTCACGATGGCCGAGCTGATGTCCTCTTCCGTCAATGCGACCATCATGGTCTTCTCAATCGCCAGGTCGTTATCATTTTGCAGGTTGTATGTCCGACGGAGTAACTGCGTGGCGTTCGCTTGCGGGTCTAGGTCGCAGACGAGGGTCTTATAGCCTTGCCGGGCGAGCTGGTAGGCCGTCATGACGCTGTTGGTCGTCTTGCCGACCCCACCCTTCATATTTCCGTATAAGATGGTTGGTATATTCTACACGCTCCTTTGCGCTTTAATTCACCATCAGTTTACTACAAAAAAATATTTTTAACCATCTTTTTTTGTAGTAAGAAAATAAAAATATTGGGTGAACACGATTATCAAGCTATATTAATTAATTGTAGTAAGTTATATATTGTAGTAGATAAATACAAATAGCTAATTATATATTTACTACAACAAATGAGATGAGAGACTCAAAACGCACGTTGTGTTTCGGAGTTCGACAAAAAATTTTTCACTGATTTAAATTAATGGATAGATTAGTGAAGTTATTTCAACTAAGTTTGAAAGAAAAAAGCAAAACATGACTATATTTTGATTTTAAGTAAGCTTCAAAATATAGTCATGTTTTCACTCCAAATGAGAAGGAAGAAATTTAAAATGAATCATCGAAAAAAAGAAGATCAAAAAAGGACCTCTTATATTCGGGCATTGGTAACTAAAGATGAGCATAAAGAAATCAAAGATTTAGCTGATAGTAATGGAGAAGATGTTTCAGCATATATTCGTAATTCTATTAGATTTCGAAGCCAAAGTAGACTAAGTGAATTATTGGCAATGAGTCAAGACGAAAAATCAAAAGGTAATTTTGATCAGTTAACCCTAGAACCAATTTTAGACAGCTTAGAATCGATTCAAGATCAAATTAACGGCTTGGATGAAAATAAAGAAAAAGAATTTTATTGGGAATTGCTAGAATGGTTAAAGGACTTTATGAAAGATTCTAGGAAACGTAATTTGTTTAATGAACATAGTTACGAGATACCAGACGATCAAGAGTAAGGTTCTGTCTTTCTTTAAATTAACAAAAACATGACTATATTTTGATATACAAAAGTATAGTCATGTTTTTTATTTTGGCGAATTTAGTTAGTTTCTATTTAAAAGGCTTACCCATATAGTTACCAACTGTTCGTGGTGAAATGTTAAAAGCCTTTGCTGTTTCTTTTTGAGTATGGGTTTTGTAGTATTCTCGCATTGCATGCACCATTGCAGGGGTTAGACGCCTTTTGCGTCCTTCACGATATTTTGGATCAGTTTTTCGTTTGTATGCTCTACCACCTTGCATACGCTCTACAATCATATCCCTTTCAAATTCAGCAAACGAAGCCATAACATTCAACATTAATTTTCCAGTCGGTGTACTTTTATCAAAAGTCATGTTACCTACAGTTACTGAAACTCGTTTTGCAGTTAGTTCATCGATTTCATTTAAGATAATTCGTAAAGAGCGACCTAAACGATCCAATTTAGTAACGACAATTTCATCGCCTGGTTTTATCTTATTTATGAGTTTCAACCATTGGGGCCGGTCACTTTTAGTACCAGTCATTTTTTCGGCAAAAATATTTTTCTTACTAACACCCTTAGCCGCAATTTCATCGATTTGTTCTTGTAAGTCTTGTTTTAGAGTAGATACACGTGCATACCCATATCGAGTCATTTTTCTTACCTCATTTTTACTATTATATTATTGCTAGTTACTATTCCTATTATAACGTAAGTAAAAAAACTAGCAAAAAGTTTTAAGTTTATACTACACTATGGGATAGAATTTAACAATTCAGTTAAAAAACCTGTATAATAAGCACTGATATTAAACGAAGGAGTACCTCTAATGCACAAGGAACTAATTGAACAAGCACTCGCACACCCAGAGCTGGGTTCTACTCTGGGCTACGAACTCATTCGGGACATGCTTCTCCCTAGTATCGTGGGCGAAGACAGCAATTTCATGTATTGGGCCGGCAAGAAACTAGCCCGCGAAATCGCCCTGGCAACAGACGAAGATATTTTCAGCTTTTTTGCTGCCGCTAACTGGGGTGAGCTAACCCGGGTAAAGAGCAATGCCCACCAGCAAAAATTCACTCTGACTGGGCCAATCATTGCTCTCCGCCACCAAAATAACAGCCACACCCCTCAATTTCTATTGGAAACCGGATTTTTAGCCCAAACCATTGAGCAACAAACCGGCTTGGTAACTGAAGGCGTACTCGAGAATGATACTAAAAAGAACAACAAAATTAGCATTCTCATCCAAACTGATCCTAAAACTCCTACCAGTGATGAATTATCCCCTGATACAACCCCACTTGCTTTCACGGCCTTACTTCATCCTGAAGATAAATAATACAACAAAGCGGTGATAACATGACGCCACCAGGCCTCATGCTATCACCGCTTTTTCATGCTGCATTCAAGAGCAATCTATTAGACGTATTGGTTCAACTTAGCTTCCAATTGTTCCTTGCTGTGGTAACCAATAATAGTATCAACGATTGCGCCATCCTTCTTGATGATCATCGTTGGAATACTCATGATCCCCAATTCAGCAGCCGTTTGTTGGTTGGCATCAACGTCCACTTTCCCAAAGGAAACCTTATCGCCCATCTCTTCAGCCAACTTTTCTACCACAGGACCTTGCATCCGGCAAGGGCCACACCATGTTGCCCAAAAGTCTGTAAATGTAACTCCGTGTGCTGTTTCTTCCTTAAATGTCTTATCAGTTAGTTCTTTAACCATAGTGAACCTCCTACTTTCTTTTCGTAAGTAATCATATCAATTAACCATCCCGAAAGCAATTTAATTGCTCACTTGCCATCCTACTTGAAATAAACAATCGTTGCCCCATTGCCGCCGGCGTTTGGCGGAGCAAACTGGAACTTCTTGACTGACCGGTTATTTTCCAAATACTTGGTAATTCCTGAACGCAGTGCCCCGGTTCCTTTCCCGTGAACAATTGTCACCTGTTTATAGCCCGCTAAAAGCGCCGCATCAATATAACGATCAATATTGGTCAGCGCTTCTTCATAGCGCTGGCCCCGCAAGTCTAAACTGGAACTGACATGGCTCGCTTGGGCTGACCGCAAGACAACCCCTGCCCGCGGTTGCTTCTTTTCTTGAACATGAATCTTCTCCAGGTCATCCTCATCAATCTTCATCTTGAGAATTCCCAACTGAACTTCCCATTGTTTATCACCCAATTTTTGGATCAAGACACCTTGTTGACCGTATGAGCGGACCAACACATCATCGTTTGGGTGCAGAGCCTGCTTTTCTTTCGCTTTTCGGAGCACCTTATTATGTTGCAAGCGAATATCCTGGTGCAGAGAGTTAAGTTGGGTTTGGGCATCGATCAGCTGATTTTCCTTGACTGTCGCTGCCCCGTTAAGCCGCATGGCTCGCAAGTCGTTAATAATCGCATCGGCTTTCTTCTGGGCCTCTTGGACAATATCATTGGCCTTCATCTTAGCTTGTTCAGTAAGATGACTTCGTTCCGCAACTAATTTTTCGTAGGCTTGTGCCAAATCATGGTGCAACTTCTCTGCTTCTTCCAAGTGCTTTTGCAAGGCAATGGCTTCTTCTTCCGCTTGGTGGCGCTTGGCTACCAAATCGGTAATCATAGCGTTAAGGTCTTGACTGTCTTGGGTCGTTAATTCCTGAGCAGCTGCAATAATTGTCTCATCCAAGCCTAAGCGCCGGGAGATGTTAAAGGCATTACTCCGCCCAGGAATCCCGATCAACAACCGGTAAGTTGGTTGTAGGGTTTCAACGTCAAACTCCATGCTAGCATTGATTGTTCCTGGCCGTTCGAACCCGTAAGCCTTCAACTCTGGATAGTGCGTAGTTGCCACTACGTAGGCCCCCGTCGCCCCAACTGCATCTAAAATTGCAATCGCCAAAGAAGCCCCTTCTTGCGGGTCAGTCCCTGCTCCCAATTCGTCAAACAGGACAAGGGAATGAGCATCGATATGTTGCAAGATATTAACGATATTCACCATATGGGAAGAAAAGGTACTAAGGTTTTGTTCAATTGACTGTTCATCCCCAATATCAGCGAAAATATCAGTAAAAATCCCAATTCGGCTTTCCTCATAGGCAGGAATAAATAATCCCGACTGTCCCATCATTTGTACTAAGCCTAAAGTCTTGAGAGTGATTGTTTTCCCACCTGTATTCGGCCCCGTAATGATAATCGCCTGGTAATCTTTCCCCAGCATGATGTCATTGCGCACAGCTTTTTTTGGGACCAGCAATGGGTGCCACACTTGCCGCAAGTAGACGTTATTATCCGTGTCAACTATTGGTTCGGTTGCTTTGATAGCATGGGCATACCGGGCTTTAGCATTAACAAAGTCTAGTTGCCCGATGATCCGCGCATTGGCTTGCAGTTCTTCTGTATACGGTGCAATCAAGGCTGACAACTCTGCCAGAATCCGCTTGACTTCTTCCCGTTCGGCACTTTGTTGCCGCTTTAGGCGGTTGTTTAACTCAACAATTGCTTTCGGCTCGACAAATACGGTTTGCCCGGAAGCACTTTGATCGTGGACAACGCCCCCGAATTTGTTCCGGTACTCCTGGCGAACCGGGACCACATACCGGTCATTCCGAATAGTTACGATCGCGTTACTCAAATACTTAGCATTGTTGCCCCGGGTAAACTGGCCCAACTGCTCACGAATTTGTGTTTCCGTAGTCGCAATTTGGCGCCGTAAACTGCGTAACAATGACGAAGCCTCGTCAGTCACAAAACCATCATTATCAATAGCTGTCAACAAACGCCGCCCGACCTGGGGCAATGACACCAACTCATCGACCAATTGATCTAATGACAGGAGTTGGACTTCTTCATCGAGTAAGTCTCGGAAAAAGACCTTAAGCTGATTGGTCGTCCGCAAAACCAGTCCAATCGCAGCTAGTTCTTGCCCGTTCAAACTTGCCCCAATATCCAAGCGTTTTAGAAATGGGCGAATATTGCCTAAGCGGGGAAGAGGAATTCCGCCCTTAAGGCGTAAAATATCTGTCCCATCCTTTGTCTGATCTAGATGATGTTGGATCTGAACTTGCTTTACTAGTGGGTGCATCCGCAACGCTAGACGTTGCCCCATTTCCGTTGTCGTATACTCTACAAGTTTTTTCCGAATTTTATCATATTCAAGCACCTGGAGGGCTTTTTCATTCACATTTATCACCCCTATTGTAAATATTGTGTCAAATCTGGTGTGTTATTAAGAATAAACTGCGCAACCTGGGACTGTTCAATCTGATTTTGCCAAGTTGCTGTTGGCCAACTGACCAAGAAAGCTAACGCAAAGAAGATCATGATATACGCAACCATCATGCTCAATAACCCACCGGCTAGCGCATTCAGTTGCCGCAAACCGCGCATTTTCGTCACGGCACGCAAAGTATGAGCGATCATCCGCCAGATGATTCCCCCCACTAAAATCACCGTCCAAAAAGCTAGTAAGCGACAAAACAAGCGACTGCCCGTCGTTAAATGGGCTAAATCGAAGATGTTGGCGAGACCATTCCCTAGATAACGGGCTAAGAAAAAGGCCAAACCCAAGACTACGCCATATCCGATAAGGTTGATCAACATCGCTAACATCCCTTTTTTTACTCCGATCCGAAACGAGATTGCGAGTAACCCCAAGATTATTACCGAAACTGTCATTGCTACTCCTGGTTGGTCTTGCCCAATTGTTGCTGCAACTGGTCGATTTTTTCTTGTTGTTTAAGTTGGTCTGAAACTGCATTAATTGCCAGTAAAATTGCGGCCCGTTCATCTGAAATCCCTGGCATCAATTCCTTGACCTCCGCCAGCTGTTCCTGGATCACATGTACTACCGCCCGCATATGTTCCGCCGAGCTCTCGCCAATGATTGTATAATCTTTTCCATCAATTTCGATCTTAAATCGTCTTTTATTTGCCAAACCTAAAATCCCTCACAAAAATTTTCTATCGCCATTTTACCATAATTCTTCTTGCGTGCTGGTTGTGATGCAACCGTAGAAAAAGAATAGGACTGCCCACATGTGTGACAGCCCTATTAGCTTTTTTATTGCATATTTGGATCGTTAAGGAATGTATCTAACACACCTTCAACCATTTCCCATTCAGCATCGTCTTCAATTTCAAAAAATTCCGCTTCTGTCGCTGAACCATCTTCATCAGGATAGTAAGCAAATGCCGTTACATCAACTTGTTCGCCTGGTTGTGCGTCATCCGGAACCAATAAGACGTAACCCTTATCAGATTCATCTGGTTGGAAAGTAAACAGGATCTGATACAGTGTTTCATTCCCCTTATCATCTACTAGGGTGATCAAGCTATCATCATTCATATTTTGCTTTTCCGCCATTAATATCCCTCATTTTCTAAAATACTTTAGTTAATTCGCCATGCCGATCAAGATAATTTTGCAGAATTAATGCCGCTGCCAATTTGTCAATTACCTGCTTGCGCTTGCGGCGCGATGTATCGGCTTCTTCAACCAACATCCGCTCGGCTTCAACCGTGGTCAACCGTTCATCTTGGAAGTCGATGGGCAAGCCTAATTGCTGCACCAGCAAGTCCCCATAAGCACGGCTGGCATCAACCCGGGGACCTGAAGTATTGTTCATGTTCTTGGGCAAGCCCAAAACCACGCCGACAACCCCATACTGGTCAACTAATTCCTTAATTCTTGTAATATTAAAATCTTGTTCATCTTCGTTGATAGGGACGATCTCAATCCCCTGGGCTGTCCAGCCCAACTCATCACTGATCGCCACCCCAACTGTCCGCGAACCAACATCTAAGCCCATTAATCGTGCCACTTAATTTGCCTCACTATCTTTATCCAAGTATGACCGTACTAATTCTTCAATAATTTCATCGCGTTCATACTTTCTAATTAGATTGCGGGCATCGTTCAAACGTGGGATGTAAGCAGGATCCCCGGACAATAGATAACCCACAATTTGATTAATTGGATTGTAGCCCTTTTCTTCCAGAGCTGCATATACCGTCAAAAGGGTGTCATGAACGTCTTTTTGCCGCTTGTCATTAAAGTTAAAATACATAGTTTTATCCAACGAACCCATAATATCCACCTCCACAATCTTCTTTACTCATTCTACTAGAAAACCCATATACTGACAATAAACATAATCTTTTCTTACTACAATTGTTATCTATTGTTGATTATATAAAAGATTATTGATTTTAGTAACCCCCTAGGACAAATAAGTCCTAGGGGGCAACATCATCTAATTTGTTTTAGTTGGATCAAAGAACCATTGCTTGCCGTCACGGGCCAGCAATTCATCTGCAGCTTTGGGCCCCATTGATCCTGATTCATAGTTCGGGAAGGCTGGTGTTTCCATATCCCAAGCAGAGCGGATTGCGTCCACAAATTGCCACGAATACTTAACTTCTTCCCAGTGAGTGAAGTTCGTTGCATCCCCCCGCAGCAAGTCATGTAACAACTTCTCATATGCTTCTGGGCAATCCCGATTTTGATTCCGGTATGCCAAAGGCAACTGCTTCATCTTGAAACCTGTATCATAATCTTTATCATTGATGTACAGCGTAATTTCTTCATTAGGGTCAACATCAATCGATAAAACATTGTTGGTTAAAGCAACACCTGGGAAAATGTTAGTTGGCATTTTCTTGAAGATGACATCAATTCTTGTTGCCTTCGTTGCCAACCGCTTCCCCGTGCGAATATACACCGGTACCCCCGCGAAATTCATATTTTCCACTTCGAGCTTACCCGCAACAAACGTCTCAATCGCTGAATCATCAGCAATATTATCTTCATCCCGGTAAGCATGTACTCCTTCGCCTGGTCCATACTGCCCCCGCACAAAATTGTGGGCCACTTCGTCCGGAGTATATACCTTCAGCGACTTGAGCGCACTGATCTTTTCTTGGCGCAGGTCTTGATCATTGAAGGAAACTGGGGCATTCATAGTCAGCAGGGACACAATTTGCAGGATGTGGTTTTGAACCATATCCCGTAAAGCGCCCGCTGTTTCATAATAACCTGCCCGTTCTTCAACCCCCAAGGACTCACTCAAAGTGATTTGAATATTGTCGATGTAGCGGTTGTTCCATAAATTCCGGAAAATACTGTTACCAAACCGAATGGCGGTAATGTTTTGAATCATCGCCTTACCTAAATAATGGTCAATCCGAAAAATCGAGTCAGCCGGGAAATACTTCTCAATTGATTGGTTGAGTTCAGTTGCAGTGGCTAAATCCCGCCCAAAAGGCTTTTCCACTACGACCCGATTATAGCCGTGATCAGTCACTAACTTTTGCGTCTTTAAGTGTTCGGCAATTGTCCCAAAGAAACGTGGTGACATTGCCAAGTAAAAGACCCGGTTCCCCCCGATTTCATACTCATCATCCAGCTGTTGAGCCAGTTTTTTAAGGATCATGTAGTGTTCCGTATCATTTACATTGTGTGATTGATAATAAAAATGGTCGGCAAAATTTTCAACCATCGCTTCGGTATAAAAGTCTGCATCGACACTTCCCCGAATAGAATCAGCGACTACTTCTCGATAGTGCTCATCTGTCCATGGTCGCCGGGCTGTCCCAATAACAGCGAAACTCTTTTGAATATGTCCCCGCCGGTATAAATTAAATAACGCCGGATACAACTTTCTTTGGGCCAGGTCTCCTGTCCCCCCAAAGATAATAAATAGCGCTTTTTCTTCTCTCATGGTTCGTTCCTACTTTCAAGATTAACTAAATCAATTTTAAACTTATCCCCAATAAATCACAAATATTTAGAATTTATAAAATATGGAGCGAAATAAAGAGGAGGAAAAAATGCTAATCACTTAACATCCTCTCCTCCTAAATATTTGTGGTATTAGTCAGTGCACTCAAATAGTACCAGATGACTTTTATTCAACCACTCCAGAATAATTATTCTGCGTCCTTATCTGCTTTTTCTTCAGTTGATGCTTCTGCGGATGCAGCAGGAGCTGCGTCCTTAGCCCGGTTAACTACCCGTGCAATTGCCACGCTATCAAATACCAAATATACCCCGTCACAGTCTAAAGTAACAGTCTTATCTTCAGTGTTGATGCTATCAATCACACCGTGCAACCGTCCGATTGTCACAACTTCGTCGCCCCGCTTCAAGCTGTCCACCAATTGTTGGTGTTGCTTTTGTCGCTTGGATTGGCTCCGCATTGTGAACCATAACATGATGATCACAACTGCAAATAGTAATACATAACTCATTGTACCGCTGTTCATTATTTTCACTCCTTCAACTATTTCATTGAATACTTTAACAAAACTTTTCACAAGTTAATAGTTAAATTTTTAGAAGTTACGGCTATTTTGTCTGTTGTAGCCATATTCCTCAAAGAACTGTTCCCGGAAATCCAGCAAGTTATCATCAGCAATCGCCTGTCTGATTTGCTTCATTAGGTGTAACAAGAAATACAAATTATGATACGATGCCAAACGCAATCCCAATGTTTCTTGCGCTTTGAACAGGTGGCGGAGATATGCCCGCGTATAGTTCTGGCAAACATAGCAATCACAATTATCATCTAAAGGATTGAAATCATGGGCATAGACCGCATTCTTGATTACCACGCGTCCGTGTGATGTCATGCAAGTTCCGTTGCGGGCAATTCTAGTGGGAAGAACACAGTCAAACATGTCAACGCCCCGAATCACACCGTCAATTAAAGCGTCAGGTGACCCTACTCCCATCAAGTACCGTGGTTTATTTTCTGGTAATAATGGGGTTGTAAAGTCGAGCACATGGTTCATCTCAGCTTTTGACTCCCCAACAGACAAGCCCCCGATAGAATAGCCCGGGAAATCCAGCGATACTAACGCTTTAGCACTTAGTTCCCGGAGGTCCTTGTGACCGCCCCCTTGGACGATCCCAAACAATGCTTGCCGATCAGGATGTTTATGTGCTTTAAGGCCCCGCTCTGCCCAACGTGATGTCCGTTCAACTGACTTTTTAATATAGTCATATGATTCAAAAAACGGCGGGCATTCATCGAAACTCATGATGATATCGGCTCCTAAAGCATTTTCCACTGCGATCGCTTTTTCCGGTGATAGGAATAAGTTCCGCCCATCTAAATGGCTCTTGAAGTGGACTCCTTTTTCGGTAATGTCCCGCATTTGCGCCAGTGAGAAAACTTGGAAGCCCCCAGAATCAGTCAAAATTCCCTGATCCCAGTTCATAAAGTGGTGCAGTCCCCCTGCTTCAGCCACCAGCTCTTCTCCTGGCCGGAGCCACAGGTGGTAGGTATTACTCAAAATGATTCCTGCGCCCATTTCCTTTAACTCACGCGGCGATATTGCTTTCACCGTGGCCTGAGTTCCTACTGGCATAAACATTGGGGTTGGGAATGTCCCGTGAGGGGTTTCCAATGTTCCCAGGCGGGCACCAGTATGCTTTTCCTTCTTTTTTAGGTGATACTTCACAGCTGGTTCCGTCATTCATATTCCTCCCTGTTATTTGATAAACATTGCATCCCCAAAGCTAAAGAAGCGATACTTTTCTTGAACTGCATGCTTGTATGCATTCAAGATGTTTTCGCGTCCCGTAAAGGATGCTACCAACATCACTAGCGTTGACTTTGGCAAGTGGAAGTTAGTAATGAAAGCTTGGACTACCTTCCATTCATAGCCTGGTTTGATGAAAATATCAGTCCAACCACTGTCAGCCTTGATTTCACCATTGAACTTAGTACCAATCGTTTCCAAAGTTCGAATTGAGGTGGTCCCGGTTGCAACGATCTTGCCCCCATTGGCCCGCACTTCGTTAAGCGTAGCCGCTGCTTCAGGAGTTAACCGGTAAAACTCACTGTGCATCTTGTGTTCTTCAATATTATCAGTTGAGACTGGTCTAAACGTTCCCAACCCCACATGGAGGGTTAGATAAACTAACTTCACACCCTTATCAGCGATCTTTTGTAGCAATTCTTTAGTAAAGTGTAACCCCGCCGTAGGCGCTGCTGCTGAGCCTACTTCCCGTGAATAAACTGTTTGGTACATTTCTGGATTATCCAATTTTTCCTTGATATAAGGTGGTAACGGCATTTCACCCAAACGGTCCAATATTTCCATGAAGATCCCGTCATAGTGGAACTCAATCATCCGCCCACCATGCTCCAATTCCTTGGTAACCGTAGCGGTCAATTCGCCATCACCAAAACTAATGGTTGTCCCCACTTTTGCTCTTTTAGCTGGCTTGACCAAAGTTTCCCACTCGTCACCATGGGTGTTGTTCAACAACAGCACTTCCAAGTGGCCACCCGTTTCTGGTTTGGTCCCATAAATCCGGGCAGGCATCACCCGCGAGTCATTCATAACCAACGCATCACCCGGGTTTAACTGGTCAATAACATTGTAAAAATAATCGTCTTGATATTCACCAGTTTGTGCATCAAGCACTAACATCCGTGATTGATCCCTTTTTTCTAGTGGTGTTTGGGCAATCAATTCTTCTGGCAAATCATAATCAAAATCACTAGTTGTGTAATGTGGTGTACTCAATTTCTCTTACCTTCTTTTATTTATTTGTTTGCTTCATTCCCAGGTGGGCATAAGCAGCTGCTGTGGCTACCCGTCCCCGTGGAGTACGCTTAATAAAACCAATTTGCATGAGATAAGGTTCAACCATATCCGCGATTGTCTCGGTTTCTTCACCAATATTGGCCGCTAAAGTTGCAACCCCGACCGGACCACCATCATAGAGCTCAATCATTGTGGTCAGTAATTTGCGGTCGGTTTCATCCAACCCTTTCTTGTCGACCCGCAACATTGCCAGGGCATAGTCAACTATCTCCGCATTGATCTCATCCATTTGGGCCACGTCAGCAAAGTCACGCACCCGCTTCAATAGCCGGTTGGCAATCCGGGGGGTCCCCCGTGATCGCCGGGCAATCTCGACCGCCCCGCTGCTAGCAATCCGACTATTAAAAACGGCTGCTGACCGCTCAACAATGGCCGTCAGCTCCGTAACCGAATAATACTTCATGTGTCCCACTATTCCAAACCGTTCCCGCAACGGTGCAGACAGCATCCCAGCTTTGGTAGTCGCCCCAATCAGCGTAAATGGTGGTAAGGGGAAGTGGACTGCATGGGCAGTCGGTCCTTGACCAATGATAATATCAATAAAGAAATCTTCCATTGCAGAATATAATACTTCTTCTACTGCCTTGGGTAAACGGTGAATTTCATCAATAAATAGGACATCGCCCGGGTTAAGCTCGTTTAATAGGGCAACCAAATCACCGTTCTTTTCAATCGCCGGCCCCGAAGTGGTTTTGATATTGACCCCCATTTCGTTTGCAATCACACTCGCCATAGTGGTCTTCCCCAAGCCCGGTGGTCCATACAAGAGCACGTGGTCGAGCGCTTCTTCCCGTTGTTTGGCAGCCTGAACATAGACCCCAATTTCATCTTTGAGTTTAGTCTGTCCAATATATTCGCTCAGTAAATGGGGACGGAGGGAAAGTTCGTCCGTCCGTTCAGCCTGGTCACTGCTCGTACCAGAAACTAAGCGTTCATCCTCTGTCATCTTCTCACCTCACTTATTTATTGTTGAGTAAGTGTAGTGCCTGGCTCAGATACTCGTTTGTATCCTTGCCTGCAAAATTTTGTAATTGTTTCCCAACTTTTTTAATATCAGTCTTAGTATAACCGAGAGAAGCTAGGGCCTCCAAGCTTTCCCGTAAGGCCGGACTAGCATCCGTTGGTGTTACATCTAAAGCCTGCTGTCCCACCAAGTTGGCAGGGGTAATTTCCTTCATTTTTCCCTTGAGATCCAAGATAATCTGCTGGGCTGTCTTCTTACCAATCCCTGGAAACTTAGTTAGGAATTTGTCATTGTTAGTATTAATCGCATTGATCAACCCACTGTGGTCTTCATTGGCTAATATCGCCAAAGCACTTTTAGGCCCTATTCCAGAAACACTCAATAGCTTAATAAAAAGTTGTTTTTCATCAAAAGTTTGAAATCCATACAAGCTAATATCGTTGTCACGCACAGCTTGATAAATATAGACTTTCTGGTCGTCATTAGTTGCCGTATAACGAAAAGGATTAGCCACTAAAACGCGGTACCCCACCCCACCAACGTTGATCACAATGTAATAAGGGGTAACATCAGTAATTTTTCCAATAAAGTATTCGTACATTTACTCCAATCCTTTCCTTATTTCAATTCTTTGTCAATAAAGTCTGTATGGTGTGGATCCTGAATACGCTTGAACATGCGCTCAATGTCCCGACTAGTAAAGTGAACTAACGTTGGTCGCCCATGCGGACAGTTAAAAGGATTTTCACACTGGTTTAACTGGGTCAACAAAGCTTTGGCCTGGCGGTCATCCAAATGTTGGTTAGCCTTGATGGCCCGCTTACAGCTCATCATAATCGCTGTCTTCTCCCGAAATTTAGCAATTGAAAGCTGTTGGTCTTGTAGAAAATAATCAATCATTTCTTTGATCGTATCTTCCTCTTGTCCAGCAATAAACCAGGTTGGATGTTGCCGCACAACATAACTATTAGGACCAAAGTCCTCCAGAACTATCCCCAGTTGCGCCAACTTCTCTAAATTGGGTTTAATCCGGACCATATCTGTTACAGGATAGGTCAATACAATTGGCAATAATAACTTCTGTTGATCGGGGGATACTTCCCCAATTTTTTGCCTAAAATATTCATATTTAATTCGTTCCTGGGCTGCATGTTGGTCCACAATATATAAGCCTGCTGGACTTTCCGCCAACAAATAGGTTCCATGCATCTGGCCAATATATTTGAGCTCAGGGAAACGGGCTGTTTCTTCTGCTTCTGTCTGTTCCGCTGGGACCAATTCTGAGTTCGGTTCCGTTGCTGAAGTGTGCTTTTGCACACTGTATTTTTGATCCCACTTTTGTACTAGTGGTTTAGTTAGGTCTGCTTTATTTTTGATAATTACGGTTGGTGGTTCAGGTCCGGCATCTTCCCGAACTTCAGCCGACGTGCCCAGCGGGCCTTCTTGGGGCTGGTGGTATGCAGTAGATCCTGCTTCTGAAAGCTGCTTTTCTCTTTTATCAGTCTGTGAATCCTCAAAGGCTGCCGCCATACCGGCTTGGAGCTGCACTAAATCAACTTTCTTATTGGCATGCAAATTTTCTAAAGCATCCGGAATCAAGTTCTCCGTCGTCAGCCGGTTAGCAATTGTTGTTTCGATCAAGTGCGTTAGCTGTTCTTCCTTAGAAATGCGGACTTCTTGCTTAGTCGGGTGCACATTAACATCCACCAATAGCGGGTTGAGTTCTATATTAAGCACTGCAATTGGATAACGGCCAATCATCAACTTTGAACCATATCCCTTGATCAAAGCCTTAGTCAATTGAAAATTTTTAATGTACCGGCCATTAATTAATAAGCTGATATATTTGCGGGCCGCCCGCGTTAACTTGGGGAGGGAAACAAAACCGATTACCTTGAAATCGTGATCTTCACCGGTAATAGCTAGCATCTGCCGAGCACTTTGCACCCCATAAATTGCCCCAATCACTTGTTGCAAATTGCCATTGCCCGCTGTTTGCAATAATTGATGTCCGTTATTGGTCAGTGAAAAGGCAATTTCAGGATGACCTAACGCCAACCGGTTAACAATATCACTAACAGCCGCTAACTCTGTCGCTAAGGAGCCCAAGTATTTCAAACGCGCAGGGGTGTTATAGAATAGCTCAGTAACTGTGATGGTAGTTCCGGGACGACTGGCACTCACCCCAAATTCCAAAACAGTTCCCCCTTTAAGGTGGATAGCAGTTCCGGGCTGATCAGTCGTTGCAGTAGTTAGCTGCACATCGGCGATTGAGGCAATACTTGGTAACGCCTCCCCCCGAAAGCCAAGGGTTTGCACTTTAAATAAATCTTCGCGCGCACTGATCTTGCTGGTGGCATGGCGCTTAAAGGCAAGTTTTACCTCATCAGCTGGAATCCCGTCCCCATTGTCCATCACCTGAATTGATTTCAAGCCCGCCTCTTCGACCACAATATCAATCGTTGTCGCATGGGCATCAATTGCATTTTCAACTAATTCTTTGACTACCGAAGCTGGACGTTCTACGACTTCTCCGGCCGCAATTTGATCCGCTAAATTAGGTGCTAACTCATGGATTTTGCCCACAGCAATCCTTCCTTTCGCTTATTTCTTTAACATCTCTTGCCATTTGACAGCTGCCTTAACAATGTCAAACATCTTCATATCCATAAGGTCTAAATTCTTAATAGCTGCTAGGACTTGGTCCTCTTGACTAGACCGCGGCTTTACCGTTGCCTCAGGTTGAAAGAGCGACAGCTGACCTTTTTCAGCTGGCACCTGTTCAGCAATGTGGACACTACTTGCCTGACGAACATCCCGCTCTGTTTTGGCGTCTTGATTGTCAGCCCCCGCTTCCAACTGCTGTAAAATCTTGTTAGCCCGCTCTAACAATGAAGTTGGCATCCCAGCTAGCTTAGCCACATGGATCCCATATGATTTATCTGCTGGTCCATCTTGCATCTTATGCAAGAAAACCAAATCGCCATTTTGTTCCATCGCTCCAACATGAATGTTTTTCAATGCTGGCAATGATTCTTCTAACGCGGTCAACTCATGGTAGTGCGTTGAAAATAAAGTTTTGGCGTGGATGTGGTCATGGACGTACTCAATGATTGCCTGAGCCAGGGCCATCCCATCGTAAGTAGCTGTTCCCCGACCAATTTCATCAAATAAGATCAAACTATTAGGTGTTGCTTGTCGTAAAGCATCATTGGCTTCCATCATTTCTACCATGAAGGTTGATTCTCCGGAAATTAAGTCATCCGCAGCCCCTATCCGGGTAAAAATCTGGTCAAACAGCGGCAAGGTAGCTTTGGTAGCCGGCACAAAGCAGCCAATTTGCGCCATCACTACTGTCAACGCTAACTGCCGCATATAAGTGCTCTTCCCCGACATGTTTGGTCCCGTGATCAAAAGAATGTCCAAAGATGCCGGCATATTGATGTCATTTGGGACATAACTTTGCTTGCCAATTACCTTTTCCACTACGGGATGCCACCCACCTGTCACCTGCAAATCATGCCCATCGGTAAACTGGGGCCGGGTAAGGTGTGCTTCTTCGCTAATAACAGCAAAACTCTGCAAAACATCAAGTTGCGCCAAGCCATGGGCCAACCGCTGCAGACGTTTAATTTGATCTTTAATCTGTTCCCGCAAAGCTACAAAAAGCTGATACTGTAATTCAGTCGCTTTGGTTTTAGCTCCCAAGATGAGATTTTCTTTCTCTTTCAATTCTGGTGTCACAAACCGTTCGGCATGGGTTAAGGTTTGTTTCCGTTGGTAACGATCTTCAGGTAACTTAGCCAAGCTCCCTTTAGAAACTTCAATATAATAGCCAAAAACCCGGTTATAACCAATTTTCAAGTTGTTAATTCCTGTGGCCTGACGTTCCTGTGCCTCTAACTGTGCTAGCCACTTTTTGCCATTCTGCATCGCATCGGCATACTGGTCGAGCTCTGCGTTGTATCCTGGTCGAATTAAGTTACCATCAGTTACTGCAATTGGGGGGTCGTCGACGATCGCCTGATCGATCAAGTCCACTACTTCTTCAACCGGATCGAGTTGGTCAAGCAGGGGCTTGAAAGCCTGACCATCTAACTCGCTTAAAACATATTTTATTTGCGGAATATGTTGTAATGACGTTTTCAATTGAATCAAATCCCGGCCATTAACATTTCCGAATGCCACCCGCCCTGCTAACCGTTCCAGGTCGTACACGTGGGTTAATTCTTCTTGGATGGTATTGCGTTCCAGGAAATTATCTAATAACAATTGGACCAAGGCTTGGCGTTGTTCAATTTGTTGGCGTTCAAGCAATGGCCGTTCAATCCATTGCTTCAACAGCCGGCCCCCCATAGCAGTTTTAGTTGCATCTAGTAACCATAAAAGTGTCCCACTCTTCTTGCCCGTACGGGAGTTGCTGATCAATTCAAGGTTGCGCTTGGCATAGCGGTCTAGGCGCAAAAAGTCTGCTGGTTGATAATGAACTGATTGCTGTAAATGGGCTAGGCTTCGTTTTTGCGTTACCGTTAAATACATCAATAGGTGCTTAACGGCTTGAATTTCAGCATCTGCTGTTAGGTTTTGGCTAACATAACTGAACTCGCTTCTTTGCTCCACCGTATTCTGTTGGGACTGGAGAATTTTAAGCTTATCGATCACAGCGCGGGTTGGTGCAGTCACACTCTCATCAATAACAATTTCTTTAGTCCGGGTTGCGACTAATTCATTTTCAACAGCAGTCAAATCTTTCAGCACCGTTGACCGCATTTCGCCGGTTGATAAGTCAACATAGGCAAAACCATACTGGTCATCTGTCTGGTGGATTGCGGTCAAATAATTATTGCTCTTATTTTCACCAGCTTTTTGCTCCATTAATGTTCCGGGAGTAATCAGTTGAATAACCCCCCGCTTAACCATCCCTTTAGCTGTACTTGGGTCTTCTAGTTGCTCACAAATAGCCACCTTGTACCCTTTTTCCACTAAAATATCGATATAGTTGCTGGCTGCATGGTGGGGAACGCCACACATTGGAATATGTTCTTGCCCATTTTTATTCCGTTGGGTCAAAGTTAATTCTAAAATTTGTGCCCCTTTAATCGCATCATCATAAAACATCTCATAAAAATCACCGATACGATAGAACAAAAAAGCATCTGGGTAATCCTGCTTGATCTCCAGATATTGCTTCATCATAGGTGTTACACTTTTTTTAGCCATCAACTTGCCCCATTTCTTCTCGATTTCATTCTGTTTAATTTTAACATTTATCACTAAAAAATAAAAAAAGTCACGTCAAGCGTGACTTTTTAAGCAACCTACTTGGCATATTCGATTGCTCTCGTTTCGCGAATAACCGTGACCTTAATATGTCCTGGATATTCTAACTCATTTTCAATCTTATTCTTGATATCTCGTGCTAAGACCGTTGCTTGTAAATCATTGATTTCGCTTGGTTTTACAATCACCCGAACTTCGCGTCCTGCTTGGATTGCATAACTCTTCTTAACTCCTGAGAAATCATTAGCAATTGTTTCCAGTTTTTCTAAACGGTGAATATACTTTTCAAGTGATTCACTCCGTGCCCCTGGCCGAGCTGCAGAAATCGCATCAGCTGCAGCCACTAACACTGCAATTACTGATTTTGGTTCTACATCCCCGTGATGTGATGCGATAGTATTCACAACTACGTCACTTTCTTTATACTTCTTAGCCAATTCGACACCTATTTCTACGTGTGAACCATCTACTTCATGATCAATTGCTTTTCCGATATCGTGTAATAATCCTGCGCGTTTTGCCATTACGACATTTTCGCCTAATTCAGCTGCTAGCACTCCCGCAATTTTAGCTACTTCGATGGAGTGAACCAAAACATTTTGCCCATAACTGGTCCGGTAGTGCATCCGCCCAACGGTTTTAATTAAATCAGGGTGCATTGCATGCAAGCCCAGATCAAACAAGGCTTGCTCCCCTTTTTCTCTAATTTTAGAATCAATTTCCTTAGTAGCTTTTTCAACCATTTCTTCAATCCGAGCGGGATGAATCCGTCCGTCTTGAATCAACTTCTCTAATGCCACCTTGGCAATTTCTCTTCTTACTGGGTCAAAACCACTCAAAACGACTGCCTCTGGTGTGTCGTCAATAATCAAATCGATCCCTGTTAACGTTTCTAGGGTACGAATATTGCGTCCTTCACGCCCGATAATCCGTCCCTTCATTTCATCGTTAGGTAAGGTAACGACGGAAACCGTACTTTCAGAAACCATATCGGCAGCACTCCGTTGAATTGCTTGCGCAATAAGGTTCTTGGCTGTCTTATCAGCAGTTGCTTTGATTTCAGCTTCATTATCTTTGATCATTACTGCTAATTCATGATCAAGACTAGCCCGTGTTTGCTTCAAGATTAATTGCTTAGCATCATCCTGCGTCATAGCAGCAATCTGAGCTAGTTTATCTTGTTGTTGCTGAATTAAGTTGGAAACATCTTCTTGCTTTTGCTTTAAGATCTGGTTATCTCGGGTATACTTACTTTCCCGCTGTTCAAGTGCTCCTTCTCTTTTGTCAAGCTGGGAGTCTTTGCGATCAAGGTTTTCTTCCCGTTGTAAAAGCCGATTTTCTTGCTTTTGAATTTCGGCTCGCCGCTCTTTTAGTTCACTTTCGATTTCTTTACGATAACGATGACTTTCATCTTTAGCCTCTAACAGAGCTTCCTTCTTGCGAGCTGCCACGTCTTTTTTGGCGGTAGCAATAATCCCTTCTGCTGTCTGCGTAGCTTGATCCAAAGCCTTTTCGTGAAAAGCCTTACGTAAACTATATCCGATAACAAGACCGATCATTAAAGCCGCAATAATAGCGATGGCGAGGATTACGATTATCATACTCAAATCTTTACACCTCCACACCATCATTAATGATCACTAATCTAATCACCAATCATTGATGTTTTTATTTTGAATTACATACACATTGATATTTTAATGTTTTTGCCCGGTTACTGTCAATAATTACTCCTAGTTGGTCGCATTAGGATCCACTAATTTAAATATTTATTTACCGGACAACAAAAGGACAGCCCTATCTCGTAGTGCTGGCTGTCCCTGTTTTAAATATGCAATTAATTATTCTTTAGTATTAGTAGCATTTGTAGGTGCAACCTTGAGATCTAGCTGCTTATCACTAGCATTCGTAGTCGCTGCTGGCTTTTCAGCAGCGTCTTCAGCCGTTCCCGCCTCACTAATGCCATAAGCACTTCGCACCTTGGTAGTTACTTCCGCCATGAAGTCAGGATTGTCTGCTAGGTACTTCTTAACGTTTTCCCGACCTTGACCAATGCGTTTGTCGCCATATGAGAACCATGAACCGCTCTTGTGGATGATATCTTTTTCCACAGCCATATCAAGTAATTCGCCGGTCTTAGAAACACCTTCGCCGTACATAATATCGACTTCAGCAACCTTAAATGGGGGAGCAACTTTGTTCTTAACCACTTTGATCCGTACGCGGTTACCAATGATATCTGAGCCTTTTTTAATCTGTTCAGCCCGCCGAACTTCTAACCGAATAGTGGAGTAGAACTTCAATGCCCGTCCCCCAGTAGTCGTTTCTGGGTTACCAAACATTACCCCAATCTTTTCCCGAATTTGGTTAATGAAGATTGCAATTGTCTTGGTCTTGTTAATCATCCCAGATAACTTCCGCAGGGCCTGGGACATCATCCGTGCTTGTAAACCAACATGGGCGTCACCCATTTCTCCGTCAATTTCTGCCTTAGGAACTAAAGCCGCCACAGAATCAATAACTATAATGTCAATCGCACCAGAGGTAATCAATGCTTCCGCAATTGATAAGCCTTCTTCCCCAGAATCTGGTTGTGACAGCCACAATTCATCAATGTTGACCCCTAGTGCCCGAGCATATTTAGGATCAAGTGCGTTTTCAGCGTCAATATAAGCTGCTGTCCCCCCACGTTTCTGAACTTCAGCTACTGCATGCAAAGCAACTGTTGTTTTCCCAGAACTTTCAGGACCATAAATTTCAACAATTCTCCCTTTAGGATAACCACCCACGCCTAAAGCTTCGTCAAGAGCAATAGAACCAGTTGGGATCGTTGCGATTTCTGTATTGGTATCAGCCCCCATCTTCATGATGGAACCCTTACCGAAATTTTTTTCGATTTTTTTCAAGGCTTTTTCTAAGGCCGCTTTTCTTTCGTCCGCCACTTAATGTGCCTCCTTCTTCCTTCTTCATACTTTTTATAATACTGATTTTCACTTCAAAACACAAGAACAAAAGTTCCCTTATTGCTTTTTGAGTGCCTGTAAAACCATCATCAAGCCAGCTAAAACAGCCCGCTGCCGTACTTCTTGGCGCGTCATTTTTGGCCAGTGAAATTCCCGGGCTTGTGGTTTTTGATCCTTGAATTGTAGCCCTATCCAAACTGTTCCGGCTGGAAGTCCGTCCACTTGCCCTGGTCCAGCAACACCAGTAAACGAAACTGCAATATCTGTTTGGGCACGTTTTTGTGTGTGCTGTGCCATTGCTTGAGCAGTCGCTTGACTTACAACCCCGTTTTGAGCAATCAATTCGTGGGGAACACCTAAAAAACGTTCCTTGGCTTCTGTCGCATATGTCACAAAGCCCCCATAAAACACTGCTGAAACTCCTGGAATAGTCGCTAATGTGCTCTGGAACAAGCCAGCCGTTAAACTTTCCGCTGCCGCAATCGTCAAGTGCTCTTGCTGCAGTTTCTGGACAAGCACATTGGCTAATGAGTTGTCAGCCCCATGTCCATAATAATATTGACCAGCCCGTTCTAAAATCACGTTGGCACACTGTATTAACTTCTTTTCAGCCTCTGCACTCGTATTAGCCCGACTGGCCAGACGAATAGTTACCTCACCATGTTGCGCATACAAGGCAATAGTCGGGTCAGATTGCTGGGCAATCACATCTGCGAGTAAAGCTGCTAGTCGCGATTCACTAATCCCGAAAAAGCGCATCACATGAGTAAATAATGGCTGCAAGTTTGGCAATGACTGACGTAACACTGGCATAAGTTCTTGTTCTACCATAACCTGCAATTCTTGAGGTGGCCCCGGTAACAAAACATAGTGGGTTTGGGTTGCTTGAGCATAATAATACGTTCCCACCGCTAACCCTACTGAATTAGCTAAACTTCGGCCCCCATTGATATACTCCGCTTGTGTGCGGTTATTCGGTGCCGGCACTTCGTTTCGCCCAGCAAAATAGTGTGCGATTTTGTTGGCAGCTGCCTGGTCGCCCACTAACGGTTGGTTAACAAACCGAGCTACAACCTGCTTAGTAATATCATCAGCAGTGGGACCGAGACCACCTGTTATGATCACTAAATCACTATTTGCTTGTGCCTGTTCAAGGGCTGCCACTAAGCGGTGCTCATTGTCCCCAACTGTCGTCCGGTGGTAGACATCTATTCCTAGCCGCGCCATTTGCTGACTTAAGTACGGTGCATTGGTATCCGTCACTTCGCCCAATAAAAGCTCCGTTCCTACACTAATGATTTCTGCCCTCATTATCTGTCCCTACCTTTGCCTTGTTTACCTCTTATTTTACTCTTTATCCTTCTAAAATATAGATACACATAAAGAGCATTAATTTTTCATCGATTTACAAAAATAAGGGCTAGACGGAAAAATTCCGCTTAGCCCTTATTTGATGGTTAATTTATTTTTTTCCAAACGAATCAGCAAAAACGTCTCGACTATTATAGAAGTATTCTACTCCCGAATATACAGTGAAGAATAAGCAAATATATAAGAGAACTTCACCAATTGGAAAGTGTACCGGTGCAAATAAAACATTGTTAAGGAACAAGAAGATAATCGCAAACATTTGCGTAAAAGTCTTGATCTTCCCCGGCATAGCAGCTGCCATAACTTCACCATCATTTTCTACGACGATCAAGCGCAACCCGGTCACCGCTAATTCCCGACAAACAATAATCGCTGCAATCCATGCAGGCACCTTTCCCATTTGGACCAAAATAATAAATGCTGTCATGACTAACATCTTATCGGCCAAGGGATCTGCAAACTTACCAAAATTGGATACCAAGTGCCGTCGTCGTGCGATCTGTCCGTCAGCAAAATCAGTGATCGAAGCCACCGCAAAAATGATTGCGCCTACTAACTGCGTAACTGGTATTACCGTTCCTAAGCAAGTTACTTCGCCCCATTCTAGTGGCAAAAGTAAAACCAGCATAAACAGCGGAATTAAGAAAATTCTGATAACTGTCAACTTATTAGGTAAATTCATCTTAAATATACTCCCTTATCCATTCCTCACATTAACAACCACACGCCTTACAGAGTTAGCTTAGGCCGCTTTACCAACATTGATGATCAGCGTCCGAACAGTTTCGCCATTTCCCTGCTTCTTGTAGTTGAATTCTTGTCCGTTAATTGTCAAACTCGTTGCTTTAGAATTCCCAATCGAAAGCTTGATTTTAGTAGCGTCGGCTGGAACTGTCACGGTATGGGTGCTCCCGCTGGTCAATGTTCCTTGCCAAACCTGTGTCCCATCAACAGTAACCGCATTCCATGCAGCTCCGTTAGTTGCTTTCAATGTGATCTTATTCTTTTTAGCCCCGTTCTTTAATTGGTAAGTGTAGGTGGTACCACTAATATAAGTGATCTTTTGCTTACGACTTGTAACAGCAGATTTAGCCGCCTTGGATGAACTCTTTTTCTTCTTAGGAGTTGTTGAACCATCGCTTGTTTTTTCAACCTTGGCGGATGAAACATCAATTGGCTGATCCGCATTTTTTTGGTGATTCCCCCAAGCAACGATATAAATCGAACCCAAAATAGCGATGACAACCGCCACGATAATGATAGTTGGTAAGTATGATAAAAAGCGTTCCAATTTCGATGGCTGAGATGTCTTTTGTTTTTCTCGCAAAATTGCTGTCCTAGTCACTGCTTCATTTTGCTTTACTGGTTCAGTTGGTGCTCCTTGACCTAATTCAGCATTGAGTTCAGCCAATAACTCCTGGGGATTTAAATCAACCGTTTCTGCGTATTGCCGCACAAATGCTTTGATGTAAAATGCTCCCGGTAAAGCTTCAAATCTCCCCTCTTCAACTGCAATTAAATACCGTTTTTGAATCTTAGTAATTTGTTGTAAATCATCGAGGGTATAGCCCTTCTCTACCCGCGCATTCTTTAGTTTTTCACCAATTTCACTCATTGAATTTACACTCCGTTTAAATTTCAATCTCTAATAAAATAATCTGTTTTAAAGTATATCACACAGACCAGCAAAGATTAATATGGATTAAGCTTATCTTAACCATCCTCCGGTAACGTAGATTGTTTCCCCAGTTAAGTATTGGGCTGCCGGGTCCAAAAGGACCTTAACCCAGTAGCTGATTTCGTTAGGATCTGCAAATCGCCCGGCCGGAATCTCTTCTGTCACGGCTGCTTTTTCCGCACCGGTAAAAATATCATTCATCGGCGTAGCCACTGCTCCAGGGGCAACCACGTTTACTGTAATTCCTGTCGATGCGATCTCCTGGGCATACGCCCTAGCAAAGGCAGACAATGCTCCTTTGACTGTGCTATACCCTACTTCCATTGGACCGCCAGCACCACCATATACCGAACCCAAGAAAACGATCCGGCCGTGAGATGATCGTGCTAACTTGTCCTCAAATTCCTGGACCAAGCGCAGTGGGGTTACCACTTGCATCTGTAACATCGTCTGCAATTTTACCAAAGGCAAGTCCTTAAATAAGCTATAATGCGTTGTTCCTTGTGCAAAAACCAGTGCATCTAGAGCAAAAATGTTGCTTGTCAAAGTCGACAAATTCTCTTCATCAGTCAGATCATATTGCACAGGGATAAATTCTTGCCCGGCATACTGGTGATTAAAATAGTCGACCATTTGCTGAATTGTTTCTTCATGCTGGTGATAGTGCAAATATAATGACCAGCCGTCAGCTGCTAAAGTCGTTGCAATTTGCTGACCAATCCCTCCTGATGCACCAATTATCAATGCCCATTTTGTCATTTCTCTATCTCCTTACTGTGGCACAACCTGGTTGATTGTTAGATTATCAAAGTCGATTATCTTAGTGGCAGCAAGAACATCCGCTAAAGTTACTTCCTGAACCAACGGTACTAAGTCAAAAATCGTAGCATAGCCAAACAACGGTCCTTCATACCGGTTAGCAATTGCTTCCAAAGAATTAATGCTCTTAATTGTCTGCCCCAGAAATTCTTTCTTAGCTAAGGCTAATTCCTCAGTAAGGTGGGCCACAGTCGTTGGGGCAGTCTGCAAAATTTCCTTAATCGCTGCTACAAATGCTTCTGGTTGCCGAGTATTGCCATCAACCAATATGAAATAAAAGCCCCGTTCCACTTGCAACTCATAATCAAAGCTGTCATCCACTATCCCTTGGTCGTACAACTCTTGGTATGTTGGGGAGGTTTCTGCAAATAAGAGGTGTAATAACAATTCCAATGCAACCTTCTTCTTTAACCCCTCCCGATTCATCGGTAACGCCTCTGTACCCCGGATTCCGAGCATAACTTTTGGCACCTTAACTGCCAAAGGAACCACTGTTTGGGGTACAACTGGTTGTGCAAGGGGGGCAAAGAACCGTTGGGGCACAACTTTTTCAGGGAAAGTTTTTTGTGCTTGGTTTTGCTTGATCACTGTCAAAAGTTCATTCGGCACAAAGTTGCCAATTACAAACAAGTTCATATTACTTGGCTGGTAAAAATATCGATAACATGTATAAAGATCCTGGGCTGTAATCTGTGCGATACTACTTGCACTGCCTGCAATATCCAAACTTAACTGGGAACCTGGATAAAGGTTTGCCATTGTCTTTTGATACAGCTGCCATGAAGGATCATCATCATACATTTTTATTTCTTGTTCAATAATGCCCTTTTCTTTTGCCACTGTTTGTTCCGTAAAGTACGGTGTCTGCACAAAGTCTAATAATACGTTCATACATTCGTCCAGGTGACTTGTAGTAGCAAATAAATAACTTGTCCGCGTATAACTAGTGAAGGCATTGGCATCAGCGCCGTATTTCCCAAAAAGATCAAATGCATCATGATCCTTTTTTTCGAAAAGTTTATGCTCTAAAAAATGTGCAATCCCTGCCGGAACCGTTATCTTTTCCCCTTGTTCAGTGGTAAACGTGTCATCAATCGAACCAAAGTCGACTGTCAAAATAGCATATGTTTTATGGAAATTAGGACGCGCAATCATGTTCACCAATAAACCATTGGCTAAACGCTCTGTTTGCATTCTTTCCGCAAACAATGGGTATAATGTTTCCTGCATGCTAGTGTCCTCCTTCTAAACAATATACTAATTGCAACGACGCCCGCTGCGCTATGGTTACGATATTATCCTTAGTGATATTCTTGATCCGCTGGCACCATTCTGCAGTTGAATACTGCCGCCCCAGCAAGTTCCCGATCAGGGCCCGGGTGCTTAAAGTCGCTTGGGTATCTTCCCGACTAATCCGTTCATTAATAAGGCTTTTCTTTATATTCTCCACAGTTGCCATTGTGAAGTCCCCCTGTTGGAGGGCTGCTAATTGCGCGACTACCAATTTTTTTACCTTTTCTTTATTGGCAGTTTTTATTCCCGTTTGGACCCACAAAACATTCCGTAAGACATCAAAATTACTGCTAGCATAATATGCCATACTGCTTTTTTCCCGAACGTTCATAAATAATTTTGATTGAGGATCGCCCCCAAATAAAGCATTGAATACAATAGCAGCAAAAAAATCATTACTGTTAAGATCCAATGGCAAATGATACATAAAATTCAACTTGGTCTGCTGTAACTGCTGCTTGACTGTCACTTTTCGGACTGATCCTTGTGCTGGTTGATCATACTGGATCGTACTATCCAGCTTGGTTCGAGGACCCAGGGGCAATGTCGCTACCAACCCCATAATTGTCGCTGGGTCAACATCCCCCGTCACAATAATATTGACCTGGTCCTTGGTAACCATCGTACGATAGGCCTGGTACAAGTCTTGGTTGGTTACATCTTTCAGTGTTGCTGGTGTCCCAAACTGTGGTACTTTTTGGCTAGGATCATCAAAGTAGTGCGATCGCAACCCGTATAAGGCCATTAACCGGGGGTCTTCATCTACTGATTCCATATACGTCGCCAAGTTGCTTTTTTGCAACTTAAAGGTATCCTCATCAAAAGCCCCTTCCTTAACTAAGGGATGAAAAATCATTTCTTTTAAAAACATCACTGCTTCCTGTACTAAATCTGTATCAGTCTGTAAATATTTATCATGCACTACTCCCGCAACAAAACTTAAACTGTGGGTCCGTCCGCGGCGGTTGATTGTCGTTCCAAAGCTTGCCCCATACATCTGAGATAGCTTCTGAGCAACGGCTTTTTGAGTAGGCCACTTTTGACTACTTGTTTCAAGCATGTATGCCAGTAACGACCGGGTCGTTAAATAATTTGCATCAGGAATAACTCCCGTAAATGAAACAATGATTTGTGTTGTTGTGAACTGCTTTGTAGGAATAACCGTTAGTGTTACTCCTGGATAAATTTCTTTTTCCAAGCAATTTCCTCCCTAACTTTCCTCTTTTGGCTTTATTATATTCTTTTATTAACAATTTAAAATACAAAAAGCGCGCCAATCTTAGGTGCGCTCATTAGCCTTATTCATTTTGATCCGGCTTAACATATACTTGCCGTGGCTTGCTTCCATCAGCTGGGCCAATTAGCCCCGCTGCTTCTAGTTGATCAACAATCCGGGCTGCACGGTTATAGCCAATCTTAAACCGGCGTTGCAATAATGATATGCTGCACTTCTGTTGCTGCTGAATAAATGTTACCACTTCATCAAAAAGTACGTCCCGTTCCTCAGCCTCATTCTCATCAGCAAGTTCATTATCTGTTACCAAGAGTGTCTCATCATAATCCGCTTGGGCTTGCTTCTTGATGAAGTCAACCACATTCTTGACATCATCATCCGTAACAAATGCCCCCTGAACCCGGGTCGGTTTGTTCTGTCCCATTGGCAGGTACAGCATGTCCCCCCGGCCTAGGAGTTTTTCTGCACCAGATTGATCAATAATCGTACGCGAGTCAGTATTGCTGGAGACAGCAAAAGCCATCCGTGATGGTACATTGGCCTTGATCAAACCAGTAATGACATCCACTGAGGGACGCTGGGTAGCAAGAATCAAATGGATCCCTGCGGCCCGCCCCATCTGTGCAATACGAATAATCGCCGCTTCGACTTCACTCGCTGCTATCATCATCAGGTCTGATAGTTCGTCCAAGACACAAACAATATATGGCATCAACGGTTCAGCCGTGCCCTGCTCCTGGTTTTGTCGCATAATCATTTCATTATATGTTTCAATTTTACGCTGCCCCGTATTAGCAAACTGCTCATAACGATCTTCCATTACCTTGACCAGCTTATGCAGAGCTTTAGCCGCCTTTTGTGGTTCAGTTACAACTGGCGTTAGCAGGTGAGGGATATCATTATAAATCCCCAATTCAACTTTTTTAGGATCGACTAAAACGAGCTTGACTTCAGTGGGTAGGTTATTAATCAGTAAACTAGTGATGATATCATTAATCGCTACTGATTTCCCACTCCCCGTCGAACCAGCAATCAGCAGGTGGGGCATCTTAGCCAGGTCAGCTGTGATTAATTTGCCCGCAATATCGCGTCCAATGGGCACTTCCAGTGGTTGGTGGGACATTTTTTGCTCCTCACTAATAACATCTTTAAATGCTACCGGTGCCACTTTTTGATTGGGAACTTCGATCCCAATCAAAGCCTTTCCTGGAATTGGTGCCTCAATCCGAATATCTTTAGCAGCTAGAGCCAAGGCTAAATCATTAGTCAAATTAACTATTTTGCTCACTTTAACCCCAATGGCGGGATGTAACTCGTATTTCGTAACTGAAGGTCCCAAAATAGTATTTTTTAGTTCAACATCAACACCGAAACTCTCGAAGGTTTCCTTCAAGATCCGCTCGTTGCGCTTAATAACTTGTTTTTCTGCACTCTGATCAACTGTTGTCCCGTCCTGAAGCAAACTTAAAGGTGGCAACTGATAATCAGTGAGTGGCGTTCGGTAGCGTTGCTGCAACATTGGTTTTGCCTGTTTCTGATCTTCGTGATTGGCTTCACCGCTCTTAGGCGGTTGAACCTGATTCCACACGCTTGTCTGTTTTTCAGGTTCCCTATCGGTAATCGCTTTTTCCCTAGGGGCCATGGCAACCGATGGTTGAACACCTGGCTCTTGGGGATCAGCTTGGATTTTTTCAGGGGCTTTTTCCTTGCGGCGTTTGTCTGCTTGTTGCTTAAAGTTATGGAATACTTCTTTACCCTTTTGACCACCACGGCTAGCCCACTTTCCACTCCATCGAAAAACCTGCGCCAAAAAACGCCCCACTACTTCCAATGCCTGGCGGGAACTTATGTTAAAGGCAGTTAAAACGCCGAGGATGATAAGTAAACTCGCAATTATAAATGAACCCAACTGGGCCACCAAAAAATGTGTCCCAGTGTACAGGAAGGCTGCTACCATCCCCCCACCAACCGAATTACCTAGTGTATCAGCAATAATATCTTGAATTAGATACTGCCAATTAATGCTGATAAAATTAGCATGTAAATCCAATTGCTGGAAAAAATACGCTTCTTTAAATAAAAGACTTCCCCCTACTATGAGACTACTTGCCCACCATGTCCGCTTGCTCAGGTGGGGGTCACGGTCATTAAGGAGCAAATATCCTCCTAAAAGAACCACCAAAACTGCCAAAACTTGATAGAAATCGCCACTAACAATCCGCAATAAATTGTCAAATAGTCGTCCTAAATGGCCTAATTTTAGTAACCCCAGCACTCCTAAAAGAATAAAAATTAAACCCTCAACTCGCCGGGAATGATCGGTCGAAGTAGCAGTTCTTCTTTTTTTTCTTTTTCTTTGCGGCATGAGTGCTTCCCCCTTTAGTCTCTTTTACTTAAGTTTATCATGCTCATAAGTATGCTGGGTTTCCAGCGCAGGAAATTGTTGTTGCCGTAAGGCTTCGTAGATCACAATAGCAGCCGAGTTGGATAGGTTTAACGCTCTGATGTTGTGATCATTTTGCGGAATACGGACACATTTTTCTGGATACCGCCGCATAAATTGTTCAGGTAAGCCTGTCGTTTCCTTGCCGAAAAGGAAATAGTGATCCTTAGTTGTATCAGTATAGTCAACTTCAGTGTATGCTCGTTCAGCAAACTTAGAAACAATATACAAATTATTCAGATCTGGAATGGAATCAATGAATTCCCGCAGGTTTTTATGATAAGTAATCTTGACCTTATCCCAATAGTCTAAGCCAGCCCGCTTCATATGTTTGTCATCAGTCGAAAAACCTAATGGTTCAATTAGATGTAACTCCGTATTAGTTCCCGCACATGTCCGGGCAATATTTCCCGTATTAGCAGGCATCAATGGTTCAAATAGCGCAATATGATTTGTCACTGTTAACTTCCTCTCTGGTAAAATGTGCATAAAAAAAGCGTAACCATTCGGTGTGGGCACGGCGAACAGCTACGTTATGAAGTACAATCATCTAGTAACTAACGTTATTGACGATAATTACTAACAACCGATTTCTTAGAAATTATAATACCACAATTTTAGATAATTACAAGCCCTTTTGTTTTTATCGTTCCACTGCAATATAGCGTCCCCGCACCAAACTGACAAGATCCTCACGTTTCATCCTAACCGACCGCCCGATTTTACCGGCTGATACCGAAATCTCAGAATATTCTTTAATTCGTTCATCAAAATAAATAGGAAAGCCTTTTTTAAAACTGATCCCAATTGGCGTATTAGCTCCATGAACATAACCAGTAATATTAATTAACTTTTTGTTATCAGCCAAATGAACTTGCTTCTTCCCCAATTCATGGGCAACCTTCTTTAAATCAATTTCATTTTGCAATGGTAGGCACACTACTAAATAATCCTTGGGATCTTGATTAGCATTGAGAACAATCGTTTTTAGCAAGCTTCCTGCTGGAACACCCTGTTCCTTTGCTTCTGCTAAAGCGTCATTTCCACGATTGATCCAATCAAATGTATATTCTTGATACGCAATTCCATGTTGGTCTAAGATCCGCTCTTCATTAGTCTTTTTTAACTTCTTTTTCTTAGCCATCATGCTCCCCCTCTGTTAATTTATTATTAATTATAGTTTTATCATAATGTCTTATGCAAATAAAAAGAGCCATCATAAAGCGGATTTACACCGGTTAAACCTGGAAAATTGCTTCATTGATATGGCTCTTTGTTAGCTATACTTGATGATAGTTCCCTTTTTGATCTGAGGTAACTCATATGGTTCCAAGTAAATAGCATTTTGCTGTGGGTTTTCTGGTACATCTTTAAAGTTCAAAGTAGCATGGCCAATCATCAAGATATTACTCTTTACTAGCTCGCCAACATACTTTACTGTGTATTCTTGATCATCAAACTTGATCTTGTTGCCAACAGCAATATCATAATTCTCTGGTAAAAGCCCTGAGAATCGTTGAATAACCGAAACCTTCCGTAATTGATCGGACGCAGTTTCGTCAAATAAGATCAGTAGCGGATCATCTGCTGAAATTGCTTCTGATCCAATTGACATCACTTGCGATTCAAGCATCATTTTCCCTCCTTACCATTAATTTTTATATTCATTTTACCATAGTTCCCGCCGTGGTTGTACCAGCAAACTTAATCCCACCAGGAGAAAGAAAGTTCGCCAACTATAGTGTGCTATACTGAGAATAAATTAATTTCTAGCTTTATTCTGTGAAAGGATGATATTTATGGAAGAAAAAATCCTTTTTGGAACCTATACCAGTAAGGCAAGTAAGGGGATTTACAGTGGAACGCTTGACCCAGTAACCGCCAAAGTACATGACATCAAGAACATTGCTACCCTAGATAACCCTACTTATCTTACAACTGACGACAATGGGGGCCTATATTCGATTATTAAGCGGGGAAATGAAGCAGGTGTAGCCAGTTACGTTTATGATGCTAACTCTGGGACAGCTCAATTAAAGTCCACCGTCCTAGCTTCTGGCCCAGCCCCATGCTATGTTGCTTATGATGCTACTAAGCACCTCCTTTTTTCTGCTAATTACCATACCGCTGACATCAAGTTATACCGGGTAGCAGCAGACCATACTTTGACCCTCTGTGATACTTTACATCGTTGCGGTCATGGCCTCCGTCCAGAACAGCAAAGCGCACACCTGCACTACGTTGATCTGGCTCCTGACAGCAATTTAATTGCTGTTGATCTTGGTTCTGACCAGCTGCTGACACTTCATGTTGCGGATGATCGCCTTATTTTGGACCATGTTACTGACCTCCCTGCCGGGTTTGGTCCGCGGCATATTGTTTTCAAAGACGAAGCTACCGCTTATGTGGTCGGGGAATTAAGCAGTCAAGTCGCTCTGCTTCATTATTCCAACGGACGCTTTACTATCGTGGCAACTTATGCCACTATTCCTGCCTCTTGGCAGGCTCATAATGGGGCAGCAGCGATTCGCATATCAGCTGATAAAAAATTCCTCTATGTTTCCAACCGTGGTTACAATTCGATTGCTGTTTTTGCAATCACTGCCAATAATCAGTTACACTTAATCCAAAATGCTAACACTGCTGGGGACTTTCCGCGGGACTTTGCCCTCGATTCAACCGGCAAGTTTCTCTTAGTAGCCCACCAAAATTCTGACAACCTTACCCTTTTCCGGCGCGATCCTGCTACTGGTTTGTTACGCCAACGCCTCTGGCACGACGTAACTTTACCGCAAGGGGTATGTGTTCACTTTATTGGAGGAAATAATTAATGTTACTTAAAAATAAAGTTGTTACTAACTTTGCTGCTGTAACTGCTGCTCTCAATGCCGGTTACACCCACTTAACTATCGCTAGCGCAACTTCGCCACTGACAACCCCTAGTCATGGTTTTATTGCCGAAACGGTACGCTATGCCCATGAACATGGCGCTGCGGTTGATGTTCTCATTGCCGCTCCCAAGCCTGACTATATCTACAATGACAGTGAAATTAAAATCATGGAAGCTGATGTTTTCACTGTGCAGTCATTAGGTGCAGATGGAGTAATTATCAATGCACTAACTGACAAAGGCGGTTTAGACAGCTCAAGTTTAGTGCAGTTGATAGCAGCTGCGGGCGGAATGCAAGTTAGCTTAGGCTGGAGCATTGATCAGTTAGCTCCAAGTCAAGTAACCGCTGCAATTAAATGGGCTCATGATCAGCAACTTGATCACATTTACTCGACGCAACATGATTTTTCTGATTCCCTGGTGGTGCCTGTTGTTGCTTCAGATGCAGCTGATCTTTCCGATCAGTACCGGTTTATTTTAGAACTGTAATTTAGGATCTGGGGAATAGCACTGATTTATTAATTTCTCTAATTTTTATCATTCTGACTTAGGCGTTAACTGCTTTGCGCCCAAGTTTTTTTATTTTGCAGCCACAAGTTGCATGCATAATTTTCTCAATTAGTCCTGTGGCCAATTTCACCCGGCATATAGTTTTATATGGCGGGTGTTTATGTATTCTCATATATTGACAAGAAAAAAAGAGGCCATTCAGCCTCCTTTTTCACTAATTATTATTGTTGCGTCCTAGTTGCTTTAAGTAACCGGGCGATATTCTCTGCAGTTTGGGCAATATCATGTTTACCATCAGCAATCGCCTGATCTAGATCTTTAACCCCGGCTGGAGTAGCAAAAATAGCGTCCATTGCTGCACTTCCATACAATGAATCAATATTCTCCCCAACATTTCCTGCCAAGACAATTACCGGCGCTGTTGGCGTTACTTCTTTAGTTGCTTTAGCTACGCCAAAAGGTGTCTTACCAAACTTAGTTTGAAAATCAATGCCACCTTCACCAGTAAAGACAAAATCTACTCCCTGAGCTTGTTGCTTTAGGTGGGTAAACTCAATCACTAAATCGATTCCGCGTGCCATTTGTGCCTGGGTAAAGGCTAAAAGTCCCATTCCCAAACCACCAGCAGCTCCGGCACCAGCTGTGTGCTCAAGGTCTTTCCCCAAATCACGTTTAACAATATTTGCGTAATGGTGCAGGTTATGGTCTAAAACAGCCACATCAGCTGCACTGGCACCTTTTTGGGGACCAAATACTGCCGCTGCTCCGTTTTCTCCTGTTAAGGGATTGGTCACATCCGAAGCAATTAGAATAGTTGTTTCTTGCAGGCGGGGATCAGCCTCTTGGCTTTCAATGTGATCAAGACGGTTCAAAGCCCCACCACCAAAGGCTAGTTCTTGATTATTTTTATCTTGCAAACGAAAGCCTAATGCTTGTGCCATGCCTGCACCACCATCATTAGTGGCCGAACCACCAATTCCCAAGATGATCTTTTTTATCCCTTGGTCTAGTGCGTCTAAGATTAATTCTCCGGTCCCATAGGTCGTTGTTATTAAAGGATTTTTCGTCTGTTCGTTCACATATTGAATGCCACTGGCCTGGGCCATCTCAATCACAGCTGTCTGTCCGTCACCTAAGATCCCATATTGAGCAGCAACTGTTGTGCCCAAGGGTCCTGTAACATGCTTAGTGAGCAAGCGTCCCTCTGTCGCATCAACCAGTGACTGGACTGTTCCTTCACCACCATCAGCCATCGGAACTAACCGGTATTCCGCTTGGGGATAAACCCGCTCGATACCCGCCTTGATTGCCTGTGCAACTTCCTTAGCGGTCAACGAACCCTTAAAAGAATCAGGTGCAATAAGAAATTTCATGTTAACCTCCTAAACTAAGTGCAAAAAGCCATATAAAAGCGTTGCAGTCAAACAAGCCGCCCCACCACATAACATTTCAAAGAGAATACCTTCTGACCGTTCTTTGATGTTCATATGCATTGCAGATCCGGTAACGTGGAAGTAATTCCCCTGTGGCAACTGGTCGATAACAATCGCCCCAGTATGAACCATTGCAGCGCCGGCCAAAGGACTGACACCAAAGCCCAAAATTGCCTTTGAAAATGAACCGGTGGCCAAAATAACCCCAGTAGAAGTGGAAGCAGCTGCCCCAGCCATCAAGATCCCAGACAACGGGGCTAATAAAGTTCCTGGAATATGGCTGACTTTAATTGCGGTTATCAGTAATTCAGGCAAAGTAGATTGGGTAATCGTGGCCCCAATAGCTCCAGCCCCAATCAAAATCATAACAACCGTTGTCATCTTAGCCACACCAGTAGCAGCATAATGCGATAAATAAGCTCCCTTTTTCATTGCCAAGGCGCCAATAACGGCAGCAAACGGCAAGACATAGGTGGCATCCAGATCAATTGTACTCATCCACCCAATGTGAAAAATCTGTCCTAGTGGATTAATCAGCAACAAAATAATGGCAATGATTGGTGTTACCAAGGAAGCCCATAAAGGCGGTAGACTGTCTAAGGCATCCTGATCACTTTCATCCAGATCAGTATCCTTTACTGCTGGACCTCTACCTTTAAGGAAAGAAGCGACAATTACAGTAACAATAAGTGCTACTAAAGCGGGAATAAAATCTGCAATCATCACTTGACTAAGATTTAATCCAAAACCCTTAGCAGCAGCAATTGTATTGGCATTCGGTGATATGATATTTCCCGCTTTGCCACCACCTGAAAGGGCAACCAACAAAGCCAACTTAGAAATATGACTCCGGTGTCCGACTTCAAGTGCAATTGGCGCAACGATCAAAACTGCTACCGGAATAAATACCCCCACAGCAGTAATCACCATTGTGGCCAATGCAAGGGCAAATAGTGCCATTTTGTCCCCTAACTTTTTTACAATTGTCCGTGCTAATGTATTGGCAGCTCCCGACTCCATCATAACGCCGGCCAACATCCCCGCTGCCAGGACCCGGACAACGGTTCCCATGACACTTTGTGAACCTTTCACTAATACATCTACTGTTTGCGATAAATTAGCGCCACCTAACAGGCAGCCAATGATCGCACCCAAAAAAAGAGCATATACTGCATTTAGTTTACGCAAAATCAAGATAATTGCGCTCGCAAGACCGATCAAGGCCCCCCACCACGAAATAATCACGTATTACATCTCCCTAGTAATGATAAATCAGTTTTTAGTATAGTAGTCTAACTTTGTGAAATCAATAACAAACTTTATTCATGCTTTGAATAATAAAAAAACCTTGTCCAGCCGGGTGGAACATCCGGCTGGACAAGGCTAGCTTAAGCTTATTCATTGTCCAACAAAAAAATTCAAGAATAAGCGCGCAATATTAAAGTAGATCAACACTGATGTTAAGTCACTAAGGGTTGAGATAAAGGGACCAGAAGCCACCGCTGGGTCAACCCCTATCTTGTCCATAAACATTGGAATAAAACTCCCCGCTAAGTTAGCGACGATAATTGCACACATCATGGCAAAACCGATCACAAATCCCAGCACAAAATTATGCTTCCAGATACCGACGATTATCATGATCACTGTGCCTGTAACCAAACCCAAAATCACGCCTGTGATCAATTCACCAAACAATTGGCGAAGCAACGACTTTTCGTCATCATCAAATGCTAAGCGGCGCACTGCCGTCGCCAAACTTTGGGTTCCGGCATTCCCAGCCGTCCCCGTAATTGATGACATGAAAACCGCTAAAATACTAGCTTGACTAACTAAGCTTTCATAATGTGAAATCAGACTAGTAGTCGACATCCCCAAGAGTAACAACGTAATCAGCCATGGCATCCGCTTAAAGGCAGCCCGCCACGGACTTTCATCTGGTTGCTCAACGTCAACCGCAGCCAACCCAGAGTAATCTTCCGCCGACTCTTCATCAATAACGTCAATGATATCATCGACGTTGATAATACCGATCATATGGTTGGCAAAATCAGTTACCGGGATAGCCAAGAAGTTATAGTCCCGAATTGTCCGAGCAACATCTTCCTGATCGTCTTCAACCTTTACCGACATTACTTGCCGGTTCATAATATCTTTAACCATAATGTGGTTTTCATTGCGGAGCATATCCCGCAAGGTCAAAATCCCCACTAAACGTTGCTCATCGTTGATAACATATACATAATAAATAGTTTCGGCATCTTTAGCCGCTACTTTAATTTCTTGCATTGCCTGCTCAACATTAAGCTCCTGCGAAATAGCGACAAATTCTGTCGACATGATCGAACCAGCTGTCTTATCCTCATAATGGAGTAATTTACGAATCTCAGCTGCTGTTTTAGCCGGTAATAACCGTAAGTAATTATTCAGATGTTCTTTATTGGCATAAGCCAAGATATCAACGACATTATCTGAATACATTTCATTAATTACCCCGGCCGCATATGTAGGAGTCATTTCATCAAAAAATGCCACCACTTTTTCAGGTTCTTCTTCAATCGCGTTGAACATATCCCCAACTTCTTCGGGGGTCAAGTACCGGTATAACCGTGTTCGTTCATCCCGGTCTAATTCAATAAATACCTGTGCTTGTTCATAAACGTGATAAGCCAAATAAGTTTCCCGAAACTTACGGGCTTTTTGAGCATCTAATAACGTTTTTATGGTTGTGATCTGCTCATGATTATTCAGTTGTTTTTCAACCATGAATAGTCACCTCTTCTATTTTAATTTCAGTAATTGTGCTAGTTCGCTTGGTAAAGGTGTATTGACTACCACCTGCTTATGGGAAAAAGGTTGCCAAAATTGTAAGTAATGACAGTGTAAGGCTTGACGCTCGAGGCCTACTCCTTGTGGCCCTCCGTACAGTCGATCACCAATCAACGGATGTCCCATAAAAGCAGCGTGGACCCTAATTTGATGCGTACGCCCCGTTTTCAAGTCAACCTCATATAGGCTATTACCATTGCTTACTTTTAGCCGGGTAAAGTGGCTATATGCCAATTTGCCGTCAGAACGCACCTGGCGCTTGTATACATTATCTGGATTAGGACCAATTGGTTGAGCAACTACAAAATCCATTTCCAAATCATCTCCAGCAATGATTGCATAGTAATGCTTGAGTAGTGTGTGGGCTGTTAGCTGCTGGGCAACAGCAGCATGAGCCAACCGGTGCTTAGCAAAAAGAACTAAGCCTGAAGTATCGCGGTCTAGGCGCGTTACAATGTGGGGAACAATTCCTTGCTGCTCATATCCACGAAGCAAATAGTAGCCCCACACCCTACTTACCAATGAATCATCCGGATGAACAGCTGAAGGAATTGAAGCCAAGTGGCCCGGTTTATTTACCACTAAAAAATCACGATCTTCATAAACCACCTGTATTGGCACAAAAGATGGCACGATGTTAGTACTGATTTGTTCTGGGGGAAGAATCACATGAACCTGATCGCCAGCGAAAAGCTTATCAATTTTGCGGCTGGACTGACCATTAACTAAGATTGTCCCCTCGACATCATTACGAATTGTACTCAGTAAACGCCGGGAAAGTTGTTGTTCTTTGAGGAAAGTTTTCAACTTCATGGGGACTTCCCTTTGATATTCCCACTGCAAATCCATTATCTTTTACTCCCAATGAATGATTCCTGCACCCGGTCCCAAAAATCATTGTGGCGGTATTTAGCAAACCGGATGCGGTGCTTGGATACCCGGTAAGAAATCTGGGCAATCTTTTTTTGGGGCAAGGTCATAGCGTCAACAGTTAAAAGAAACTCTGTTTCCTGTTCAGGAATGAATTTCACCGTATCATTAGGCGAAATAATCATCGGTGATCCCAAAGTTCGAAAAACCAAATTGTTTAAGGAACTAATCTCAGCCACCTGCATTACATCGAGGTCAGGATGAACTACTGCCCCACCCAACGACTTATTATAGGCAGTTGATCCCGTAGGCGTGGAAACACACAGCCCATCACCCCGGAACCTTTCAAAAAATTCTCCCCCGATATAAACATCCGTCACTAAGGTTGCACTCAATTTCTTTAAAGCCGACTCGTTTAAAGCCAAATATTCTCTACACTTCGCTGTATCAGCAAACTGTACCTTAACTTCTAACAGCGGATAGGTAACTGCTTGGTCATTGTCCGATAATAAACTAACCACTAGATCGTCTAGTTCATTGGCTTGCCAATCTGTATAGAAGCCTAAATGACCGGTATGGACACCAATAAATCGTATCCGATCAACTTGATCTTGATAATCATGGAAAGCCGAAAGCAACGTTCCGTCACCCCCAATAGAAATAACAATATCAGGGTATTGATCATCAACTCCGATCCCATTATCCCTTAATTTCTGCAAGAGCGTTTGCTTAATCACCTGTGTTTTAGCTAATTTATTTGCGACAATTGCTACTTTCATTGTCTTTCCTCCAAAACTGGTTTCATTTACCTACTGGAACAGGTGGGGATGCCCGCCTTTATTCTTCCGGTGTTCAAACTCTTTTTGTGCCTTTTGAATCTCATCCCTAATATTGGACATTTCTGTGTCTAATAAAAACGTTGCCTCAGCACTTTTTTGCAGCCGTTGCGCCAACTCATGCGGAAATTGTCCATGATATTTGTAGTTTAGTGAATGCTCAATAGTTGCCCAAAAATTCATCGCCATCGTCCGCACCTGAATTTCAGCCTTTACCACTTTGATGTCAGTTAGCGTCTGCACCGGATATTCAATGATAATGTGGTATGACCGGTAGCCGCTCGGTTTACGATTAGAAATATAGTCGCGTTCTTCCAAGATTTTAAAGTCCTGCCGCCGCCGAATTAATGCCACGACTTGGTATATATCCTCTACAAATTGACATACGATACGAACCCCGGCAATATCTTCCATATCCGGGTCTAGCCGTGATAACGGAATATTGCGTCGCTTCATCTTTTCCTCAATACTTGCCAGCGTTTTTACCCGTCCCGTTACTAATTCAATCGGCACGTGCTGACCTGTTTGGGCAAATTGTTCCTGATATTCCTGAAATTTGAAGATTAATTCATTAACAGCCTGACTATAAGGCTGAATAAACTGTATCCAGTTTTCCATCACACGCATAACCCTCATTTCGCCTCAATATACACTTTTTTAGTGTAACACAGATCAAAAGTATGCCAAAAGCAAACTCATCATTCTTGCAGGAAAAACATAATAATTGAAAAAAAATTTGTTTTTGATAAAGTAAGGATAGTTATATGTGAGGCGGAGGAGAAAAGTTGTTAGAAGTATATTTATTCGTTAATCCAATTGGAAAAATTTGCTATCAAGCTGAAAAGGACTTATTGGAGTTGGTCAACCATACTTCACAAAAAATCCGGTTCCGTTTCATTACGTTAATGTCGCTCAAAACAATTGAAACTGTTATGTTGCGTCATCACTTGGCACTGGATAACTTAGAAGCACGTAATGACCTTTCCCAACAAATCTATCAGTCTGCTATTGATTACAAAGCCGCTTGTTTTCAGGGAAAAGAACGTGGTTGTCAATTTTTATTAAGCGTTCAAAAGCAAGTTGGGGTAGAGAAACAACCTTATAGCGATGCAGTAGCTAAAAAAGCAGCGGCGGTTGCTCACCTTGATTGGGAAATGTTTTCTCAAGATCGCAACTCACCGCTAGCAGTCGCGTCTTTCCATAAAGACCAAAAAGTAGCTGCCGAAATGAATGTCACTGATCATCCAACTATTGTTGTATGTGATCCTATTAATGATACCTGTGCTTTTTCTTTTCAAGGTACGGGTGCTATTAAGGCCCTTGCTACTTACTTAGCAGAAAAAGAAACCGGGACCGATTCAGTTGCAGGCACATTCCCATTACCCCACAATTAAGATAATTAAGAGAAGGTTATCCGCCTTCTCTTTTTTATTTGCTAATATTACAGAAATAATGTGGAAAATAACCGCAAGCCTAGAAGCTTGGGATATATGCAAACCAACCGCCTTGTCACAAGAATATTTTACATCCATTTGTCGATTATTTTTTCTAAAATTTCTTTTTGTTTGATAAAAGGTTGTTGATATAGCTCTCTTTGGGCTACTTCTTCTGCCCCTAGATACCGTTGCAAGCGCCAAGCATACGCCCAGCCAGCAAAAAAAGGTGGTTCATACTCCGTGGCTAGGAACTCGGGACCTAATCGTAGTAAGTTTTGTTGTCGTTGGTAACAAAGATTCTGTAACTTACGTACATGGCGTGATGGACACCGCCACGTGCGCTCTAGCTGATACAGTTGACTTCTTCTTTGTTCAGGAGTAATTGGGAAAACAAATAATTCCTGTGGTTCATGCATGAACTGCTGCAGCTGCTCAAACGCCGAAGTGCGATAACAAAAATAACGTGGTGGCAAAAAATCAGCCATTTGAATATTATATAGCACTTCAAACTGTGCCCGCTCCACTTCTATATAGAGTAAATAATATCCTAGATGCTGGTGCCACCGGATAAATTGCGCAATCTGGGCTGTCAACTTGTGCTTTATTTGATAACGTCGCCCTAGTAGCCAACAGTATTGAAATCCATGTTGGTGGTAGCCCCTTGAACGCTGAATTAAACGTTTCGTGGCCAACGGTGAGCATTGATACTCTAGTGCCAACCGATAATCCTGGTCTTGATATAAAACATCTGGTCGCTGTGATAATTGCGGAAGAACAGCTTCAACGGTAGTATTCCCAGGCCACTGTTGTAGTTGCTTTACTAGTAACTGTTTACCTTGCAAATGTTCCTGTGTTTCGCCTTCGGTAAAAGTATGGCAGCTATGGCGATAATGGGCAAAGTGAGCGACTTTATGGGCTCCTTTGCGCAAGATTACTGGACTGTGGCAACCAGGACAAAGTAGATTCTTCTGAGAAGTTGCTTGATTGGCAGCAACTAATTGGTTAGTGTGTAAATCCAATGCGTATAGCATATCATCCCCTCCTATTCACTAGAAAAATACGTGGTTTTATAGGAAAGTAGACAGGAGCTTGAACTGATTACCAGAACTGACGTTATTCTGGTAAACAAAAAGCGAGAAGTGTAGTTTTTAACTACATTCCCGCTTCAATATTATTGACTATCCCGTTAAGACTTGTTTAGCCACTCTTGGCTATTTTTCTTCTAAAAAATAATATTTGCTCACTTGCAGTGCCGCTTTTTCCATAATAACCTTACCCCGCTCGTACAATACTTCTGATCGCATCGAACTGGCTTGCCCGTATTCATGGGCCAATGCTAACAGATTTGCTTCTTCGCTCGTATCAGTTGTATCTGCAAGAACAACCAATTCTAAGTAGTAATTACCTTGATATAGATACAAGTTAGACACTAAATCATCTTTTTGCAACACATTGACTAACGCTAAGTAGTCATCAAAAGAGGCAAACTTGATAACGTATGAAGAATATTCACCGCCATCTTCAATATAGCCTGACACCCCATCACCATCATCCTCAAGACTCGTCCTACGATCGTCACTTTCCATATCTTGACTGAGATCATTAAAGATATGCTCTTTCAAATAATCGGCAATATTAGGTGTCTTTTCCCCAGTATCTTCTTCAACCATGCCATTCATTGGCTGAGAATCTTGCGTTGGCTTCATAATTAGTAGTTCCAACCCATTCCGGTTGGGCATAACCTGAAAAGTCACCGCATCAGTGTCACTAAAGCTATGTTCCTTGTCAACTTCATCTAAAATGCTTCGAAAAAATTCTTCAATTTTTTCTTGGTTTCCAAGCAAATCGAGGACAGTAATTCCACGTTCAGTTAGATCTTGGTTTTCAAGCAAAACACGAATAGTATTTTCATTTATCTTCTTAACTTCCATAGTGGTGCCTGCCTTTGCTAGAGTATTCAGTTAATAATAACAAATAAAAAGTAAAAAGACCACTCTAACATGTGAGTAGCCTTTAACCGTAGATTTTAAAATCCAGCTAAGCGCTGTGCTTCTTGTAATTCCATCGCCCGCACTGTTCTTGGTAAGAAACGCCGAATTTCGTCTTCGTTATAACCTACCTGGAGGCGCTTTTCATCTAAAATGATTGGACGTCGTAAAATACCAGGATTATTTTGAATTAAATCAAACAAATCCTTTAACGGTAATTCATCCAAGTCAATGTTCAACTTTTGGTAAGCTTTGGAACGTTGCGAGATGATTTCCTCAGTACCATCTTCCGTCATTTGCAAAATTTCTTTAATTTCATCCTTGGATAAGGGTTCAGCAAAAATATTTCTTTCCTGATAAGGAATATTATGTTCTTCTAACCATGCACGCGCCTTCCGGCATGACGTACAACTAGGTGATGTAAATAAAGTAACCATAAATATCACATTCCTTTATATATGTCAGCCTCACACATCCTACTTATATTTTACCTGTTTTTTTTCAGTAAAGATATAGGTAATTTATTAAATAAACAATAACTTTTTGACACCAATATGTTGCTTATGCCCCATTACAAAACAAGTACAACTAGCAGATACTCGTATTCACTTATTATCTTAGGAGCAATAATTTTATAACAACAAATTTACTAACACTATGTAAGTATCTTATCACATCACTTACTTTTTAACAATAGGTATTAAAAAAAGATTGGGCAAGCCCAATCTTTTTAATGTACTAGCTTATCCCAAATTACTACTTTACCAGTAGCTAAGGACTGTGGGACATCAATGATTCGTTGGTTAGAACTACCACGGAATTGCAGTGTTAAGTCTTTCAGATCTTCTTCAAATCTTCCGTCAACTAAAATATCCAGGTAGGACAATAACTCTAACTTATCTGCAGATTCCACCATCAATTCATCCCATTTATATCCTGTCCAAGACCAAATATCCTTACTATGCCCATATTCTTGGCGAATTCGTTTGACTAGGCGTAAACACACTTGCGTATTCAAAAATGGTTCTCCCCCTAGCAACGTTAACCCTTGCACATAGGATTCGCCTAGGTCACGTATGATTTGATCTTCTAATTTTTGCGTATACGGATGTCCATAATGAAAATTCTGAGCAACACGGTTGTAGCATCCCGGACATGCGAACTTGCATCCCGAAACATAAAGGCTGCACCGTACCCCCTCACCGTCAACAAAATTGAACGGCTTATAATCCGCAATCATCTGCTGGCTTAAATCAGACGCCAACCATTCTTGCGGCTGCGGATTGCGGGGCCCCCTTCGTCTTTTAGTCCGCCGTGGTTGTGCCTTTTCCTTTTTAGCTATAAATTGATTGGCCGAAACAAACTGGGTATCGCCACCGATACTAATTTTGATTTGCTTATCAGACATTATTCGACCATCCCATCTGCTAAGTTCTTCTCGCGCGCAGCGATTTCAACGTGGCGCCCATGAACCATTGGCCGTTGCAGTGGATTTCCTAAGTAACCACATGTTCTTTTGACGCAATCACAGGTCTTAGGGTCATGGTTACCACATTCTGGACACTCAAATCCTTTGGCAGTCGCTTTAAATTCACCCTTAAAACCGCACTTAAAGCATTGATCTATTGGCGTATTGGTCCCTAAATACCCTACTTTATCATATGCCCAATCCCACACTGCTTCTAAAGCTTTAGGATTTTGCTTTAAATTAGGATATTCGCAGTAATGGATGAATCCGCCAGCAGCATAGTAGGGATAATCTTTTTCAAAATCTAACTTTTCAAATGGTGTGGGGTGTTTTCGCACATCATAGTGGAAACTGTTTGTATAATATTCCTTAGCCGTAATATCCTTTATCTTGCCAAATTTAGCGGTATCTAGACGGCAAAAGCGGTCAGTTAAAGACTCACTTGGAGTGGAGTAAACACTGAAGTGATAACCATATTCTTGTGACCATTGTTTACACTTTGCAGCCAGGCGCTTAACAATCTCCAAGGTAAAATCATGAGCTTCCTTATTCTTTTCCCAAGTAGGACCAAAGAAATATGTTCCTACTTCATACAAGCCAATATACCCCAAAGAAACCGTTGCTCGTTCGTTCTCAAACAGTTTTTTAACACTTTCACCTGGCTTGAGACGCTGACCAAAAGCACCATATTGATACAAAATAGGCGCATTTTCTGGCTGAGCATCAAGAACTCGTTGGACTTTATAAACCAAAGCGTCTTCGGCTAATTCCATTCGCTCCTCAAAAATTTCCCAAAATTGTTCTATCTTGTGGTCACTTTCTAAAGCAATCCGGGGAAGATTAACCGTAACTACTCCCAGGTTCATCCGGCCCGAATTTACTTCTCGTCCCTGTTCATCCTTCCATCCTTGAAGGAAAGACCGACACCCCATAGGAGCTTTAAAGCTCCCTGTTATCTTCTTGATCGTGTCATACATCAAAACATCTGGATACATCCGCTTTGTTGCACATTCAACGGCCAGTTGCTTGATATCATAGTTAGGATCACCAGGCTGCAAGTTTAAACCCCGCCTTATAGTAAACACGAGCTTAGGGAAAATGGCTGTCCGTTTTTCACGACCTAATCCGGCAATTCTAATCCGTAAAATTGATTTTTGAATTTCCCGAGCAATCCAAGATGTTCCCAAACCAAACCCTAAAGTGGTAAATGGTGTTTGTCCTTGCGAAGAAAAGAGCGTGTTAATCTCATATTCTAATCCCTGCATTGCATCATAGATATCTTTTTTCGTCCGTTTCTTGGCAAAACGTTCTTGCTTAACCGGATCATCGATAAATTCAGCTGATTCCCGCAAATGTTTTTCATAATTGCGTAAGGCAAATGGTTCTAATACTTCATCGATTCGGTCAGCAGAGCACCCTCCATATTGACTGGATGCGACGTTAGCAATTATTTGTGCCATCTGTGCAGTCGCTGTCTGAATAGATTTTGGTGACTCGACTTCAGCATTACCAATCTTAAAACCATTGGTCAACATTTCTTTAAAATCAATCAAACAGCAGTTAGTCATTGGACTCCATGGCGTATAGTCCAAGTCGTGCCAATGGATATCTCCCCGTAAATGAGCCTTAGCAACGTGTTCAGGCATCATTTTTAAGCCTAAAGTTTTACCTACTGTCCCAGCTGTTAAATCTCTTTGGGTATTAAAAACGTTGCTATCTTTGTTAGCATTTTCGTGGACTAACGTTGGATCTTTTGACTGTAACCGTGCTAACCGTTTTTCAGGATTGGTTTGAATTTCCCAGTCAGCTAATTTTTGGTGCCGCACTGTCAAATATTGGTCAGCTGCCTCATTCAGTCCTTGTTCACGTAAAACCGCTAATAAGGTATGCCGAATCTCTGCAGTTGTTACTTGATCTTGTCCTGCCCAACTATCTGCCAACTGTGCCAGAATCAGCTCTTGATCACTAGTACTGATGTTCATCTGCTGTAAAATATGTATGATTTTGTATAATCCAAATGGCATCTGATAACCATCATTTTTTTTAACCTGCTTGGGAAAGGCAAATTTGACTGCTGTTCTGGTTTCCATTATTAGCGCCCCTTCGTTCTATATATCTATATATTGTGTATAAAACTGTCAAAAGCCACAACATGTCGTGTGGCAAACAACTATATTCTATACTGTCCCCTTGTTAAATACAATACCAATTATTTACCTCTATATATAAATCGTTATAATTTCGCGCTTTTTCGATAAAAATTAATTTAAGTTCATTAAGGTTGCTAGCGTTTTTATATCAGCTATAATGAAAATGTATACATTATAGAAAAGAGGGTCCAATTATGGAACATCATATTGACTTAAGTAAAATTGGTGAACAAACCAAACAAGGATTAACTGAAATGTTAAGCCAATCCAACTTTAAAGCCGGTGACATTTTTGTTCTAGGTATGAGTACTAGTGAAGTTCAAGGTAAACACATTGGTAAACACCCTAGTTTGGATGTTGCTCATACCATTGTTAACACAATTCACCATATTCTCAAACCTTTAGGCATTCATTTGGCTGTTCAAGGATGTGAACACTTGAACCGTGCGTTAGTAGTTGAACGTTCCGTGGCAGAAGCTAACAACTTAGAAATCGTTACGGTCTTCCCGCAAGTTCATGCTGGTGGCTCTGGTCAAATTGCTGCTTTCGAAGCATTTGAAGATCCTGTTGAAGTTGAACATATTGTTGCCGCTGGCGGAATGGACATCGGCGACACTTCCATCGGGATGCATGTCAAGTTTGTACAAATTCCTGTCCGCACTTCTATCACTGAAATTGGTGATGCCCATGTTACTTATCTCAAGTCTCGACCAAAATTAATCGGGGGAGCACGTGCTAAGTACGAATGGGATCCATTTGACACCAAGCATCCAGTTAACCAATACTACATGCACTAAGCATAAAATTTCGTAAATAAATTGCCCGATAATTATTAGACAAATTGCGCTAATGATTATCGGGCATTTTTATTAAGGTCATTTTAGAAATAAAAACCACGATGCTCAAAGTGTGACCCACTGCTCCGTATCGACTAGAGATTCCTTACTGCAAAATACTTATTAAGCAAAACAAAAAGCATGAATTTGGAAGCATACCAAATTCATGCTTGGGTAATTGACTCGCTAATTTTTCTAACTCTTTGTGCTTTACAAATTAACGGTTGATACATACTTTTTATCAGCGTGCACCATCACCGGTAAACATTATTTTAATCGTTTGCAAAGCAATTTTTATATCAAAACTAAATGAGTAATGCTCGATATAGTAATTATCCAGGTGGCACTTTTCATCTGGGGCAATATCATAGCCCCCGTTCACTTGAGCGTACCCTGTAATACCAGGGATGATCCGTAAACGTTGCGGAAATTCTGGCCATTGCTTGAAAAACTTCTCAGTCAATTCAGGACGTTCAGGGCGAGGACCAACTAAACTCATGTCCCCCTTTAAAACATTCCAAAATTGTGGCAGTTCATCAATACGGGTTTTACGCATAAATTTGCCGACAGGTGTCACCCGCGGATCATCTTTTTGTGCCCAAACCGCGCCGGTTTTAGCCTCAGCGTCGTTGCGCATCGAGCGTAGCTTTACCACATAGAAGTTCTTTCCCATATAACCAACCCGTTCTTGCTTATAGAAGACAGGTCCTTTAGAAGTCAATTTAATGATTATTCCAAAGATAATAATAAACGGAATACTGATGATCATTCCAATTAGCCCAAATATAATGTCCCAGAATCTTTTCCAGACTAGTTTAGACTTAGGGATCGGTTCCCCAATATGTTTTAAATAATCATACTCAGTTTTCACATCATTCATTGCTTAATATACTCCCAATATTCTTCAAGACCTTTTTCTAGTCCCCACTGAGGCTTAAATCCTAACTCAGTTAACCGTGCCACATCAGCTAGTGATTCTGCAATGTCACCAGCCCGCCGATCCGCAAAAGTAATCTCAAGGTCTTTTCCTGCTACCCGTTCATATTGGCGGATAACATCTAACAAGGCCGTTTGATGACCGTAACCAATGTTATAGACATCATTGCTCTCCTGTTTTTCACTAATAAAGATCAGAGCATTAACAATGTCTTTAACATAGATAAAATCACGTGTCTGACTTCCATCACCGTATAAGGTGAATTCTTCATCATCCAACAAGCATTTTGTCACAATCGATAAAACACCTGAATAAGGTGAATTAGGATTTTGCCGTGGTCCAAAAACATTAAAGAACCGAACCGCTACTGTCTTTAAACCATATAACGTCCCATAATCAATCGTATAACGCTCTGCAGCATATTTGTCGATCGCATATGGAGTTAGAGGTTGCACCCGACTATCTTCGCGCTTGGGAAGTTCAGGATAATTTCCGTATACAGCCGCCGAAGATGTAAAAAGAAACTTCTTAGGATGTAAATCACGCACCCGTAAATATTCTAATGTATCTACAACTGATTCCAAGTTGACTTGGTGTGTCTCATAAGGACGCACTACCGAATCAGCTACACTCGATACAGCTGCTAAATAATAAATATAGTCAAAGTTTTCGTCTAAAATCTGATGCATAAAAGCATGGTCACAAACATCGTGTTCGTAAAATGTAATCTTGTCCCATACTTCAGTTAGATTGGCTTTAATCCCCATTGATAAATCGTCGATCACAGTTACTTGATAACCTTTATTAACCAATTCAATTACCAGATTGGACCCGATAAAGCCTGCACCACCAGTAACTAGTACCTTTGTCATTATTTACTCCTCTCTATACCCTATCATTGCCAATAATCAGTAATAGCAATATTGCTCTCTTTTGAATTATCAGTATAACCGTCTGTTAGAATAAAAATTCATGTTTCTTTAAGTATGAGCTTAAACTCGCCGCTAGAACTAACAGCTAGTAGAGAACAATAAGCAACAGGTATATGGTCGAGCTATAAACAAGGGAAGTTGTATTACTAACAAACTTCCCCCTCAAACTTTTCAAGAACACCTTAAAATTTACTATTTATTCCTTATTATGTCAATACTTATCAGTGTTTCACTGCTATTACCAGACTAAAATAACGTACTAATATGTAAAGGCTCAGTCTTTTAATATTATTAAATTATAAAAAAAGAGCCCTAAAATAGAGCTCCATTGATACCGGTGATCGGGGTCGAACCGATACGTCCTAACGGACACTAGATTTTGAGTCTAGCGCGTCTGCCAATTCCGCCACACCGGCATAATATTAAATTATGTTAACGCCTGGTTAGATTACTAACCAAAGGCGGTAACCGGATTCGAACCGGTGATAAAGGTTTTGCAGACCTCTGCCTTACCACTTGGCTATACCGCCATATTAATGGATCAAATCCTCATATTGGGGTAGCTGGATTCGAACCAGCGCATGAAGGAGTCAAAGTCCTTTGCCTTACCGCTTGGCTATACCCCAATATTTAAGGGCGATAGATGGGATTCGAACCCACGCGTGCCGGAGCCACAATCCGGTGTGTTAACCAGCTTCACCACTATCGCCATCAATGGCAGGGGTAGTAGGAATCGAACCCACACTGACGGTTTTGGAGACCGTAGTTCTACCGTTAAACTATACCCCTATAAATGGATGGGAGTGGATTCGAACCACCGAACCCGAAGGAGCGGATTTACAGTCCGCC